>TARA_R110002072_G_scaffold27804_1_pt1 | contig 34666 bp, 24 predicted proteins | sample TARA_R110002072 | Tara Oceans TARA_R110002072 (sample SAMEA4397118) | marine metagenome | biome: Polar Biome; feature: [SRF] surface water layer (ENVO:00010504); material: water (ENVO:00002006), including particulate matter (ENVO:01000060) such as... | depth 5 m
TCGAACAGCCACGAAGATACTTCGACCAACCCACTACCGCAAGCGCGTGGCATTCAGAACTTGATCGCGCCTGAGCACGTGGTATCCGGAAACTCGATCGCGCTTCGGTCGCAAGAGTTACATCAGCCATCCGAATGCCGATGATTAGGCCAGATGGCCTCTGACATTCCCCTGAAGCTGCTCCTCACCACGTTCGCAGGACTCATCAATCGTGATCAATCTCTGTTGATCGCCTACCTGATCGAACAGAACAGCGTCTTCCGAGAGCTTCAAGGCAGCAAGCGGCTGCGCCTGACGGATGACCAACGCCGACGCCTCGCAGCCAAGGGCAAGCCACTCGGCCGACGCCTACTCGACAAGTTCGCCACGATCGTCACGCCAGACACCATCCTGAGATGGCATCGCAAGCTGATCGCCGAGCACCACACCTACCCGCACAAGAACCGCGCAGGCAGCCCTGGACTCATGAAGGCCATCCGCGAACTGATCGTGCGCATGGCAACCGACAACTCAGGATGGGGCTACCTACGCATCCGCGGCGAACTGAAGAAGGTCGGGCACAACGTAGCCCGGACGACAATCGCCACGACGCTGAAGAAGAACGGCATTGCGCCGAGCCCGGACCGACCGACCACCTGGAAGACAGTCCTCAAGTCGCATGCAGACGTCATCGCCGCCGCCGACTTCTTCACTGCCGACGTCTGGACGAAGCGCGGGCTCGTGACGCACTACGTGTTCTTCGTGATCCACCACGCCACGCGCATGGTCGATATCGCCGGCATCACGGCGAACCCGGACGGCAACTTCATGGCGCAGGTCGCGCGCAACCTGACCAATCACGTCGACGGCTTCCTGCGCGGCAAGAAGTACCTGATCCTCGACAACGACGCGCTGTATTCCAAACAGTTCGTGCGCATCCTCAAGCACGCCGACACCAAGGTTGTTCACACAGCCATCCAAGCACCGAACATGAACTCTCTGGCGAAACGATGGGTGCTTACCGCCAAGAGCGAATGCCTGAGCAAGATGATCTTGTTCGACGAGCAACACCTGCGGCGCACCCTCTGCGCGTTCGTCGACCACTATCACCAAGATCGCCCGCACCAGTCGCTAGACAACAACTTGATCAAGCCGCAGCACGGTGATCCGCCAACCGACGGCGAGATCGTCGTTGATGAGCGACTTGGCGGACTGCTTCGCAGCTATCGCCCCACGGCCTGACGGCCTGGCCACTCGTTGACAGGCCGGTTGCCGACTTCGAACCGAACCACCGGCCTGTGAACTCGGCGGAAACAGACAATTACTCATTGGTCATCGGCGTGTTCGAACTGGCCAACTCGACGCCAACCGGGCTCGGCCGCCCTTCCGGACAGGACGAGGTTACTAGGATTACTGCCAAAGTCTTCGCCTCCGGTCGATAGTGGCGTTCAGAAGATGCCGTGCAAACCCTGCTAAACGAAGTCCGTTGTGTTCGCCTGCTGATGGCTTGAGCTTTCGAACTACTTCCCACTCGTAATCACAATCGACCTCATCAGTGACTTCGATTTGCGCGATGTAGGCATCAACGTCATCAAGAGGGGCATATCGAGCGAGTCCCGTCCACTGCGTGGCGCGCTCGATGTCATCCCGCAAGCCTGGGTCGTCCTCGTACAGCAGCAAGACGTGAGCCGAGGCTCGCAAGCTGTCATGGGCAGAATCAACATCGCCAACCAGCAAATCGCGCTGCGACGGCGCGCTTGGTGTCGCGTTGCGTTGTCCATATTCCGATCGAGCAGCCATGGCGAGCAGGCGTTCGGCGCGCGCTCGCCACTCGCCATAGTGTTGCCGCAGTTCCTTCCGGTGATCACGAACGGCTTCTGCACGGAGCCTCGCGCCCGTCTCATCACGCTGATGGCCCAAGGTGGCCTTGAGGTGTGCGTTCTGCGTATTGATCTGGCGATCGAGACGCTTGTTCGCGTGATGAATCACGATGAGTGCAACCAGCGCAGTACCGAAGACAGAGAAGAAGGCGCTTACGACGCTTGTGGCCGTGTCCTCGCTACCTCGCACAAACGCGATTCCACCCAGCAGAATCATGGCGACCACAGCGGAGGTGCACCGATAGGCCCAATCTGGCTCAGGTGTTTTGCTCGACTCCTTCATTCCTGCGACCACACTCAGAAACTCAGTGGATTCGCCAAGCAGCCATCCGACGGAGCAAGGGCGTCTTGCCACCGTTGGCAATCGACCTAGTGGCAGGGCCCTCATCCCTCGGCTCATGGCCGAGCGCACTACAAGCTAGAGACATGCGGCAACCGGGCCGCTCAGCTAGCCGACTCGCGCCACCCGACAAATTCCACCCAGAATGCCGCGCAGGCTTGCCCGGCCAACACGAGCCAGCGTCGCCCTCCTGGACTCCGCCATAATCGCGACCGCGCCGAGTAGGATCTGCCGGATTCGAACCTGCCGAGGCGTGAGCAGAGCCCACTCGCGTCGACCCTCTTAGCTCTTTGCCCATGTTCGACCAGCGTCCCGTTCGGCCCCCGTTTTGTGCTCTCGGGTTCATAACCCAAAGCCGTGCTCTCAGAGTACGAGAGCATTTTGGCCCTGAATTGCTCTCTGCCTGTTAACCCGCTGAGCGAGCCAAAAGCGCGCGTCAAGAGCAGCGCCGCGCAACCACCGTCGCATGTAACCACACGTGCCAACCTTACAACCGCACCGTACATGCCAACGCCCTCAAGCGTTTCGGCCTGAGGGCGTTGATCATGTTGGCGAACCAACAAGTGGTAGCGGGGACAGGATTCGAACCTGTGACCTTCGGGTTATGAGCCCGACGAGCTACCGGACTGCTCCACCCCGCGTTGGGTGTGGCGAGAAAGATAGCGATGGCTCGCGGCAAAGCAAGCTTCTGTTCCAATCTAGTTGGAGGAGCGCAGTTGCTCGAACGCTGTGCGCAGCGCTTCGGGGCAATCAGGGGCGGCGAACAGGGCCGCGTGCTTATTGCCTTCGGCGAGGGTTTCGGCGCGGGAGGCGGGCTTGTGACGGATGCTGGTTCGCATCCAATCTAGCAAGCGCACGCGGAACAGTGGGTCCTCGGGTGAGGTTGCGGCCAGGGTGCGCTTGAAGATGGCGACGGCGCTGGCGATATCGACTTCGACGACGGGATCGGCGGCGGCTAGGGCTGTCGCGATGCGCGAGCCTAGCAGCAGCGCATCGGGCTTGGTGGCCGCGGCTGGAGAACGGGCGTCTAGCATGCCTAGGGCGAGCCTGGGCTTGCCTAGGGCGAGTTGGGCTTCGGCGGCCAAAAGACGCAGGCGGTCGAGCGTGGCGGCATTCAGGCCGGTTGGTTTCTGGGCCTCGGCGTTGAGCCAAGCGGCGGCGCGGTCGACGACCTTTTGGTAGTCCTGCGCGACCAACGCAACCTGTAGACGCACGAGGCGGTGTGCGGGCTTGTCCAACCGGCGGGCGACTTCGACGGTGTCGAGAGCTTCGAAGGCCGAACGCACATCGCGTGCTTCGGCTAGCAGGTCCTCAGAACTGGTCCAGGCTTCGGTGGCCGGCTTCAATACGGCGGCCTCGATCAGGTAGCGCATCGCAGTGCACGAACGATCGGCGACCGCCTTGTCGGCGCTCTTGACGTCCTTGGCTAGCGTGATGGCATCGTGGCTGCGCAAGACCAGGCGCAGACTCTTGCGTTCGCGGTGATTGAGTAACGGTTCGCAGGCGGCCAACCACTGGCCCGGCTCGGTGTTTGGCTCAGCCGCGATTTGGCCGAGAGCGAGCAGCAGCGGGTTGAGGCGGAACGTGTTCTCCGGGGCGATCGGGTCGCCAAGCTGCGCGACCACGAACTTCAGCGCGCCGATCGCCTCCTCTGCCATGCCTGGCTCGCGACCGATGACTTTGACGCACTCCACCAAGGCGCGCAGCACCTCGGCATCGAGTTCGACCGTCAGGCGCTCGCGCAAGACGACCATGCTCGACGAGAACCATGCACTGCGGCGCGTGTCGGTCGAGGTCGGCAAGGTCACTAGCGAACTCGCAGCCTGGCGACGCAGCGTCGGCTCCTCGCTGTCCAAGAACTTGTGCAATGCGTCGAGCCAAGGCTCCGCGAAGTTCGTCTCCTTGCGCCAGACACCGAGGTGGATCAGGCACGTCGAACGGAACTGCTTGTCGAGAGCCCGGTCATTGGCGAGCGCCAACAGCAAGCCGAAGGCCTCGGGCACGCGGTCGCCGCCACGATCCGCCGTCTGCGTTTGGGCGAGCTTCAGGGCCTTGGTGCGCAAGCCAAGTTCGGAGACAGTCCGGCAGCTCTCATCGATCAGCTTGAGCCAATCCGCTTTGTCCGCATCGGTCTCCGATGGCGCGACCCAGCGCGGCTCGGTGCGCGACGCCAGGGTATCAAGCATCAGCTGGAGCTGCTCTTGCTGCCCCCCACCGGCGGCAAGCAATTGCCTGGCGCGTTGCACCAGCGCCATGCGCGCATCCGCAGATGGGTAGCGGCGCAGACCACGCAACGCCGCAACCTGGCACTCAGCCGACTGCGACGCGAGGTGCTCCACCAACAGCTTGCGAATTTCGTTGGCGAACTCAACCTCTTCGGGCTTGACCAGGTAGGCAGCGACTTCCAACAGCAACGCACGGCGATGCTGTACGGCAACGTCCTGCGAGTTCGAGACCTTGGCAAAGCGCTGTAACAACGAACGGAAGAACGCCTGGCGGGCCGCCGCCGGACCATCGACGGACGTCGACTTGGCCAACACCGTTTGCAACTCCTGCAAGCAGGCATCCAGAACGGCCGGCCCGCCAGAGAGCGTGCGTTGCTCGACGGCGGCCCAGTTGATCGTTGGGCTCGGTGCAATCAGCACGTTGACGAGATCGCGCGCAGCAATCATGCGTTCGCGTCGCAGATCGTTGCGCAGCCGGTCCGTGGTCGCCGGTCCATTGCGGGCCGCGCGCTCGGCAAGGTCCGTGTATCCCAGCGAACCGAAGGCAGCGGTCCAAGTGTCGAAATCCGCCTTGGTGCGAATGGGATTGTCGGCGTAGGTCAGCAACTGCAGGGCCTCCTGAGCTGCAATTCGAACGACCGGCTCGGTAGCGTCGAGTTGCTCAGCGATGGTCTTGGCCAACAGCGTCTGCCGCATGTCCGCCAGGCAACGCAACACCAGCGCGCGATCCTCCGGCTTGATGCTGGTCATCAGCGTGCGCGCCGCAGAATCGAGTTCGCTGACCGGCATGCGCCGCAACATTTGGCGCGCGGCGATCAACAGGGACCCGGTGACGGCATGCTCGGCGCCGGCTCCAGTAAGATTCGTCCCAGCACCATTCGCCCCAGTGGCATTGGTCCCAGTCGCATTCGTCCCAGGGACATTGGTCCCAGTACCATTCGCCCCAATACCATCCACCCCGGCGGCATCCGCAACGCACCAATAGCGCGAACAAGCATCCAGGTAGCCGATGATGATCAGCTTGCGCGCAGGTTCGTTCGCGCCCCCGAACTGCTGCGCCTTACCAAGCAACAGGTGCCCTTGCATCGCAGTCAGAATCGCTAGCCGCAAGCCGTCCGGATCTTGCTTGCGCCACAATCGCTCTTGCAGCAAACGATGCGCTTCGGACTTCGCACTCGCGAGAATCTGGGCGACGGCGGTTTCGCGCGCGGTCCGACCTTCTGGCCCGGACTTGTCGAGCATGCTGCGGAGCTTGTCGAGATCCAGCGGATCGCCTTGCTGGTCGGAAGGGCTGGCGGAATCACTCCCGATTTGCCTGCCGAATTCACTGCCGGATTCACTGCCGCCAAGCTCAGGATTGCCTGCAACAGCAGCTAGCGGGGAGTCAATCGAAGCAGCGCTACCAGGCCGGATCAGACATCCGAACAGCACGCCAAGAACGCACGCTCGAACCAAGAACTCAATGCCCAGCCAATTGCCCTTCGTTAACGCCATACCGCCATTTGCCTCAACTTGCCAAGTGCCACCATGATCGCCTCGATAAACGCCGCCGGCCCCATACTACCAGACGCCACGGTGGGAATAAGCATCGGCATTCGGAAGCCGAATCCGGAGCGGCGCCCAGAAGCGCGGACAACATCGGATCGTTGCGGCCACCCGCGGTAATAGAGCGGCGACGACCTCGCGAGCCACGCATGGCGCAGAGCTGCAGCAAATGGCAATCGCGGCGTCTCGACTACGAGATCAGCCAGCGCCCGGCGCGCGATTTGCCGACCTGCACTACATAGTTTCCAGGTCCAAACTCCGCCTTCACGTCGGCGACCACCTGGCCATCCACGCGCACGCCCTTGCCCTGGATCAGGCGCCGTGCCTCACTGCTTGACGCCGTCAACCCGGACGCCGCCAACGCCGTCGGAAACTGGATCTTGCCCGCGTCGGTGCGGCGCACAGCGTCGTCCGGCGTCCACTCAGGCAGATTGTCCGGGACCCCGCCATCCTTGTGCACGCGGTCGTACTCAGCGCGCGCAGCCTTCGCCGCGTCCAAGTCATGGAAGTTTGCGACCACCGCTGCTGCCAACGCGAACTTGGCTTCGAGCGGGTTGCTCAGCAACTCGCTGTAGGTCGCCTCGGCCACGTCGGTCAACAAGACGAAGTACTTTTCGATCAGTTCGTTCGGCGTCTTCATCAGCTTGCCAAACTGCACCGACGCGGACTCCGCCACGCCGACGTAGTTGTCGAGCGACTTCGACATCTTCTGGCTGCCATCAAGGCCTTCCAGCAACGGCATCGTCAGGCAGATCTGCGCCGTCTGCTTCTCCTGGCCCTGCATATCGCGACCCACCAACAGGTTGAACAGTTGGTCGGTGCCGCCGATCTCGACGTCGCACTTGAGTTCGACCGAATCCCAGCCTTGCAGCAGCGGGTAGAGGAATTCGTGCACCGAGATCGGCAAGCCGCCCTTGTAGCGCTTGGTGAAATCGTCGCGCTCCAGCATCCGGGCGACGGTGTAGCGACTGGCGAGACCGACGCAATCCATGAACGTCTGGCCGAGGAACCACTCGCCGTTTTCGCGTTCCTCGATGTTGTCGATGTCGAGCACGGCACCGATCTGAGAACGGTAGGTCTGCTTGTTGGCCTCGACGTCTTCGCGGGTCAACGCCGGACGGGTCTTGTTGCGGCCGGTCGGGTCGCCGACCATCGCGGTCGCGGTCCCCCACAATACGATGACCGTGTGGCCGAGTTTCTGGAAGTCGCGCAGCTTGCGCAGCGGCACGGTGTGCCCCAGGTGGATGTCGGGCGAACTCGGATCGATGCCGAACTTGATCCGCAGCGGCCGGCCCTCGTCGCGGCTGGCGGTCAGGCGCTTCTTGAGGTCCTCTTCGTCGACGAGGTCGACGACGCCGCGTTTGATCACGGCCAACTGTTCTTCTACCGGTGGAAACTGCACTGCGGTGGTCTAACTGGCCGCAGCCGATAGGGCAACTGAGCCGTGCCAGATCGGTGACGAACTCTTGCGTAGGCGCCGATTGCACCGGCCCGCGTGTGGTGCCAGCCCGCATATCTCACCAGAGACGCAGACTAGTGCGTCAGAATGCCCCGCAGACAAGGAAGACGACCATGGGCCGCGGAGGCAGGTTCGTAGACCCACCGCGCAGCTCAGACCCGTCCTTCAGACCGACAGAGCCCGCAATGCGGGCGGCAGGCGAATGTCTGACGACGGCCGCAGACCATTCGGTCGTGCTTGCCAGGTTGCTGGTGAGATAGGTCGGCTAGCGGCCGCTTTCGGGCACCGACGAGCCAGCAGCCGCGGCGGGCTTGCCGGCGCGAGCCTGCCACCAAAGCAGCCAGGCGTCGCGATCACCGACCGCGATCGACAGCCCGGTGATGTTCTGCAGGGCGGCCATCGCAACATCTGCCTGGTCGGCGCGGGCAAAGCGAACCTGATCGATCAGCAACGTGCACGCCTCGTGCCGCTGCGCCGCTGGAATGTTCAAAGACGCCAGGTAGACGCTGGCGAAGTTCTTCGGCTGGAAGGCGCCAAGCGCGACCTTGAGAGCCGCCAGCGGCTGAGCCGCGATGATTTCGTAGCCTGCTGGCCACTGGGTATAGGAGGCGGCAGCGATCGCAGTACTCTTGACCGGCGCCCGGATCCCGTCGATCTCGACGTGGCCGCGCATGTCGACGCGCACCGTAATGCTGCGACGCACGGCATCGCCGGCATCGCCGCCGATGTCGATCGGCAGGCTCAGCTGGTTGTCGCCGACCAACACGAATCGCTCAGGCAGCCACACGACCCCGTTGGTATGCAACGACCGGGTGCTGCCGTGCACGTCTTCGTCTTCGACCGTCACCGAGACGGCGAAGCCAATTGGATTGCGGTCGTTGTGACCACCCAGGGTGACGGCGTGATCCATCGCCGGTAGGCGCAGGTCCAACTGCAGGTCTTTGCCCAGCGGGGGCGCTTTGGGTGCGGCTGTGGACTTCTCGGCACCAGTGTCGGCCTTGGCTCCGGTGACGCTGGTTCCGGCGACCTTGGCTCCGGCGACAACGTTGGTTCCGGTGACCTTGCCCCCACCGCCCTCAGGAACGCGCAGTTCGAGCACCGCGTTTCTGGCCGCGTGCTGTCGGAACCGAATGCCGCGGCCAATGGCGCGGTATCCGGCCAGGTGCTGCGAGACCGAGTCGGGGATGTTGGGCTTGTCGTAGCTTTCGACCAGCGAGTCCAACAACGCGACGTCACCGTCGTCGGCAGCTTCTTGCAAGCGGCGCAGAATGCCGCTGTAGAACTCAAGCAACAGGCGGTTGTTACCACCTGCTTCCGGAATCGGGATCGCGATCGGTTGCGACACCGGCAGTTCGGACGCCTGGTCCACCAAATCCATTGGTGTATAGGTCGTCACACATCCGGCAGCCAAGCAAGCGAGCAGCGGCGCGAGACAAGCTCGCACCGCCGACCGTCGTTCAACTGCCGGACTCAGCACTGCTACTCCTGGTCCTTGGCTTCTTCCGAAGCCGGGGCCGATTCCGCAGCAGCTTCCGGTGCCGGCTCAGCAGCCGGGGCTGCCGCTTCCGGCGCACCATCGGCTTCGCGCTCACTGACGCGCGCACCAATGCCCTTGAGCTGGTCAGCCAGCGAGCCGAGCATCGGCATCGCAGCAGCTGCTGCAGCTTCCGGTTCGGCGGTCGTTGAGGCAGCAGGCGTACCCTCGGCACCTTCTTCGAAGTGCGCTTGGATCAGCGTCAAGCCGATCTTGCGCTCGTCGGTGTCGATCTTGATGACGCGAACTTCGACGCGCTGACCAACCTTGACCACGTCTTCCGGGTTCTCGACCTTGTGGTCGGCGAGCTCGGAAATGTGCAGCAGACCCTCGAGGCCCGCTTCCAGTTCGACGAAGACGCCGAAGTTGGTGATCTTGGTGACCGTGCCCGGAACGCTGTCACCGATGTGGTAACGAGCCGGGATGTCGCCGCTCCACGGGTCAGCCTGCAATTGCTTGAGGCCGAGCGCGATGCGCTTCTTCTCTTGGTCGACGGACAACACCACGCACTCGATCTCATCGCCCTTCTTGACGACTTCGTTCGGGTTGGTGATCTTGCGGGTCCACGACATGTCCGTGATGTGCAGGAGGCCATCGATGCCCTCTTGCAGCTCAATGAACGCGCCGTAGTTGGTGAGGTTACGCACCTTGCCACGGATAACCGTGCCCGGCGGGTAGTTCTCAGCAACCATGTCCCAAGGGTTGACCTCGGTCTGCTTCATGCCGAGCGAGATGGTCTGCTTCTCGGTATCGATTTCGAGAACGACAACCTCGACCTCATCGCCTTGCTTGACGACTTCGTTCGGGTGGTTGACGCGCTTCGTCCACGACATCTCGGAGATGTGCACCAGACCTTCGACGCCGTCCTCAAGCTTGACGAACGCGCCGTAGCTCATGAGGTTGACGACTTCGCCGTTGATGCGCTTGCCGATCGGGTACTTCTCCGCGATGTTCTCCCACGGCGAAGCACTCTTCTGCTTCATGCCGAGAGCGATCCGCTCGCGCTCACGATCGATCTTGAGCACCTTGACTTCGACTTCGTCGTCAAGCTTGACCATCTCCGAAGGATGGTTGACGCGGCCCCACGACATGTCCGTGATGTGCAGCAAACCATCGATGCCACCGAGGTCGACGAACACACCAAAGTCGGCGATGTTCTTGACCACGCCCATGCGGACCTGGCCTTCCTCGAGTTCGGTGAGCAACTGGGTCTTCTTCGCTTCGCGCTCTTCTTCGATGAGCTTGCGGCGCGAGATGACGATGTTCATGCGCTCTTCATCAATCTTGATGATGCGCGCTTCGATGTCCTTGCCAATCCAGTCGCCAATGTCGCCAGCGCGACGAATGTTGACTTGCGATGCCGGCAGGAAGACTGGCACGCCGATGTCGACGAGCAGGCCACCCTTGATCTTGCGGAGAGCGAGGCCCTTGACGGTGTCGCCTTCCTTGTGGGTGAGGATGATGTTCTCCCAACCACGGATGCGATCTGCCTTGCGCTTGCTGAGCAGGATGTAGCCTTCGGAGTCGTTGATCGCCTCGACGAGACATTCGACTTCGAGGCCTGGAACAACTTCTAACGGCTCGGGGAACTCGTCGATCGAGATCTGGCCTTCAGCCTTGTAGCTGACGTCGACGATCACGATGCCGTCTTCTTGGACCTTGATCACCTTGCCGCGCACGATCTTGTGCGGTGCAAGCTCGGCGACGGTCTTGCCGATCGCATCATCGAGTTCGGCCAGCGTGGTGGTGCCGAGGGCATCGGAGGTCAGTCGCGACAACTCTTCGTCGGACAGTGCAAACTTCTTGATTAGGCTTTTGCCAGTCATCAATGGGGTTAGGGGTAAGGGTTAAAAGGAAAACAGGGTCTAGCGGCACTCACCACAGCGGTGACTACTCACGTGAGAGACGATGAAGTGTCGTGTCGACCGATGGCCGAGCGTCCCAAAGGACACAGCCACTACAGGCAACACAACAGACACAGTCCCGTCGGCCGGACCATCCAGCCGTCGGTCGCTGACGGAGAGGCTCATGCCCCACCTCCAGCAGATGCAGAAGTAGATGAAGAGGGATCGACCGTTCCGGTCGTGGACCCTTTGCTCTCATGGCCCGCGGACGAATCCGGCGAGCTTTCGTGCACCGGAGAGTTTGCGGGATCCCCAGCCGGAGCGGGCAGGTTTTCGCGATTCTCGGGCAGGAGTTCGGCCTGGGCGCCATCCGCCGGGGCCTGAGCAGCTGCCGCCGGCGCCTGCGAAGCTGCCGCAGCTGCCTGGGAAGCTACCGTTTGGGAAGCTACCGTTTGGGAAGCTACCGTTTGAGAAGCTACTGCCTGGGCCTTGGCCAGCGGCTGCCGTGCCAGTTCGGCAACCTTCTGTCGCAGCGCCTCGACGCCCCCCTCGGCCAGCACCTGCTCGGCCGTCCAGGGCTCGCCGTAGCGAACCACGATCTTGCGCGGCCGCGGGAACCAGGCGCCACGCGGGAAGGCGCGGAACGAACCATCGATGCCAATCGGGACGACGGTGGTCTTGGTGCGCCGCACCAGGAACTCGACGCCACCTTTGAACTCGTCGACGCTGCCGTCTTTGCTGCGCGTGCCCTCGGGGAAGATACCGACGACCTCGCCATTCTTCAGGCAATCCGAGATCAACCGCATCGCCTGCTTCGATGGCGCATCGCGATCGATCAGCGTCACGCCGACCTGCGACAGCCACCAGCGACACGGCGCCAGCGACGCGAGCCCGGCTTGCGCCAAGAACCCGACCCACCGCGTCGCCGTGATGCCGACCATGCCCGGGTCGAGGTAGCTCGCGTGGTTGGCAACCAACAAGACGCTGCCGTCCTTGGGCAACTTGTCGGCGCCTTCACAACGAATGCGGAACCACACCTTGCTGAACACCAGCACCAGGAAGCGCGACACCGCCCACCAGAACGCACTGCGGCGAACGGTTTGTATGCGCACCAGCTTGTCCTTGTCGGCGCCGCTCACAGCGCTTCCCTCGGTGGTTTGGAACCTTGGGGTTTGGAACCTTGGGGCTTGGAACCTGGGGACTTCGGGGATTCGGACTTCGGGGATTCCGGCTTGGCGGCTGCGGTGTCGCCAGACTCGGAACGGCCGCCGCCCTGATTGCCGTCGCCTCGAACCAGCGCCAACAACCGCTCGATAACCTCAGCCGACGTCAGGCCGGTCGTGTCCAGGTAGAGCGCATCGTCGGCCTGCTTCAACGGCGCGTCCGAACGGGTCGAGTCGAGCCGGTCGCGCACCATGATCTCTTCGAGCACGTCGACTTCGCTGACCTTGCGGCCCTGGCGATCGAAGTCCTGGCAACGGCGACGCGCGCGCTCACTCGGCGCGGCATCGAGGTAGACCTTCCAGCGCGCCTTCGGAAATACGACCGAGCCCATGTCGCGGCCTTCGGCAACGACTGGTCCTTGCATCGCGACGCCGCGCTGCAGGTCCCCCATCGCGGCACGAACAAACGGCAGCGCCGAGACCGCCGAGACCTGCGACTCGACTTCGCGGGTGCGCAGGTGCGCGGTGATGTCACGACCGTTCAGCAACATGTGACCAGCCTGAAAACCGAGCTCCGCATCGCGCAATGCAGCTTGCATGCGTGCGTGGCCGAGGTCGGGTTCGCCGGTGCACTCACTCGGTGCGATGCCGCGCTCGAGAAAGTGCCACGTGATCGCGCGATACATTGCCCCGGTATCGAGGAATGCGTAGCCAAGTCGCTGCGCCAACTGCCTGGCAATCGTGCTCTTCCCCGCGCCTGACGGACCATCGATCGCGACTACATCTGTCGGCGCCACATCCGTGGCAGCCGCTGCACCTTTGCCACTCGCTGCAGGGTTGCTGCTGGGCAGGTGCTTCGAGGAGTCGCTTCGTTCGGTCAAGCTGTCGCTGTCGGCCAAGCTCGCGCTCGTCCGGACATCGGGGTTGGAGAATGGGGATGGCGGTCCGCGTCGACTCGAAACCTGCAGGTGACGTAAGGTCGACATCCGAAGCCCTACGCAGGCATCCGGCGGAAAATTGGGGCGGCCAGTGTAGCGACCAGACGCCCCGGGAGGCAATGCGGAAAAGCCCTCTGCCGCATGCTAATGGCGTCGACTGCGCACGCGCAGGGTCGTCAGGCGGACCAGGCGCATTCCGGCGGTAGGTCTACTGGTTCGGCCCTCGCCTGCTCAAGCCCGCCCCGAAAACTGACCGGCTGCCACAGGTCGCTGCCGACAATCAGGCCCACTCCATCGCCATCAAACGCCGGCAATACGTGGTAGAAACCATTCTCGAACGGCCCGCGGGCGTGCCGGTGGATGTGACCGAAGATCAGCCGCTGCACACCGACGGCAAACGCCGTTGTCACCGCCCGCTCCGACGGCAGAAAGCGGGTCTGGTCGCCCGAATGGATCACGGCCTGGCTCTTTTTGCGCGCCTTCTCGGCAGCCCGTTGCGCCCACGAAACGGGCAGCCGACGTGCGATCCAGCGAGTGATCGGATGGCGGAGCCAGCGCTTCGCGCGCTGGTAGGGAAGGTCGTTCTGGCAAAGCTCATCGCCATGCACGAGCAGCGTATCGACACCGCCAAGCAGCATGCGATAGCCACCCGACACCAACTCGGCGCCGCTCGCCTGCACGAACTCTTCGCCGAGCAAGAAATCGCGGTTGCCAACCAGCACGACCACCCGCAATCCGGCCGTCGCCGCCGCACGGAAGCGGGCCGCGACGTCGCGCCAGATGCCAACGCGGATCTGGCCGCGGCAGACATACGAGTCAAACAAGTCACCGAGCACCAACAGCGCATCGGCTCGATCGCGCGCGACCGCGATCGCCGCGTCCAACGCTTCGAGCACCTGGCCGCCATGCGAACCGACATGAAGATCGGAGATCAACACCGCGCGCTCTGCGGGCGCACCGGCCACAACCTGGGTGCCGAGCACTTCGATCACCGACGAACCTCAAGGAACACCGCACCGAACGGATCGAGCATGGCCTTGACGACGTTGGTGTTGCCGTGGTCTTTGCCGTTCAGTTCGCGCACGTTGCGCTTGCCCGGCAAGGTGATCTCGATCGGAATTGGACCGTCTTGATTGAGTTGCCGCATCAGCTTCGGGCGCGCCAATGCATTGAGCCGGACCGCCAGCACGTTGCGGCCATCGCGAAGCTTCAGCGAGACGCGTTCGATGCAGGTCGGCAGCCCCTTGCCCGTGACTTCACACGGTGGCGACACGCGCGCCCGCCGCAACGCAGCCCGTACGCGGCGACGCAACTCGCGGGCTCGCCCCACCTGACCCGGATCGAGACGCCACTCGTCGTAGGCAGCGACCGGCGAGTTCAAGTAGTAGGCGTAGCCGCCGCCGATCGAACGTTCGAGGAACGTATCCGAATCGGTTTCCTGCCTGCTCGTCTCGCCCCGCAACGAGCGCTCGGCAGCAGGCAGTGCGCGATCGCGAGCCGTCGACTTACCTTCGCGCACCAACAAGTCATGCCAGGCAAGCGAGCGCTGCTCAATGCCAAACAACGGGTCGAGTGCGCCGCGCTCGCGGCGCTGCAAGCGTTCGTCGTAGATGGCCGTCGAGTGATCCGCCAACAATAGACCGCCGTTGCGTACGTAGACATTCAACGCCGCGACGGCGCGATCGCTGAGCGCAAGCGTCGCCGGCAGAACCACGCAGCGCGGCCGTTCGGTGAACAGCCGCTGCTCGAGAGTCTTGGCGGTAACAAAGTCTGGCTGTTGGCCGAGGTCCTGCAGCAACCGGATCCAACTGAGGCGCGCCGCCTGGCTGGTGCTGTGGGTTGCTTCATACGACCCCAACCTGCGCACCCAGGTCATGCCGTCCTTGGCCGAATCAATCATCCACCACGCGCGCACCGATGCGTGCGACTCCACCAGCCACACCGGGGAGCGCTCGATCTGGGCACCAGCCAACGCATCAAACTCGGCGCCGTGCTGCGTGAACGCGGTGCGAACAGCCGCGCCGAACTCGGTCTCCTTGCCGTCTTCCTGAACGGTGCCGTCGTTCCAAACAACCACGCCGGCCGTGCCTTGGCTCGCCATCGCCATCAACCGGGCGCGCACGTATTCGCCGATGTCGATTTTGCCGGCTGGGGTGTCTTCACCTGGCGGAATCAGGGTCGCGTAGCGATGCGCCCCGCGCGGCAACAGGCTGCGACTCAACTCGATCGAACCGCCGATATCGTACGGCTCGGCGAGCGTGTCGCCGGTAATCAGCCGGCCGTAGTCATGGCCACCGAACGGGCCCGGCACGGCCAGCCCGGTCAGCCCGACCGGCACTCCCGGAACGGCTGCTTGTACACGTTCGCGAATGGTTCGCACCGCGGTCGCGAACTGGTCATCGACGAAGTCCAGCCACAGGGAAAACGGTCGCAGATCCGCTGGCAGCAACTGCTCGCCGAGTTCGCGACTGCGCACCTGACCGGTCGAGATCGGCACCGCGACATCGATGCTGGCATAGTGCGTGCCGAGCGCGGTGTTCAACGCATCCACATCCGAGAAGCGCTCGCGCACGTAGGCGCGGAAGTCTTTCAGGCAGTGCTCGCACTGGCAACTGTCGAGCGGCGCGTTGTGACGCGTCGACGACGCTTCGTCGGCCAGCGCCACGAACAACATGCCCTCCGGGCCGACGCGCCGGGCTTCGTGCGCAGCCGCGGCCGCAGCCTTGTCGACGCGACCAGGTTCGGCGAAGCACTGCGGCCTGACCAACTGGGACGCATCCCGAGTGCGTTCAAATAGCTGCACCACCGGTCGCCAGTCGCGGTCGCGCAACTCAAGCAGGCCCTTGCCGATTGGCTGGTCCAAGTAGAACCGCAAGCCGAGCGAACGGATCGGCGTCGGGTCCGCGCCGCGACCCAACTGCACCGCGGTGTAGCCAGAGCGGCGCGCAAACTCGGGACCCTGCTTACCGTCCGCACACCACAACACGCGCTCGAATCGCTGCGGCGGGGCAACCCTTGCCTTGCCTGCCGGCGCCTGGCGGGATGCTTGCGCGCACAAGTCGACCGACAACGTCGCGAGGCAGCACAGCACGGCGAGCGCCAGCCCCACCAGGCTGCGGCATCGATCGCCAACCCGGCGTGGCTGGGCAACAGGTAGCGGCTCGGTTGCTGGGCGCAACGGCACAGCTCGACTCAACTGCATGGCTGGGCGCAACCGCATAGCTCGGCTCAACTGCATGGCTGGGCCCGCCGGCATTGCTGGGCTCAACTGGCTAGCTGGCCTCAACTGGGCAGCGGGGCTCAAGTCGGCAGCTGGGCTCAAGTCGGCAGCTGGGCTCAAATGGGCCGCGGGCCACGGCAGCGACTTCGTGGAGGGTCGAACGTTCACGCGGAGCCTGGGCATAGGGCTTCTTGCTGTTGGGTTGCGCGTTCTGGGTCGGAACGCGATCGCACGCTGGCGATTCGGTTGCCCCCCGGGAATCCGGGCGGCATCACGCGGACAGGCTACTCGATTCCGTAGTCTTTCAGCTTCTCCCACAACACCTTGCGGGAGATTCCGAGCACCGAAGCGGCCTTGGTCCGGTGACCGCCGACGCCGCGCAGCACGTGCTCCAGGTGGGCACGCTCGGCGACCACCAAGACTTCGCGCAGCGTTTGCAGGTTTTCTGACGGATCGAGTGCGGCGCGACGAGTCTTGTCGACCGGCAACAAGTGCTCCTTCTTGAGCACGGTGGCGCTGCCCGACAGCGCGATCGCCTGGCTGACCCGGTTCTCGAGCTCACGCACGTTGCCCGGCCACGAGTAGCCACTCATGGCCTCGAGCACGTCGGTCTTGACCGTGTAGTTGCGGCCGCCACTGAGCTTGTCGATGAAGTGGCGGACGAGCAGGGGCACGTCGCCTTCGCGATCGCGCAGGCCCGGCAGGATCACCGGCACGACGTTGAGGCGGTAATACAAGTCCTCACGGAACTTGCCCTCCTGCACGTGATTGAGCAACGGCACCTTGGTCGCCGTGACGACGCGGATATCGACCTTGACCAGATCTTCGCCACCGACCCGTTCGAACTCACGTTCTTGCAGCACGCGCAGCAACTTCACCTGCACGGACATCGGCATGTCGTCGATGTCGTCGAGGAAGATCGTGCCGCCGTCGGCGACCTCGAAGCGACCACGTCGCTGCCGCTGGGCATCGGTAAACGCGCCGCGCTCGTGGCCGAACAACTCGGTCTCAAGCAGCGTGTCGGGCAACGCTCCACACGACAACGCGACGAACGCACGGTCCCGGCGCGGGCTCAGCTGGTGGATCGCGCGCGCAATGCGCTCTTTACCCGTACCGCTCTCGCCCTCGATCAACACCGAAGCATCGGTAACGGCAACAGTGCGAACCGTCTTGACCACGGCCTGCATGGCGCGGCTTTGGCCGATAACGCCCGGCAACCCGCCTTCGTTGGTCTGCAGTTGCTCCTTGAGACGCTGGTTCTCACTCAGCAACGCGCGGAACTTGCCAATGCGCTGCAGCCGGTCGACCACGTGCTCGTTGAGGAACGGCTTTTGGATGTAGTCGTCGGCACCGAGACGCATCGCTTCGACCGCGTGCTCGACGGTCGCATACGCCGTCATCATGATCACCTCGGTATCCGGCCGCGCCTGCTTGGCAGCTTGCAGGACCTGCAGGCCATCGGCGCCGGGCAGGCGAACATCCGTGATGACCACGTCGTAGCTGCGCTTCTGCAGCTCGGCGATGCCTTCCTTACCATCGCCGACGTGCTTGACCTCGTAGCCAGCACCCTCGAGATCATCGGTCAGCGTGACCGCGATCGTCTGCTCGTCTTCGACCAGCAGAATCCGCATTTGATCATCAGCCATCTCGCCCTTCATCCATCGGCTCTTGCTCGTGTTCGTCGTCGTCCAGATCGTCGAAGGGATCATCGCCCAACGGCAATGCATCACCATGACCACCTTCGCGGAGCTGGGTCTCGCCAAACGAAACCACCTGATCGCCGCCGCCGGAGGTGGCGTATTCGAGCGCCGCTTCGGCTTGAGACAGCAAGGAATCGAAGAACAAAGTGCCCTGATCATCGCAGGCGGTCAGGCCGACGCTCGCCGTCATCGTCAACGGGTTGCCGTCGACACTGACATCGACTTCGAAGAACATCTGGTGCAAGCGGTCGGCAACGATGCGCGCCTTCTGCAAGTCGGTGTGCGGCATGACCAACAGGTAGCGGTCGTCGTTGGTCGTGCCGAGCAGGTCCGAACCACGAGTCTTCTCACGAACCAGCTGCGCGACGGCCTGCTTGACGGTCTGGCGCAGATTGCCGCCGTGGAGGTCGGCCAGGTGCGCGATGCGGTCGACCTGCAGCAGCACGATCCCCATGGGAATGCCGTGGCGGCGAGCGCGCGCAAACTCGTTCTTCATCAGGTGCAGGATCTGCGCCTGCGAGAACAGCGAACTGCTCAAGAAGCCGTCGCTATCGACAGCTGGTTGGCGCGCCCCTCCCGGGCGGCCTTTGCGGAAGCCTGGTCTCGTCATCTTTGATTGGCACCCCACCGTGACTGAGGCGGGATCCTGTGTCGCAACTATCTCTTGTCTTCGGGCAGGCTACCAATTCGTCTGAACAGAAGAACGGTAACTACTGTGCAGACAAAAAAGTACGGGCCTCAGCCGGTCAGAACTGAGGCCCGTGAATGCGGGTCAGGCTACGCAATGGAGAGGGCGGTTAGGGAGGGGGGATACTGGTCTCCACCACACAGCCACGACCCGACGGTGTCTGCTGGATCGAGATCGGGTCAGGATCTCGAACTGCCCCTGATGGTCAAGTCAGGGACTTAGCGAACCAAACAGTCAGAGAGCATTTCGCTGCGGAGGACACTCACGAATGAGGTCTTCCCCGGTCCTCCTCGTTCGCAACCAGGCTAGTCACGATCGGCTCGGGCCAGAGGGGCATCATGCCAGGACTCCACCAGATTTCAACACCCACCTAAGGGTATTTTCGACTCTTAACACCTTGCAAACAGAAGCCTACACAGCGACAAGATCGCCACTAAAGCCTTTCAATAAATCATCTTACAATGATTCATCGGGCACACACCGGGGCAATCACCCCAAGCCCCGCCCAGACTTGCCTGCTTAAAAAGCCAACACTTCACAATCTGCCAAGGTCGCTCGCTCGAACCTCACCGACTACCCAGGAAGCCTCGCTAGAAGCCTCCTAGAGGCCACTAGGGGCTCGCGCTACTTGCCGAACAGGTCCTGGATCCAGGTCAGGATCCGGTAGATGTCGAACTCAGGCATCTTGTACTTCAGCACAAGCAGGGCGATCAGGATCACGACCACGAAGATCGCGCCAAAGATCAACTGAGCGGTCAATCGGGCCACGAAGCCCTTGGTACGGTGGGTTATCGACGGCCCCTTGGCCGTTCGCCCGCCACGCAAGATCCAATCACGGTGCGCGGCCAGGCCTTGCTGCACCAAACGCTGCTGGTCCACGTCTTCAGCGAGCACGGTCTGGGTGACGACCTGCCACGGGAACTCGGCGGTGCTCTGCTCGACGGTGCGCCGAAGCTGCTCCATCTTGGCCTTGGACACGGTCCCAGCCATCAACCGCAGGGATACATCGCTGACGGCGCGCAGGGTCTGCTCGGCTTCCGTCAGATCGGGTGGAGTCTCGCTCATCTTGCGGTCCCCTTCTCGGCCGGGAGAGGATTCTACCGGGTTTGGCGCACCGCAGTGACCCTTGCGGGCTTCGCGCGGCGGCGACTAAGTATGCTTGGCTTGCGCCAGGGCCTGTTCGGCAGGCCCACTTGACTGCCGACCAACTTGACTGGCCCGCCAACTTGACTGGCCCGCCAACCTGACTGCCCGCCAACCTGACTGGCTCGCTTGACTTACGCCTTTTGGGCTTTCGCGAAGGCGCTGTTGCGGCCACGAACGGCCTTCATCAGCGGGAACGAAACGGTCTTGTCGCCCTTCTTGAGGGTGATCACGCCGCGCTTGATGACCTTGGTGCAAAGCTTCAGGTTCATCACGGTGCCATCCGGCGTCATGATGCGAACTGGCTGCAAGTTCGGCTTGAACTTACGCTTGCTGCGACCGGTGACGCGACGGCCAACGCCGCCGTCCTTCTTGGCCAGACCGCGGCGCTTGACCTTGTTACCAACTCGGGTGCGACGACCGCTAACTGCACAAACTCTGGACATGGTGGGCTTCGGGGTTCGGAAGGGGCGAACAAGATAGCCACGCGAGCGGCAAACGCAAGAGCAGAGATGGCTAGATGTTCGGGGGCAACCATCAAGGGACCCCCCGGGCCATCCCCAAACGACCCGGCGGACGCCTGCGGCGCGCCGGACCAGCCCATGGAAGCCCCTTGGCACCACAGGTTAGCAGGCCAGGCGACTCGCACCTCGCCCATTCGATCGGGGATCCCGCTAGAGGCTGGACTCCCCTACCCAACTGGACACTTGGTTGTTGCTAGCCCCGGCGGGTGCCGACGGACCGCCTCAGGCCGAAGCAGAGTGCTTTCAGTGCCGTTCTCGAGCCGAACGCATCGTGGTTTGCGCCACCAACACCCAAGTGATGCGCTGGCTTCCCTACCTCGGCGCTGGTGACAGATGCGCTTTGTAGCGCGCCAACCGCTCCTGGTATTCGGCCATGCCCTTGCCACCCTTCTCGATGGCCAGTTCCTGCAGCTCGACCGCGTCCGCGATCCGGCCGACCAAGAACATCGCGAGCGCGGCGGTGTCGAACTCGAAGTACTCCATCGCGTCCCGCTCCTCGAGCATGCGTTCGACCAGGCCGACGGCAAACCAGTCGTACCGCCCCATCGTTGGCAGCTGGGTCATCAAGTACCAACTGTCGTTGTTGATGCCGATGCGCAACCCCTGGTCCTTCAAGTAGACCGTCAGGACGCCCTTGGCAGCCTTCTCGTCATCCTTGCAACGCAACGCGACAATATATCGCCCGGCCGCCAGCAGCCGCGGATCGGCCCCCAGCTGCTCCGCCTGATCGAGAGCCTGCGTCGCGAGATCGCCGTGGATCTGCGGATTCTCGTCCCGCGCCAACAGCATCGCGTAGTCGAGGCAACCCTCCGCCGTCTGCATGACGAGCTTGCGACTGCGCATCGCCTGACGACCGGCTTCGCGACCATCGCCCGACAGAATCAGCGCGCGCAGATACGCCAGCTGCACCACAGGGTCGGTCTTGGTGAGTTTCGCTGCCTTGGCCAGTGGTCCGCGCAACGCCTGCAACACCGAAGCGCGGCGCGAGTCCCCACGCAAGACCAGGTCGGCGAACACCGCCAGTGGCCGCGCGTCGTCGGACAGTTGATTGGTCGCTTGCAGCAACCACTGTTTGGCTGCGGCCTGGTCATTCGACTTGGTCGCCAGCGTCAAGTAGAGCAAACCACTGAGCAAGCCATCGCGGGGCGCGGCCGCGACCATCGGTTGTAGCGCCGCGACCGTCGCCGGTCCGACGGCGTCATCGAACCCATCAGGAAGTTGCACGCGCGTGCCTGCCGCGCGAGCCGCTGCGACCAAGTCGAATTGGCCATCGAGCACATGCTCGATCGCATCGGCGAGGCCCGCTCCGGGCCGGCCGATAAACGTGACCGTGCCGTCCTTGGCTTGCACCATGACGTTCTGTCGGAACTCACGATTCACGGTGAGCCAACTGCGCTCGGTTCGCACGTCGTCATCGACGACCACCGAACACGTGAGCCAGCGCCTGATGCCCGGCTGCTGCTCGTCCTGAACCGAAGCGACGATGCGTACGCCGCGCTCCCGATAGCGATCCTGCAACTGCGACAGATAATCCGCATCGGCCTGCAGCAAGTGTGGCAACTGCGAATAGAAGGCCCAAACGGTGCAAACCGGTGCCGTCTCGGAGCCAACCTCGATCGGCGCTCCGCGCACCCACTTGCGCCAGTGGGCTGGGCCAGTCTTGCCGCCGAGCTCGGCAGTACCAACTACTGGGCCAACCGCTGGATCAACGACTGGTGACTGCGCGGCCACCGAAAACGTCAAGAGAAGCGCTGCCGCGCCCCATCGAATCATGCTGTGCAACGGCATCTTGTTTCTCAGTTAGCGCGGTGGCTGAGCCAGCAACGCGGCTTGTTGTTGTTTGTGTGCGGTGGCGAAGAGTTCGAGCGATCGCATCTGCGCGACGACGCCTTCGACAACCTGATTCAGGCCGCGCGACAAGGCGACCACCGCCGCATCCGGCCCCGACTCTGATAGTGGCTCAACGCGCACGAATTCCTCGTGGAACACCAACTGGCCGTCGTGCTCCAACCACAACTCGAGCGCCACCCGCGCCACCGATCCTTGGTCCGTTTGCGCTTCGACAAAGTCGATGATGCGGCCGTGCAACGACCAGGTTTCGGTGCCGGCATCGGCGCTGCCCTTGACCAGTTCGCAAACGCGCGCGCGCGACAAGCCGAGCACCATGGCGTCGGTAACCATGCGGTCAAGTGGCGCCACCCAGCGCGCCAGTTGCCGCGGTTCGAGGCTGACGCCCGACTGAAACAACAATCGATCGGAATCGAGCGCGGTGCCCAACTGCAGATCGTAGACGCGCAGCGTGCCTGCACGCATCGGATCGGGCGTTTCCGCTTGGCTCGGCTGCAGCCGGTAGTAGCGCTCAACCGGCACATCGACACTGCCGCAGGCAGCAAGCAGCGCAAATCCGAACCATGGCAAATACTTCATCATCTTCCTCCTGCCGGCGCCGCCGGATGATTGACGCCAAACAGCAAGCTGTCGGGAGCAAGTTTCAACTGACGCAACAAGCCTCGTAGGTCATCCAGCGTCGAACGAAAGCCCGTGATCGTCGCCAACGCGGGACCGCGGACTCCGGTGACGATCGCGGTCGATTCGCGCAGCAGGCCGTGCAAGTCGGCTTCCAGTCGCTCGACGGTTGCCAGGGTGGCAGTCATCGCTTCGGCCGAGCCAGTCGCCGCGTTGGCGGTGCCTTCGGCAGCCTGCATGGTGCGGCGCGCGTCGGCGAGCAACGCGCCCACTTGCGGCATCGCGTCGTCCGCCAGGTGGCGGGCAGCTCGCTCGGCGTGCGCCAAGATCGCGGCGACCTTGCCCTGATTGTCGTCGGAGAGCACGGCGTCCGCGCGCACCAGCAGGTCATCCAAGCGCTGCAACACGGACGCTGCCTGCAGGACCACTTCGGGCAAACTCGCCTTCAACGAGTTCATCGGGTCTTCTTTGGGCTCGATGAACGAATCCGATGGCAACGACTTGCCCTCGGCGGCGTAGCCCTCCAGTTCGACCGACACTTGCCCCGTCACCAGCAGACGGTCCATGCGCGCCCGCGTCACATCCTGGATGCTGGCGCGCGACGGATTGACACTGAGCTCCACCAAGGTGTTGCCATCTTGGAAGCGCATGTCTTTGACGACGCCAATAGGCACGCCCTGGAAGTTGACCTTCGAGCCGATCACCATGCCCTTCACGTTCTCAGAGAACATGATGTAGTAGGTGGCGCGCTCGTGGTTGAAGCTGCGCTGCATGATGAACACGAGCAAGGCAACGAACATGACCCCCGCGCCCAACACAAATAGCCCCAATCGGAATCGTCTGGTGTTGCGCATGCCTCAGATCTCTATGTGACGAATGACGTCAAGGCTGTTGCTGTCCTCGACCGGCAAACGCCGTTCGATGAAGTCTCGCAGCCGTGGATTCGGATCGTGCCAGACGTCGTCACGCGGACCGAGTGCGGCCACGCGTCCATCCAGCAGGACCACAATGCGGTCGGCAATCTGATGAGCCGACGGCAGGTCGTGGGTCACCACGACCATCGTGATGCCGAAGACCTTGTTGAGTTTGACGATCACATTGTCGATCTCTGCGGCGGTGATCGGGTCGAGACCAGCCGACGGTTCGTCGAAGTAGACGATGTCCGGATCGAGTGCGATCGCGCGCGCAATCGCGGCCCGCTTCTTCATGCCACCAGACAGCGAGCTGGGTTGCAGTTGGGCCGCGTGCAGCAACCCGACCATGTCGAGCTTCATGCGGGCCGTCTCAATGATGACGGCTTCACTGAGATCCGTGTTCTCGCGCAGCGGCAAGGCAACGTTCTCAAGCACGGTCAGGCTGCCGAGCAACGCGCCGCCTTGAAATGACAGGCCGGTGCGCAGACGCATGTGATGCAGCAACTGCGGCGGCGCCGAATAGAGGTCGTGACCGGAGACGCTGACCGCCCCCAAGTCGGGAGCCAACAACCCCGACAGGTTGCGCAGCAGCGTCGTCTTGCCGCAGCCCGATGGCCCCATGATGACGAACACCTCGCCGCGACGGATCGCCAGGTCGACACCATCCAAGACGATGCGATCGCCAAAACTCGTCGTCAAGGCGACGGCTCGCACCAAATCCTCGGTGCGGCGACGCGGGGCCGCTTCGAACTCAGCGAGGTCCATCATGTCAGCATCCTCTGAGTGGTCACGAACAGTGCATCGATGACGATGACCAAGAAGATGCCGAGCACGACGGCGTTGGTCGTCGCACGACCGACTCCTTCACTGCCGTCCTTGACCCGCAAGCCCAGCGCACACCCGACCACGCCAACGGCGGCGCCAAACGTCATCGCCTTGGCCAAGGCCACGACGAAGTCCGACAGGTGCAACGCGTTTTGTAGCTGCTGCCCGAACGCGTCCAATTCGATGCCGGCGACCGACCACGCGAACAGCGCGCCGCCACACATGCCGACGACGTCAAAGACGACGCTCAACGCAACCGAGGCAAACGCGCAGGCCACAACCTTCGGCGCGACCAGGAACGAGATCGTGCGGATGCCCATCTGTTCGATCGCCGCGATTTCCTCACTGACGACCATCGATCCAAGCTGGGCGGCATTGCGCGAACCCGATCGCGCCGCCAGCACGATCGCCGTCATCAGCGGCCCGATCTCGGCGAGCACCGAAACCCCAACCATGTCGGCGATATAGATCTCCGCACCCCAGACCCGCAACTGCACATACGCCTGCATCGCTAGAATCAAGCCAAGCAAGAAGGCGATCAACGCGATGATCGGCAGCGCCCCCGCAGCGCAGTGGTCGACTTCGAGCGCGGTGCGATCCATGCGCAGAAAACGACGACGGAACGGACCGACGAAGATCTCGCGGGCTGCTTCGAGCGTCGTTGCCAGCACGGCCGCGGCACCGTCGAGCATCGGTTCGACCATCGCGCCGAGACGCGTCACCGGGTCCGGCCTGGCCTCCCCCACGTCCTTGCTGACCAGTCGCTCGATCGAAACCAGCGAGAAATAATCGAGCATCAACTGGCTGACCCCGCGCAGTTTGACTTCGCAGCCAGCCCCCTTCGCCTTGCGCATCCCGGCGACGACCCCACCCAGTCCGGCCGAGTCGAAGCTCTCCACAGCCTCCAGGTCGACGTAGACCCGCTCTGGCTTGCCGCGCAGGGCGCGGTCCAGGTCGGTGACCAGGGCAGTCACGTTGGCGCGGTCCAACGTCGCCCCGGCAGTAATTGTCGGGTGCGTCACGGGGGGAGAACGGGGGTGTTGAGATCCTGTATTCGGTGCTATCGGCCAATCAGGACCACCGCTTGACCCCGACCGGGCCACCATTCCGCCCGGATCGCCCCTTCCGCTGCGGGCCGAATGACGCAAGAATGGCCATGGTCGCAATATCCCTCTCGCGCACACCGTCCGAGCTACCCCGACCCGTCCCTCGGGTGACCCGACTCATGAAGCCTACGACCCTTCTGTGGATTGCCAGTTCGCTGGTGACTTGTGCCGTTCTGGCAGCCTGTGCCAGCACCCTTCCCCCAACCACCAGTGAAGCCGAACAGATTGCCGACGCGCGCACTCTGTTGGCCACGACACCAGACCGCACCGCCGACTTGGCCGAGGCTCTGCTGAAGCAGAATCCTCAGCTGCGCGAAGCACGGCTACTGTTGGCCGAGAGTTCGCTGGCGATGTCGCGCAACCCAGGCTTTGCAGGCAAGAAGCTGCACCTGCTGGATGCGACGCGCAACTTCGAAACCGCGCTCCAGGACGCCGAGAACGAGCCCTACGCCCGCGAGTGGCGCCTGCTCGCGGAGACCCACCATGACTTGCAGGAATGGGCCAAGGGCAGCCAAGCCGCGATCCGCGCGGCGGACGGGTTCCAAAAGAAGCAGGGACTCGACAACGCCAAGGAATACGCGTTGGCGCGCCTGATTGGTGCCGACTGCGACTACCGCCTGTTCGTCGCAGAACGCCAACCTGAGATGCAGAATGGCAAGGCCGACATGAACGGCATCGTGCCACCGGAACCGCGCACGCGCACGCTGGCCAGCGTCGCCGTCGCCGGCTACGCCCAAGCACAGGGCGATTACCCGGCGCACTGCACCAACCAGCTGGCGATCATCCAGCGCTGGCTCGGCCAGAATGGGGAAGCGATTCGCACCTACGAGCGTGGCGTCATCAACAACCCCACCGAGACCGCCATCCACGATGCCTACATCAACTGGATGTGTGACCTCGGCCAGGAAGATGCGCTGGTCGGCGGCTACCGCCGGTTCGTGCGCGAAAAGCCGAATGCGACGGTGCTGCGCTGGTACCAAGGACGCGCCATCTACGCGCGCGCCAACCGCCTGCGCCGCGAAGGCAACTTCCAAGGAGCAATCGCGATCTACCAGAAGTCACGCGACGTGTTCGCCGAGTATCTGGCGCTGACGCCGAAACACCGCGGCACGATCAACCAATGGCAAGCGCTGTGCGACCTGTCGATGGCGCGCTGTGCTGCCGACAACGGCGATCTCAAGAATGCCGAGAAGCATCTGCTGAGTGCCGGCGAAACGTCGCCGAAGGCCACCGAGTATGTCGATGGCAAACCGCAGTTGGTCGACACCTATGGCAACCACTTCACCGGTGCTGCCTTTGCGATCCATCAGGCACTGACCGAGAGCCCGGAAAAGGCACTCGAACGCACGCTGTCCTTCAACGAAGCGATCGTCGACCGCTTCCCTGACCAGTGGGGCTTTGTCTACAACAACGCCGGACTGGCGGCGCGCGACCTCGGCGTCAAACTCGCATCGCTTGGCGACGAACCGGCCGCCAAGGAACTCTGGGAGCGCAGCTACCAGCACTACGTCAAGGCCGTCGAACTGTCGCCGACCGATGCGCGCATCGTCAACGACTGCGGCTTGATGTTGATCTACTACCTCAACCGCGACCTCGACAACGCGCGCCAACTGTGCGAACGCGCCATTGAGATCGGCACCGCGCAACTCGCCGAGATGCCCGAAGACGTCGCCCAACGGGATCGTCACCTGCTCGAAGAAGCCGTCGGAGACGCCTGGCAAAACATCGCCGTCTTGCTGCGCACGCACAAGAAGGCGCCGTTTGAGGACTACCAGCGCTTCTGCGAAGAGGCAGTCAAGTTCTACCCCTACCAACGTCGCGAAGCGGCGGCGATGCTGCGCACCAAGGGCGACAACGCGCTCGGCTCGACGGCACGTGGCACGGCTTCGGGCAGCAACTCGGGTTCGTCCAACGCCAGCGCCAACAGCAGCACCCCGGCACAGCAAGGCAGCGCGGCCGAAGCCCTCAAGAAGGCGATGCCTCAAATCGAGCAGCACGCCGCCAACGAGGACTACGACGGAGCTCTGACCGTGCTCGACAAGCTCGCCAAGGACTGCAAGGACTACGCTCCCTACCGCGTCGTGCTGGGCACGATGACGTGGCGGCTCGCCAACCAAGCGCGCGACAGTGGCCGCCAGGGCACCGCGGCGTTCTACCAAGACGCGATGAGCGCCTTCAAGAAGGCCGTCGAGCTCGACCCGGAACCGATCGAGCCGCGCCAGATGCTGGCCCAGACGCAGTACGACATCAACGAACCGCAGCAGGCTGCGGAGACGATTACGTCACTGCTGCTGCACATGCAGTCGAAGGGCGGCGGCACCGACGAGCAAACGCTCGCAGCCCACACGTTGCGCGCCAGTGCGGCCTCACGCGCCTACTCCCAAGCAAAGAACAACGGCAACAACGACCAGGGTCTGCTGACCTCGGCGCGCACGTCGATGCGTTGGCTTGAGCAGAAGGGTAAGTTGACGCCCGAGCTACTGAAGCTCTGGTCGACGACCGAACAGTGGGCCGAAGCACCCGCCGAAGCGACCAACGTCTACGTTCGCGCCAGCGAACGCGCGCCGGCCGACTTCGCGATGCTCGACTTGCTCGTCAACACGGCAGCAGCGCAAAAGCAACTGCCACTGGCGATCGCATCGCTTGCCAAGCGTGACGATGCAGGCACCGTCTGGTACCTCGGCAAGGCGCAGTTCTACTACGCCGGAGATCAACGCCAAGGCGGCAAGACCGACGAAGCGATGAAGACACTCGACCAAGCGATCGCGAGCTTCACCAAGTCGATGACCAAGAATGCCGGCTACAAGGACAGCTGCGAGCAGTGGATCGCGATGTGCGTTGGCAAGCAGGGCAACATCGCCTACGCGACCAAGGACTACGACCTGGCAGAGAAGCTGCTGATCAAGGCCGCAACCCTGCGTCCCGACTTGATCAACCAGGATCTGGGCCTCACCGAAACCACCAAGCGTGGCATCCTGTTCTTGGTCGACAGCTACCGCAAGAAGAACAACCTGATGAAGTGCGAGTCGATCAGCCGCGCGGCCGCCCAAGCGGCGCTCAGCGACATCGACTTGCAGAACAACTCGGGTCTGTTTGCACGCGACTACGGCAACGCGATCGAGCGCGACGGCAAGGTCAAAGAAGCGCAAGAGATGTACGAGCAGAGCTACCGCGCGTACGGACGCGCCGTGCAGCTCGACGGCAAGAACGTGCGCCTGCGCAACGACCTCGCGCTGATCGCGATCTACCACCTCAATCGCGACTGGGACCAGGTCAAGGCCTTGCTCGATTCTGCGATCGCCGATGGCGAGCGCATGCTTGAGGAATCACCGCCAAGCGATGAGAACGAGAAGCAACAACTCGAGGAAGCCGTTGGCGACAGCTACGAGAACCTCGCGCTGTGGCACATCAAGCACTCAAAGGATGGCCAAGCCGCCAAGGCAGCCGCAACCAAGAGCCAGGACTACTTTCCCGGTAAGCGTCGCCCCGGAGCCCGTCGACATCTGCGCTCCGCGGAACAGCTGTTGCAAGGCAAGTAGGTATGCAACTCGCCTCGCGTTTGTTCCTGCCCCTGGCGCTGTTGGCCGCTCTGCCGGCGCAGCGTGGGGAGACGCCGCCGGTCGCCGCACCGCCAGCTGCCACCGCGGCGTCCCCCACCCCGACGGCAACGGCCCCACAAGAGCCCGTTGTCGTAACGCAGCAGGAACAAAACGCGCTGCGCGCGACCGCCTTCAAAGCCGAGAACGAAGGCCGCTACGCGGTCGCAGCCGACGCGTTCCTCAAATTGTCGAAGTCGGCCCCGACTCGTTTGGACTGGGTGCTCGCGGCCGGCCGCTGTCTCGGCCGCAGCGGTCGCTTCGGCGAAGCGATCGACTTGCTTGACGCCGCCCGCAAGCGCTTCGACGGCGACATCGAAATCTCGGCCATGCTCGCCCGCACGCTGCTGCTACAGACCGAGCGCGCCGCGGACATGATGAACCCGGAAGTCCTCTGGGCCGATGCCGCGGAGATCGCCGAGGGCGTGCTAAGAGCCCACCCGGACCACGAAGACTGCCGGCTACTGCTCGCCCAAGCGCGCTACCTGCTGGGCGATTGGGACGAGGCAGTTCGCCAGGCAGAAGAAGCCGTCACCCGACACCCCAAGCGCCCCGGCGCTCACGTGCTGCTCGGTCGTATCGCCACGGACAAGTTCCGGCGCCTGCTTCAGAAGTATGAAACGAGCGACGCGACCGGTCGCGAACAGAGTGAACAGGTCGCCGAGCTGCACCGCGAACGAGTTCGCGCCAAGCAGGCGTTTGAGAAGGCTGCCGAGTTGGACCCGACGCGCGCCCACCCCCACGTGGCGCTGAGCCAGTTGGCATCGATCGATGGCAAGGCAGCCGAAGCCAAGCAGCACCTGCACAACGCATTGGCGATTGACCCCGATGTCGCGGTCGATCACGGCTTGCTGACCGCGGGCATGACGCCAGCGCAGCGGCTCGCGTTCTACCAGGGCCTCCGGGCAAGGTTCGAAACGTCGTCGACCCTGCCCAAGGCGCCCCGCGCAAAGAAGATCGCGACGCTGAACTTCCACGAGGGGCGCGCCCTGCTCGATGGTCTGCAGTTCGAGGCCGCTCGCAAGTCGTTCCGACTCGCCATCCAGGGCGACCCCAAGGCCAAGAACGCGCACTACTACGCCTTCCTCGCCGCCTACTACCTGAAGGACTACGACGACGCCGAGCAGCATGCGGCAACCTATGCGCGCGCCAGCGCCCCTGCGTTTGCCGACGTCTTGCGCGCGGTCTCGGCCGCCGACCGCGAGCAGATTGCCGAGATGGTGCTCTACCTCGGCAACCGAGCGTTCAACGAAAAGCGCATCGCAAACAGTCGCGACCTGAACCACGTCATCGCGTGCCTGAAGGATTCGGCCGACGCTTGGAACAACCACGCGTTCTTGTGCCGCGAAACCAAGCAGTTCGCGAGCGCCTACTCCTCCTACCAACACGCGATCGAGAAGGAGCCGACGTCGTCACAACTGTGGAACGACGCCGCGGTGGTCCTGCACTACCACCTGGCAACGCCAAAGAACCTGGCGAAGGCGCGCACGATGTATGAGAAGGCGCTGCAGCTAGCCACGGCCACGCTCGCCGACAAAACGATCAGCGAGCAGCAGCGTAAGTTTGCCGAAGAATCGCAAGTCAACGCGCGCGCCAACCTGGCGGAACTCGACAAGAAGCCGGGCGGCAAGTAGCCCGGTTCCGGTGGATGGTCGCCCGCAGGCCGCTGCGATGCTGGGGCGCTGCGATGCTGGGCGGCTGCGATGCTGGGCTGCTGCGATGCTGGGCCGCTGTAGGTCTGGCCGCTGTAAATCTGGCCGCTAGGAATCTGGCAACAATCGCGCGGCGAGGTTGCTGTAGTTGCGGTAGCTCGTCACGTCTGGCGGCCCCGGAGCGTAACGCCAGATCAGACCGCCCAAGTCGCCGCGTGGCACGGCGACCAGCGAGCTCGAAACCGTGGCGTAGTCTTGGCCGTGCTTGCAGACAGTGTGGTAGTCATTGCCACCACGGTCACGGACGGCCGTCGCCAACGCTTGCAAGCGATCGTCAATTGACATCCCGCCAGCCAAGGCCGGATCGAGATGGCGCGGCGACCAATCGCCGGCGGCATGTTCGTTGGTTAGCGACAACACCGGGCCATGCCAATCGTCGCAGCTGACCTGGCCATTCGCGTTGCGGATGACCACCACGCGATCGCGATCGGCGACGACCAACTGAAACCCTGAGTGCCGGTTCTTGCGAACGGTTGCGAGCACAGCTTGCACGCCGGATGCAACGTCGTCGTGGTCGAGCGCCAGGTGCGGCAAGTGGCCGCGCGAAGGCGCGCCGACAACTGGTGCTTCGCCGAACACATTGGTCAATCCGGCAAAGTGGCCGAGGTCATTGACGCCCAGCCACGTACCACCCGCAACGCGATCCCGCGGCGACAGGATGCGCCGACGTTCGCCTTCCCAGATTCCTGGTGGCGCCGCCTTGCGGCCGGTTTGTTCGTCTCGATTGGCGGCGATGATCAACGGGTGATCGGCCGACAAACCACGTAACACGATCAGCGAGCACATGTGGGTTCTTTCAGCTGGCGGGACGACGCTCGACCCGGCGCAACAACAACATCCCCAATCCGGCCGCGCCACACAACAGTCCCCCGACGAGGAAGGCAAAGCGGAAGTCTGGATCCTCGCCGGGAGCGTCGCCCTGCACGACGAACGCGCCGAGCAGAGGTCCCAGGGCGAGCCCGAACTGGATGCAGCTTTGCACCAGGGCGAACGCGAGGGTGCGGTGCTCGTCGGGAACCCGCTTACTCATCGCCGCGAATGCCAACGTCATCGACCCGGCCATCGCGCAGGCGCACGCGCAGCGCATCAGCAAGAACTGATCGATATTGGCCACCAGGGCCGTGAGCGACTGCACTACGGCCAGAGAGAAGCTGAGCACAATCAAGCAGCGCAACGGCCCATGCCGGTCGGCCATGCGTCCCCAGATTGGCGTGCAGAACCACTGCGCAATCGCCAGCACGCCGAACGCGAGGGCGATGGTGCGATCGATGGCCAGGCTTTCGGAGGCACTGACCGCCAACAGCACGCTCTGCGGCCCCAGTTCGCGCACGAACAGCGACACCATCGGTTCGAAGACATGCTGGCCGAGCCGCAACACCATCATCATCAGCAGCAGGATCGCCAAGACCCGATTGCCCAGCATGCTCTTGCAAGCTAACCAGAAGCCACCAAAGAACGAATGGAGCCGGGCAGCCGGCAACGGAGGCAGGTCCACGGCGCGCACGTGCAGCCAGATCCCCGATAGCAGCGAGAACGAACTCGCGACCCAGAACAACGCGCTGCGACCAAACAACCCGGTGATTTCAGCCCCCAGCAACGGTCCCAGCAGCGTGCCTAGCGCCATCGCCGTCTGCAGGCGCGCGATGATGCGCCCGTGCACATAGCGCGGCAACTTGCCGGTGCCCAACGCCATGACCGGCGCGACATAGCCAGCAAACATGCCTTGCACCACGCGGATCGCCAGCAGCCACAGCGGCGACGGAGCCAGCGGCATGCAGGCCGTGGTCACCGCGATGGCGATATTCGCGCGCACAGCCATGCGCTTCTTGCCGAAGCGATCCCCCAGCGCCCCCCAGATCGGCCCCATGCAGGCTGCCGTAAACGGCCCGGCACCAAAAATCAGTGCGGCCCACATCGCGACCTGCTGGGGGTCGGCGATCTCGAACTCTTCTTCGATGTAGAGCGCGAGTACTGGCAAGAACGCCATCAGGCCCATCGCCGTGGTGAACAGGCTGAGCCACGCCGCTCGGAAGTTGCGCCGTCCTTGATGCAAGCATCGCTTCTACTGGCAGCGGCCGCGCGATCTCCAAGAAAAAGCTGCCCGAAGTAAACCGGCGCATGCCACTACTTGCATGCACAGCCAGCTCCTGTCCCTTTTCGCAAGCACCCTGTTCGGCATCACCCTGCTATTCGCAGCGTCCACCCCAACCCTGGTGGCGCAACTCGAAGTCCACGGCATCAAGAAGCTGGCCGAGCTCGTCGTTCACACCAAGTCAGTCCTGAAGGAGCAACCGGCCGCAACCGGTGCCGACTTGTGGCACATGATGGTCGCGCATCTGCGACTCGGCCAGGCGCACGAAGCCCGAAGGCTGCTGTTGCACTACCCGGACTCGAAGCAACCTGAGTTCGTCCTGGCTGCGTTCGCGACCTTGCAGCGCACGACCGGCGAGGACCTGCTCGACAGCACCCGCCGCCGCACCCTGGAACGCGCTCTCCACAGGTCCGAGCAATTGCCGTTCTCGCGCTACTGCGAAGCAGCCCTGCAGATCCACGGGCGGTACTGCCTCGCACAGCTCGATGAGGACGCGCAACGCGGCCAACACGAACGCATCGCCACGGCCCGCCTGCTGGCGCTGGAAGGCGAGGCGTGGCAACCCGGCCGCGGCCACTACCGTCCGATTCCGTGTGGTGGGCAGCTGCTGGTGCCAGCCCCTGCCGATGCGTCGTTACTGCAACCCTTGACCTTCGGCATGTTGCTGGCGTCGGGTGACCGGCTGACCAAGCACTTGCGCAATACGGTGGCGGCCGCGCGCAGCAACTCGAAACTACGCTGGCAAGCGACGCTGCCGGCGTGCGACGTAGCGGCGCTGTTGCTGACGGCAGCCGCTCAACTCGGCGACGACGACGCCATGCGCGAAGCGTTCGCCAGCGTCGTGCAACAGCGAGCAACCGACCCTGGCCTTGCCGCCCGCAACCTGAACGCCGCGATGCAAGCGATCACCGGCGTGCGATTGGCTGCCGGTGGCGGACTGAGTCCTCGCTGGTTGCGAATGACGCCATGGCTCCCCGACGGCATCACCGCGGCCGAGCTGCGCGGTGTGCTCGCGCTGACGCACGAGTTCACGATGTCGCTGCAACGAGGCCAGTCGAAGTCCGGGTTGCGAGTGACGGTTCAATTGCACCAGGGCAAGTCGACCACCCTGCCTCTCGTCGTCGGCAACCGCTGGCAACAATTCGTCACCGAGGTCCGCACCGACCAGCCGTTCGAATGCGAATTACCCGGCGCCAAGCTGACGCCGCGCAAGCCGCTACCGTCGCACTCGAAAGCGGATGACGACGCGCTGCGTCGGTTCTGCTTGCGCTGCCTCTGACGGGTTTGCAGATCGCTTCGGAGCATTGCCTCCAGCATTGCCCCCACCACTGCCAAGCGGCACCGGCACCGTTGACGGTCTTGGCTCACTCGCGCGGACGGCCGAATCCCGGCCGCGTTCCCGAGCACCATCGTCGAGCTTGGACTCCGAGTTCACGAGCCGCACTTCGCCAGTGCGACAGGTGCGCGTGACGACGTCATCCGAGTATTTGCGCAGGGCCACCAACAGCTTGGCAACTTCCGACCTCGGACCAACGACCAACCAATCGCGTTGCTGATGAGCGCCACCGTGGGCATCCCACTCACCGGGGATTGCGAGCTTGGGGTCACCCTTCTTGGCTTGCGGCTGCGACTTGGTCTCGGCCTCGCGAACCTTGCCCTGCTCTTCCTTCTCAGTAGGCGCACTCGGGCCAACCGCAAACAACTGCAGCCCACCAATCGAGAACGCATCCGGTGCCACTGCGCCCGGTGCCACTGCGCCCGGTGCCACTGCGC
>TARA_R110002072_G_scaffold249768_1_pt1 | contig 34649 bp, 36 predicted proteins | sample TARA_R110002072 | Tara Oceans TARA_R110002072 (sample SAMEA4397118) | marine metagenome | biome: Polar Biome; feature: [SRF] surface water layer (ENVO:00010504); material: water (ENVO:00002006), including particulate matter (ENVO:01000060) such as... | depth 5 m
AGACTTCTGATTCTATTTTAATAGTAATTCAATCATACGAGGTCTAGGACAATTCATGGATGACGCTACACTAGGATATGGTTTTTCCCCTACTAACGAAATAAACTTTATAACTCCTTTAATTCTTAGTCTCGTTGATAATAAAACTCTTTATTTAGGAGGAGAAAAAATAATAAAATGGGTAGGTGCAGAAAATAGATGGATTAAAACAAACAATGGAAATGTACTGGACGTTAATGCGATGTCTGCAATGGTAGCTTCACATCAGGATTTGAATACCGTTTATGCAGCTTCAAGCCCAAAGGCTACCAGACCAAATGTTTATAAAACCAACAACGGCGGAGATAGCTGGGTAAAAATAACGCAGAATTTACCCGATCGTTTTCCTGCTGTTCTGGCAATAGACCCGCTTAATGATCTCAATATTTATATTACATTTGGTGGCTTTGGAAGCTCTCATGTGTTTTGATCTAATAATGGTGGAGCTTCATGGATTGATATAGGCTCAGGCTTGCCGGATGTACCACCTTGGGCAGTAACGATTGATCCTGAAAACCCTGCTCATATATTTGTTGGTAATGAAGTTGGAGTATTTCAATCTTTAGACAATGGAAAAAGTTGGGAAAATATAAATATCCCCGATGCTATATTTGCAATAGAGCTTGTAATTTCTCGATCTAACAGAAAACTCCGATTAGCTTCGCACGGAAACGGCGCTTTTGAAACTGACTTACCAGAGCCAACTCCACGAGATGATGTGACCTCATCAAATTTCACTTTATCCCAAAACTATCCAAAGCCGTTTAATTCTTCAACTACTATTGAATTTGAATTAACACAACAAGCAGAGGTTAGCTTAAAAGTATTCGACACTAGCGGAAGATTAGGCGCCACTTTAGTAGATGAACCTAGAAGCAGTTACACCGTAAGATTTGATGCAAGTGGTTTAGCTAGCGAAACCTATATTTATAAACTCCAGATTGGAAATAGTAGTGCCACCAAGAAAATGGTACTAATAAAATAGATGGTATCTGAGCTTTTAAATAATCGCTCTAAAAAATGAAAAAGCAATCATCGCTGCTATGGTAACCTTTATCACAGTTCCTGTTATAAACCCAATAAAAGATCCCCATGCTGATTTAAACGCAACTTGAACATCTTGTTTGTAAATCATTTCACCAACAAAAGCACCGATCAAAGTTCCAGGGAAGAAACCAAGTGGCGGAAAGAAAAGTATTCCCAGAATCATCCCGATGGTACTTCCGGTTACCCCATAAACGGTTCCACCAAATTTTTTAGTAGTATAGGCAGGCAGCGCATTTTCCAGAATCAAAATAGTTACAACTACAATTCCCCAAGCAACTAAAAAGAACGTGCTAAATTGGACTACACCACTGAAATGAATTACTAGAAGTCCGGCATAACTAAATGGAAGTCCGGGAATAACAGGCAAAAAAGCGCCCGCTAAACCTAAAAGAATTAAAATGATTCCGATACTTATAAATAATAATTCCATGAGATGTTCTTTTTATTAGCTTTGCAGTACACGATAGACAGATAATTTAGTTTCAGAAAGAAGCTATAGAATCGGTTCTTGCACCAGTGTAAGCGTTTAGGTATCATCACTCACTTTATGATTTTCTCGACTAACATTAATTAATCAAATTTTCTTATGGCAAATGAGACAAATAGCGGATCTGCTTCATTAACCGCTAACGACTTCTTTGGGCATCCAAGAGGTCTATCTACCCTTTTCTTTACTGAACTATGGGAGCGTTTTAGTTACTATGGAATGCGCGCTCTCTTGGTATTATTCATGACCGCAGAAGCTATTGGGGATAATCCCGGTATGGGATTAGGAGTTGGTGAAGCCACTGCTATCTATGGAATTTATACGTTCTTTGTATATGTACTTTCGTTGCCTGGTGGGTGGGTAGCTGATAACATCTGGGGGCAGAAAAAAGCTGTTTTTGTAGGTGGTTGTATAATTACTGCCGGTCACTTCAGCTTGGCCGTTCCAACTACTACCTTTTTCTTTATCGGTCTGGCTCTGATCGTATTAGGTACCGGACTTTTAAAACCGAACGTAAGCTCAATGGTTGGAGATATCTATCCTGAAGGCGGAGCCCGACGTGATGCCGGATTCTCGATTTTTTATATGGGAATTAACCTTGGTGCTATTCTTGGGCCATTGCTTGTCGGGCTTTTAGGAGAAGGGTACAGCTGGCATTGGGGATTTTCTCTGGCCGGTTTCGGTATGTTACTTGGACTAATCTCCTATAAAGTAGGCGATAAGTACTTAGTTGGTTCTGGAGAACTAGACGAAAGCTTTACAAAAGAAGAAGTAAGCCGAAAGAGTAAGATCTTTTATACCATAAGTTCCATTTTAATCGCAGTCGTAGTAGTCTTTGGATTTCTTCAAAGTTCCGGCGCAATCGATGTAGCGCTGGCAACATTAGCCCAAAATCTGGGTATTGTTGCCGTTATCATTACGCTACTATTTTTTGGATATATCATCTTTTTCGGTGGTCATAACACAGACGAGAAAAAGAAACTTGGTGTGATCTTTTGGTTATTTATTTTAGCCGCTCTTTTCTGGAGTGGATTTGAACAAGCCGGTTCATCTTTAAACCTGTTTGCAGCTGACTTAACAGACCGATCTGTTGGTCCAAACTCATTTCTGGGAGGCTTTGGAGCTCTTATCGTGACTTTTCTACTTGCACTACCGATTGGATATTATGTCCTTAAGGCGATAAAACGTGAAGATCTTTGGGCCGTAGCAAAAGTTGCTTTAATAGGATCTGCTGTAGGGCTACTCGGCTTTTTATATTGGGTATTCAGCCAGGTTGGAAATGGATGGGAAATTCCTGCCAGTACCCTTCAGCTTATCAATCCAACCTTTATTGTGATCTTTGCCCCAATTTTTGGATTTCTATGGACATGGTTAGCATCCCGTAATGCCAACCCTTCTATTCCATTGAAATTTGCACTTGGTTTGTTTGGACTTGCCGCCGGGTTTTTTGTGCTTGCATGGGGATCAGCAAATGCATCTTCTACTGAACTGGTTTCTCCTGCTTGGTTAATTGTGACCTATTTCCTGCATACTGTTGGTGAGCTTTGCTTGTCTCCGGTAGGTCTTTCTTCCATGACCAAACTAGCTCCGAAAACACGTGTAAGCCAAATGATGGGTATATGGTTCGTAGCAGCAGCTTTAGGTAACTTGATGGCCGGTTTAATGGCCGGACAGCTAGAAACGCTGGCTCCATCAGGACTCTTTCAAAGTGTAGCTCTCGTTGTTGGAGGTGGCGGTATTGTAGCTCTTCTAGCTGCCCCTTCAGTTCGTAAATTGATGGGCGACATAGAGTAAAGTTTCACAGTTTAAATCAAAAGGCTTCTTTCTTTGCCGAAAGAAGCCTTTTTTATTTGTGGCTATTTTATCCGTACTTTCTTCATAATATCATCATATTTCTGTCATAAGTTCATCTAAATTCACAAAAAACGGAGAAAATTATGAGTAGCCAAGGGTTTGATAAACATGTGTTCGTTTTCGGGGCAGGCGAAGCAGAAGGCAACAGGAACATGAAAAAGTTATTAGGAGGAAAAGGAGCAAATCTGGCTGAAATGTCTTCTATTGGAATGCCTGTGCCGGCCGGAATAACAATCTCTACTGATGCCTGTCATTATTACTCATCTAAAGGGCAGCAATGGCCCAAAGGTTTGAATGAGCAGCTTAAAAAAGGGGTTAAATTTATTGAAAATAATATGGAAGCAGGGTTTGGAGATTTTAAAAATCCACTTCTTGTTTCGGTTAGGTCGGGAGCTGCGGTTTCTATGCCGGGGATGATGGACACTGTTTTAAATCTTGGTTTAAACGATGATACGGTAGCCGGTCTGGCAAAACACACAGGTAATGAACGGTTTGCTTATGACAGTTATCGACGCTTTATTGATATGTTTGGAGATGTGGTAATGGGTATTCCTCATCATAAATTTGAACATGCTATTGAATCATTGAAGCAAAAAAGAGGAGTTACAGAAGATACAGAACTCAATGCCGATGATTTAAAAGAGCTTGTTAATCTATATAAGGCAGTGTACCGTAATGCTACCGGATACATGTTTCCAAGCGATCCATTTGAGCAGTTAGAACTATCAGTAAACGCAGTTTTCAACTCGTGGGATAGTGACAGAGCAAATAAATACCGACAGATAAATCATATTACCGGTTTGCTTGGAACAGCAGTAAATATTCAGGCAATGGTTTATGGAAATATGGGCGATGATTGTGCTACGGGGGTTTGTTTTACGCGCAATCCATCTAATGGAGATGCTCATCTTTATGGCGAGTTTCTGATTAATGCGCAAGGTGAAGATGTTGTAGCAGGGATAAGAACACCTAAGCCTATTGACGAGTTGAAAGTGGAAATGCCGGAATCATATGAATTACTTAATGAGCTGGCTAATAAGTTAGAGAAGCATTACGGAAATATGCAGGACATCGAGTTTACTATTCAAAAAGGGAAGCTTTTTATCCTGCAAACAAGAAGTGGAAAACGAACCGGTAAGGCTGCTATAAAAATTGCAGTTGATATGGTTCATGAACACCTGATTAACAAGCGGCAGGCTGTAAAATCTTTAGTAGAGCCACCACATCTTGATCAATTACTTCACCCACAAATAGATATCAGTAAAATAGATGCTTCACTAATTCTGGGTAAAGGACTTCCAGCCTCACCCGGAGCAGCAGTAGGCCGGGTTGTTATGAGTTCAGACAAAGCTGAAGAGCTGGCTAAAAAAGGAGAACAAGTAATATTAGTACGTATTGAAACTTCTCCGGAAGATGTGGGAGGAATGTCTGCGGCTCAAGGTATTCTTACCTCCAGGGGAGGAATGACGAGCCATGCAGCAGTGGTTGCAAGAGGCTGGGGAAAGCCTTGCGTGGCCGGTTGTAACGATATAATTATTGATTATGCCAATAAATCCTTTACAAATGGTACGGAGACTGTAAAAGAAGGAGACTGGATATCTATAGATGGAACTACAGGAAACCTGTTTTTAGGACAGAATGAAGTAGTAAAACCAAAAATGGATGAACATTTTTCAATCTTTATGAATTGGGTAGATAGTTTCAGAAAAATGCAGGTAAGAACAAACGCGGATTCTCCGGAAGATGCAATTAGGGCCAGAGAATTTGGTGCGGAAGGTATTGGCCTATGCCGTACAGAGCATATGTTTTTTGGTGAAGAACGTATTACTGCTATTCGGAAAATGATTGTGTCTGAGACCGAGTTAAAAAGAAGAGAAGCTTTAGCGGTTCTTCTTCCATTTCAGAAAAAAGATTTCAAAAAGATATTCATGGCAATGAAAGGACTTCCTGTAACTGTACGGTTGTTAGATCCGCCACTCCATGAGTTTATTCCAAGCGAAGAAGAAGAAATCGCAAAAGTAGCGGCTGATCTGGACATGCCGGTTGAACGCTTTAGACAGATCGCAAGATCTCTAAAGGAATTCAATCCAATGTTAGGACATCGGGGTTGCAGGTTAGGGATTACTTATCCTGAAATTACAGAGATGCAAACCCGGGCAATTTTAGAAGCTGCACTGGATCTTCAAAAAATAAACATTAAAGTACTTCCTGAAATTATGGTTCCGCTGGTGGGTACTCCACAGGAATTTATCAGCCAGAAGCTTACTATTGATAGAACAGCAGAAAAAGTGTTTGAAGAAGCAGGAGCCAGCATTAAATATTCTGTAGGTACTATGATTGAAATACCCAGAGCGGCATTAGTAGCTGCTGATATTGCCAAATCCGCAGAATTCTTCAGTTTTGGAACCAATGATTTAACTCAAATGACATTCGGTTACAGTAGAGATGATGCGGGTAAATTTATGGCAGAATATCTGAAACAAGGTATTTTATCAGAAGATCCATTCCAGGTACTAGATCAGGAAGGCGTTGGCCAGCTGATAGAAAGAGCAACTACTCAAGGTCGGATTCAAAAACCTGATTTAAAAGTTGGGATATGTGGCGAACATGGTGGTGAGCCCAGATCTGTAGAATTCTGCTACAAACAAGGTTTGAATTATGTTTCTTGTTCTCCTTTCAGAGTGCCTGTAGCAAGATTGGCAGCAGCGCAAGCTACGTTAGCTGATTAATATTTAGTATTAAGGCTTCTTCTCAAATTGAGGAGAAGCTTTTTTATATGCCACTGAAAAGATCATCTTTTTGGACTAAACCTACACTTGGGGGTTGATTTAGTGAAATGAAATGACAATTAAAATCAAAATTATTTTTACAGAACTCTAAATATCGTTTGGCATCCTTTTCATCGCCAGATGCAAATCCTTTTATTGTATTGTTCGCTATTTGAGCAAAAATCTTAAAATCATCTTTAACTCTTGTTCTATCCGCACCATCAAGTTTTCCCTTTCTTCCCACCATTTGTCCAGCAAGATCTCCATCAATTATTGTAAACGGTAAATGATGAAAACAATCTAAGAATTCTTTTGGTATATCAGATAAAGGTTGTTGAGCTGTAAACTCTGACAGTACAATACTTGATAAATACATATCTATTTCCCGATTAGCAAACGTCAAAATATACTCTTTTGCATTTTTATGTCCTTCAAACTTTGGATTAGTGAGGCTGATCAAAAAACTTGTATCTAAAAGTACACTCTCAATCATATTCTCCCCTTTGCTCTCGTACCCATAATACTGGATCCTCAATTTCATCCCAAAAAGTCTTACTTTTATTGATAAAGTTATTAAGCTTCTCTTTAGTAAGTTTCTTAGGCTTATCGATAAACTGAATAAACTCTGATTCCAAAATTTCTTTATCCCTTATATTGACTAAAGAATTAGTTCTTATACCAAACTTTTTGTAGAGTCGATTAACATCATCTTGTCTAATTTTATCTTTAGTACAAGAAACTAATACCTCACCAAACTTTTCTGTAGTAATGTGAATATTAGGATTATTTTTACCGCCAATATCTGTTATGAGACCAAATAAAATTATCTCAGATTTTATAACCTTCGGCTCAACAATTTTAAAATCAGTTTCCGAAGATATTTGAATAGTAGAAACTATATCATCACTACCTATCAGAAAATTCAAATCGTTTTGAGTAGCAATTTTTTGCCATTTAAAAAGAACATTCGCTCTTTTTGATCCAAAAAGTAAAGGATCCAACTCCATATTGTTATGCAAAGAAGAAATATGTTGAAAAAACTCTTCAGTTTTTAAACCTTCTTCAATTCCCACATTGAAATCTAAAGATCCATCTTCAAATGAATTAAGAACTACCTTCGGCTTATCATTACCATGAAAATCTCCACGTACTAGTGATTCTATATCAGAAATAAAGGTTTTAATCTCAGATATATCTGTGCTAGACGGGGAAATCTTTATCCCTTCAGCTTCACCTTTAATATGTACTCTTAATGATTTCATCTTTTATAAATTAATAAAAAAGTATGTCAATATATGGCACCCATTTATAATTTATCTTTCTATAAAATAACGTCTAAAAAAATCTCTATCAAAATCTTCTTGCAATTCCTATTGTCAGGAAAAGATCATCCCCATCTGAGTAAATAAATCCTGCATCAAGTTGAAAAGAAGGATTTAAGAAATGAACCATACCTCCTTCAATTAAATCACTTGAAAAATTCTCATCAAAAGTAACAGCATATCCAAAATAAGCTCCTGTATTTTCATTGACAGAAAACCCCGGAGTAATGTTAAAGTTAAAAGAACCGTTATTCACTCCATCCACAAAATCACCATACCCAAAGTTGGAATTTATTCCCCATGTGTCGTTGATGGAATAATCTCCTAAAATCATACATCGAGTTAGGTAATATTCATAATCGTCATTAAAAAATGGGAGATTCGTTCTGCTGTATAGCGAAAGATTAAGCTTCTCGTCCGCAAAAGAACCCAAACCATATTTAAAAGCCAGCGATTGAACCGCTACTCTTGGTTTATCAACGCCGTCAAAAAACAGCACGGAACCCACGCCAAGTTGAGCTTCCAAATTTTCAGCAATTCCGGTTCTAAGAAATAGTTGACCTACATCAGAAAAATCTCCACTGATGGAAGCACCGGACTCAACATAAAAAGTTTTAGCAGGCACCGTAAAAGTACCGAAGCCTGCTCCGGGTCGGTCGGCAGAAATTCGTTGCCCAAAAGCCATTGACGAAGTTAACCCAAATAAAATTAAAAGTGCGAAAAGTCGATTATTCATAGTAGATGATTAAGCTTATATTTGACGAATGAATGATACTAAGAAGAATGATTCAATCATACAAAAATCACCCATAGCCGCTATTGGAACTCCGGTTGGAGAAGGCGGAATTGCCGTAATTCGAGTTTCCGGACTGAATGCCATTTCTAAAGTAAATGAAGCTTTTCAAGGAAAGGATCTTACAGTTTTAGCTTCTCATACTGTTCATTTTGGCAAGATTGTTGATAAAAAAGGATTCCCTGTTGATGAAGTTCTGGTAACGCTTTTTCATTCACCCAAATCTTATACCGGTGAAGAAACGGTCGAAATATCCTGCCATGGAGGAGTTTTAGTTACACAGAAAGTTCTGGAAACAATTTTGAGTTTGGGAATCAGGTTAGCGGAAGCCGGCGAATTCACGCAGCGTGCTTTTTTGAATGGAAAGTTAGATTTAGATCAAGCAGAAGCGGTGGCTGATATTATTCACGCAAAGAGTATAAAAGCCGTAGATGCCGCTCATCAGCAATTGGAAGGTAAGTTGGGGGATCATGTACGAACATTCCGGCAGCAGATCATAGATGCTACCGCAATGATCGAATTGGAACTGGATTTTATTGAAGAAGACGTTGAGTTCGCCAACAAAGAACAACTTCAGAAATTACTGGAAGATGTGGATGCAGAACTCACCAATTTGTTAGATACTTATGAAACCGGACGGATAGTAAAAGATGGAGTTAAAACGGTTTTGATTGGCAGACCAAATGCAGGGAAATCAACTTTACTGAATACGCTGATTGGAAGTGATCGCGCTATCGTTACTGAGATTGCAGGAACCACTCGGGACACCATTGATGTGGATTGGAATTATGATGGACTGTTGTTCAAACTTATCGATACTGCGGGACTTCGTGAAACTGAGGACATTGTAGAAGCTGAAGGTGTGAAGCGTTCCCAAAAAGCTTTTGAACAAGCTGATTTAGTAATTTATCTGAAGGATTTATCGCATCCTTTTAATGAGGAAGAACGAAAGGAAATTGCCGGTTTTCAAAAGCGCTCGGGAGAAACTCCTTTTATTTTGATCGGAACCAAAGCTGATATTGAACTGGATCAGGAATGGCGAACGGAATTTGATCTTAAAATTTCAGCCGTAGAAGGAGAAAAGATCAAAGATCTTAAAGAACATCTCAAAAACCGAGCTCTTGAAAACAAACACTATGATGCTTCCAGCTTATTGGTTACCTCTTCTCGTCATCGGGATGCACTTCAAAAGACGAAAGAACACATTCAAGCAGCTTTAACAGGATTAGCGAATGGAATGACCGGCGACTTCCTTTCCATTGATCTGAGAGCAGCCCTGAACGAATTAGGAACTGTAACTGGAGAAATCACCAACGAGCATATTCTGGATTCGATCTTTTCCCGGTTTTGTATCGGGAAATAGCCGCTCTTGTAGGATTACCCACTCTGTATTCTTTAAGCTAAGATTTTTTAAAATCTATAGTTCTCCAGTCCTCATTATTAGTTGGAGTCAGAATTCTTATCGAAAATAATTTCCAGAAAAAGTTCGTTCTGTGTTTTTCGTCTAATGATTAAAGTCTTTCTTTTTTATATTTTTTACCTTAATTTTATAATTATTTCAAAAAGTTATCTGTTATGCTCAATAGAATTATATGTTTCTTTTTCACACTTCTGCTGTTTTCAGATGTAGCTATTTCCCAAAGTAATGATCAAGCCATTGATTTTGTTAAGTACTTAAAGGTTGTACAAGCAAATTTACCCCGGGAAAGAGTTTACATACATACCGACAGAGATTGGTATTACTTTGGTGATAAAATTTGGTTTTCAGCTTATGCGGTATCAGGAGGATTTAACTTTCCGTCCGATTTAAGTTCTGTACTATATGTAGAACTTGTTTCCCCTGATGGTAACATTGTTCAGCGCGAAAATATTGAACTTGTGAATGGACGAGGCAAAGGTGCTCTTTCTTTTGAGGGGATTCCCAAAGATAATGGCACTTATCAGATCAAAGCCTATACCCTTTGGAGTTTGAATTTTGGTAAGGCTTATGAATTCTCTAGAAATATTACTGTCTTTACCAATGATGAACAAAAGAATACCGAAAATACTTCTATAACTGATGTTCAATTTCTTCCAGAGAGCGGGCATTTAATTGCCGGGATATCAAGTAAAGTAGCTTTCAAAGCATTGGATGAGTTCGGGTTGGGTAAAGACGTTAGTGGTTACATATTTGATGAAACCGGAAAACAGATCTCTACATTTGAATCAGAACATCTAGGCATGGGTTCATTTGAAATGACACCAACTTCTAAGACCAGTTATTACGCTGAAGTAAATGGGATTAAATATGAACTCCCTCCTGTTCTAGACATTGGTCTTATAATGAGTATAGATCAAAAAGAAAATGCATTTCTATTTGATATCAAATCTACTGGAATTAATACAAGTAAACCCTTTCTACTTTTTGGACATGTTCGGGGGGAGATATACAGCGCTTCTTTGGTCACATTCACTGATAATGGCAGTACCGTTAGAGTTCCAAAGCAAAACTTCGCTACTGGAATTGTGCATTTTACATTACTGGATACGGAGGGCAAACCAATAGCAGAACGGCTTAGCTTTAATCGTAATCAAGTTGATGATGTACAGGTTAATATTTCCTTGGATGAATCAATCTATAACCTTCGCGATAAAGTTGAGCTAACAACTACGCTAGCAGTAAACGATGGTACTGAACTATCTGGTTCATCTAGTATTTCTGTATTTGATGATACGATTGAGTCTTATAATCCTTACACAACGAGTATTGTAAGCCAGTTCTTTTTAGAGTCTGAACTTAAAGGTCATATTGAAAATCCAGGATATTATTTTTCGGAAAATGAGAATGCCGCTCAGTATTTAGACCTTTTACTTCTTACTCAAGGTTGGAAAGCGTATGATATGAATAGATTGGCTACACGTGAGGAAGTTACTTTAGAAACTCTTCCTGAATTAGGATTCAAAGTAACTGGTACAGTTAAAACCATCATTGGAAGAAAACCTCTGGAAAATGCAAGTGTAATGCTCACTATTGGAGGCAACTTCAGTGACCCAAAGATTGCTTTAACCGACAAAGAAGGACGGTTTGGGTTTGGAGATCTTACCGGTACAGGAGATGAATTGGTGACTATTAAAGTTGAGCATCCGGATAAAGGAACCAGAGTATATGTTTCTTTAGATGAACAATTTGAAGAGTTCAAAACCGAAAAAGATAATGTTTTTCAGGGAAGAATTACTAAAGGGACTGTCAATTCCGATTCCGAGATAGTTAAAACATCTTCAACAGGTAAAGATCTACAAAACCGTTCAGAGCAAACTCAAATAACTAATGAACAGTATTCGGATTTTCAAATGACTGGAAAACTTGAAGAGATCTCTGTGTCTGCGGAGCGTGTTTCTGATAATTACTTGGACCAAGTACTTAACAATCTTCAGGGAGCCGGTAGTTCTGTAGATCTGGATAAGCAAGAATACTTACAAAATATACCTATTGAGTTTGTTGTTGGACAATTACCGGGCGTTAAAGTTAACAAAGCTACCAACAGTATAACTGTGGCAACGGGCTTCAAAAGCTTTCAATCTGGAAATCTTCCAGCATTGATATTTTTGGATGGTCAACAAATAGATAATAAAATGCTGTTTTCTTTAAATAGTGCTGATATTAAGTCCATAACTGTTGCTAAAAGCGCTGTCGATCTTTCTCTTCTTGGAGCAGATGGTGCGGGTGGTGCAATTATACTTACAAGCCAAAAGAACAGAGTTATTCCACAGAAAAATAAAGGAGTTATCACTGATTACATCCAAGCTTTCCAAGAGCCTGTTGCTTTCTATGCTCCCAAATATGGAGTAAATGTACCCAAAGACATTGAACAAGCCGACCAGCGTATAACTCTTCATTGGGATCCTATTTTTGAAATCTATGATGGAGTGGCCAATACCAGATTTTGGACCAATGATGTCCCTTCTACTTACAGAATTGTTGTCCAAGGATTACTGGACGATGGTATTCCTTTTGTTACTACAAAAACTTTTGAGGTTTCAAAATAGACTTGAACCCTTATTAAACAAAAAAGCCTGTTCACTAACTATGAACAGGCTTTTTATAAGTAAATGTAATACTAGTTATCGCTTTCGCTTCCACCATCGTCAGAGTTTCCACCTTCATTATTTGGAAGAGGAACGGCTGATTGGGTTTGTGATGGTGCATTCAAATCCTGAACCGGAGCACCACCTTCCTGAAGAATGCTTCTCGTAGGTGCGGTACCTGATCTGTCGATTGCAAAATTTGCAAGAATGCTAAGAATTAAAAAAGCACCACCAAAAAAACCTGTAGCCTTTGAAAGTAAATCTGCAGTACGGCGTGCACCTAAACCTGAATTACCACCGAGAGCACCACCACCACCACCGCCACCACTAATTCCCGATAATCCGGAACCTTGACCGTTTTGAAGTAGAACAACTAAAATTAAAAGTGCGCAGATAATTATAATTACTGCAACCAAAATGTTATAAAGCATAATAAAAATCTTAAATTTTCAGAGTATTAAAGATATTCAAATTTCTATATTATCCCAAGCGTGTAACTGTCATTTGATAAGGTTATTATCAGCCCATGAAAGAATTATTTAACAGCATTGTCGAGTACTATCAAAGTTCGCCGGTAATTACCGGGCAAATCCTTAAAACTATTCTTGTAATACTGGTTTTATGGTTGATAAGATCTTTAACTCTACGTGTAGTTAATAAAAATATTGAGAACAAAAAAACTACCTATAAGTGGAGAAAAAATCTTACTTATATCTCTGCATTTCTTGGAACAATTCTCATCACTCAAATCTGGTTTAGTGCTTTAGGTAACCTATCTACCTATTTTGGCTTACTTTCCGCAGGGCTTGCCATCGCTCTTAAAGATCCTGTTACAGATCTTGCAGCATGGATGTTTATCATTTGGAGAAAACCTTTTGATGTTGGCGATCGAATTGAAATCGGGAAATCCAAAGGGGATATAATTGATATTCGTCCGTTCAAATTCACTATTCTTGAGATTGGAAACTGGGTAGATGCTGACCAAAGTACCGGTCGAGTCATTCATGTTCCAAATCACACCGTGTTTTCTGAACAGCTTGCAAACTACACCAGCGATTTTCAGTTTATTTGGAATGAGATCGGAATTATGGTCACTTTTGAGAGCGATTGGAAAACAGCGAAACAGATTCTGAGTGAAATCGCTCATGAAGAATCCAAAGATTTTATTGAGCGGGCTAAAGACCAGATCAGAAAAGCAGCTAAATCCTATCTGATTGAATACCGATATCTCACGCCTATTGTTTATACCAACGTGAAGGACAGCGGTGTTATGCTTTCCATTCGCTATCTAACTGATCCACGAAAAAGACGAGGGAGTGCTCAGGCAATTTGGGAGCGTGCTTTGGATGAGTTTGCGGCATCCGATTCAATAGATCTGGCTTATCCAACCATGCGAATTTTTAATAATCCTAAAGAAGGTAAATCGGGAACGGGTGGCCCGACAGAGTAAATTACAATCATCAAACCTCAAAAAGCATAACACCGAACTAATACTCCAACTCTTTCAGAGCACCATTATCTAAATTTAAAGTGATAGACTGGGCTATAAAAACACAAAGTCACTAAAGTCTTAAAGGTTTAATAATTCAGTTATACATGTTTTGTGGTTTCGTGATTCTGTGGCAGTTTTTGCAAAAATCATTGACGAATCCTATCTCAACCATAACTTAAAACTTCCTCATTTAAACTAATCAGTAGTTAAAATACCCTTATCTTTGAGTTCATTTAAAAGTTGATGTCAATGGCTCCTCCCAACGATAAAATTACCGAACAACTTATTGAAGACGGAATTGATCCGGCTATTCGAGAACACTCCTTATTGGAAGATTTGATGGCAATTTCTGTGGCTTCAGTACTTCTTTCCTTTGGAATTGCATTGTTTTCAGAAATGAATTTCTTAATTGGAGGAACAGCTGGTGTTGCTTTTTTAACGCAGTATGCAACTGGATTTTCGTTCGGAAAAATCTTCTTTCTTATAAATATTCCATTTTATTTGTTAGCTCTTTGGAAGTTAGGTAAGGTGTTTACACTTAAAACTTTTATAACCGTATTTCTGGTTTCTTTTTTCACTGATTATGTGCCAAAAGTTTTTGAGTTTGGAGAAGTAAATCCTATTTATGGAGCTGCAATCGGTGGATTTTTAATTGGAACAGGGCTTTTAATGCTGTTCAGGCATAAAGCGAGCTTAGGCGGATTGAATATCGTTTCTATATATCTTCAAAAATTCCATGGCATAAATGCCGGTCGTTTCCAAATGTGTGTTGATATAATCATAATAGTTGGAGCAATTTTTGTGGTAGATGTGATGGCGATTGTTTATTCTGTACTCGCATCAGTATTTCTGAATTTGATTCTCGCCGTAAATCACAGACCCGGCAGGTATCTTGCATTAGATTAATCAAAACTCGTTCGGTATGAATAGAAAAGATTTCTTAGTTCGCTCTGCAACACTTGGCGTAGCTACTATGCTCCCTATCCAAAAACTAGCTTTCCTCCTTCAAACACCTTTTACTACGCTACGCAGAAATGTAGGTACTTTTGTTGGTAGAGGCGGAACCATCGGGTGGTTAGCTACAAAAAATTCTCTGGTTGCTGTAGATTCTCAATTTCCAGATTCGGCGCAGACCTTTGTTGATGGATTAAAAGAGAAAACCGATCATGTTATGGATTACTTGATCAATACCCATCACCACGGAGATCATACTGCCGGCAATCCTGTTTTTAAAGATTTTGCAAAGCATATTATAGCTCATGAAAATGTCCCTGTTTTACAAAAGAAATCAGCGGAAGGAAGAGGTCAGGAAGCCGTTGATGCTCAGGTTTATGCAGATTTAACGTATGCTGAAAAATGGACAGAAAAGGTAGGAGATGAAACGATTCATCTGATGTATAATGGTCCTGCTCATACCGGTGGAGATTCGGTCGTTTATTTTGAAAAAGCGAATGTCGCTCATATGGGCGATCTCATGTTCAATCGTGCTTATCCGTTTATCGACACCAATGGCGGAGCTAATATTACTAACTGGATTGAAGTTCTTCGGAAGACGGTTAACGAACTGGAAAGAGATACCATCTACATTTATGGTCATGGAAATTCTGAGTATGGTATTACCGGAAATAAAGACGATCTGATTTTAAAGAGTAACTTTTTGGAAGCTTTGTTGGAGTACACACAGAAAGGAATTGATGCCGGCAAAACTAAAGATGAAATTGCCGGCGCTTCGGATGTAATTCCCGGTTTTGAGGTTTTTAAAGCGCCGGGCTGGTCACTAACCCTAAGCCGTAATGTTGATGCTGCTTACGCCGAATTAACTACTTCTGATGACCGATGATACAGAGAATGAACTGTGCTTATTAACAAAGCGGTAATATAACAATAAAATTTTATATTTTTCTCCTTGTCACGTAGCTCTGCTACGTGATGCTAATTTGGAAGCGCTGCTTCCATTGAGGCAGAGCCTCAAGCAAGGCATTCCGAACGAGACGTTCGGAACGAGGTTATAAAAGGGAGTTTGGGGTGGTTCTTGCGATCAATACTATGGGAGATTACTTGCGTAAATGGGGGGTTACCCCACAGAAACCAAAAAAAGAACACGGATGACACGGGTTTGATTGACTAAAAGCAGGGATAAATCCCATGCTAGCTTATGCGTGAAATTTTAAAAAGATCATAACCAAGAAGGGTCTTTAGTGCTGACTTTCTGGTTCCAAATTCTAAATCAGCGAACATCTGCTCCATCAGCCCTATCAGCGTTCCCAAAAAAAGTGCAAAAATGGCTGGACGAAGAATACCCTGCGATAAAAGAACGGGCTAAGAAAGAATCACGAAAGGTAAGACTGGATTTTCAATGGCAGGCAAGGTATTACGACTATATCATTCGTGACCACAAATCTTTCAACACTATATATTAGCTCTGCTACGTGATGCTAATTTTAAACTGGAAAGAGGATCAATTTTTCTAAGTGGAATTTATTTCAAGGAATTCAATTTTTGATCCAACTCCACTCCCCTCAAATCTTTGCCAATCACAATGCCGGAACTGTCAATCAAAAAAGTAGTAGGAGTTGCGTACACACCGTACTTGGTAGCGATAGGAGAATCTACTCCTTGAAGGTCGGAAACCTGAGTCCATACAATGCCATCTTTCTCAACAGCTTTTTCCCAGTTGGTTCTGCTTCTGTCCAGAGATACCGCTAGTATCTCAAATCCCTTGTCTTTGTATTCTGGATAAATGTCTGCGAGATGTTTATTCTCGGCGCGGCAAGTCGGACACCAGGAAGCCCAGAAAGTGAGCAATACCGTCTTTCCTTCAAAATCAGATAGAGAAACACTCTTGCCGTTAAGGTCTGGGAGCGTAAAATCAGGAGCCGTACTTCCAATTTCGATTTCCTGGTAATTAGAAGTCAATTCGTCTTTTTTTGCATCAATAGATTGGTGCTCCAGAGTACCATTAAACACGGAGTAAACGGTAAAAAATAACGGGTATTCAGGATTTCGAAAAAAGAAAGGAAATGCAATCATATAACCCAAAATTAACCCAACCGGAACCCACCACCATTTTATCTTCATTCTACCACTTTTTTATTTTAAGATAGTTTTTTCAACTAATTCAATTATAACAAATCCGTAATATATATTGATTTATTCCATTCGATTTTTCTCCTCGACACGTAGCTCAGCTGCGTGATGCTAATTTGGAAGCGCTGCTTCCATTGAGGCAGAGCCTCAAGCAAGGCATTTCGAACGAGACGTTCGGAATGAGGTTAATATGGGATTAGGATTTGCATTCTAAAACCCAATCTTATCTTTCAATTTATTCTTAAGAGCATCTTCCAGTTCTTTCTTCCTTTTTTCAAGTTCTTTTTTCTTCTCTTCAACTTTTTTGATTTCTTCGTTTACTCGATTTTCAAGCTTTTCATACTCCTTTCTGATCTCAGCTTCTTTCTCATCTTTGAATGTAAGCAACTGTTCTTTTCGATCACCAATTTCACTCCTCACTCTGGATTCGATTCTTTCCCTGGCTCTGTCAACTTCCTTACTTACCGTACTTTTTAGGGCGTTCACAAAAAGATCATCAAGATTGGAACGAACTTTTACTTTCAAAGGCCCATCAAGATTGTCAACCAAAGCGGTAACATTGATTTGATCCGTACTGGAAACGGCGTCTCTTATTAATTGCTGAACTCTGTTTTTGGAAGGATTATCTCCAAAATCGAAAGCAATGCCTTTGGCTTTATATCCGATTTCGCTATCAAATCTTTTGGCGATAATGCTAACTGAAGCAGAAACTTCGCCTGTTCCGGTTTTTAGCGGATATGGAAGCAATTTAGATGGAGAAATTTTAGAACCTTTTAAACTAAAGCCATCATAGGTAAAGTTAACGGTTTCTTTAGGTTCTTCTCCTAAATAATTAAACTCCCCTGTAAGATTCATTGAACGGTTAGAATCATCCTTGCCGCCAATATTAAACTTTATCGGTTCCTTAGTTTTTTTCTGGCTACTACTAATATTCGTTATCTGTCCAGCAAGTTGAATTGCCGTTTTCGTTTCCCCTGATAAATCTATGTTTTGAATCCAAAGTTTTGGCCAATCATACTTATCACTGAATTTATAATCTTTACCTTCATACCGCTCAATTTTTTCCTTGTCGTCACCAATAAGCCGACTGCCGTATTTTCTGGCGATGGCAATGTATTCGAGGTAGCCTGAATAATCAGCAAGCAAATTTTCACCAAACAATGATTGGGCGATATTTCCGGGATCAATAGTCGGTAATTTTGCCATGCTCATTGCTCTTTGAAAATCACTTTGAATCCAATTATCAATTCTGGCCACACTGAATTTTGAATCCCCAAAATCTTCTTGAAAATTGTTCTTTAAATTTTCTGCACGAGTTTTGAGTGAGTCAACTTGCTTAGCTAGTTTTTGAATATTTTTGATAGTTTCAATCGCCTTTTTGGGATCTTTTATATTCTTTACATCAATAGAATTTATAGTATTCTCAATGTCAGCTATTTCCTTATTTATTTTTGTATTGGCAAAAGTACTATCCCATTTCTGGTAGTTCTGACTTAATCCGTTTCTAAGTGAATCAATTTTATTAGGAGCCTGTAAATTTAACTTACTCATCAGGCTGTCTACATTAATGTTCGTTTTAATATTTGTGAACTCCATATTAGCGTTCCGTGAAATTTCTGAAGTGACATCACCAATAACCTGAGCAATGAAGCTGGGCTCAGCATTTTTTTCTTCTTCAGGAATCTCAAAATAACCATCCGTCTCTCGTTGGGTGTCCATCCTAAACTCTTTAAAGATCACATCTTCAATAATTACCCTTTCCCACCATGTGGGCCAGAAAAGAAAATCGAGCTCCATTTCACCGGTCTCAAAAGTGTTGGTCATAGTGTTTTCTGAATTGGCAACCTGGAGTCTGTCCCAGCGGATTTTCAGATCAATTAAATCAATATCAAAGCCATCAATTTCAACCAATGCGCCGTTTGCAATGCTCGCTTGATATTCAATTTGCGACTCTATAATTGGGTCAATGCTAATCCAGCTTATCAAAAAACCTAAAGCTGTAATAACGGCTAAAAATATAATCCCTTTAATTCTCATGATTATCCTCTCACTCTAACTACGGTTTGATAAACAGAATAAAGCTTGGTTCCCTTTAAGGCTTTTACAAATTTTGTTTTCATTACTTTTTCATGGATATGCTTCCGGTATTGTACCACACCAATTTTTGTAAGCGGAAACATGGGAATACAAAGCAGTAGGGCACTTATAAAGCTTCCTAATACTACTGTATTATAGAATTTTGTGATCGCCCAAAACTCATTATTATACATTGAAGTCCACAGGTCTTGCATGCTTTCAAGTTCCAGCATCCAAATTCCAAAGCTATGAAACAATGGATCTGCGAGATAAGCAATTCCACTGAACACTAAAAAAGCTAGAATCACCATTCCGATATTAACTTTAAGTACGACCACTAAAACTATGATCAATAAGTTATGAATGGAAGCTATTGGAGTTAATCCAATAATCATTCCGAGTATAAACCCACCGGCTAGTTGGTTAGGAGAAGCTTCTGAAGCAAGTGCTTTAAGCAGTTTTGCAATGTATTTTAGTAACAGAAACATATAATTGTAATGAATTCTAAAGGTATTCGCTCCAATATAATTGAATTTAACTAGTTAGATAAATGAATTTCTGTTAAATTAATTAATTCCGAATATTTCAAAGTAACCAAACCAGCTTATGAAACACCTTCGATTCCTGTTATTACCTCTATTATTGTTAGTTTTAACCTGTAAGAATACTCCAACAAATCAGGAAGAGGAAGAGCCGGATCCAACACTGCCTTCATTTGAGTGTGTTGATGGACTGGCCGATGGAAAATATTCATGCGAAAACATAGACCTGTATTCAGTGGTTTCTCCCCAAGCGTTGTTTGGTTTATCGCAGGAAGAGTTTAGCAACCTCACTCAAGAAGAAAAAAATGCACTAAGTCTTAATGATATTTGGGGATGGAAAGACCCTCAAACCGAGAAAGAGTATGCCCTTGTAGGGTTAACTGATGGAGTTACTTTTGTGGACATTTCTGATCCTGTAGAACCGATTGTTGTTGGGAAACTGCAAGAAAGTTTTAATAAAGCTAATTCGTCTGGCTTTCTACTAAATGGGGAAGGTAAGAAAGCCTCTGCGTGGAGAGATATAAAAGTATTTAACAATTATGCTTTTATAGTAAGTGATGTTCAAGCAAATGATTACGGACTTCAGATTTTCGATCTTACAAAATTAAGAAATGCTACAAACACACCGATAAGTTTTGTGGAAGATAAACATTATTCGGAATTTGGAGACGCTCACAATATTGCAATCAATGAAGGGACAGGTTTTGCATACGTGGTAGGATCAGACACCTACGGAGGAGGATTACACATTATAGATATAAACGATCCTTTAAATCCCGTTTTTGCAGGATTTCATTCTGACAGTACCGTAGGTCGCAGAAATACCGGTTATATACATGATACTCAATGTGTAAATTATAAGGGGCCTGATTCCGATTATCAAAATCAGGAATTATGTTTCAACTCAAGTGAAACGCATTTAGTAATTGCCAATGTAACCGACAAACAAAATACGTCTACTATTTCTAAAATCGGGTATGAAGGGCGCAACTATGCTCATCAGGGCTGGCTTACAGAAGATCACCGTTATTTTTTACTGGGCGACGAACTGGATAGCGGAAATACAACGACCTATATTTTTGATGTTCAGGATTTAGACAACCCTCAGCTGATAGGAACACACCTATCCTCCAGTTTAGCTATAGATCATAATCAGTATGTAAAAGAAGGGAATGTATATCAGGCTAATTATACATCAGGCTTAAGAATATTAACTTTAAATGATTCCGAAAACGGAAATCTTTCTGAGGTCGCCTTTTTTGATACTTTTCCCGCTAACAATGATCGCATGTTTGATGGAGCATGGAGTAACTATCCTTTTTTCGAAAGCGGATTAGTAATAGTAAGCGATATTTCAAATGGGTTATTTATACTTAAACCAAATTTATAGTACTACTCATAGATCTAATTTTGGATTACTTATTTACCTAACTTCAAATAACCCTTAAGCTTATTAGGTTCTAACAATAGTATAAGTCTGAATTCTTTGAGTTAGGCTCTATTTTCCGTACCTTTTTTCCGTTTTTTACATTCAGAATACGTTCAAGAAACATTGAACTAATATTATTTCTACCGATACATTTTATGGATTTATTTGATAAGCTAGAGGGCAGGCCAAGTCCACTGGGACCATTTACTTCAGAAGGCTACGGATACTATACTTTTCCAAAATTAGAAGGTCCTCTTGGACCGGAGATGCAATTCAACGGCAAAAATATGATCGTTTGGAGCATCAACGATTATCTTGGAATAGGAAGTAATCCCGAGGTCAAGAAAATAGATGCTGATGCAACGGCAAAATATTCATTAAGCGCCCCGATGGGAGCTCGCTTAATGACCGGGAACTCAACTCAACATGAGCTGCTTGAGGAAGAATTAGCAGATTTTTCTCACAAACCAGCAGCTCAGCTGTTAAATTTCGGTTATCAAGGAATAATGAGTGTAATTCATGCGCTTACCGACCGGAACGATTTTTTAATTTATGATGAGCTAAGTCATGCTTGTATTGTAGATGGAAAGCAACTTTCCATGGCAAATAAGTCGGTATTTAAGCATAACGATATTGAGAGCTTCAAAAAGCAATTATACCGTGCTGCTTCTCAAAAGAAAGACAATTCTTCAATTCTTGTTGTTAGTGAAGGCGTTTTTGGAATGACCGGAGATCTTGGAATTTTAAATGAGATCATAGAGCTTAAGAAAGAAGTTCCTTTCAGATTGTTAGTTGATGATGCACACGGTTTCGGAACACTTGGCGAAGATGGTTCCGGGACAGGAACACAACTCGGATGTCAAGATGGTATCGATATTTACTTTGGTACTTTTGCAAAAGCAGTGGCATTAATTGGTGCTTTTGTTTCTTCTGAGCCAAGAGTAATTGAATTTTTAAAGGCAAATGTGAGAAGTCAAGTTTTTGCAAAATCTCTTCCAATGCCCATTGTCGTTACTGCTCGTGAGCGGCTAAAAATGATTCGTCAACATCCGGAATGGCGCGAGAAATTATGGAAGAATGCGATCAAACTAAGAGAAGGTCTGCAAGAGATTGGCTATACTGTTCTCCCCTCACAAAGCCCTGTAACGCCCGTACTAACTCAAGGCAGTACTGATCTTTGCCAAGACATCATGAGAAAGCTCAGAGAAGAGCATAACGTTTTTGTGAGTGGTGTAGCTTATCCGGTGGTTCCCAAAGGAACCGTATTAATACGATTGATCCCAACGGCCGCTCATAATGATGAGCACATTGAAAAAACGTTAAAAGCGTTCGATTCTATAAAAGAATTTGTTTTTGCTGCAGCAGCAGATATTGCAAGTTAATTAAAATGGCATCTCTTCATTAAAGTGAGGAGTTGCTTTTTGTTTCATGAAAAATTGATCTATTAAAGGGCACGATTTTTCAATTATCTTTCAGCAAATCAATAAAAACGATAAAATCTATTTCTGTGATACAAAGACCTCAAACTATATTTCTTGCTTTAACTGTATTATCAAATCTTGCAGTTTATTTTACCCCTGTTTATGACAAAGCGATGCAAGATCCACAATTATGGATTGGTTACGGTTTAGCTAGCGCATTAGCTTTAGCGATGTTATCAGCAATATCTTCGATCTTCAAATACACCGATAGAAAAAACCAGATCAAATGGGTTAAAATTTCTATGATTCCACAGCTCGCAGGATTAGGCGCTGCTTTCGGAGTGCTTTTTTCATTAGGCGGAATAGGAACGTATTTATGGGATGAAGCAATCGGAGTAGGTTTAGCCATTTTAGGGCTACTTTTTCTTGGCTTGGCTCTCCGTTTTATCAAAAAAGATCTTGAGTTGGTTCGTTCTATTGATAGAATTCGATGAGTTTTGTGCAATCTAAAGAAGAGTTTTCCCCTTTAAAAGTTTATGGGTTACTGTTTGCTGGATTAATAGCCTTCAGCTTTGCCCCGATATTAGTTAGGTATGCAGCAGACTATTCGGGTGTTTTACTAGCTGCGATTAGAACCGTATTTGCAGTAATAATTTTAATCCCATTCTATTTATTTAGCCGAAAAAAAGCAAAGAAAGAAAGTTCAGAATCCACCAAAGATCATTTGCTGGTAGCAATTGCCGGATTGGCATTGGGTCTCCATTTTATAGCATGGATCTCTTCTTTATACTACACCTCGATCTCTTCCGCCTCTGTTCTTGTTTGTATTCACCCAATAATTTTGATCATTGCTGAACGAACATTAATGAAGGTGAGCTTTCGTCCAATTGTTTGGGCCGGCGTAATTATTTCTTTTATAGGAACCATGCTGTTAGGCTATTTTGATAGTAGTGGGGAAAACACCTTTCCAAAAGCAGGATTAGGAAATGGATTAGCAATTTTGGCAGCTGTAATTTTTGCTCTTTATTTTTTAATAGGTCGAAAAGTTCGCCAAAAACGGACGTGGATTGGATATGTATTTCCGGTTTATGCGTACGCCGCATTAATGTGTGTGGTTTTCCTTTTAGTTAAAGAAGGAGTTCCTTCCCAATTTGATGGTAAACTATTACTGATAGGATTAGGCTTAGCGATAGGACCTCAAATTCTTGGTCACGGTTCTCTGAACTATGCTGTAAAATATGTTTCGGCTACCGTGCTGTCAACTTCAATCTTAGTAGAACCAATTTTAGCGTCTGTTCTTGGGTTTTTTCTATTTCAGGAGTTACCATTAACCTCATCTATATTTGCAATGGGTATAATTTTATTCGGAATAGGATTGACCTGGAAAAGAAAGAGAAAAGCTAGAGTATAGTTAGAAAATGAGATCGATTAATTCACAGAATTTTCTGCAACAAGTAGCATGTCTTTCAAGTCTTTTACTTTAACCGGCTTGGCCAGTGGTTGCACATTTGAATAAATGGAAGCCTGTTTCAGGTGTTCAGATGTTGTGTCACCTGATAAAATCAAAACGGGGGTATTATTGTTTTCTTCTCGTAAAGCTTCTACAACATCCAGTCCTTTCATACTCCCAGTTAAATTTTGGTCACTTACAACAATATCAGGTTTAAGAAATTTTATTTTATCTAACCCTTCTTCTCCAGAAGCAGAAGTTTCAATTACATCATATCCCAGAGTTATTAGCATTTTCTTCTGAACAATAGCTAATAAGGTATCGTCCTCTAAAAGTATAACTCGTTTCATTATCTTGGGCATTAGTTGCCATTGTTAGCTTGACTACCGCCAAAGATTAAAAAATCTTAATAAAAATCCAACAATTAACCCTTAGTATTTTTGCTGTACGATTTTTTAAGCAGATTAGATTATTTAATTCAGACTAAATCTTACGCTAGTTCCACATGCTCAGTGTTAGAACTAAAAACGGTTGGACGAACCGAAGTCGTCAAACCGAGATGCCATCACACTAATGCAGCTCCTCCATCTGTCGACTTTAGCTCGACTGATGGAAATCTTGTGTAATCCCAGTCAAAAGCGGATTAATAAATAGAATTTTTAGCCCGAATTATTCGGAGCAGAGCTCCTGTTTGTCATTCCGCAGCAGAGCTACGGAACGAGAGTAAGAAGTACTTCATGAGGGATATGAGGTAAACAATGTTCAAGATATTCGGTAACAGATTTCACAAATGTTTCCCTCATTACTCCGGATAATTGATTGTACTCTCCCGATCCTAAACTTTTCCATAAAGATGTTTGTCTCAATTTATTCAACGCAGATTCTCTTATTGAAGCGGGAAGTATCAAGAAAGGGGCTTTAAGTGTTTTAGCAAGGTACTTTTTATAATAAAATTTAAGAGAACGTTTTGGTTTCATTCCTGCCCCTCCGGTAATTAACACTTTACCAATATTCTGTTTGCCAAATTCTCTGGCACAAAGCTTAAGTGTAATTCTTCCTCCAAAAGAATGAACCAACAGGTCAATAGGCTCATTAAAATGTGATGAAATAAAACCTTCTATTATATCTGCATAATCATCAATACTCCATGATCTGGAAGGCTCGGGAGATTCACCAAAGCCGGGAAGGTCGAGCACATAACAAGTGCGTAAATGGCTCAAAAATTTTGCAATAGGCATCATAACTCGCCGGCTGCTTCCCCAGCCATGCAAAATAAGCAGAGGCTTCCCTGAGCCTACTTGTTCAAAAGCTATTTTCTGATCCTTTAAAGTAAATATTTTTGTTTCTGTCATAATTGATTACTAAACATCTCATTTAACTACATTGAAAACAAGTTGACTTGCTGATAATTTGTTCCCTTATTAAAATAAATTCTACCGCCATGAAAAAATTTAAAAGAGATTTCTTTTTTTGGATAGAGAGATTACAGATCACTCAAAAAGAACGTGTCGTAATCTCAACATTATTAGTTACTATTGTTCTCATGATAGCACTAGCAACATTTGTGAAGCAACAATATGAACAAAGTTCTGAAAATTATGAAGCTATTCGCCAAGAATTTGAAAGAAAAAGCGCATTAATTGAAGCAAAAAGATCGGAAGAACTTAAAAAATATTCAGCCCAAGAAGAGTTGCCAGAGAATAAAGACCAGCCTGAGGTTGTTAAAGAAATTACCGTCGTAGTCGTAAATATAAATACTGCGGATATTATTGAGCTTCAGAAGCTGAAAGGAATTGGGCAAACTTATGCTCAACGTATTGTTGACTACCGTGAAGAAAACGGCGAATTTAAAACTGCGGAAGAATTATTGAATGTGAAAGGAATTGGAAAGAAACGATTAGAAGATATAAAAGCATTTATAACACTAAAATGAATTATTAAAGGAATCTATGCCGGATATTTTATGGGTTGATGACCAAATAGACCAACTGCGGTCACACATTATTTTTCTAGAAAAGAAAGGGTTTACTATTGAACCGGTTACAAATGGGGAAGATGCCGTAACCATGATCAAAGACCGTTCTTTTGATATTGTATTTCTGGATGAGCAAATGCCCGGCATGGGCGGGATCGAAACTCTGGAACAGATCAAAAATTTGAACCCACAACTTCCTGTTGTCATGATCACCAAAAGTGAGGAAGAGTCGATCATGGAAGATGCGATTGGTGGAAAAATTTCAGATTATTTAATTAAACCGGTAAATCCCAACCAAATTCTTTTAACAACAAAGAGAATATTAGAGCGCTCTCGTTTACAAAACGAAAAATCTGCGCAAAGCTATCTCAAACAGTTTGGAGAACTTTCTTCCAGAATCCATCCAAACACGGGTTGGCAGGAATGGATAGAGATTTACAAAGAACTATCTAAGTGGAAAATGGATCTGTCATCCGGCGATGAAAATCTTATTCACGTATTAGAGGATCAACTTGAGGAAGCAAATAGAGAATTCGGGAAGTTTATTGAAAATGAATACCAAAGCTGGTTAGATGCAGGAGATGGAGCACCCTTGCTTTCTCCAAAAATCATCTCTAAATATGTAGAGCCTAAATTAAAGAATGGCGAAAAAGTGATGTTCTTCATTATTGATTGTATGAGATACGATCAATGGTTGACTTTTGAAGCAGTGCTTTCCAACTATTATACTATAGAAACAGACTTTTATTATTCTATTCTGCCAACTGCTACACCGTATTCAAGAAATGCTATTTTTGCAGGCTTATATCCATCTGATATAGAGCGTTTATACCCTGAACTTTGGCAACAAGGACAAGATGAAACTTCATTGAACAGGCATGAAGAAGAACTGTTAAAACGCCAATTTGAAAGAGCAGGAATAAATATCAATTTTAAATATGAGAAAGTTCTGAATGCGGAAGAAGGAAAGCGCATTGCGGATAAAATGCAGAACTATACACAATCAAAATTTGCAGCATTTGTGTACAATTTTGTAGATACGCTTGTTCATTCTCGCTCAGATTCTGCCGTTATTAAAGAATTAGCTCCGGATGAAACAGCATTCAGGTCGATAACAGAAGCCTGGTTTATGCATTCTAATTTATTGCAGATGTTTAAAACCCTAGCTGAAGAAGATGTAACAGTTGTTGTAACTACAGATCATGGTTCCGTTCGGGCGTTAAGAGATACAAAAGTTTTCGGCGATAAAGACACGGCTAAAAATCTTCGCTATAAATACGGCAGAAACCTTAAAGCGGATGAAAGAAGCGCCGTTTTCTTTATGGATAAACCCCTCGACTTTAAGCTTCCGGCTGTTACCGGAGTAAATAACTACATGATTGCCAAGGAAGATTACTACTTTGTTTACCCAACTAATTACAACAAATTTCAGAATCGATACAAGGATACTTTTCAGCATGGGGGCGCTTCTATGGAAGAAATGATCTTGCCCGTAGCAACTATGAAACCCAAGTAGTAATGAAATTTGAGAGCAACTCAGTAGAAGAAACTATTGAATTCGGTAAGGATTATGCACCGAATCTAAAAGCCGGAGATGTGGTTTGTCTTGAAGGAGATTTAGGTTCAGGAAAAACGCATTTTGTAAAAGGAATTGCTTCTTTTTTTGATATAGAAGCTGAAAAGGTAAGCTCTCCAACATTTACGCTTATCAATGAATATGCGGGTGCAATTCCGATTTATCATTTTGATTGTTATCGCTTGAAAACGGAACAAGAAGCCTTGGAAATTGGGATCGAGGAATATTTATATGGAGATGGCATTTCAATTATCGAATGGCCGTCAAAAATAAAAGGTTTAATTCCGGAAGATGCGATTCAAATCGAGATCAGTCATCAAGGAGAATCAAAAAGAAGTATTTATATTTTAGATCGTTCATAAAGAGCGTTAAATTTAATCATGCCATTTACTAAAAAGCGCAGGCTTTCATATCGCTTAGATTTGCTACCGGTGATACTTCCTTATCATCTGCGGGCAAAAAACGACTTGAAACAAGGAGATTTGGTTTACTACGGTCCAAGTCCCGAGTATTATGGAATAGGAGAAGTTGTTCAGCTAGAAGAAAAAGTATGCGTGGTAGATTTTCGTGGAACCGGGCTAATGGGAATTCATAAAGATGAACTTAGATCCAGTTATCTTATTCCAATTCATAAACTCAATCTCTCCAGAGTTTTGAAAGGACAATAAATGCAACCAATCATTGACGGAATCATCAACGGAGTTTATCAAACTTCAGCTTTAGAATGGATCGCCGTTATCTGTGGAGTGGCAAGCGTAATATATTCGATGAGAGAGAATATTCTTGTTTATCCTACCGGAATAATAAGTGTAATTATCTATGTGTATTTAGCTTTTCAGTATAAGCTGTATGCAGATATGGGTGTAAACGGCTATTACTTCATAATGAGTGTTTACGGCTGGTACTACTGGACGAATACCGATGGAAATAAAGAGCAAGTTCCGGTTACCGTAAATTCGTTTAAAGAGAATCTATATTCATTAGGGATTCTTTTTGGTAGTTTCGGCGTTCTTGCATTAGTGCTTATGAACTTTACCGATAGTGATGTTCCGATTTGGGATGCCTCAACAACGGCTTTTGCAATACTTGGAATGTGGTTGATGGCTAGGAAAAAACTGGAAAACTGGATCGCCTGGATCATTACTGATCTTATTTCAATTCCATTATATTTTTATAAAGGGCTTGTTTTAACAAGCTTCCAATTTCTGATCTTTACAGTATTAGCAACAATGGGATATTTTGCCTGGAAAAAGTCATTAGAAAAGAGTGCTTTAATTTCAGTAAACTAAAAAAGGGAAAGTCATTAGACCTTCCCTTTTAAAACTGTATGTTCGCAGCAATATAAAATCTACAAACAACTTAGATTGAAAGTTGTTCTTTTGCTTTATCGAAGAATGATTGATCAACTACAATTCGTCCACTACTTTCATCAATAATAACTTTATTCATTCGGCGAACTTCTACCTGAGTTTGAGGAGGTAGTGCCATCCCGAAAGCAGCTCCGCGATCCATGGCAACAACGGCAATACCATTATTAAGTCCATTTCTCAAGCGATTGTAATTACGCAGGTAACGGGCATCAACTTCATTTTCAACTTCTTTTCTTTTCTTAAGCAGAAGTTCTTCTTCGTCTTCGGTTGATTTAGTCACAGTTTTCAGACTGCTGTTTTTTTCTTTAAGTTCTGTTTTAGCAGCGTCTAACTCTGCTTTTGCTTCTTCAATTTCAGGACCGATTGCTTCTTGTCGTTTTTCGATCTCTTCAATTCTTGAAGTAGCGTTTTCAACAACCTGTTTTTGAGCTTCAATCTCTTTAGTAAGAGCATCATACTCACGATTGTTTCGAACAGCTAATTGTTGATCCTCATACTTTTTTGTTTTCTCTTCTGAACTGGCTAACTCTAACTTAAGGTTATCGAACTCGACCATAAGATCTTTTTCTTCTTGCTCAAGTTTTGAGAGTCTAGCTTCTTTTCGAGCAATATCAGTTTCAATATCAAGAATCTCTTCGGGAAGATCGCCTCTCAACTGCTTCAGCTCGTCAATTCGGCTGTCTATGTATTGTAAATTTGCTAATTGTTGGAGTGCTTCTTTCATGGATTGCTTTTCAGCTTGGTTGAATGGATTGCGGTTTGGATTCCGATACATAAGTTTGCATCGGATTTGTTACAACATTGGTAACAGATACTGAAAGGCTGTCGAAGGCTTCAGAGAGTTCTTTTCGTAAAGCTTCAGCAACCGGAAATTCACTTTCGTAATGACCTACATCAACTAATAAAAAATTCTTTTGCTCAGTGAAGTATTCGTGATATTTGATGTCAGAAGTAACAAAAGCATCAGCCCCATTTTTAACAGCTTTGTCTTTCAGAAAAACTCCCGCTCCGCCACATACAGCAACGGTTTTGATTCTCTCAACATCACCTGAAAAACGGATTGCTTTCACATCTAAGGCCTGCGATACTAAATGAAGAAATTCATTTTTTCCAAGACCTTTTTCAGGATACTTTCCGATCACGCCCATCCCAAAATTGTTGGATGAAGAAACCAGATCGGTAACTTGAAGTGCACCTTTCTTTAGAAGACCTTCTTTTTTAAGACCTTTTCTTAGTGCCGGAAGGTGATGTTTATCAATAGTAGCTTCAAAACATCTTAGATCATTTTCTCGGCTTTCAACGCTGTAATGATGCACCTCTTCCGCAGAATAGTAATTCAATAACTGAACCATTGAACCGCTGTTCTCGATTGAACTTACCAGGCTTATTTTTTTGCTGATAGAATAATTCTTGGAAAGGAAGCTTAAATCATCAAGCCCTAACATATTTGCCAAGACGAAAGAGACGCCATCAAGCGCGGCATCTAAATTTGTATGAGCTACGAGCAAGCCAATATCATTTTTGATCAGCTTGTAAATAATTCTACCTTGCTCGTTAGTAGGATTGATGCTTCCTATCTTGCTAAAGATTAACGGATGGTGCGCAACAATTAATTCACAATCATTTTGAATTGCTTCTGCAACAATCTCATCAGTTACATCCAGACAAGTTAGAACATTAGTGACCAAGGAATCGGGATCTCCAACGAGAAGTCCGACATTATCGTAGTCCATTTTAGTTCCTGGGGGAGCCCACTGATTCAAAAAGGTGGATATGTGTCGGATTTTTGTAGCCATTTATCTTTTACCTTTTGAAATGTTTAAGATAAATTGATCCGACGATGGAGCTATAAAATTGTAGAAAGTCAGTTTGTTCAAAAATGTAGTTGATTTAGGCTTTCTTTTGAGCTTCCAAAAATACGGGTAATTATTGAATGATAAAAGCCTTAATCGTTGTTATTTATGTAAAACTAATATTAAAGACCCTATTTACATGGAAAAATCACAAATTTGTGAAAATTTATACCAAATTAAAGAGCGAATTAGTACATCTTGCAAAAAAGTAGGAAGAAATCCATCGGAGATAATGCTGGTTGCTGTTAGTAAAACAAAGCCTGTTTCCTATATCGAAGAAGCTCAATCTTGTGGCCAAGTTGAGTTTGGAGAAAACCGTATGCAGGAATTAGAAGAAAAGATATCAGCATTAGAAGGGAAGAATATCTCTTGGCACATGATTGGTAATCTCCAAACGAATAAAATTAAGTTAATCGCAAACAAGATTAATTGGGTGCATTCCATTGAAAAATTAAAATATCTCAAAGAATTCGAAAAAAGAGCAGAGGGAAATACAATTAAGGCGCTTATTCAGGTAAATATAAGCGGAGAAAAACAGAAAGGTGGTATTGAGCCGGAAAATTTAGGTCAACTGTTAGATGCATCAACTGATTTTGAACATGTTACCGTTTGTGGGTTGATGGGAATGGCTACATTTGTAGATGATCCCGAAGATATTCGAGATGAATTCAAACTATTAAAAAAGCTCTTTAATGCGCATGTCGGAAATAATAAAGGAAGTGTTCAGCTTAAACATATCTCAATGGGGATGAGCAATGACATGGAAGTAGCCATAGAAGAAGGTTCTACAATGGTACGGATAGGAAGTGATATTTTTGGCGTGCGAAACTATAACTAAGATTTTTCGTAATTTTTGATCAACAAATAATAAAATAAAGGGCATTATGTTTGGAATACCTTGGTTTGGAATGGTAGCAATTGTAGCAATAGTTGGGGGATTGTTTTATGCATACAAAGAACAGGAGCTTAAAGTTGAAGCAAAAAGAATGACCGGTTCAAAGGAAATTCATGAACTCAGAAAGATCATTCAAAGCCTTAAATCGCGAATTGAAAAACTGGAAAGTTCTGCTTCTTCACAAGCAAGCAACGCAAAAAAAAGTGTACCTTTAGATGATATAGAAATAAAAGATGAGTACGATTCTGATGAGAATGACGACTCAACAAGAAGCAGAGTTTAAAACTAAAGGAAGTTATGACTGAACAAGAGTTTATTATTTCAATAGTGGGTATTGTGTTTGGCACAGGTACAGCGGCATTTATTTTTTGGGGATTTTTCAGCTTAATTAAATCTTGGATCAACCGGAAAAGTGGGACATCTCAAGGTGAAATAAACCCACAATTCTTTAAAGCACTTGGAGATTTTAAAAAAAGTACTGAACGTCGTATCGCCAATCTAGAATCGATCGTTGCGGATTTGGAAGAAGAGAAAATCAGAATACTTGACACTGAGCATGCAGGAGAAATTGAGATTGAGGAAAAAGAAGTACGTGTTTCTAAAGAAAAAGAAGATGATTCTAATCTTAGGAACATGTTAAACGAATAAATGTTATTTTAATAACTATTAAGAATACTCTTAAATTTCCGTGCCATGAAACTTACTCCCTTAGAAATTAAACAGCAGCTATTCGAAAAATCCTTGCGGGGATATGATATTGCTGATGTCCAGTCTTTTTTAACACTTGTATCAAACGAAGTTGAGCATCTACTCAACAAGAATAAAGAGCTTGAAGAACAAATCGAGAAGCTCAATGATCGAGTTAGGCATTATGAGCGCGTTGAAGAAGCCCTCCACGAAACACTCCAAACCACAAAAGAATCTGTTGTGCAAAAACTAGATAGTGCAAAAACAGAAGCTCAGAATAAGATTGATAAAGCTGAAATGGAAGCCGAACTTATTGTGAAAGAGGCAAACCGGCAGAGGCAACAAATTCGCCAAAATATTCACCGGTTGTTAGAAAAGAGGGATGAGATTATAGCAGGAATGAACTCTTATTTGGAAAACTCTAAGGAAACACTCACAAAATTTGGAAAAGATGAGATGGGAATCTTTAGTCTGCCAAAAGAAGAAGAACTTGAAATAGACCGAACAGCTGAAGAAAAAACTAAATCCAGATTTGAACTTGATGAGGATGAATCGAAAGACTTATCAAAAGCAGAAAATAACGATAAACTAGATCTCTCATTTATTCCCGGAACAGAGCATCTTGACGATATACTTGACGAAATAGACTAACAAAATTATGGCCTTTGATACTGTAGAAGAGTTTCGCTCCAAAAGAGATGAAGCATTAAACTTTATTCAATCAAAAACAGACTTTGAGCCCGAATACTTATTAATACTTGGTACAGGTTTAGGTCAGCTCGGCGATGAAATTGATGTTCAAGATTCTGTAGGATATGATGAGATTCCTCATTTTCCTGTTTCTACTGTAGAGAGGCATGCGGGAAGATTATTGTTTGGAACACTCGGTAGTAAAAAAATCGTTGCAATGCAGGGACGGTTTCATTACTACGAAGGATATACGATGCAACAAATCGCTTTCCCTGTTCGGGTGGCGAAAGCAATGGGTGTTCACAGTTTGTTTGTTAGCAATGCTTGTGGAGGAATGAACCCCAGTTTTGAAGCGGGCGATATAATGTTGATCAACGATCATATTAACTTTTTGGGAGATAACCCTCTCATTGGGCCAAACGATGACGAACTTGGTCCTCGGTTTCCTGATATGAGTGATCCTTATACAAGCCGCTTGAGAGACATTGCTGAAAACGTGGCTTTGGATAATAGCCTAAAAATGCATGAGGGTGTTTATTTAGCGATTGCCGGACCGATGCTTGAAACCAGAGCGGAATACCGATATATGCGCCAATTAGGCGCCGACGTTGTAGGAATGAGTACAGTTCCGGAAGTAATAGCGGCAGTTCACATGGGAATGGATGTTCTTGGAATTTCAGCGATAACCGACAAATGTTTCCCTGATTCATTGCAACCGGTTGTACTTGAAGAGATTTTAGCAGCAGCGGCACAAGCAGAACCTAAGATGACTCAAGTAATAATTGGAGTTTTAGAACGACTTTAACCAAATTTTATCCACAAAATACGTTACTTTTCCACGTACACTTGCGTAAATGGCAAAAATTTCTTTTCTATCAACAACCCACACACTTGCGAGAAAAACTATGAGCATGGACGGATTTGATGGCGAACTTTGGAATGAATTTCAATGGGAAGCACATCTAAACGAAGTAGAGAAAAAAAGTGAACAACTTCGAAAGTTTATTGAATCTGATTTAAAAGGAAATACTCCTCGATGGATCACTTTGTTAAAAGAGAGCTTAAGTGAGGATGATGCGTTTGAAGCTTATGTTGAAGAAGAGCTGCTAATGGATGAAGCGTACTTTCCGGAAGACGATGATGACTGGGAAGACGAGGATGAGTTTGATGACGAAGACTTTCTTTTTGGTTTTGATGAGCTGGACGAATTTGCAGATGACTACGAAGATTTTGATGCGGGAGAAGAATGGAAAAGCCTGAGTGAAGATTTTGCTCTCTCAGATAATGGCTCATTAGATAACTTAGGATTATTCAGAGACGCACGTTTTTTCGCTGTTGATATTTTAAAATGGGCAGAATCTGTTGATAGTAAACATCAGGACCCTGTGTTTTTAGAGTTTGTTGGTGACAGCTTAAAAGTTGCAGCTAAACTTGCAGGGGGATATTCTTTCGGCTTTGAACAGGAATTTCTGGGAGCCAATATAGCTTATACAAAGAAAGCGCTAAGTTTTGCCAATCAATCTTTAGAAATGATTCAAAAGTTGAGAAAAAATCCCTGTTTCAACAAAAAAAGCTATGCCGAATATCATGGGCGATTGTTTGAACTTAGAAACGATATCGGGATCTATATTCAAGAGTTAAGAGACCGGTTTAATACCAATATTGATTAGTGCTTTTAGGTTTGAAATGTGGTGGTCTAGGTTCATAGGACAGCGTTTTTGTTTTTCTTAG
>TARA_R110002072_G_scaffold300142_7_pt1 | contig 34649 bp, 34 predicted proteins | sample TARA_R110002072 | Tara Oceans TARA_R110002072 (sample SAMEA4397118) | marine metagenome | biome: Polar Biome; feature: [SRF] surface water layer (ENVO:00010504); material: water (ENVO:00002006), including particulate matter (ENVO:01000060) such as... | depth 5 m
GTCCAGCAGCACCACCTCGGCACCGTCGCGGGCCAGGGTTTCGGCGATGGCCGCACCGATGCCGCGGGAGGCGCCGGTTACCAGGGCCTTTTTGCCGGCCAGTGGGCGGGTCCAGTCTTTGACCTGTTCGCTGCAGGCGTTCAGGCGCAATACTTGGCCGGATACATAGGCGCTTTTCGGCGAGAGGAAGAAGCGCAGCGCGCCTTCCAGTTGCGTCTCGCCGCCTTTGCCGACGTAGATCAGCTGCACATTACCGCCGCGGCGGATTTCCTTGCCCAGGGAGCGGCTGAAGCCTTCCAGGGAGCGCTGCACGCTGGCGGCAATCGGGTCTTTCAGCGATTCCGGGGCGCGGCCGAGGATTACCACGCGCGGACATTTATCCAGGCCCTTGAAAGCCGGCTGGAAGAAGTCGCGCAGCTCGATCAGTTGTTCGAAGCGGGTCAGCCCGCTGGCGTCGAATACCAGCGCCTTGAGCTTTGGACCGTGCTCTGCGGTCCAGCGCGGCAAATCAAATTGGCCTTCACGGGCGGCGAACAGGGCGTCGGTCAGCTTGTTGGCAAAGGGCAGCATGGCGCTGGCCAGGCTGCCTTCGCCGCCAATCAGCAGGGCACCGTCCACCGGTCGACTGCGCCCGGCCATCCAACGCTCCAGCAGCAGCGGCGCGGGCAGACCGAGCGCACTGACCAATCGACGACCTGAGGTGGAGTTGGCAAAGGCGAGATAACGGTCTGACATGAAACGGCTCCTGCGCATGGATCAAAAGTGCGCCCACTCTACGCAGCCCGCAGAAATGCGCAATTGACCGCGCCGCCTGCTGCACTGGCAAGGCGGCCAATGCCACACTGCAGGGACAGGTTAGCCTGTGCGCTATCCCTCTCAGACCCATCCCAGCTCAGGAGTCATCCATGACCCAGCCGCGCCGCGTCGCCATCGTTGGTGGTAACCGTATTCCGTTCGCCCGCTCCAATACTGTCTACGCCACCGCGAGCAACCAGGAGATGCTGACCAGCGCGCTGGATGGCTTGGTCGAGCGCTTCAACCTGCATGGCGAACGTCTGGGTGAGGTGGTGGCCGGTGCGGTGCTCAAGCATTCGCGCGACTTCAATCTGACTCGCGAATGCGTGCTTGGCTCGCGCCTGGCCCCGGAAACCCCGGCCTATGACCTGCAGCAGGCCTGCGGCACCGGGCTGGAAGCGGCGCTGCTGGTGGCCAACAAGATTGCGCTTGGGCAGATCGAGTGCGGCATCGCCGGCGGCGTCGACACCACCTCGGACGCGCCAATCGGGGTCAACGAAGGGCTGCGCAAGATTCTTCTGCAGGCCAACCGTGGCAAGAGCACGGGCGAGAAGATCAAGAGCCTGCTGCAGATTCGCCCACGCCACCTGGCTCCGGCCATTCCGCGTAACGGCGAACCGCGCACCGGCCTGTCGATGGGCGAGCACTGCGAGCTGATGGCGCAGACCTGGGCGATTCCGCGGGATGAGCAGGACCAACTGGCCGTGGCCAGCCACCAGAAACTCGCCGCTGCCTACGCCGAAGGCTGGCACGACGATTTGCTCACGCCGTTCCGTGGTCTGACCCGCGACCAGAACCTGCGCGCCGATATCAGCCTGGAAAAACTCGCCACGCTCAAGCCCTACTTTGAGCGCAGCCCGCGCGGCACCATGACCGCCGCCAACTCGACGCCACTGACCGATGGTGCGTCTCTGGTGCTGTTAGCCAGTGAAGACTGGGCCAAGGCCCGTGGCCTGCCGATTCTGGCCTACTGGAAGGATGGCGAAGCGGCAGCGGTGGATTTCGTCGGCGGCAAGGAAGGTTTGCTGATGGCCCCGGCCTACGCGGTGCCGCGTCTGTTAGCGCGCAACAAGCTGAGCCTGCAGGACTTCGACTACTACGAAATTCACGAAGCCTTCGCCGCGCAGGTGCTTTGCACCCTCAAGGCCTGGGAAGACGCCGACTACTGCAAGACCCGCCTGGGCCTGGATGCGCCACTGGGTTCCATCGACCGCAGCAAGATGAACGTCAAGGGCAGCTCGCTGGCTGCAGGTCACCCCTTTGCCGCCACGGGTGGGCGAATTGTTGCCAACCTGGCCAAGCTGCTATCTGTGGCTCAGGAAGGGCGTGGACTGATCTCGATTTGCGCTGCCGGCGGCCAAGGTGTGACTGCAATCCTGGAAAAGTAATCAAACAGCCGTATCCGCATCTCGTGTGGGTACTGATGTATGCAACTCCGTGATTTGGAGCGGCCCACGCAGGTGGAGCCGCTCTTTTTTATGGCTGTTTATTGCTCACGCGATGGCTCGGCTTCCTGCTTAAGCAGCGCCGCTTTGCGCGCCAGGCCCCAGCGGTAGCCACTGAGGCTGCCGTTGCTGGCGATCACCCGATGGCACGGCACCAGCAGGCCCAGTGGGTTGCTGGCACAGGCGCGTGCCACGGCGCGTGGATGGCTGCCCAGTTGCGCAGCCAGCTCGGCGTAGTTACGCGTCTGCCCCAGCGGAATCTGCTGCAGGGCTCGCCACACCTGCTGCTGAAACGCCGTGCCGCGAATATCCAGCGGCAGCTGGGCGGCGCGCTGCGGTTCGCTGATCTGCGCCAATGCCTGGCGCAGGCTATCGCCCAGGCCCGCGTTATCCACATGCAGTTCGGCGGCAGCAAAGCGTTGTTGCAGTTCGCTCAGCAGCGCGGCCGGGTCGTCACCGAATAACAGGGCGCAGATGCCCTTGGCGCTGCTGGCCAGCAGCAAGTGGCCGAGCGGGCAGGGCGCGATGCTGTAGCGCAGCTGTTCGCCTGCGGCCTGTTTACGCCGTTGCGCCGGGCTCAGGGGCGCCGGCTGCTGATACAGCGCGCGGGTGCCGGAGTAGCCGGCGTTTAGCGCGGCATCCAGAACGCTATTTGCTGCAGGCAACTGTTGCTCCAGACGCGCACGGCGTTGCGCCTCGCTCCAGGCTTTCGGCGTCAGCCCGGTACGCACCTTGAAGGCGCGCGCCAGGTGCGAAGCGGACAGGCCGATTCGCGCGGCCAACTGTGCGAGGGTCGGTGGCTGCTCGCTAGTGTTGAGCAGCTCACAGGCGGCCACCACCAGGGAATCCAGTTGCTCGGCCGGGCTCTGCCCCTGCGGCGAGCAGCGTTTGCATGGGCGAAAGCCTGCCGCAGCAGCGGCGTCAGCATCGAGGTGGAAGCTGACGTTCTCCCGCCGGGGCCGCCGCGCCGGGCAACTGGGCCGGCAATAGATACCGGTGCTGCGCACAGCAAACACAAATCGTCCATCCTGCGTGGCATTGCGGTCGCATAAGGCTTGCCAGCATTTGTCGGCATCGAGCATGGCGCGATCCTCAATAATCATGGGCGGATTGTCGGCTGCGGCTGGCGGTCTGCCAATCCACATCTGACTTTCAAAGCTACCCAAGCTGCTGCACCGCGACTTAGCCAACCTCGCCTAGACTCTTTGCATCCACCACGGCGCTCACGCAAGGAGACGGCAATGTTCAGACTGCGCCATATGGGGCTGCTGCTGGTGCTGGCCAGCGTGTTCGCCGCTGCGCAACCGCCGGTGCCCGTGCGGCTCGACACCAGTTTCGAAGAGCCCTACCAAGTAGTGGTCGATGGCCAACTCGGCGGTTTGTCGGTCAAGGTGCTGGAATGCATTTTCAACCAACTGCAGCAGCCCTATCAGATTCAGCTGACCTCGCTGCAGCGGGCTCGCCTCAATGTCAGCCGGCAGATTGCCGACGGCTTCTTCAGTTCCGCGCCCAATAGTCTGGTGGATGGCTATGCCGTGCTCTCGGCGCCGCTGCTGATGGAGAAATGGTACTGGTACGCACTGGACCCCAGCCTGCTCAACCTGCCCATCTGGGACAAGCAGCTGAAGATCGGCAGCGTACTGGGCAGCAACAGCACGATCTGGCTCGAATCGCGCGGTATTAAAGTTGAACAGAAAGTGCCCCGCCTGGAGCAGCTGGTGGAAATGCTTCGCCATGGCCGTATCAATATGGTGCTGGCTGATAGCAGCGCCATGCACAGTACGCTTGAACAGATAGAGGATAAGCAGACGCTGCACGAGCGTTTCGTGCGCTACTCACCGTTGGGCGTGTATTTTTCCAAGACCTTTCTTGATGGGCACCCGGACTTTCTCAAAGCCTTCAATCGCCAGGTGGAAAGCTGTGCTCCGGCCAGCATAGCGCTCAGTGATGCGGAACAGGCCTATCTGCGCCAGCTGGTCGCACAGCATGTGGCGCGCTGGGGCCTGCATGCTGATCTGCTTGCGGCTTTGCGGGCGGCGAATCAGCGCGAGAACAGCGCGGAGCGGATCCAGGAGCTGGATCGGCAGTGGCGGCGCGAGCGTATTCTTGAAGAGAAACCACTAATCCGGCGCATGCTCAACCTGCAGCCATCCAAGCTGTTAGCCGGTATCGCTCAGCAATATGCCCCGCTGTTTAATGAATTGTTTATCAGTGATGCCAGTGGTCAATTGGTGGCCTTGAGCGAGAGCACCAGTGATTATTGGCAGGCTGATGAGCTAGATTTTCAGCGGGCCGCGTCGCTCCCCCGTGACGAGGTGTATATCGGCGCGATTGAGTATGACGGTTCAACACAGAGCTTTCAGAGCAAGGTATCGGCGCCGCTTTACGACCCCGATACCGATGTACTGCTCGGCGTGATCAGCCTGGGCCTGAACATCGAGACGGCTTTCGGTGACAACCTGCCCTGAGCGACAGGCTGCCGCGCCGCCGCTATTTGCTGAGCTCAGGCCGTTGCCCCCTACTCAGCAGTGGTTATTGCCAGTCGAGGCTGAGTTCGGCTTGCCAGGCGAAGCGCTCAAAATGCCGACTGACAACCTGCTTCAGGCTTTCCAAGCCTTCGCTGCTGGCGCTTTGCACACTCAGGCGCAAACCGTCGGTCTCGGCCTGCAGCAGAGCGAGGCCGCTGTCGAACTCGATACGGCCGTGGTGTTCATCGAAACTTACCGGAATCTTGTACGCGAAGTGTTTGCATAGCCGGCTGATATAGCGGGCCGGTGTATCCGTGGTGACATAGGCGCTGGCGTTCAGTGGCATGGGGTTCTCCTGGTCAAGTGACGGCTTAATAGCCAACGGTAAAGCGTTGGCGCAGGTGATGTGGGCGCTCCAGCTCATCAATGATGGCAACGGCCAAATCGGCGACCGAGATCTGCGCCGGTGCGTCGCCATTCATCAGTAACTGATCGCCGCCGATGCGGAACTGTCCGCTGCGCGCGCCGGGCTGCAGCAGCGCCGGTGGTGAGATAAAGCTCCAGGCCAGTGCAGTTTCAGCCTTGAGCAGGTTGAGGGCCTGCCGCGCGCCCTCGGCGCCTTCCTTGTATTCGGCGGGGAAGTCCGGGGTGTCGATCAATTGCAGGCCCGGTGCGACATACAGGCTACCTGCGCCGCCGACCACTAGCAGTCGCTGCACATCGGCCTGTTTGCTGGCTGCGATGATCGCCTGGCTGCCCTGGATAAAGCGTTCGCGAATATCCGCCGTGCCCCAGCCGGGATTAAAGGTGTGGATCACTGCATCGTGACCCTTGAGGTGTGCGGCCAGGGCCTCGGCGTTGTAGGCATCGCCCGCCACGGCGTTAAGCGCAGGGTGCTGTGGCAGTTTCGCGGGATTACGAACGATGCCGGTGACCTGATGGCCACGGCCCAGGGCTTCTTGCAGAACAGCTGCGCCAACAAAGCCGCTGGCGCCGATCAGGGCGAGTTTCATGGGGTTCTCCAGGTGCGATTAGGTGAGAGCAATAATCGCAGCTGGGTAAAGGGCAGAAAAATAGGCTAAAAAGGCTTTAACTATTAAGCAGAGCTTACGAATGGAGCAGTTAAAGCGCATGGCGGTGTTCGCCACCGTAGTCGACCGAGGCTCCATGGTGGCGGCGGCTGAAGTGTTGGGGATGACGGCCTCAGCAGTCAGTCAGCAGATTCGTAAACTGGAAGACAGCACCCAGGTCAGCCTGCTGCATCGCACCACGCGCAAGCTGACCCTGACCGAAGCGGGTGCGACCTTCTACCAGAGCTGCGCTCAGGTGCTGGCACTGGCGCAGCAGGCCGAACAGCGCCTGGCCGAGTTACGCGATGCCCCGGTCGGCGAGCTGCGTATTGCCGCGCCCGTGGGGTTTTCCGGACGGCGGCTCAGCGCGGCGCTGGCGCCGCTGTTGCAGGCGCATAGTGGCCTGAGCCTCAAGCTGTTTTTTCAGGATGAGCAGGTCGACCTGGTCGAACAGCGCATCGACCTGGCCATTCGTGTCGGCCATCTGGAAGACTCCAGCCTGGTGGCGCGGCATATCGGTGATACACGCATGTTGCTGTGCGCTGCGCCGGCCTATCTGCTGCGCAAACCGCCGATCACTCAGCCTCAGGACCTGATCGGCCTGGACTGGCTGATTTTGCACAGTGACAGTGCGTTCAACTTGCTGGAGCTGCATGGGCCACACGCCCAGGTCGAGAAGCTGCGTGTGGAAAGCCGGGTGGGGTGCAACAACATCCTCGCCGTGCGCCATTTCACCTTGGCCGGTATGGGTGTGTCGCTGCAACCGGAGCAGGAAGTGCTCGAAGAGTTGGCCAATGGCAGCTTGCGTGAGCTACTGCCGCACTGGCGCATGCCGCCGTTTGGTATTTATTTGGTGACACCGCGCCGCGATGCACAACCGGCCAAAGTGCGTTATGCCATCGAGGCGCTGCGGCAGCAGTTATTGGCACCCTGAGGTGCTCACCTGCGTGGTGGGGTGTCGTGGGCTACTGCCACGCGAGGTCCAACTCGCCTTGCCAGGCAAAGCGCTCGAAGTGTGTGGCTATCAGGTGCTTGAGCTTGTTCAGGTCCTGCGGGTTATTACTCAGGACAGTGATATGCAGGCCGGTTCGATCCGCATGCAGGTGCGAGAGGCCGAAGGCAAATTCGATGCGCCCGTGGTGGTCACCGAAACTGACGGGCAGCTTGTGCGCAAACTGCGCACACAGGCGGCTGATGTAGCGTGCAGGCGTATCGGTGACGACATGGCTGGAGGCGATGTGCAGCGCGGCGATGCCGTTGCAGCGCTTAGGGTGCGCCTGGCGTTTGGCGGCCAGACTGCCCACTGCGTTGCGCGCCTGAAGATGTGGCTGCTGGGGCAGGGTGCTGCTGCCAGATTGGGCATGTTTCACAGTTGTTTCCCCCAATCATGCAGGCTCAGGCGAGGCGCCTTCGCGGGGTAGCGGTAAGGGTCCTTGCGCGTGGCATGACCGGCTGGCGAATATACAGCGAATGGGACAGTGTTAAATCCCTTTTGGTTGCATGGTGCGTGTGTTTGTAACACCGGGTTTGCTGCATGTGCGCCGCTTAACACACCGCTAGGCGGCATGATAGAGCGATTTACTCAGCCTTCGATCGGTCTGGGTGGCGCCAGGTAATGCGGGGTGTGCTGACAGGAGGGTGGGCGCTGCGTAAAGATTGCCGTATAACGGGCGGCAGAGTCGACTTGGGCAACACAGGACCCCTGATTAAAGCTGATGAAGACGCCAAAACGTATTGAGCCCCTGGTCGAAGCCGGGCTGGTCGATGAAGTGATACGCCCGCTGATGAGCGGTAAAGAAGCCGCGGTCTACGTGGTGCGCTGCGGTGAGGAACTGCGCGTCGCCAAGGTCTACAAGGAAGCCAATAAACGCAGTTTTCGCCAAGCCGCCGAGTACCAGGAAGGCCGCAAGGTACGCAACAGCCGTGATGCCCGGGCCATGGCCAAAGGTTCGAAGTACGGCCGTAAGGGCCAGGAAGATGCCTGGCAGAATGCCGAGGTTGCCGCCTTGTTCCGCCTGGCCAACGCCGGGGTGCGGGTGCCCAAGCCGTATGACTTCCTTGAAGGCGTGTTGCTCATGGAGCTGGTCGATGACGGTGAGGGCGACGCGGCTCCACGCCTCAATGATGTCGACCTGCACCCGGACGATGCCCGCGAATTCCACGCTTTTATGATTCATGAAGTGGTGAAAATGCTCTGCGCTGGCCTGGTGCATGGTGACCTGTCGGAATTCAACGTGCTGCTTGATCCGGGTGGCCCGGTGATTATCGACTTGCCGCAAGCGGTGGATGCGGCCGGCAACAACCATGCGTTCAAGATGCTTGAGCGTGATGTGCGCAACATGGCTGAGTATTTCGGTCAGTTTGCCCCGGAATTGAAATTCACCAAGTACGCCAAGGAAATGTGGGCGCTGTATGAGGCCGGTGAACTGACCCCGGAAAGCCCGCTGACGGGTGAATTCGATGATCCTGAAGAAGAAGCCGATATCGATGCGGTGATGCGCGAGATCAAGGCCGCCTTGGCCGACGAAGCGCGCCGTCAGGCGCTGCTGAATGCCGAAGACGAACCCAAGGGCGAAGAGCCGCCACCGCCTTGGGCGCAATAGACAGAGCGTGCAGCTGATAAAAAATGCCGCTTACCTGATCCGGTAAACGGCATTTTTTTGCGCTGAATATCTTGGGCGTTTGTCTGGTTTACAGTCGCGTGGCCTTGAACGTATCGCAGCGGCCGACATCGCCGCCGTCGAAACCGGTCTTGAACCAGCGCACGCGCTGCTCTGAGGTGCCGTGGGTGAAGGAGTCAGGCACCACCTGGCCACGGGCCTGCTTCTGCAAGCGGTCATCGCCGATGGCATTGGCGGCGTTCAGCGCTTCTTCAATATCGCCTGGCTCCAGCCAGTCATGGCGCTGCTGACCGTGATAGGCCCACACCCCGGCCAGGCAGTCGGCCTGCAACTCCTGGCGTACCAGTAGCCCGTTCGCACCCTCCACCCGTTCGCCGCGTTGGCGGGCAGCGTTGACCTTGGCCGAGACGCCGAGCAGGGTCTGCACGTGGTGGCCGACTTCATGGGCAATCACATAGGCCTGGGCAAAGTCGCCGGCGGCGCCAAAGCGTTGTTCCAGCTCGCGGAAGAACGCCAGATCGATGTACACCCGCTGATCGCCTGGACAATAGAACGGCCCGACTGCCGAGTTGGCAAAGCCACAGGCGGAATTCACCCCGCCGCGAAACAGCACCAGGGTCGGGTCCTTGTACTGCCGATTGGCGCCCTGGAAGATGTCCCGCCAGGTGTCCTCGGTATCGCCGAGCACGGTGCGGACGAATTCCGACTGCTCGTCATTGGCGGCAGGCGTTGAGCGTTGCGGCGTGCTGACCGAGCCGCCCTGCATGGCTTGCCCGGCCAGCTGGCCGAGAATCTGCATCGGGTCCTGGCCGCTGAGCAGGCCGACGATCACCACGATGGCCACTCCGCCCAGGGTCAGCCCTTTGCCGCCGCTCATGCGTGAGCCGCTGCCGCGTGCATCCACCACGTTGTCACTGCGTCTACCGCGTTTCCAGCGCATCGCTATCGTCCTGTGTCTGTCGAGCGTGAGTGTCGTCCGCAGGCTTGAACTACGCCAGTGCAGTCGTCACTTATTCAATGGTGGGGTATTCGCTGATCACCCGCTCGGCGCCTTGCTTATCCAGGCCGATGACTTGATAGGCATCGCGTACATTGCCGTATTCCATACCCGGTGAGCCGGCTGGCATGCCGGGTACGGCTGCACCGAGCAGGTCGGGCTGTTTGCGCATTTTGAGAATGTCGGCGGCCGGTACATGGCCTTCGACAAACTGGCCGTTGATCACTCCGGTATGACAGGACGATAGGCGCGGCGGCACGCCCAGGCGCTGTTTGACCGCACTCATATCGGTTTCTACATGATCAACAACCTTAAAGCCGTTGTCCTGCAGGTGGCTGATCCAGGCCTTGCAGCAACCGCAGTTGGCATCGCGATGCACGTCGATGGTCAGGGGGTCGGCGGCGAAACTCAGGCTGCTGACAAACAGCCCGGCGAGAACAAGCAACTGGCGCATCGGGTAACTCCTGGCAGGTGAAAGGCTGAGCATAGCGCCGGGCGGCCGTGGGCAACCACCGGCGATTTCCGAATCGGACGGGCGCAGCTTATGCTGCGTGCTCGATTTCAGGGGGAGGGGGTGTTCATGTTGTTTGCACGCGCAGTACTGGTGATTCAACTGTTGGCATTGGCGGGGCTGGGGCTGGCCTATTTTGTGCGTCCCCATGAAATGGCCAACCTCAGCGGTATGTTGCTGATGTCGCCGGCAGCCGCCACGGATATGCGGGCGTTCTACGGTGGCTTGCAACTGGGGCTGGCGGCGTTTCTCGGCTTGTCGCTGAGTCGGCTGGAGCTGACGCGCGCTGCGCTGACTCTGCTGGTGCTGCTCTACAGCGCGCTGGCGTTGGCACGCATTGGCGGGCTGTGGCTGGATGGTGGCGCGCAGCAGACGTTCAATCTCTACGCGCTGCTGTTGGAAGTGGTATCGGCAGGGCTGAGCTATTGGGCGCTGCGCGGCTTGCAGCGCCTGTAGGCTTAACGGCGCTCCAGCAGCACACCCGACTCCATATGGTGGGTGTAGGGGAACTGGTCGAACAGCGCGCAGCGCGTCACCTTGTGGGTGTCATTGAGTTGGGCGATGTTAGCGGCCAGGGTCTCCGGGTTGCAGGAGATGTACAGGATGCGCTCGAAGCGTCGGGTCAGCTCGCAGGTGTCCGGGTCCATGCCAGCGCGCGGCGGGTCGACGAATACGCAGCCGAAGTCGTAACTTTTCAGATCGATATCGGCTAGGCGGCGGAACGGTCGCACGTCATTCAGCGCTTCGGTCAGCTCCTCGGCAGACAGGCGCACCAGCGTGATGTTGTCCACGCCGTTGTCGGCCAGGTTGGCCAGTGCGGCGTTGACCGAGGACTTGCTGATCTCGGTGGCCAGCACCTTGCGCACGCGGGTGGCCAGCGGCAGGGTGAAGTTGCCGTTGCCGCAGTACAGCTCAAGCAAATCGTCCGAGCGTTCGCCAAGCGCGTCATAGGCCCAGGCGAGCATCTTCTGGTTCACTTCACCGTTGGGTTGAGTAAACGCCCCCTCCGGTTGGCGATAGCTGAAGGTGCGTCCGGCGACCTGCAGTTTCTCCTCGACATAGTCCTTGCCGATGACGATGCGCTTGCCCTTGGAGCGGCCAATGATGCTGACCTGCAGCTCGGCGGCGAGCTTTTCAGCGTCGGCCTGCCAGGCGGCATCCAGTGGGCGGTGGTAGCACAGGGTAATCAGTCCGTCGCCGGCCAGGGTGGTCAGGAACTCGACCTGGAACAGCTTGAAGCTCAGGGCGCTGCTGGCTTGCCAGGCAGCCTTGAGGCGCGGCATCAGGGCGTTGATCTGCGCGCTGGCGATGGGGAAATCTTCAAAGAAAATCGGGTTGAGGTTATCGCCGGCTTCGAACATCGCGTAGTGGCGATCCTCACCTTCACGCCACAAGCGGAATTCGGCGCGCAGGCGATAGTGCTCGCGCGGCGACTCGAATACCTCGGGGGCGGGCGCATCGAAGGGTGCCAACAGCTCGATCAGGCGCTGCTGCTTCTCCGCAAGTTGGGCGGCGTAGTTGGCGGGATCGAACTGGGAACGGCTCATGGATTACTCGCTAATCAGCGCTGGAGGCGCCCGCCGGCATAGCTGCTGGCGGGCGGTGCGAACGGGCTTAAGAGAACAGGCCGAGCTTGACCACGCAGAAGCCGGCGAGGATCACCAGCATCAGGTTCAGCTCGCGCCAGCGGCCAGCCAGGGTCTTGGCGGCCACCCAGGCGATAAAGCCGAAGGCGATGCCGGACGCGATGGAGAAGGTCAGCGGCATAGCCAGGGCGGTGATCAGCACGGGTGCGGCAACGGTGATGTCTTCCCAGTCGATCTCGGCCATCCCGGCGGTCATCAGCACCGCGACGAACATCAGCGCGGGTGCAGTGGCGAAGGCCGGCACACTGCCTGCCAGCGGGGCAAAGAACAGCGCCAGCAGAAACAGCACGGCGACCACGCAGGCGGTCAGGCCGGTACGCCCGCCAGCGGATACCCCGGCGGCCGATTCGATGTAGCTGGTGGTGGTCGAGGTGCCCAGCAGCGAGCCACCCATGGCGGCAGTGCTGTCGGCGATCAGCGCGCGGCCCATCTTCGGCATATGGCCGTCCTTGCGCATCAGCCCAGCCTTCTTGGCGACGGCAATCAGGGTGCCGGAGTTGTCGAACAGATCGACGAACAGGAAGGCGAAGATCACGCTGATCAGACCAATGTCCAGCGCGCCCATGATGTCCAGCTGCAGGAAGGTCGGTGCCAGCGACGGCGGCATCGAGACCACGCCGCCAAACTGCGAAATGCCCAGGGCCATGCTGATCAGAGTAATCAGCAGAATGCCGATCAGCACCGCGCCGGTGACCTTGCGCGCCTCAAGGCCGACGATCACGAAGAAGCCGAGAATCGCCAGCAGTGCCTGCGGCTTGCTGAGGTCACCCATGCCCACCAGCGTTGCTGGGTGGTCGACCACGATGCCGGCGCTTTGCAGGGCGATCAGTGCGAGGAACAGGCCGATACCGGCGGCTATCGCCGAGCGCAGCTCCAGGGGGATGCTGTTGATGATCCATTCGCGGATCTTGAAGATCGACAGCAGCAGGAACAGGCAGGCTGAGAGGAATACCGCGCCCAGCGCCACCTGCCAGGTGTGGCCCATGCCCAGCACCACGGTGTAGGTAAAGAAGGCGTTGAGGCCCATGCCCGGTGCTAGGGCAATCGGGTAGTTGGCGATCAGGCCCATGATCGCCGAGCCGATGGCGGCAGCCAGGCAGGTGGCGACGAAGATCGCACCTTTATCCATGCCGGTTTCACCGAGGATGCTCGGGTTGACGAAGAGGATGTAGGCCATGGTCAGGAAGGTGGTCAGGCCCGCCAAGCACTCGGTGCGTACCGTGGTGTTATGGGCTTTGAGTTGGAACAGTCTTTCCAGCATGTGGCGCTCCCCGTAACGGCTTTTTTGCCGTGTTTATGCAAACCGAAAGCAAAGCACATCCACGCGTGGGTGCATGTTTTTGCTGGCGATCTGGAAAAAGGCGCGCATCATATCAGCTCGTCTGGAGCTGGTGAATTTATGACCGCTCGGACAGTTTATGCACGGCCAGAACAAGGAGCGAAACGATGACTGCACGGGCTCTTATCAGCGTTGCCGATGGTGTTGAAGACCTCGAATGCGTAACCCTGATTGATGTACTGCGGCGGGCCGAGGTTGAGGTGGTGGTGGCCAGTATCGAAAGCCGACGGATGATCACCTGTGCCCGTGGCACGCGATTGACCGCCGATACCATGCTGGTCGACGTTCTGGCCCAGCCCTTCGACCTGATCGTGTTGCCCGGTGGCATGCCCGGCGCGCAGCACCTGGCCGAGCACGAACCGCTGGCCGAGCGGGTACGCGAGCAGGCCAAGGCCGGCAAGCTGTTTGCGGCCATCTGCGCGGCGCCCGCCATTGCCCTGCAGCAGTACGGCGTGCTCAGGCAGCGGCGCATGACCTGTTATCCGGCGTTCAGTGATCGGCTGAGCGGTTGCGTGTTTGTCGATCAGCCAGTGGTGGTTGATGGCAACTGCATCACCAGTCAGGGCCCCGGTACCGCCCTGGCGTTTGCTCTGACCCTGGTCGAGCAGCTGTGCGGCAAGGCCGTGCGCAAGCAGGTCGCTGAGGCCATGTTGGTCAGCTAGTCGTTACTTCGCTCGGGCCCTTGCGGGTGCAGATGGTCACGTTTGGCCAGCTCGGGGAACAAACGCATCCACAGGCCTGTGACCAGGATCGCCCCGACGCCACCGATCAGCACTGCCGGTACGGTGCCGAACCAGGCCGCGCTGACCCCGGCGCGGAAATCGCCGAGCTGATTGGACGCACCGATAAATAGGCCGTTGACCGCGCCGACGCGGCCGCGCATCTCGTCCGGGGTTTGCAGCTGCACGAAGGCGCCGCGAATCACCATGCTGATCATGTCCGCTGCGCCCAGCACTACCAGCGCTGCCAGGCTGAACCAGAGTGAGGTGGACAGGCCGAAGCCGATGGTCGCCACGCCGAAGATCGCCACCGAGGTAAACATCACCGGGCCGACCCGCCGCTCAATGGGAAACCGCGCCAGCCACAGCGACATCAGCAGCGCGCCCACTGCTGGTGCCGAACGCAGCAGGCCGAGGCCCCAGGGGCCGGTGAGCAGGATGTCCTTGGCAAACACCGGCAGCAGTGCGGTGGCGCCACTGAGCAGCACCGCCAGCATGTCCATCGACACCGCGCCGAACACGGCAGGGCGGCTGCGAATAAAGCGAAAGCCGGCCAGCAGTGAATCCAGCGAGACCTTCTGTTTCAGCGGCAGCTGGCGCGCCGGCAGGCTGAGCATCAGGCTCAGGGCGCAGCCATATAACAGCACGGCCGGGCCGTAGACCCAGTGCGTGCCGAGCGCATAGAGCAAACCGCCCAGCGCCGGCGCGATGATGGTGGCAGCCTGCATGGCCGATGCGGAGGCTGCCACGGCGGCGGGAAACAGCCCGGGCGGCACGATATTCGGTAGCAGAGCTTGGGTGGTCGGCATCTCAAAGGCGCGGGCGGTGCCGAGCAGAAAGGCAATCACGAAGATCATTTCGCGGCTGATACCGCCGGCGCTGCTGCCCAGCAGCAGGCCCAGCGCAATCAGCCCCTGTGCGCCCTGGCAGAGCGCTGCCACCTTGCGCCGGTCGAAACGGTCCGCGACATGCCCGGTGAGCAGGATAAACAGGATCTTCGGCAGAAATTCGATCAGCCCGACCAGGCCGAGGTCCAGCACGTTGCCGGTCAGCGTATACATCTGCCAGCCAATCGCCACGGTAATCATCTGGAAGCCGCTGGCCGTGAACACTCGGGCGAACCAGAAGGCCAGGAATGGACGGTGCTGACGGAGCAGAAGCTGGGACATGGCCGAAAAGGCTCGAGCGATAACTGGGGGAGGTGCAGCCTAGGGGCTTGGTGTGAGCTTGCACAAGCTGCCAGGGGCAGATTGTGTCTGCGCGCAATGCTTGTGGCAGCCGGTCGCGCGACAATCGACCACAGCTGAACTTGCACCTGCAAACGCTACTCTCTTTACATGCAATGACCCGCGTCAACACCTTCGACGCGCGGTTGTGAGGGCTTTGCCCAGCTCGCTAGTTGCCTCACCCAGAACAATAATCCCCCGACTGATTGCTTGTGACTGGCATGTGCGCCCGTGGCCGTGCCCCGTATCACCTGACTGAGGAAACGCCATGTTTGGATTGGAGGCTCTCGACCTCGCCCGAATCCAGTTCGCTTTTACCATCTCCTTTCACATCATCTTTCCGGCCATCACCATTGGCCTGGCCAGTTATCTGGCAGTGCTTGAAGGGCTGTGGCTGAAAACCGGGGAAGAGGTATACCGCGACCTTTACCACTTCTGGGCGAAGATCTTTGCGGTCAACTTCGGCATGGGCGTGGTGTCTGGCCTGGTCATGGCCTATCAGTTTGGCACCAACTGGAGCGCCTTCTCCGACTTTGCCGGTGCGGTCACCGGGCCGCTGCTGACTTATGAAGTGCTCACCGCGTTCTTCCTTGAGGCGGGTTTTCTTGGCGTCATGCTGTTCGGCTGGAACCGGGTCGGCCCGGGCCTGCACTTCTTCTCCACGGTGATGGTGGCGGTCGGTACGCTGATCTCAACGTTCTGGATTCTCGCGTCCAACAGCTGGATGCACACCCCGCAGGGCTTCGAGATCATCGACGGGCGGGTGATCCCGGTGGACTGGTTCGCCGTGGTGTTCAACCCGTCGTTCCCATACCGCCTGGCGCATATGGCGACGGCAGCATTCCTTGCCACCGCGTTCTTTGTTGGCGCGTCGGCGGCCTGGCACCTGCTACGCGGCCGCGATAACCCGGCGATCCGCAAGATGCTCTCAATGGCCATGTGGATGGCGCTGATCGTGGCGCCGATTCAGGCGGTGATTGGCGACTTCCATGGCCTGAATACCCTCAAGTACCAGCCGGCGAAGATCGCGGCGATCGAAGGCCACTGGGAAAATCATGGTGACGAACCGACTCCGCTGATCCTGTTTGGCTGGCCGGATATGGAAGCCGAAGAAACCCGCTTCAAGATCGAGATTCCCGCCCTCGGCAGCCTGATCCTGACCCACAGCCTGGACAAGCAGGTGCCGGCTCTGAAGGAGTTCGCCAAGGAAGATCGACCTAACTCAACCATCGTGTTCTGGACTTTCCGGATCATGGTCGGCCTGGGCATGCTGATGATCCTCACCGGTCTCTGGGGCCTGTGGCTGCGTAGTCGCGGCAAGCTGTTTCAAAGCCGGCCGTTCCTGCATCTGGCGGTGTGGATGGGCCCGTCGGGGATCATCGCCATCCTGGCCGGTTGGTACACCACGGAAATCGGTCGTCAGCCCTGGATTATCCACGGCCTGATGCGCACCGCCGATGCCTCGTCCGGGCACAGTTTTGCGCAGATGAGCCTGACCCTGATTCTGTTTGTGGTGGTGTATTTCGCCCTGTTTGGTGCCGGTATCAGCTACATGATGCGCCTGGTGCGCAAGGGCCCTATCACCGACGAAGGCAAGGAACCCGCCGAAGGCGGCCCAGGCCAGAAACGCACGCCGTCCCGTCCGCTGTCCGCGCCCGAAGAGGGCCTGGAAGAAAGCGAAACCGACTCGCTGGCTGAGAGGAATTGAATATGGGCATTGATCTCTCGCTGATCTGGGCCGTGATCATCGCCTTCGGGGTGATGATGTACGTGGTCATGGACGGCTTCGACCTGGGCATTGGCATCCTCTTTCCCTTCGTCAAAAGTGAAGGCGAGCGCGATGTGATGATGAACACCGTGGCGCCGGTCTGGGACGGTAACGAAACCTGGCTGGTGCTCGGCGGCGCGGCGCTGTTCGGCGCCTTTCCGCTGGCCTACGCGGTGGTGCTCAGCGCGCTGTACCTGCCGCTGATCTTTATGCTGCTGGGGCTGATCTTTCGCGGCGTGGCCTTTGAGTTCCGCTTCAAGGCCAAGGCCGCCAAACGGCATATCTGGGACAAGGCGTTTATCGGTGGTTCGCTGACCGCGACCTTCTTCCAGGGTGTGGCGCTGGGGGCCTATATCGACGGCTTCAAGGTGGTCGATCGGGTGTATGTCGGCGGCGCGCTGGACTGGCTGACGCCGTTCTCGCTGTTCTGCGGCTTGGCGCTGATTGCCGCTTACGCCTTGCTCGGCTGCACCTGGCTGATCATGAAGACCGAAGGCCGTCTGCAACTGCAGATGCACGATATGGCGCGGCCGCTGGTGTTCGTCCTGCTCGGCGTCACCGGCATCGTCAGCCTGTGGACGCCACTGGCGCATGCCGACATCGCTGAGCGTTGGTTTAGCCTGCCGAATATCTTCTGGTTTATGCCGGTGCCGTTGCTGGTACTGCTGTGCACCTGGGCGCTGCTGCGCGCGGTAGCACGCAACGCCAACTATTCACCGTTTCTGCTGACCCTGACGCTGATCTTCCTCGGCTACAGCGGCCTCGGCATCAGCCTGTGGCCGAACATCATCCCGCCGTCGATCAGCATCTGGGAAGCTGCGGCGCCGCCGCAGAGCCAGGGTTTTATCCTGGTCGGCGCGCTGTTCATCATCCCCTTTATCCTGATGTACACCGCCTGGAGCTATTACGTGTTTCGCGGCAAGGTGACGGAAGAAGATGGCTATCACTAAGGTACGAGTGATGAACGATGTAGAAGAGAAAAAGCCGCTGTGGCAACGCCTTGGCTGGCTGGTGCTGATCTGGGCCGGCAGCGTGCTGGCCCTGGGTGCGGTGTCCTATCTGCTGCGGCTGTTTATGCAGGCAGCTGGGATGGGCACGCCGTAACGGCATGGCTTATTTGATCGCTTTAAGCACCACAAACTTCGGCGTCGCCGCCACCTGCTCTACACCGCGAAATAGGCGTTTCAGCTTGGCGTGGTAGCCCAGGTGGCGGTTGCCGACTATCCACAGCTCGCCACCTGTTACCAGCGCTGCGCGGGCCTGTTGGAACATGCGCCAAGCGAGAAAGTCGCCGACCACCTGTTGCTGGTGGAACGGCGGGTTGCACAGCACCAGATCCAACGAATCCTCCGCCTGCTCGGCCAAACCATCGCCGGCGCGAATCTCTACCGGGCGCTTACCCAGTGTCGCACGCCAGTTTTCTTCGGCTGATTGCACCGCCATATATGACTCATCCACCAACGTCAGCTCGGCCTGCGGGCTGCCCAGGGCATAGGCAATGCCGAGTACACCGTTGCCGCAGCCGAGATCCGCGGCGCGCAGGCGGCTGAGGTGTTTGGGCATGTGCGGGAGGAAGGCGCGGGTGCCGATATCCAGGTCTTCGCGGCAGAACACATTGGCGTGGTTGAGCAGCTCGATAGCCGGCTTTTCCAGGCGATAACGCGTCGGGTAGGGCGATACGGGTGCAGGTTTGGCCTCTGGTGTGGCAAACAGCAGGCGGGCTTTTTTCACTGCCAGCGAGGCCTGCACCGGGCCGATATATTTCTCCAGCAGATCACCGGCCGCACGCGGCAGGTGTTTGACCATGGCGGCGGCAATCACCTGCGCGGTTGGCGCGAGCTGGCCGTGCAGGCGAATCAGTTGCTCCTCCAGCAGCGCCAGGGTTTTCGGTACGCGAATCAGCACCACATCAAACGGCCCCTGAGCGACTGCGCTGGCCGGTACAAACGTCACGACATCCCCCGGCAACTGATTGCGCAGCAGGTTGACCTGCAAACCCAGGTGGCCGAGGTGTGAGTCGCCGCTGCTGGTCACGTGCGCCAGCCCAGCGAGGCTGGCCGCCAGAGCACCGAAGCTGTCATTCAGCACCAATACCCGCGTGCTGCTCGTCAGCCCTTGTTCATGCAGATGGTTGAGCAGGTATTCGTCCGCCGCATCGAACGCCTGCAGCGGCTCGTGGGGCTGGTCGGGTTGACGAAGCAGGTCGAGTTGGGCGAACGGGGTGCTGAACACAGGCATGGAAAACTCGGGTGGCAGGCCGCAAGGGCGCGATAAAAAGTGCAGTTGGTCGCTATTGTCGGTGCAAGTGGCGGAAAAGTCTCGGAACTGAGAGCTGGTTCAGCAAATCGCAGTTGTGCCGCGCACGGCTTTACCGAAGAATGCCGCCCCCCCCCCTTGTGGATCCGCTCAGTCGTGTCTGATACCCATCAGTCAGCAAGCATGAGCCAGCAAGGTCGGCATTCAAATAATAACCAGGCCCCGAGCATTAAGCCCGGCTGCGATCTGGTAGCGCCTGATGATCAGGACCGTGCAGCACTCTGCCGCGTCCACTGAATCATACATAGCCCACACCCCCACTCAATGAGGCCTGCCCATGCAGGCTTCACGGCGTTCTATTTGCAAAAAGGTATGTTCATGTTCAAGTCACTGTTGTCCTTAACCTTCAGCGCATTGCTGGTCGCGGCAAGCCCAGCCCTGGCAGAAGGCACGGCGCCCATCGTGATCAAGTTCTCCCATGTGGTGGCCGAGGACACCCCCAAGGGCAAGGGTGCACTGCTGTTCAAAAAATTGGTCGAAGAGCGCCTAGCCGGGCAGGTCGCGGTTGAGGTTTACCCGAACTCGACGCTGTTCGGTGATGGCGAGGAGATCAACGCACTGCGCAAGGGCAAGGTGCAGATGCTGGCGCCGTCGCTGTCCAAGTTCGAGGCTTACACCAAGCAATTGCAGGTGTTTGACCTGCCGTTCCTGTTCGACGACCTGGAGGCGGTCAAACGCTTCCAGAAGCGTGACAAGAGCCGCGAGTTGCTGCACGCCATGTCCAACCAAGGCATCTACGGCCTGGCCTACTGGAACAACGGCATGAAGCAACTGACCGCTAACCGCGAGCTGCGCAAGCCCGAGGATGCCAAGGATCTGGCCTTCCGTATTCAACCCTCGTCGGTGCTGCAGGCACAATTTGGCCAGCTTGGCGCCAAGACCGTGAAAATGCCGTTCGCCGAGGCGTTCAAAGCGCTGCAGGCCGGCACCATCCAGGGCACCGAAGGCCCTTGGTCGAACATCGCCAGCCAGAAGGTCGACACCGTGCAGCCGTTTATCAGCGAGCTTAATCACGGCTCGCTGAGCTATATGCTGATCAGCAGCAAGGAGTTCTGGACCAGCATCCCCTACAAAACCCGCACCGAGCTGGAAGCGATCATCGATGAAGTGTCCTTCTCGGTGAATAAGGATGCCGAAACGCTGAACAACAATGATCGCGAGCGCATCATCGCCGCCGGCCATGCCAAAGTGGTGACCTTGACCGACGATGAACGTGCCGCCTGGCGCGCCGCACTGAGCCCGCTGTGGAAGACCTATGAAGCGGAAATCGGCGCAGATGTGCTGCGTGCCGCTCAGGCCGTCAACCGCCGCTAAGCGCGGGCTTAGGGCAAAGCCAAGAGCCCCCAGGTTTTACCGGTGTTTGTTCGGTGAGCGTTGCGCCACACTGGGCCTGCGCAATCTGCATAGGCCCGGTATACGTATGACCAGTGACGACAAGTACACGCGGCAAACCCTTAGCTCTATTCAGGTCTGGTCACCCAGCCTGTTCAGCCTGCGTTGCACGCGTGATGCGGGCTTTCGCTTTCGGGCCGGGCAGTTCGCCCGTCTTGGCGTAGAAAAGGCCGACGGTTCGGTGGTCTGGCGCGCCTATTCGATGGCCTCGGCGCCCCATGATGAGTTTCTCGAGTTTTTCTCCATCGTCGTGCCAGGCGGCGAGTTCACCTCCGAGCTGAGTCGGCTAAAGGTCGGCGACAGCCTGCTGGTGGAAAAACAGGCGCTGGGCTTTCTCACCCTGGATCGCTTTGCCGATGGCCGTGACCTCTGGCTGCTGGCCAGCGGGACGGGGCTCGCGCCGTTTCTATCGATCCTGCAGGGCTTGGAGGTGTGGCAGCGTTTCCAACGCGTGGTGCTGGTGTACAGCGCGCGCACGGCCAGCGAGCTAGCCTATCAGCCTCTGATTCACGGACTGATGCAGCAGGAACATTTGCAGGAATACGCCGATCGTTTCACCTATCTGCCGCTGGTCACCCGCGAGCAGGTGCCCGGTTGTTTGCATGGGCGCATCACCACCTTACTGGAACGTGGCGAGTTGGAGCGGGCGGCGGTGCTGAGCCTGGAACCTGAACATTCGCGGCTGATGATTTGCGGCAACCCGCAGATGATTGACGACACCCGCGCGCTGCTAAAACAGCGCGACTTGCAGCTCAGCCTGACCCGACGGCCGGGGCAGGTGGCGGTAGAGAATTACTGGTAGCAGTTAGCAGGCAAACTTAAGGCTCCCTCGGGAGCCTTTATCAATGCTTGCCTGGTGTTATTCCTTCGTTTGTTGGGTCCTGAGCAGGTCGCGGATTTCGCTGAGCAGCTCCTGGTCCTTGGTTGGGGCCGGTGGTGCTGTCGGAGCGGCTTCTTCTTCGCGCTTGAGTTTGTTGAGCACCTTGATGCCCATGAAAATGGCGAATGCGACGATCAGGAAGTCGAGCACGGTCTGGATAAATTTGCCGTAGGCCAACACCACAGCAGGCAGATCGCCTTCGGCAGCCTTAAGGGTGATGGCCAGATCAGTGAAGTCCACGCCGCCAATCAGCACGCCCAGCGGCGGCATCACCACGTCACCAACAAATGACGAGACGATCTTGCCAAAGGCCGCGCCGATGATGATGCCCACGGCCATGTCGACCACGTTGCCCTTGACCGCAAAGGCTTTGAATTCACTGATTATGCTCATGCTGCGTTCCCTGGTAGGTGAGGTTGCGCTGAGTGTAATCCAGCACGCTCCGTTTGCCAGCTACTTATCAGCCCGGGTAATGGACTTCGGGCAGCGACTCGAACGCAGGTTTAGCCAGCAGGTAGCCTTGGAACAGTTCCACCCCCATGTCGCGTAATGCGTGCAGTTCACCGATGCTTTCGATGCCCTCGGCAATCACCCGGATATTCAGCTTGCGGCACATCTGCAGGGTCGCTTCGACCAGGATCTGCCGCACGCTGTCTTGCTCGATATTGCGGATCAGCTGCATGTCCAGCTTGATCAGGTCAGGCTGAAAGTCGGCCAGCAGATTGAGCCCTGCATAACCCGCGCCGAAGTCATCAATCGCCGTCATAAAGCCCTGTTTGCGGTACGCGCGCAGAATGCCGGTGAGGTGGTCGATATCCAGCACCTGCTCCTGTTCGGTGACCTCGAAGATGATCCGCTCCAGCGGGAAGTTGAATCGCGAAGCGGCCTCCAGCGTGGCGCGGATGCAGGTCTCGGGTTTGTACACCGCGTTGGGCATGAAGTTGATCGAGACCATGGCCGGCACTTGCAGCTTGGCTGCCCATTCCAGGGCCGTAATTCGGCAGGCTTGGTCGAACGGATACAAATTATCCGCGTTGAGCTTGCTCAGCAGGCTGCCAGCGGACTCACCGTTTTTGCCCCGCACCAGCGCTTCGTGGGCGAATATGGTGCCTGTACTCAGGTTGATAATGGGCTGAAAGGCCATGCTGATGGGAAATCCCAACCCTTGGCCGTCACGGCAAGCCGAACATCCTGATGTCGTACTCATAACCTGTTCTCGTAAGTGGTTCCTGATGCTTGGGCAAAGATAGCAGAAGTCGCTCTCCATCCGTGCAGCTGGACCGTTTCGGCAGAGCCCGCGCGACTGGGCTAGGCTCAAGGGGAATCCGCCACGAGGATGCCGTTATGCCACTGGAACATCATCCGCTGCACCGCGAGTTTCCCGAGTTCAAGACGCAGCTGCATACCTTGCTGTCCAGCAATGGGCATTTCGCTCGCTTGGTCGAGGAGTATGAAGAGCTGGATAAGCGCATCTATGAGGCGGAGAGCGGGCGGGTGGCCATGGATGAGATGCTGCTGCTGGGCCTGAAGATGCAGCGCGTCAGTCTCAAGGATGAATTGGCCGATTTCCTTAGCAGCGCGTAATAACGGTATTGCGTTGATCCGGGTCAAGTGCGGGGCTCGGTTCGAGGGATAGTCTGCAAACAGTGACTATCTCAGAGGGCTACCCGCATGCACGTTGAACACCATCCGCTGATCAAGGATTTCCCCGAACTGCGCGGCGCGCTGCATGAGCTGCGTCTTGGCGATGCCAACTTCGCCCGCCTGGCGGACACCTACGAAACCCTCGATAAACGCATCTGCCGGATCGAGGCGGGCAGCGAACTGCTGTCTGATGAGGCGCTGCTGGCCCTCAAGCAGGAGCGGGTTGGCCTCAAGGATGATCTCGCGCGCCGTCTGAAACGAGCTGCCGGGCAATGTTGTGGCTGTGGTAACGGTTGCAAGGGATAGCTGCGCGGGACTGTAAATATATCCAGCTATTTCGTATGATCCGGGCTCAGCGTTTATAGGAGTCCGGCATGGCCAAGGCCAAGCGCATGTATGGCTGCACCGAGTGCGGCGCCACCTTCCCGAAATGGGCCGGCCAGTGCGGCGAATGCGGGGCCTGGAATACCCTGGTGGAAACCCTGCTTGAAGCCAACGCAGCCACCCCCAGCGGCCGCGCCGGTTGGGCGGGTGATCAGGTGCAGATCAAGACCCTGGCCGAGGTCAGCGTCGAGGAGGTGCCGCGTTTCTCCACGGCCTCTGGCGAGCTGGATCGCGTGTTGGGCGGCGGTCTGGTAGACGGGTCGGTGGTGCTGATTGGCGGCGACCCTGGCATCGGCAAGTCGACCATCCTGCTGCAGACCCTGTGCAATATCGCTACGCGCTTTCCTGCGCTGTATGTCACCGGTGAGGAATCCCAGCAGCAGGTGGCCATGCGCGCCCGCCGCCTGGGCTTACCGGAAGACAAGCTCAAGGTGATGACTGAAACCTGCATTGAAAGCATCATCGCCACCGCGCGGGTGGAAAAGCCCAAGGTGATGGTGATCGACTCGATCCAGACCATCTTTACCGAGCAGCTGCAGTCGGCACCTGGCGGCGTTGCCCAGGTGCGCGAAAGTGCGGCGTTGCTGGTGCGCTTTGCCAAGCAGAGCGGCACGGCGATTTTCCTGGTCGGCCACGTGACCAAGGAAGGCGCACTGGCCGGACCGCGTGTGCTTGAGCATATGGTCGATACCGTGCTGTATTTCGAGGGCGAGTCCGATGGCCGCCTGCGCCTGCTGCGCGCGGTGAAGAACCGCTTTGGCGCGATCAACGAGCTGGGCGTATTCGGCATGACCGACAAGGGCCTGAAAGAGGTCACCAATCCTTCGGCGATCTTCCTCACCCGGGCCCAGGAAGAAGTGCCCGGCAGCGTGGTGATGGCCACCTGGGAAGGCACCCGGCCGATGCTCGTGGAGGTGCAGGCGCTGGTCGACACCAGCCATATGGCCAACCCGCGCCGCGTCACCCTGGGCCTGGATCAGAACCGCTTGGCCATGTTGCTAGCCGTATTGCATCGGCATGGCGGCATCCCTACCTATGACCAGGACGTGTTTCTCAACGTGGTGGGCGGGGTCAAGGTGCTGGAAACCGCGTCCGATCTGGCGCTGATGGCTGCAGTCATTTCCAGCCTGCGTAACAAGCCGCTGCCGCATGACTTACTGGTGTTTGGCGAGGTCGGCCTGTCCGGCGAGATTCGTCCAGTGCCCAGTGGTCAGGAGCGCTTGAAGGAGGCGGCCAAACACGGCTTCAAGCGCGCCATTGTGCCCAAGGGCAATGCGCCAAAAGATCCGCCGCCAGGGTTGCAGGTGATTGCCGTTACGCGCCTGGAGCAAGCGCTGGATGCGTTGTTCGAGTAAGAACCTGTTTACGATCTGCTGCGCGTCGACCATCCGGTGTTAAAAACAGCCTCGGAATGCTCATTTACAGCTCGTAAACTGCGCGTGATTCGCTTCGCTCAGCCTGCGGGTCAGCCGTTGGCTGTTACTCCGCTGCGCTGCGTTTCTCGGCTGTTTTTGCCTTGTCTGGCTCTAGCTCGCGAAATCGTAAACACGTTCTAAATCTGCTCAGGCAGGATGAAAAAAGGAGGCCGAGGCCTCCTTTTTTATTCGTCTTCGCCGAGGGCGGCGAGTTCGCGTTCCAGCAGGCTGTCATCACCGAGGTTGAGCTCCACCAGGCGGCGCAGGTGGCTGATCGAGTCGAGGTCGATATGCCGGCAGACAAAACCGAGCAGGTCAGACTGAGTACGTGTCAGCACCACTTCCATCCGCACACGGGTGTCATCGGCCAGTTGGATGTTGGCCTCGAATGGCTGATTAGGGTCGCCATTCCAGCCGTTTGGACGCTTGATTAACAGACCTTTCAGCGACACGTCATGCAGTTCGACCGCCCAGCGTCGTTCCCCTTGCACGATCTCGGTGGGGGCGTCGAAAGCGATGCGGTGAAAGCGCCGACGCTCATTGGCTGTTTCGCTCATGCAAAGAAACTCCTGCGAGGTTTTATCCACTATAGCCAAGGCTGCTGCCGCTGGCTTGGTTTTATCGCTGCTGAGGGTGGTTCGGCAGGTATAAAAAAGCCCGCCAGGAGGCGGGCTTTTCAGCAGCAGCCGATGTTTAGTTGCCGTAAACCGGGAACTTGGCGCAGACCGCTTTGACTTGCTCGCGCACGCGCGCTTCGACCGATTCGTCGCCCAGATTGGCGAGGATCTCGCAGATCCAGCCAGCCAGTGCGCGGCACTCGTCTTCCTTGAAACCGCGGGTGGTCACGGCTGGGGTGCCGATGCGCAGGCCGGAGGTGACGAACGGCGAACGTGGGTCGTTCGGCACGCTGTTCTTGTTCACGGTGATAAAGGCGCGACCCAGAGCGGCGTCGGCATCTTTACCGGTGATGTCCTGCTTGATCAGGCTGAGCAGGAACAGGTGGTTCTCAGTACCGCCGGAGACCACGTCGTAGCCGTTCTCGATAAACACGCTGGCCATGGCCTGGGCGTTCTTGATCACTTGCTGCTGGTAGGTCTTGAACTCAGGCTGCAGGGCTTCCTTGAAGCACACGGCCTTGGCGGCGATAACGTGCTCCAGCGGGCCGCCTTGGCCGCCTGGGAATACCGCGGAGTTGAATTTCTTCTCCAGCGCTTCGTTGGCGCGAGCCAGGATCAGACCGCCGCGCGGGCCGCGCAGAGTTTTGTGAGTGGTGGTGGTAACCACGTCGGCGAACGGCACTGGGTTCGGGTACACACCCGCAGCCACCAGACCGGCCACGTGTGCCATGTCGACGAACAGGTAAGCGCCCACTTTATCGGCGATGGCGCGGAAGCGTGGGAAGTCCAGCACCTGCGAGTAGGCGCTGAAGCCGGCAATGATCATCTTCGGCTTGTGTTCAACAGCCAGGCGCTCAACTTCGTCGTAGTCGATAAGGCCGGCATCGGTGATGCCGTACTGCACGGCGTTGTACATTTTGCCGGAGAAGCTGACGCTGGCGCCGTGGGTCAGGTGGCCGCCGTGTGCCAGGCTCATGCCCAGTACGGTGTCACCGGTTTCCAGCAGGGCCAAATACACGGCGCTGTTGGCTTGCGAGCCGGAGTGCGGCTGGACGTTGGCGTAATCGGCGCCGAACAGCTCCTTGGCGCGGTCGATGGCCAGCTGCTCAACGATGTCGACGTATTCGCAACCGCCGTAGTAACGCTTGCCTGGATAGCCTTCAGCGTACTTGTTGGTCAGTACCGAACCCTGGGCTTCCATCACCGCTGGGCTGGTGTAGTTCTCCGAGGCGATCAGCTCGATGTGATGTTCCTGGCGCTGGGCTTCTTGCTCCATCGCGGCAAACAATTCGGCGTCATAACGGGCGATAGTCAAATCACGGCTGAACATAGCATTCCCCTGAGAAAATCAGCTGGGCGGTAGAAAGAGGGGGCGAATTCTACCTCATCCGCACTAAACAGGCATATGAAGCGTGGTCATCTGACGGACAAGCGGGGCTCATGCACGCCGGCGATTCAGCTCAGCATAAACAGGGCGGTGCCGGTAAACAGCGCGGTGAACTGGTGGGCCGGCATTGGTCTGCCCAGTAGGAATCCCTGCACTTCGTCGCAGTCGTGGCCGCGCAGGAAATCCAGCTGGGCCAGGGTTTCCACACCTTCGGCGATTACCGTGAGGTTCAGGCTGTGGGCCATGGCGATGATCGCGCGCGCGATTTGTCCGTCCTGTTCGCCATGCGGCAGGCCGTCGACAAAGCTGCGGTCGATCTTCAGCACGTCGATCGGGAATTGTTTGAGGTAGTTCAGTGAGCTGTAGCCGGTGCCGAAATCGTCGATGGCGATAAACACCCCCAGCTGCTTCAAGCTGCTCAGGGTTTGCATGGCATTGGCCACATCTTCCATCAGGATGCTTTCGGTCAGTTCCAGCTCCAGGCAGGCGGCGGGAACACCGCTCTGCTCAAGGATCTGTGCAATCCGCTGATGCAGGTCGCCTTCGGCAAACTGGCGTGCCGAGAGGTTGACCGAAATCTTCGGCACACGAATCTTCGCCTCGTGCCATTCGGCCAGTTGCCTACACGACTCGCGCAGCACCCAGTCGCCAACCTGGACCACCAGGCCCAGTTCTTCGAGTACCGGAATAAAGTCACTGGGCGGCACCAGGCCGCGCTGTGGATGCTGCCAGCGCAACAGCGCTTCGGCGCCAGTCAGGCGTTTGCCATCGCCGGAGAATTGCGGTTGGTAGAACAGCTTGAACTCGCCCTGTTCGAGGGCGTGGCGCAGGTCGCTTTCCAGCTCCAGGCGCTGTAGGGCGCTGGCGTTCATGTCGGCCTGGTAGAACTGGAAGTTGTTTTTGCCGCGTTCCTTGGCGTGGTACATCGCCGTATCGGCGTTCTTCATCAACTGGCTCAGCTCGTTGCCATCCTGCGGACTCAGGGCGATACCGATACTGGCGGTAACGAAGAACTCGCGGCCTTCGAGGATAAACGGCTGCGCCAGGCTGGCAAGAATCTGCTCGCCAACGTGGATTGCGCGGGTCAGTGCTCCTTCACGCTGCGCCTGGGATTGCAGCAGTAAGGTGAACTCGTCGCCGCCCATGCGCGCCACGGTGTCGTCGCTGTCCACGCAGGCGCGCAGGCGCACGGCGACTTCCTTGAGCATGCGGTCGCCGGCGGCATGACCTAGGGAGTCGTTGATCGGCTTGAAGCGGTCGAGATCGAGGAACATCAGCACCACCCACTCCTGATGCCGCTCACCGTGCTGCAGGGCACTGTGCAGGCGATCCTGGAACAGCGTGCGGTTGGGCAGCTGGGTCAGGGCGTCGTAATACGCTAGGCGGTGGATACGCTGCTCGCTAGCCTTGCGCTCGCTGATATCGCTGAAGAAGCACACGTAGCTGACCAGGTCGCCTTCATCGTCCTTGACCGCAGTGATGCCGACCCAGGCCGGGAATTTCTCACCATTCTTGCGCTTGAGCCACACCTCGCCCTCCCAGCTGCCTTGCTGGTTGAGCTGTTTGATCACATAGGCCAGATGGCTGGCTTGCTGAGTGTCGGCGGTCAATACGCTCGGCAGCTGGTCAAGAATCTGCTTGGAGCTGTAGCCGCTGACCCGGCTGAAGGCGTTGTTGACCTGGACGATATAGCCCGCCGGGTCAGTGACCAGAATGGCCGCTGTGGAGTGCTCGAATACCGTGGCGGCCATGCGCAGGTCTTTTTCGGCGCGGCGCTGCAGGCTGATGTCGCGGCCAACGCCCAACAAACCTTCGAAACGGCCGCTGTCATCCCACATCGGCACCAGGCGCAGTTCTACGGGGATTTTCTGGCCATCCGCACGCAAGGCGTCAAAGACGAACAGTTGCGGCAGAAATTCGGCACGCAGTTCGGCCAGGCGCTGCGGGTCACCGAGGGCGTTGCGCACGCGGTCGAGCAGGGCGTAGAAACCGCTGAGCTGACGCGGGTTGGTGGCCAAACTCTGGAAGCCGTTGGCCAGCGCCCACTCGCTGTCATAGCCGAGCACCGGCATCACCGATGGGCTGACATAGTTGAGTTGCAGCTGGGCGTCGGTCGAGAAAATCACGTCGCTGATGCTTTCCGCCAGCAGGCGATAGCGTTGCTCGCTGGTGCGCAAGGACTCGCTGTGGGTGATCTGTTCGGTGATGTCCTTGGCCACGCCAATCAATCGGCTGACCCGGCCCTTGGCATCGCGCGCCAAGGCCTGCTCGCGGATATCGAACCAGTGCCAGCTGCCATCGCGGTGCCGCCAGCGCAACTCGAACTGCATCAACAGGCCATTGCCCAATACCTGCTGGATATTGCGCATGCGTTGGTACAACTCGACATCGTCGGGATGCAGGATCTTTTCCCACAGCCGATCACCAAGGGCGCGCATTTCCGCCTTGCTGTAGCCCAGCTGCGGGCCGAGGTGGTTGTTGCTGTACATCACCCGCTTGCCGGCGATGTCGTGCACATAGATGGTGTCGGGCACTGCGTTGACCACATCGGACCAGAAGCGCTCACGCTCGATCAGTGACGTTTCGATGCGTTTGCGGTTGGTGATATCGCTGATGCTGAGGGTCACGGCCTGCAGGTCGTCGATACTCTCCGGCAGGCGCATCAATAACCACAGGTGGCGCTCATACCCTTGTGGCGTGGTGATCTGGCGCTCCATTTCCAGCTGACCGCTACCGCTGAGCAGAACACTGAGCAGCTGCATGCGGAAGCCTTCCGGGCGCAGCGGGCCGCTATTGAACAAGTGTTGCCAGGCCTGCTGGTTGGAGTCGACACCGAGCAGTTGCAGGGCCACCTGATTGGTTTCCGTCAGGCGTAGGCGCTGGCACAGCTCAATGTGATGTTGCGGGTCGACGTCCAGCCAGCGCTGCAGGCTGGCCATGTCGCGCAGTTGCTGTTGTTGCAGGTAGCGCTGTAACTCAGCCAGGTCGAGCACGCAAAGGGCGGTGCCGGTGCCATCGAAGATGTCCTGATAGCGTCTGCGGGTTTCCTGCAGCACGTGCGAGGCGTGCTGTTCTTCGGTGACATCGCGCAGCACCCAGACAAAGCCGGTGCGCTTGTTGTCTTCGCTCAAGTCGCTGCGGCTGATGTCATACAGATGAGTGACGCCGTTCTGCTGAATTTCTACCAGGTCCGGGCCAAGGTCGTTGTGCAGCGCGGTGTCGTGCAGCAGCAGCGGGTCGAGGCGTGGCAGCAGTTTCAGCAGGTGCCAATTGCGCGCCTCATCGTTGCTCAACCCAAACATCGCTTCCGCTTGCGGGTTGAGGTACTGCAATTGGCCGCTGCTATCGGTGACCAGCACGCGTTCTTCGATGGCGCCGAGTACGCTGGCTGCTTGCTGCAATGAGCGCCGCGAGGCGGTATTCAGTGCGTGCAGGTTGCGTTGCTCATTCAGCAGGCGGTACAGCGCCAACAGCGTGAGGGTGGCGCAGAGGATAAACAGCAGCAGCTTGCTGGCCTGCTGCGGCAGCTGTTGGGCGCGCACCTTGCGCTCGTTGAACAGCGCACGCAGTTGCCAGTCGCTGCCGTTGAGTGGGGTTTCCAATATGCTCTGGTCGAGGTTTTCCGCAGTCACTGGCGGCGCGACGGCTGCATTTTGAATGCCTTGGGCCACGTTGCTGGCAATCACCCGCTGAGCATTGCGGTCTTCCAGTAGCCAGTGATGTTGGCTTTGATGGTGTTCATTCAGCCAACCGGTCAGTGCTTGGTTGGTCAGGCGTAATATCCAGAACCCGCTGGCCGTGCTGTCGGGGTTATGCCGCAGCAGCAGGTAGATACGCCCATGCTCGTTGGCACTGAAGGTATAAAAGAAACTGTCACGGCCACCCCGTTGCAGCAACTCTTCGAGGTACAACGTATCGTCGGTGGGCGCATGGCTGTCAGCGATGATGCGGCCCTCGGCATTCAGCCAGGCCAGGCTGCGCAGCGTCGGGAATACGCCGCGCAGCGTGTGCAGCAGTTCTTCCAGCTCATCCGGGTTGTTTGGCGGCAGCACATGGGGCTGCAGCAGCGCCTGGCCGGCACTGGCTTTCAGCGCCATGTTCAAATTGAGGTGGTTGGCCAATTGCGAACTGTAGGCCAGGCCCAGTTGCCGCTGGTTGTCGAGCAGTTGCTGGGACTCCTGGCGCAGTTGCCAGAGCAGCAGTACCAACATGCTCAGCACCAACACCACCAGTGCGCCACGGGTCGGCCCACGCATCGTCGCAGCCGGCGGCGCGCCGGGAGTACGCGGTGTGATTGGGGGCGTGACTGTTGGCAAAGACCTACATCCTGGGGGCTGGGCGACGATGACGGTTCCTGGGGGCGCAGAATGGCCGGCAGGCAGGGGGCGGCTAGCATGCCATAACCGTGGCAAAGTGCCAGCGCCGCCGACGAGCGTCGTTTGCCCTGTTCGGCGCATTCCGGTAGCTTTGCCGCACGCGCGCGTGGCTGTATGAACAGGATGCTGCGCAGGTAGCGCCTGGCGGCTCCGTCCCCGCCGTTTAGCCTTAGGCTACACGTATCAGTTGGCGGCTTCTCTTTCGTTTCAACCCAGAACCAAGGTCATCATGGCTCAATGAAAGCATCTGCCTTATTAGCTTTTAGTCATGTTTTACGATCTGCAATCGCGCCCTCATGTTCACTGGCTTTCCAGCCTCTCCAGTATGATTTTCCTTTCAATTCTATGTCAGGGCAGAGCTTTTAGTTAGCTTTTGCTGATTTTGGGTCAAATTTAGGCTCCCAAACTTAACTTTTTGTAAGTGATCCTATATTCGTGTCTTGCCTGGCATCACCAGTCGATTCCCCGTTGTGCGGCAATAAATTACGGAGCGCATTGGCCTTCCGCTCATTGGAATACTCTCTCCCATTTGCGGCTGGCAAGTGTGATGCATGCAAGCGATGCCCCTCCGAAAACTCGATTACCCACGATCCCAAGACTGTCTTTCGCGTAGCGCGTGATCTCCACTCCATCTTGGTCTAAAAGAGTTCCCCCCCCGCACCTTTTAGAATTGCATGCCCTGCCGCTACATCGTGGGCCGATACCGGGACGACTGACACCGCAGCAACTGCGTCTCCTGCAGCAACCCTTGCAAGACGATAAGCAATGCTCGGCATAGGATGAAAAACTGCAGGTTCGCAGAGTTCAGCGTTGATCTTTTGTTTACGAACGGCGGCAGTACTCACCATCACCTTGCAGCCAGCTTCTAGCTCAGCTCCGCGAAGGTTGGGTTGAAGTATTTCTGCGTTCCGGCGAATGCCCCTAAGTCCCTCCGTCCATGCGATACAATCCGGAGGGCCCTCCAATGTCACAGGTGCATAAACGACGCCAAGGATTGGGACTTCATTTCTAAGGAGAGCAACAGATATTGCAGAGCCCTTGAGCCCGTTCAAGAAGTCAGTTGTTCCATCATTCGGGTCCACCACCCAACAGTATTGAGCATGACTCAGGCTCGCCTCGGTTTCTTCGCCCCAAAAGTCGCATCGATTAATCTTTAGTGGAGCGACACGCAGCCGCTCTTCGATCTCGATGTCGACCGCAGCCTTGTCGCCTGACCCACGTGGTCCCGATGGGCGCTCCCATTCGGCGATAATCAACTTTCCTGCGGCGAGTACCTGTTCGGTAACACGATCAAGCGTTTCTATGTAGCTCATACGACTCGTATTTGTGTATTAGTAGTTGCCTGGGAAGCAATGAGCTAAGAGCTCTCCCTGTCCCCTGTTGATTAGACGTGCCTTAATTCCGAAAGCTCTAGGGCCATCGTAATCGGCACGCTTGCTGTCGCCGATAAACAGCGCATCGCGAGGCCGGCATTTCAAAACCCGGCAGGCGGTTGCGTAGATTTCAGGGTTTGGCTTGGCCGCGCCAATTTCACAGCTGAAAATGAAATGGCTGACCATCGGTAAGAGATCCCGCACGGCAGTGCAGTATTCGTAAGCGATGTTGCTGCACACAGCGATCTGAAGTCCCCGGCCGCGCCATTCGAGCAGCGTCCGCCGAACGTCGGGGTAAAGAAGAAAGCTATCTATTTCAGTCTTAATCTCGCGCTCAAGATATGGGGCTAGAAAACCTACATTAAGCTCGTTTGCCAAAACACTTATGGGCTCATTGCGGGTAAGGAACGGAAGCAGAATCTCTCCGCCTGCCGCATCAGCGAGCCTGGAGTAAGGATTTGTGCGGCGCGGCCTCTTTTCAATCAAGGTGCCGAAGGCGTCGAGAATCAAGGTTGTCATGACTACGGTTCCGGACAAGACAGTCCAGCCGCGTATATAACCTCGCACACTGAGCCGTTCCGTGCGGAGGGATTCCCCGTCACATATTGAGCAAGGTTATCCACGACGTAGGCATATGCGACCGCGGTATCTCGAACAAGGCGTTCTGCACGCAATAGCTTTTGCATCTGCCAAACACTGGAGCCATTCACGTGATCTGGGGTCACTAACATCACGTCAGCGACTCGGCGAATTTGGCTCTGACACGCCAACAAGTTCTGCAGGGATTGTGCATCCGACACTAGCAACATCCTGCTCAGCTCGATATCTCCTCCGCACTCAACCAGTCGCACATAAAACCAAGGCTGGTGAATTGTGTGCTCTACGGATTTCCACATTCGGTGTTCGCTACCGAATAGTGATCCAAGGTCAACCTCTGCCTGCTTGTGAGTTAAAAACATAAAACACCTCGAAACATACTCTAACGAGTATAGCCCTTTGCGCGCTCGAACGGCTTCATGATTCCTTTTGCGAGAGTGGCAAATGGACCTCAGGACGGCGGTTGGAATTGCGATTCGGAAGATCAGGATTTCTCGTGCGGTGCCACAAGAGGGACTAGGGCCGAGTCAGCCTTATGTGAGTGACGTCGAGCGAGGGATGAAGTCTCCATCTATTGAGAAGATCGACGACATCGCGACCGTGTTGGGAGTCCATCCAGTTACCCTTCTTGCCTATGCCTATGTTCAGGCTGGAGTCCCGGCGAGCGATTTGCTTGAGCGGATCCACTCTGAGTTATCGAAACTTGAGTGACCCAAAGTGAATCGGCCCTAATTTTGTCGACACATCCGAGCGTCTCCCTCTGTCGATTTCAACCTTTCGCCACAGACCTCTTTTGGCCGGACTGATCCATAAAAAAGCCCGCCTAGGTGGGCGGGCTTTCAGATGTCTCCAAGGGGAGGCTTGGTGCCAACGGATTCTCGGAGCAAGCCGATTGAGGATACAGGATGTGCCTCCTCCTCGCCCAGCCACTCAAAATTACTGCATGGGGTAACCTTGCGCCACGAATCAACCATGAGCTGCGAACTGAACGATGGGTTTTGAACAATTAGCTGAGCTACGTGACCGCCTGCGAGCTGAACAAGAGCAGGTAAAGACTGATAGCACGAAGCAGCGCGAGCGGAAGTCTTCCCTGCAAACGAAGCCTCGTGAGCAAGATCCTGGGGTGGAAGCGATCTGGCGATTGCAGAGGCACTTTCCATTGGCCTTCCCGGTCAACCCGGCCCCCAAGGTTCCGCTCAAGGAAGGCATTCTCAAAGATGCCGAGCAACACTTGGAGCTGCTCGGAATATCCGGCGAACAACTCAAACTGGGTATCGCTACCTGGTGCCGGGGAAGTCGATACTGGGAAAGCATGACGGAGAATGCACCGCGCTTGGATTTGGGCGGCCAGGCAGTTGGCGTGGTGACGGCGGCTCAGGCGCTGCATGCGAAGCAGCAGACTAAGCGGCAGCGCGGACAAGCGCGACGTACTCAGTCAAAACCGAAAGAGCGTATCCAGGATCCCGCCGCCGATACCGCGGTGGAACAGATCGTGAATTAAAACCAGTCACTCGCAAGGCGCGTGAGTGACTGCTAGCCAGCCCCTCAATGGTCAGTGAGGTGGTGGTAAGTCGATTCTACGGGCCGTTAATATGGCCGGTAGCTGCCCGTCCTAACCGGCAGCAATCGGCCCAGACTGTGTAAAAACGTTGGCATCGACCTT
>TARA_R110002072_G_scaffold150576_2_pt1 | contig 34624 bp, 34 predicted proteins | sample TARA_R110002072 | Tara Oceans TARA_R110002072 (sample SAMEA4397118) | marine metagenome | biome: Polar Biome; feature: [SRF] surface water layer (ENVO:00010504); material: water (ENVO:00002006), including particulate matter (ENVO:01000060) such as... | depth 5 m
ACAATTATCAGCTCCATTTATAGCTAAAAAATTAAATAATAATGTATTGTTACCTTCTATTTTATTTTTTAACTTATAATATTTTTCATCTGAAACAGGTAAAAACTCAATTTTTTTCAATGCGAAATTTTTGTTATAAATATAAAAACTTTCATTTCTTATATTCGCAATATTATTACTACCATAAAGATCAGATAACACAATCTTTCCTCTTCCGTTAGGGAAGTTATACTTTACACCTCTAGATATATCTATTTTAATATTATTTGTTGTCAAATCATGCTCAAGAAACATCGGTCCTTGGTGAGCGTTAAATAAACTCTCTTTATTAGAATGATTCTAATATGTTACAGCTATAAACTTCATTTCATTCCTCATTTATTAATCGCTTATATTTAATACTAAATAAAGAATATTAAGTTTTTATTAATTAATGTTTTTTATATATATTAATTTACATGAATAATTCTTATATTGTCTCTTGGTTTTATCTATATTTAATGCCATATTGATTTAGTTTATTTATAACAAAGACATATATTTAATATAGGATAAAAATTGAGAGTAAACACCAGGTTCACTAAAAAATATTAATGATTAATAATAAAAACCTTGATACAAAGCCTTCTGTTGAATATTATATTACTATATTAATAAAATAACTTACGCTTTTAATATGAATAAAATATATAAAAAACTCGCATTTTTTATGTTAATTAATATTGCTAATGTTAATTATGCTAATAATATTAAAAACTGTGAAATCAATTGCGATGCCAAGTTTGGAAATATCATTGGGAAAAATAACCTCACTAGAGCGTATAGTAATTGCAATGATAAATGTGTTTCTAACAAAAGTAATTTTTTAAAAATAAAAAATTATAAAAATATTTATACAGGAATGAAATGGCAATGTGTTGAATACGCAAGACGATGGTTAATAGAAAACAAAGGATATACTTTTGATGATGTTAAATATGCATATCAAATTTGGGATTTAAAATCAGCAAAAAATATATACACCAATAAAACAAAAGAAATAAAGCACTTTACAAACACTAAAACGAAAACTATACCTAAAGAAGGCGATCTATTAATTCAAGATAATACTTATAGTCACACTGGACATATTGCGATAGTTACCTCAACTCATGATAAATATATTTTAATAGCAGAACAAAACTATACCAACAAAAAATGGGAAAATAAAAGCTCTTCAAGGAAATTGTCTTTGAAAAAAAATAATAAAGGAATATATACAGTATCTGATAAAACTATCATTGGATGGATGCGTATCTAATTATATTAATATAAAAAGGATTTTATAATTAATACTAAAAACATCAATAAAAGACAAGTAATGTCATGGGCATTATATGACTTTGCAACCTCAGCTTATTTTTCTGTAATATTTACTTTTGTTTTTGCTACATATTTCACTGAAAATATAGCATCTAATCATATAGAAGGAACAATGCTTTGGGGATATACCATTTCAGCATCTGCTTTATTAATTGCAATCACAAGCCCATTCCTTGGGGCCATTGCTGATTATGGCGGGAGACAAAAATCATGGTTAATGTTTTTTACATTTATTGGAATAATCTCCATAGCCTTTCTTTGGTTTGCTTATCCTTATACAAGTTCAATTCCTTTAGTATTAACCTGTATATTTATTAGTAATTTTGCACTAGAAGTTGGCTTGGTATTTTATAATTCTTTTTTACCAAAATTATCTTCTAGTAAATATTTAGGGCGTATATCTGGATGGGCCTGGGGCTTTGGATATTTAGGTGGAATACTTTGCCTAATTATCTCTTTATATCTTTTTATAAAAGGTGATTTAAGTATCTGGGTTGATAAACAAGATGATGCTAATATTAGAGCAATTGCTTTATTTGTTTCGGCTTGGATTATAATTTTTAGTATACCTATGTTTTTGTTTGTTGAACAAAAAATAGGGAAACCTTTGAAAAACACACAAGCCCTTAAAAAGGGATTTTCAGAATTATTTAGAACTATTAAAAACCTTCCATCACAAAAAGATCTTTTAATCTTTCTTGTTGCAAGAATCCTTTATATTGATGGATTAAATGCTTTACTTGCACTTGGTGGAGTATATGCTGCTGGAACTTTTAATTTAAAAATTAATGACATTATGATCTTTGGGATAATAATTAATTTAACAGCTGGTCTTGGCGCTGCATTATTTGCCATACTTGATGATTATATTGGCTCTAAGAAAACAATTTTAATTAGCTTAATTTGTTTAATAATTAATTATATTCTTCTATTAAATATAGAATCAATATCTTTATTCTGGATGATTGGACCTGTTATTGGTATCTTTGTTGGACCAATACAAGCATCCAGTAGAGCTTTTTTAGCAAGATTAGCTAAACCTGAAGAAATCACTAGAATGTACGGCCTTTATGCATTATCAGGAAAGGCAACGAGCTTTTTAGCTCCTTTTTTCGTAGGTCTTGTTACAATACATAGTGGTAGTCAAAAAATTGGAATGTCTATGCTACTCCCCTTTTTTCTTATTGGTTTTTGTCTTCTTCTATTTGTTAATGATAATGGTATAAATGATTAACTAGCTCAAATCATTTACCTAATAAAAACTCACCTTTTAATTAAGTTCCTTTACTTAATAATTTTTTTGGTTATAATACTCTCTTATATTAAATACATAAATTCTTATACACAAAATGCTAAATATTATTGAAACTAGATTATTACAGAATATACAATCAAAGAATACAGATGATTTTCTTGATATAGTTGCCGAGCAAAAATTAAATATTAATCTTAGTAATACAGATGCTAATGGCTATACTTTTTTAATGCATGCTATTTTATCTGAGTCATCTTATAGAATAATCAGAGAACTTATTAATTACCATAATATAGATATAAACGCTATAGCAAACGACGGGAATACAGCTTTAAAAATAGCTCTTTCCTTAATGGAAAAAAATTATAATGGAAGAAGTCGTAATCACAAAAACGCGTCAGTTTTAATGCTTTTATTGGACCACCGTGACATTAATATTGCCCCAAACATTAAAAACCCAAGTGATTTAATCGTTTTTTTAAAGCTCGGTTATAAAAAGATATTTATTGATTCAGTGCATAATTTTAGAATTAGTAATAGTGAAGCAAAAAATATATTATATACAGCATTGAGTAGAGGCGATAATAGCGTGGTTAAGCTAATTATACAAAAGAATTTTAGCCAGAAGAATATAAATGTCAAATCTTATGAAAGAAGATTAAGTGACTCCCAATGTTTAAATTATATGATGCAGATATTATCATTTCCTAGACTATCTCAAAATATAGTTTTCTGCAGTTATGTTCTTGCTATGTTCAACAATAGTCAGTCTTTTGATTATAATGACGCAGATACTATACCTAAGAAAATCCCTGCTGCTATAAGTCGATTATGTAATGACGTCAATAAAGTAATATTAAGCTTCCTATTACCTAATATAGAAAGGGCTCCTCTTGAGCTTTTTAATAACGATCATATGAAATGTAGTACTGCTATATTTTTATTAGATTCATTTATTGAAGACAAATCTATTTCAAAATATCATAAAGATTTTTGTGTAAATTTTTTAGAGAAAAACCTAAATAATCTAAATAATCGAAATATTAAATTTATAGATAATAATACAAAAACAGATGAACCTGAACCCAAAAGACTCAGTCAATAACTGATTGATTTATAAAGCTATAATTTTTGTTCGTTTATTTAAAATTAATTTATATATTTCTTTAGAATAATTTGATAAAAAACTTATTTCAATAATATCATTCCATTTAGGCAGAGATAATTTAATTTTTTTTAATATGTTATTAATTATATCTAAATCAAGCTCTAGCCTTTCTATGCCATAATAATCTATTAAGTCTTTTCTTAATAGATTATTTTTTTTCCCATTTACAGATAAAGCCATTTGCTCTTTAGTCTTATTAATTCCTATCGCTAAAGTCGTATTAAGATAATCATAAGCCGGAGCAAGCTGCGTTATATTATTATTGCTAATTAAGGAATAATTCTTAAGATGCATATCTTCATTTCCAACTATATAATTGAAAATCACTCGCGTAAATAATTTTACTTTCTCAATCTTAGGAAAAGTACAATATTTATCTATCACTGGAATTATTTTTTCCATGGAACAATCATATTTAGAGTATCTTGTTAACCCTAAAAGTTGTGCAAAATCTTCAGTTGGTATTTTATTACCTTTACCTACTCGATCAAATCTTTTAATAAAATAAGTAAAGCTACCATCTATACAATACATTAGTCCATGTAATGGCACATCAGTAATATCGTGCGCTAAGCGCATAGTTAAATCTTCATTTTGTGGTAATTCAGTATATAATTGGTGCTCTGGTTTCAGAATATAATTTCCTCCAGTATCACAAAGCTCAAACTGTTCATTTTTAATACTTAATTTTGCGCTTAATTTAGGCTGAACCCCTTGAATAGACATCTTATCAGAACGATTACTTGCTTCAATTAATTGCTCTTTACTAGTATAGGGTAATCTATTTAAATTTTTTAATTTTGGTGCAAGTAACTTTAGCCCCTTATCTGAATATAATTTATTAGCACTTATTATTTCATAAGTAATAGGGCAAATATGATTATCAGGCATCTATTACCTCTTTCACACTAAATGCACCTACTAAATCTTTACCGACAACCATAAGCTGACTAAAGTAGTCATTACGATTTAATTTTTCTAACTTTAATAAAGATTCTAACTGTAACCCTTCAGGTAAAACACCTTCAAAAAAAGGCGGGAACTCTGTAAATTCGTAACGCTTTTTATCAATAGGCATGGTTAATGACAAAGGTGGGCCGTTATATAATTTATCATATTGAATTACATAATAAGAGTTAGCTTTTTCTTCTATTAATATCCCTACAAAAATTTTATTGTTATAAAAAATATTAGCTTTTCTCATTCTTATTTAATAACTCCATGTATGAGCTCATTAAAGGGCTGGTAAATTTAATTTTAATATTAAGAACGTTTAATATTTTTACAATATTTTCAAATCTGACTGTTTTTTTGCCATGTTCTATGTCATAAATCACTGTTTTACTAACATTTGATAAATGAGAAAGCTCTGCCCTATTTAAGCCGCTCTGTTTGCGATGAAAAATAATTATTTTAGATAAATCATCAAAAAACTTGGTATCACTTGTCATAATATAATTATATATTTACTGTTATAACATTAAATATAGGATGTTTTGATAGAAATTACAATGAAAAACAATCAACATCAAATATATTTGATGTTATAGCGGTAAAAAACCTAGTTTTACCGCCATAATATCAATATTTAGTTATAAACGTAATGAATTTACTTATATAGCAGTAGATTTATCGTGTATTTTATATTTATTTGAATTTTTAGCCAAATACATCCAGGTTTCCATAACAGTATCTGGATTCAATGAAATACTATCTATACCCTGATCAATTAACCATAAAGCAAAGTCTGGATAATCAGATGGGCCCTGACCACATATCCCTACATATTTATTACGCTTTTTACAAGCTCTAATAGCTTGGGAGAGTAAAGCTTTAACAGCAGGATTTCTTTCATCAAAAGAATTTGCAACTAAACTTGAATCTCTATCAACCCCTAATGTTAATTGAGTTAAATCATTAGAGCCAATTGAAAAACCATCAAAATACTCTAAGAAATCTTCGGCCAATAAAGCATTAGATGGAATCTCACACATCATAATAACTCTTAAACCATTTTCACCTCGAACTAAACCAAACTCATTTAAAACATCATGCGATAGTCTTGCTTCTTCTAATGTTCTGACAAATGGCAGCATAATTTCAACATTATTAAGCCCTATTTCTTCTCTAACTCTTTTAATAGCCTTACATTCTAATTCAAAAGCTGCTTTAAAACTTGGATCAATATACCTACTCGCCCCTCTGAAACCCAACATAGGATTTTCTTCATTTGGCTCATAAGATTCACCCCCAATCAAATTAGCATATTCATTAGATTTAAAATCACTTAATCTAACTATAACTGGATTGGGAAAAAAAGATGCAGCAATAGTTGCAACACCATCAGCAAGTTTACTTATATAAAACTCTTCAGGAGAGTCATAACCTGATATAGCTTTATTTATAGTATCTTGAATATTTTTTGATTGAGAATCTAAATTTAATAAAGCATTAGGATGAATACCTATATTACGATTGATAATAAACTCAACTCTTGCAAGCCCTACACCATGATTTGGAATTTTAGATAATTCAAAAGCTCCATCAGGATTTGCAACGTTCATCATAATTTTACAAGGAGCATCTGGCATTGAATCTACATTTATTTTGTTAATTTTAAAAGGTATATTTCCCTCATAAATATAACCAGTATCTCCTTCGGCACAAGATACAGTAATTTCTTTACCCATTTTAAGTTTTGTTGTTGCATCTCCTGCACCAACAACGGCAGGTATACCAAGCTCTCTTGCGATAATAGCAGCATGACAGGTTCTTCCGCCTCTATTAGTTACAATAGCTGCAGCTTTTTGCATAATAGGCTCCCAATCAGGATCAGTCATATCTGTTACAAGAATATCTCCTTTATTAAAAGAAGCCATATCATCAACATCTTTTAAGGCATTAACTTTACCTGCTCCAATTTTTTGACCAATTGCACGTCCATGAGTAATTGTATTTAAATTTTCACATGCAGATTTATCAAGCTCGTACTTTGTTATAGATGTATTATTTTGTTGGCTATTAACTGTTTCTGGTCGAGCTTGTAGAATATATAATTTATTATCAACTCCATCTTTAGCCCATTCTATGTCCATAGGCTTTTTATAATGTTGTTCGATAGTTACCGCTTGTTTTGCAAGTTCAATAATATCTGCATCATTTAAGGAAAATTTATTTGAAATATTTTGATCTACATCAACTGTTTTTATTTTATTAGCTACATCATCATCTTTAATATCAGAGTAAATCATTTTAATTTTCTTTGAGCCTAGATTTTTTCTAATAATAGCTTTTTTATTATTTCTTAAAGATGGTTTAAAAACTAGAAACTCATCAGGATTAACGCTACCTTGAACTACAGCTTCACCTAAGCCATAAGATGAAGTAATAAATACTACATCATTAAAACCTGATTCCGTATCTATAGAAAACATTACTCCGCTTGAGGCTTTATCACTTCTAACCATTTGTTGCACTGCAACAGATAAAAGAACATCTTTATGGGAGAACTTTCTATGCTCTCTGTATGATATAGCTCTATCAGTAAATAAAGAAGCGTAGACTTTTTTAACAGCTTGTAATAATTCTTTTTCGCCCTCTATATTAAGGTAACTTTCTTGCTGACCTGCAAAGGAAGCATCTGGTAAATCTTCTGCAGTTGCTGATGAGCGAACAGCAACTGTTGCATTATTTCCAAGCATCTTATAGCTTTCTAGTATGCTTTTTTCCATATCAGGCAATAATGGAGCTTTTAAAATCTCTGTTCTGATTTTTTTAGCTAACGTTGATAAAGAATTAACATCATTAATATCTATTTGCTCTAACATTCCTTGAATATCATTTAATAGGCCATTTTGAGCCAGAAAGTCTTCATAAGCTTTAACAGTAATAGCAAACCCATTAGGGACTGTTACACCTAAATTATCTAATCCTTGAGTCATTTCACCTAAAGATGCACATTTACCACCAACAAAAGGTAAATCTTCCATCTTTATCTCTTTAAACCACAATATATAATTATTATTATCAGCCATGCCCAAATTTCCTTATCATTAAAATAATATTTTTTATTATACTGATAATATCAAAACATTCTTATAGATGCTAATAGTTATCATAAATAATGAATTAAACAGCGTTATTGCTTTGTAAAAAAATATGATATATTGTTATCTTAAGTAGTTTTTAACGATTTTTTTATAAATATTATGCTGCAATCTAGGACTATTTTTTTTATATCAGACGGAACAGGAATCACAGCTGAAGCTCTTGGGCAAAGCTTGTTAACACAGTTTAATGATCAAAAATTTAATACTCAAAAAATTCCATATATTAATACTACTCAACGAGCCAAAGATACTGTTGCAAAAATAACGTTACTAAACTCAAATATTCAAGAAAAAAATTTTGACAAAAACTTAAGACCAATAGTTATTAGTTCATTAGTTGATCCTGAAATACGTGATACTTTTAGAAATAATAATAATTTTTTCTTTATCGATTTATTTGAACAATATTTAGAACCATTAGAAAAAGAATTGAATATAAAATCCAACAGAGCAATTGGTAAAGCTCATGGCTTAATAAATCAACAACAATATGATTCTCGCATTGATGCAATTAACTATACCTTACAAACTGATGATGGATTAAGCCCTAAATATTATGAAAGTGCCGACATTATTATTATTGGCGTATCAAGATGCGGCAAAACTCCTACATGCTTATATTTATCAGTACAATTTGGCATAAATGCTGCAAACTACCCTTTAACCGAAGAAGATTTAGAAAACACAAATTTACCAAAAAATTTAGAAAAATATAAATATAAAATTTTTGGTTTAAGTATAGATATTGGCAGACTACATCAAATTAGAACTAAAAGAAGAGCAAATAGTAAATATGCAAGTTTTGAACAATGTGAATTTGAAGTAAAACAAGCTGAAAGAATGATGCAAAAGCATAATATACCATTTATGTATTCAACCCATCATTCTATAGAAGAAATATCAACAAATATAATTACCCATATTAACAATTATTGCAAACTGTAGTAATAAATATCACATGAATAATAGCAAAAATAACCAATTAAAAAAACGCAGCCTTGATGTATTATGGAATCCTTGCTCTCAAATGCAAGACTATGAAAAGAACATCCCTTTAATTCCAATAAAAAAAGCCAAAGGAGTATGGTTATATGATTTTGATGACAATAAGTATCTTGATGCTGTAAGTTCCTGGTGGGTTAACGTACTTGGTCATTGCAATGAAACTATATCAAATAAAATAAAATCTCAATTAGATAACCTTGAACATGTAATCTTATCGGGATTTACACATGAACCTATTGTTGAGTTATCTGAGAAATTAGTAAATATTACACCTAAAGGTCTAGATAAATGCTTTTATGCTGATAATGGCTCATCTGCAATAGAGGTGTCATTAAAAATGAGTTATCATTATTGGTTAAATTCAGGGCACCCCCATAAAAATAAGTTTATAGCTTTTACAAATGGCTACCATGGAGAAACTTTAGGGGCTTTAGCTATAAGTGATGTTGATTTATATAAAAAAACTTACAAACCTTTATTAATGGAAGTAATAAATGCTCCATATCCTGATGATTTTCACAGAGATCCTAATGAAGAATCTAGTACTGATTACTGTTTAAAAAAAATTCATGAACTAGAAGTTATTCTAGAAAAAAATCATAATCAAGTATCTGCAATTATTATAGAGCCTTTAGTTCAATGCGCAGGAGGCATGCGAATGCATGATCCTATTTACTTAAAATATTTAAAAGAATTATGTAGCAAATATAAAGTACATCTAATACTAGATGAAATAGCTGTAGGATTTGGTCGAACAGGAACTATGTTTGCTTGTGAGCAAGCTGGTATTTATCCTGATTTCATGTGTCTTAGTAAAGGTATTACTGGAGGCTATTTACCTCTTAGCGTTTGTTTAACTAGTAATGAAATATATAATGCTTTTTATGATGATTACAATAACTTAAAAGCTTTTTTACATTCTCACAGTTACACAGGTAACCCTTTAGCTTGCGCTGCGGCATTAGCTACTATTGATATATTTAAAAGTGATAATATTATTGAAAAAAACAAACTTCTTGCAAAGAAAATGCATAACTCTATTTTAGAATTATATGACAACCCTAATGTTATAGATATTCGTCAAAAAGGTATGATTTTAGCAATAGAGCTTGGAAAAGATAAAAAAACAAAAGAGCCGTTTGACTGGCAAAAAAGATATGGTATTAAAATATACCAATATGCACTTAAAAATAATGTCTTATTAAGACCATTAGGTAATGTTGTTTATTTTATGCCACCATACGTTATTTCTGAAGATGAAATAACATATATGGGAAAAATCGCTATAGAAGCCATATCAAAAATATAATCAAACATATTTATTAAACATTATTAAACATCAGCTGTCACAGCATTATAATTTTATAATATAACAACTGATAAAATAATTTAATATGCCTTATAAATTAGCTCAATTCTTTGAAAAAATGTATTATCATTTCTGGCTAGTTCCAACACTGATAATTTTATTTTCAGTTATATTGGCCGCAGGCCTTATTTCCGCGGAAAATTTTTTAGATCTTAATAATCTAGAGTTATATTTAGGTAGCTTTTTAGACATGGATGCTATTAAAATTATTTTTTCAACTATAGCCTCATCTATTATTACAATTACTTGCGTTACTTTTTCTATTACAGTGCTAACGCTATCTATTGCTTCAAACCATTTAGGTGCAAGGCTAGTGCCTAATTTTATGAAACAAAAAATAACTCAAATATTCCTTGGTGTCCTAATAAGCACATTTATATATGCTATCTTTATATTGCAAAGTATTTCAGTAATTGATGTTCACAAAAGTATTGCCTATCTTGCTGTCTCAATAGGCATGCTGTATACAATTATTTCAATAATAATATTTATATTTTTTATTAATTTTGTCTGTCACATGATACAAATAGATAATATTTTAGAGTTTTTAATGCAGGATTTAATTTTTTGCATAAAAAGATTTCTTGTTGTAAATGATATAGCAAATAAAAAAGACAGTATTAATAAAATTATTAATTATAAAAATTCTGAGACAAAATTTTATGATTTACAAAAATACAATTCTTACAAAGTTAAAAGTCTTATTTACGGTTATATTCAATATATAAATTATAATACTCTTTTCAAAATTGCAGATAAATATTCTGTTATAATCTCTATTAACTATAAAGTTGGATTTTTTGTATTAAAAAACTTACCTTTAGTTACTATTTACTCAAAAACAGAGCTTTCAGAAAAAACCGTACAAGAAATATCATCAAAAGCATTAAAGTGTGTATCATTAGGTGTCAGAAGAACATCTTTACAAGATATTGAATTCTTATTTGAAGAGCTTGCTGAAATTGCATTAATAGCATTATCACCTAGTATTAATAATCCATATACAGCAAAGCATTGTATTGATAGGTTTACTCAAGGACTTGAAGCAATATCACATCATAAAATGGCGCATAGTCTTTTATGTGATAAAAATGGTCAAATAAAAGTAATTAGAAAAGTGGCCACTTATAATGATATTATAAAATCATCTTTTACTAGATTAAGACAGCAGGCAAAACTTGATTTATCTATTACTTTATATTTATTACAGCGTATTAGAGACTTACTTGATACTGAAATTACAGAAGAAATTAAAACTATCTTAATAAACCAAGCTCAAATAATTTACGAAGAAGCTAAAACGCAAAATCTTAATATAAAAGATATTAAAGATTTAGAAGACACTTATAAAGATATAGCTTTATCACAAGCCATATAAAACGTGCCATTAACTTGTTAGGTATTTTGGATATAATATAGCTCAAGTCTTAAATAAACTTGAGCTATAAATAATACTTGATTAAAGGTATTATTTTATAATATTTAAGCTTTTTCCGCTGACTTTTGAATAGCTTCGCCACCTTTTTTGATATCTTTTCCTAAACCCTCAACTGTATTACACCCAATTGTCGATAAGCTTATTAAAATAACTGACAACAAACATAATATTTTCATAAAAACTCTCTTTTAATAGTTAATCTTTTATTATACTTTTGATATTTTAGCATTATTTTAACGTCGTGCATCATTTATATGCATATAGAGATTCTTTAGTACTAAATTATAATTTTAGTCTTATGCTAATTTCATCTAAATCATCTGGAAAATTAGTTTCATCTAAGTCTTGTTCTAAATTTATTATATTTTTTAAATGATCTTTTAATAAGTCAGATATTTCTGATCTTTGAAATTCACCAAGAGATTTTAAGACAAATCTTAAATCATCTTTTGATTTTATTATATCTTCAAAGTTATCCTTGAGTAATATACATAATAATTTTACTTGAAACTTATTAAGGTATTCCAAAACAGACACAAAATCTTCTTTTGATTTTATTATATCTTTAAAATTATCTTTTAATGAATCAAAGACTATTTTTTGTTTATTTTCATCGTTAAACCAAGATAAGGCTTTTTTAAAATCATCTCCTGACTTTATAAAACTATTTTTTAATGAGTCGCACACTACTTTGACCAAAGTTTCATTAATCTCTCTTAAAATATAACCAAAATCATCTATATTTACTATATTATTAATATCATGTTTTATAGATTCACAGATTATTGCTACCTGAAATTCATTAAGATATTTTATAACATCTATAAAATCATATACAGAGCTTATTATCTCTTTAAAGTTATCTTTGAATGATTCACATACTGCTGATATTTGGATAAGATTAAGTTTACTTAAAATAAATAAAAAATTCTCTTCTGATTCTATTATATTTATAAATGCATTTAATATTATCTTAATCTTTTGTTCATCTTCATATAGCGATAAAACCGATGAAAGACGCTGAGCATTGAAATTAATTTTTCTTATAAGTTTATCGCTTGCTGCTTTTAAAAAAATTTCTAGTGTTAAATCTGGAGCATCCATTAAAATAACCGTTAAGTCATTAATGTTGTTAATAGGCTTTATCAATACATTTATCATCTCATTATTAACACAAATATTCATAACCTCTTCTTCGCTCAGGCGTAATATTTGACTTAAATCATCAATGGAGTTTATCGTTAATTTAATACTAAGATTATCTAATAATTTAATTGTTAGTCCTAATTTGTCTTCACCATGATGATAACTACCATTGCTAATAGAATCATCCAGATCTTTTCTTATATCTTCAACCAATCGATTTGTTTCTGTGATTAATTCACCTTGCCCCGAACCATCAATGCTGATTTGCGAACAAATGCTTGCTATATTTTTATTTTTTATAATTTTAAGTAAAGCACTTCTTCTATTTGCAATACATGTTTCTATGCCTCCTGCTTTATTAGATGCGATGTTCAGAAAATTTTTTAATTCATAATTAACTATATTCGGGATTTCTTTTTGCTGTTTTAAGGATAGCTTTTCATAATAAGCATTAAAGTTAATAATTGCTGTATATACTTCCTCTCCTGCCATTGCTTCAGCTCCTCTTCCAGAAGAACTATTTAAATATAATTTACTACATAATTCATTAATCTTAGATAGCAAGCTATTAGATTTATTTTCAAGATTGGATAAGTCATTTACAGCATCTGAAAATTTTTCCGTCATTAATGAATGATGAGTTATTCTATAAATTTCATCCTTATCTAAATTTACTGTAGAGCCTTTTAAAGAATAATCATAATATGGTTTTACAAAATATTCTGACTCAGCATTTACTTTTTTAAAATTAATCATCATTCTAATAGGGATTAGCATATCAAACTTTCTACTTAAAATATGAGTTCTAAGTATTTTTTGTGGCTCAATCTCTGTTACTTCAACATCAAAAGCACCAGGTTCAGGCTCGATATATTGAAGATGGGGGAATTTAATTGGATTTAATGATTCAAAATTAACTCCAGGCATGAGGGCCTGAATTGCAAACATGGTCTTTTTTTGACCTTCCTCTAAAGGCTTGCAAACTATATTAGCAATTTTACACATTAAATGAGTTACATCTCCATTTGGCAAAGCAGTGTAAGACAATGCTGTACCTTTAGTAAAATTCCAATTTTCTGTTAAAAAATTTTGTAATTCTTGAATTTCATCTTCACTGTCATCTATAGATTTTAATAATTTGCTTAAAGAATTTTTTATTTTTTGATTATAAACATTAATTACTTTTTCTTTTAAAAGCAAAGCATCGGAATCTGGTATAATTGGTAAGTTTTGAAGCAACTCTTTAATATCGGATAATTCTTTTGATAATTTGCCCATGTATAACTTTGCCTAAAATATAAATAATTTTTAATAGTTTATTATGATGCCATATAAAAGTTAATAATGAATTAAGAACGTATTCTTTATGTTACACCAAAACCTTAATTTCCCGTGATTTGGAACTATTTTACCAGTTATTGTTCAAACATACATATTGTGTTTTTAATTCAAAAATAATTGATTATCAATATTAGTAAGTTGCATTAAATATTGCAACTAAAATGATAAATAAATTAATTACTTAGAGGACTTTATATTATGTTAAGTTGGGCTATAGCATTTTTTATTATAGCAATAATAGCAGGAGTACTAGGGTTTACTGGCATTGCAGTAGCTTTTGCTGGAATTGCTAAAATACTATTTTTTATTTTTCTAGTAATATTCGTTATTTTCTTAATAAGTCATATAGTAACAGGAAGAAGGCCTCCAGATATATAAAAACTTGATAAAAAAGCCCAAGACCTAAGCTATCTTGGGCTATTAAATATATATTAATAAAAAAAATAAATTCTTTGCTTTTCAATCAATAAGTCAAACAAAACTCATATAATTGCATGATCAAATGTAGTGAAAACTAAGCAAATAAGATGTAATATGTCTTTTTTAACAATCTACAATATATAGAAAAATATTATTAGGCATAAAAATGAGATTATCAAGAGTATATTTACAACAAGAAATAATAAATTCACAAACAAAACTCACCATTTCAAAAGATGCTGAGCAATATAATTATATTACCAAAGTATTAAGACTTAAAAACAATCATCAAGTAATTATATTTAATAATTCTGGATATGACTTTTTATGTGAATTAATAAATATTACCAATAAATTTTTAGAATTAAATATTATTGAAAAAAACAAAAACCATTCAGAGTCTAATTTTAAAATTCATTTAGCTCAGGCTATATCAAAACCTAGTCATTTTGAACTAACTTTGCAAAAATCTGTAGAACTAGGAGTTACTGAAATAACTCCTGTGATTTCTGATTATAGCGAAACATTAAAATATAGCGATAAAAAAGCTGATAGATTTAAAAAAATCATTATTTCTGCTTGTGAGCAAAGCAATAGATCAATAATTCCTAATTTTAATAATCCAGTAACTTTCAATGACTTTATAAATAATAATTCTCAATCAGTAATTATAATGCCGACTCCTCGAGCAACTAAAAAATTTGATGTGAATTTATTAAACAATATTGATGCAGCTATCATTTTAGTTGGTTGTGAAGGAGGCTTTTCTGAAAAAGAAGAAAGCTTAAGCAGAAACTCAAACTCTCACTTGATCACTCTTGGCCCTAGAATATTAAGAACCGAAACAGCAGGCATTTCCTTAATCAGCATTTTACAATTTCTAAAAGGTGATTTATAATTTAAAAGTATACTTAGATACTATAATCTTTGATTTTTAACACTAATATTCTAAAGCATCATAAAAGGATTTATTAAAGTGCTTAATTACAAAAAAACTATAACTTTATCTGCATTATATTTATTATCATCTTCTATAGGTTTTGCTATTGAAGGATATTTTTCTCAAGATGCAAATATCCATCCTTTAAATATAACTCTATATGGTAACCACTTTAAAGATAAATTATTAGAAGAAGTAAAAAATTTTGATGGTAAAACTTATGGAGCAAACCTTAATGTTCCTTTAAATGATTATAACCAAATCCAAATAAATTACCCTTTTAGAACTACAGGTAAAGCTGATAGTACTAAAAAACTTTTTTACGGCCAAAGAATAGATATTCATGGTAATGGCGGCGTATATGAATATGCAACTATTGGCCTAGATCATAAATTTACTAACAAACAAAATACAGACTACTCTGTTCTTGGATTCTTTCGTGCAGGTCATAGAGCAGCGGCATTAGATAATGATTTACAAGATAAAATAAATCATAGAGGCCGTCTGATTGGCGGTGGGTTTAGAGCTGAAAATACATTTGACAATGGTATAAAGGCATTAACCAATGTAACCCTAGATTTTTATAATGACACTGATGATTTAACTTATAGTGATAAAGTATCTTTTCTTGCTGGAGACTTTGACTTATTACTTACCCATACTTACGCATCTATATTAAGCATAATTCAACCATATGTTGAATTAAGAGCATTTTCTGATTTCAACAAATATAATACTTATTATGCTGAAGCAGGGCTTTTTGCAAACATCTTTAAATTCGACTTAGTGGCAGGTTATATAAAAGGTCTAAATAATAAAGCTGATGATAATATTATTGGCCTTAAAATAAGAGCTAATTCTAATTTACTATAATATAACAAACAAGCATTTATACCTATATATAAATAACAATATATAAATAACAATATATAAATAACAATATATAAATAACAATATACTAATAGTATATTATATTTATCATGTTGGAATATTATAATATTATTGTTATAAAAGAATATAATAGTTACAATGAGCTTATTATTATATATTTATTATATCAAGCCATATGCTAAATTCTTTTACAAATGAATATTCAGTAATTTATAACTTAGAAAAACACAGCTTATTTTGGGCTATTCATAATAATGATATTGAAAAACTAAAAGGCTTAATGGAAGCTGAAGAAAATAATATAGATATATTAGAAACTAAGAATATTAGAGGGTTAACAACTTTACATTACGCAGTAAGATTCTGCAATATAGACACTCTTCATTTTTTACTAAATAAGTCATCAGGTAAATATATCGATATTCTTGATGAAGATAAAAACACTTTACTTCACACTGCTATTAATATTAATAATCCTCAAAAAGTACAAGCTATCATTAATCATAATCCTGAGTTAAAACTAAGAAATAATGAAAATTTAACTCCTATATGTTTAGCAAGACAAATCAAAAATCTAAACCATAAGATTAAAACAATGCTTAAAGAATATATAGCATTATATAAAAAATTAAATATAGTTAAATAATTATTTAACTATATTTAATTTTTCTTTATTTTAATCCATTAAAATATCTGCATTATAATCAAAGCCTAAATAACTTACAATGCCTAGAAAAACTACTCCTAAAAATATACTTAACAGACCTATGTTTCTAATAAATTTATCATCTTTTTCAGTAATATTTAAGATATATTCCCGCCATTTTGAAGGGCTAATGAAAGGGAATAAACCTTCTAATATTAAAAATATTGCTATTGCCTGTAATAAAGTAAAAAAAGTCATATTATGTTTTTTATTTTAAATATATTTATTGTATTAATTTTTATTATTTTCAGACTTTTTATTCGCTGATAACTCTATATTTTGTTTATTAAAATATTTGAAAAAATCTGAATCAGGACTTAACAATAACAAATTTTCATTACTATTAAATATTTTTTCATAAGATTGCATGCTCTTAAAGAACTGATAAAATTCAGGATCTTGACTATAAGAGTTTGCATAAATTTCAGCAGCTTTAGCATCTGCAGTACCCCTGATTTTTTTAGCATTACTTTTTGCGCCAGAAACAATTTCAACTACTTCTCTATCAGTATTTGATCTTATTTTCATTGCCAACTTACGCCCTTCTGCTCTATGTTCATTTGCAACTGCTTCTCTTTTAGTTCTCATTCTTGAGTAAACAGAATCTTGTACCTCTTTTGGTAAATCGATTCTTTTTATACGCATGTCAAATACATCAATACCTAATGATGAAGCTTTTGATTGTAATGACTTTAAAACATTAAGCATGATTTGCTCTCTATCTTGAGATATTACTTGAGCAATAGTTTTTTGCCCGAATTCTCCTTTAAGCGCATCTGATACTCTTGGCTTTAATAATTCTTCTGTTTTATAAGTGTAATTATTTGTTACAAGATAGTACTGCTTGTAGTCTTTAATTTTCCATTTAACAAAGTAATCCACAAATACAAATTTCTGCTCTTTAGTTGGAACTTTTTGAGGCTCAGAAGTAAGAGTGCGAAGTCTAGTATCAAATAAAACTACTTGAGTGATTGCTGGAACTTTAAACTGTAGCCCAGGAGCATATATTTTAGGATTATCACCATTCTCTGTATTGATTTTTCCTAAAGTTTTAACAAAAGCAACATACCTTTGATCAACTATAAAAAAAGTTGATAAAAATATAACTAATATTAATAATATTACCAAACCAATTTTTGTAAATAATTTATTACTGAACATTTTAAACCTTACCCTGCGTTATTCCATCTAGAATTAGTGCTTGACCCATTTGAGCTTGAACTATCTGAGCCCCATCTGTTATTTGTATCTCTGTTCTTATTTCTTTCAAGATTTTCACTTCTTGTAACAGATTTAATACTTGGACTTTTCTTGTCTATAATTTTATCTAAAATATCCATTTCTCTATTGCTAGTGCTAGCAAAGTCTTTCAATAGTTCTTGGTTATTTTTTACTAACTGATTAGATAATTTATCCCAAGGAATGTAAAGCATGTTATTTGATGCTTTACTATCAATAAACACTTTAGGAGTTTTCTCTAATATATTTTGCATTGCAGATAAATACATTCTACTTCTGGTAACAATTGGAGCTTTTTTATATTCAGGTAGTAAAGAATCAAATTTCGATACCTCTCCTTGTGCCTCAAAAACTACTTTTTTAGAATATGCTTCGGCTTCTTGTATATATGCAATTGCTTCACCTTCAGCATAAGGTAGCTGCTTTAATCTATAAGCTTCTGCTTGGTTTTGATACTTAACTTCATCTTCTTGCGCTTGTATTGCATCATTAAAAGCTTCTTTCACTGCATTAGGTGGTTGAACAGAAAGAATTTCAACTCCTTTAATATCAAGCCCTGATTTATAGCTTTTAAGAATAGGCGCTAAAGAATCATATATCTTATCACCTAGTTGACCGCCTTTACTTACAGTGGTTAAAACCTCATCTAAACTAGAATCAGCAATAACTTGTCTTATTGAGCTTCTTGTTGCTTCTGTTAAACTTTCTACAGGATCTTTAACATTAAATAAATAATCATGTAAATTACCAATTTTATATTGTACAACTAATGATAGCTTAACTATATTAACATTCTTTGTAATTAACTCATCTTCAAAACTTTTTTGATTTACTGCGCTTGTGTTTACTATTTCTGTTCTATAGATAAAAGGAAAAACCCAGTGTGGTCCTGGTCCTTCTGTATTTGTATATTTACCAAATCTAAAAACAGCAGCTTCTTCACTTGGATTTACTTTATAAAAACCCATTATCCCTATCATTAAAACTAAAACAACAGCGATAAGTCCTAGTATAAATCCTATCCCTGTGTTGTTTACTCCATTACCCCAATTAAAGTTACCACCAGATCCACCTGATTTTTTATTTCCAAAAATGCTGCTTAGCTGCTTTTGAAATTTTTTAAATACTTCATCAAGATTTGGTGGCCCTTGATCATTTTTATTTTTGTCATCATTCTGATTCCAGTTATACAACGTAGAAGAAGACTCTTTATTTTTTTTAAAGATATTCATAATTATCCTAAGAAGATTCCTATCACTTATTCTAAATATTTATTTGCTTGTTACAAATTTTTGCCAGATATCATCAATAAAAATTTTATTTAATTTATGAATTGATATTTTTATTTCCAGCTCCCAATAATTATTATCTATACACTCGCAATTTACAACTGCATTTTCATAATATAACTCTGATCGTTCTTTAGCATACTCAAAAGGCAATTTTAAAATTAAATGAACAACTCCATAACTAAGACGATTAGCTATTGCATCTTTAACTAAATTCATTCCTTTTCTTAATACAGAAGAAACCCATACTTTCTGAATATCTCCAGATTTATCTAATTCCGTATATGGTTTTTCTATATTTCTAAGCTTATCAATTTTATTATAAACCTCAATCGTAGCAATGTTCAATGCTTTAATTTCTTTTAGCACTGTTTTCACATGATGTATTTTATTAATATAGTTTGGATCACTTAAGTCTATAACGTGTAATAACAAATCAGAAAGAACAGTTTCTTCTAATGTAGCTCTAAAAGCAGAAACTAATTTATGTGGTAAATTATTTATAAATCCCACTGTATCAACCAAAATGACATTACCTATTCCTGGAACATTTAGTCTTCTAATTTTAGGATCTAAAGTTGCGAATAATTTATTAGCGGTATATGCTTGCTTGGCATTTAATAATGAATTAAACAGTGTAGATTTTCCAGCATTGGTATACCCTATTAGAGATACAGTATAAACTTCTGCCTTTTTTCTAGAAACACGACTTAAATTACGTTTTTTTCTAACCTTATCTAAGCGCTGTTTTATATGAGAAATTCTACCAGCTAGTAATCTTCTATCTGTTTCTAATTGAGTTTCTCCAGGCCCTCTTAAACCTATGCCGCCTTTTTGTCTTTCTAGATGAGTCCATCCTCTAATTAATCTTGTTGACATATGCTCTAATTGCGCTAATTCTACTTGAAGTTTACCTTCAAAAGTTTGAGCTCTTTTAGCAAATATATCTAAAATTAACCCTATTCTATCTACAACTCTACAGCAACAAGCTTTTTCTATATTACGTTCCTGAGCAGGTGATAATTCATGATTAAATATGATTAAATTAGCTTTATTTGCATCTACAGATTGTTTGATTTCTTCTAATTTACCAGACCCAACATAATATTTAGGATCTGGCGAACTTCTTGTGCCAGTTGCGTAATCTTTAATCTCTGCGTCAGTTGAATTGACTAACTCGATAAATTCTTGATTATTTTCTTGAAAATCAATATCTCCAAAATTGACATGTACTAATACACAAATTTCGCCGCCTTTAGGACGCTCTAACACATAAACCTCTTATTATTAATACGAATGAAAGATAAAATAATATATAACTTTATTCAGATTCTACTTCCATAGAATCAGAAGTGATCATTTTTACATTTCTAGCTGGAACTATAGTGGATATAGCGTGCTTGTAAACCATTTGGTTAACAGTGTTTTTAAGAATAATAACAAATTGATCAAATGAATCAACTAGTCCTTGAAGCTTTATTCCATTAACTAAATAAATAGAAACAGAAACTTTTTCTTTTCTAAGGGAATTTAAAAATGGGTCTTGTAACGCTTGGCCTTTGTTGGACATTATTATTCTCTCCTAACTTATTATTATTATGAACAATTAACACCTCATAGATTTTCCTATTAGGTACTATAACGTAGTATACACGCTAATTATTAAATTAACAAAAATATTAATATTTTATATTAACTGATTTAATAGTACTTTGTCTAATATATCATCTTTTAAATTATCTAAGTAAAAAAATTTATTATCTTTTTCTAATTTTCTAATCCATGTAAACTGACGTTTGGCAAGCTGTCTTGTTGCTGCTATAGATTTTTCTACCATTTCATCATAATCTAACTCACCTTTCAAGTATTGCCATGCTTGTTTATAACCAACACTTCTAATAGAAGGCATATTTAAATCTAAATCTTTTCTATTATATAAATTTTCTACTTCTTTAATAAATCCCTGATCTAACATATCATGGAATCTTTTTGCTATATTTTCATGTAATTCTTTTCTTGATTCAGGATATATAACTATATTTGTAACATCATAATTACTTAAAATACTTTCTGAATTATTTTTAAAGCTAGATATAGGTTTGCCTGAAACATAATAAACTTCTAAAGCTCTTAAAATTCTTTGTGTATCATTTCCATGAATTTTTTTAACAGATTCTTGATCTATTTTAGATAACTCTTCATATAAATAGTCAAGACCTTTAGCTTTTAATAATATATCTAATTTTTTTCTAATATTTATGTCGCTAGGCGGCATATCTCCTAAGCCATTAAATAAAGCATTAAAATACATCATTGTTCCGCCAACTAATATCGGAATTTTATTATTGCCATGTATTTCTATAATATTAGTTTTAACATCTTTACAAAAGTCACCAACAGAATAAGAATCATATGGCTCTAATATATCAACTAATCTATGAGGAACTTGCTTTAATATATCACTACCTGGCTTGCCTGTACCGATATTCATACCTTTATAAATCATTGCTGAATCAACACTAATTATTTCATAATTAGATTTTTTAACTAATTCTATTGCTAAATTAGTTTTTCCTGATGCTGTTGGTCCTAAAAGACATAAAACTTTCATTGTGCTCATAAAAATACTAGTAATAAATCTAAGTAAATCATTGCCGCATAATAACACAGATTAATATATTAGACATCATCATGAGCCAATAAATTGATTTGCATAAGAATTGATGCATTTAGTTCTGAATAAAATTTAAATTTATTTATTGATTTAACATCTTTATTTTTAATAACCTTATCCCCTAAACTTGTAATCATCTTAGTTTGCTCTGTAATACTATAGTTATTACATAACCTACCAAAAGCAATACTGGCGAGTTTAAAAACAAAATTATGAATAATATCTTGTTTAAATATACTAGCATCGACAATATGATTCTCTAAAAACTTATATAAGATATCTAATAATATATCTATATCTGCATATTTTAATTCATCTGGTATTTTTTTTAATATAAAAACATTATTATATATTTCAAACTCAAAACCTAAATTATCTAAAGCGTCTTTTACATTTTGATTTTCAAACTTTAATATTAATTTATTACTAATAATAACTTTAGGAAAAACAATTAAATTAAAATTAGAAAGTTTTTGATTTAAATTTATTTTATTCATTATTTGTAAATAAACATAATACGCATAAGCATTAGATATATTCAAAATAAATAATTTGTTATCTGAATTTTTAGTTAATAAAAATTTATTATCTATTTGCTCAATAATTTCACCAAAATAACTTTCCTCATGATTTGATAACAAGCTTTTTTCTACATGCTTATTTTCAATTTCAAAAAGATTATATGATTTGTTTGATTTATTTGCTTTAAAACTACTATGACTAGTATTTAATTTATCTAAAACACTATAATTATATTTATTATTATTACTTTGATTTTCAGATATATTTTTAAATAAATCAGCTCTGCTGTTTTTTTCTTTTATATTATGATTGATTAAATTATTTTCTATTATACTGCTTGATATAATATTATCTTTTTGATCACATTCATCTAAAACCGTTATTAATTTTTGTCTAATAATACTATATATATAATAAGAGTTCTGGAATCTGACTTCATATTTGCTTGGATGCACATTCACATCTACTAATTTAGGATCTATATCTATAAAAATAACAAAACTTGGATAACGACCTTTTGGTATTTTATCTTGATATATACTTTTGATTGCGCTTGATAATAATTTATCTTTAACTATTCGATTATTTAAAAAAACATATTGCTTATCAGAGTTACTATAATTAATATCAGTATTACCAATCCAACCTGAAAGCTTAATATCTCCATCAAAAGATTCAAAATATTTAGAATTATTCAAAAACTGAGAGCCTAATATTTTTTTAATTCTTTGATCTTTGATATCTTGGATATCTGCTTTATTAAATCGATAAATTTGCTTACTGTTATTAATAAAAGTAAATCCAACTGAAAAATTACTTAAAATTATTCTGTTCACAATATCTAAAATATGCTGATTTTCTGTTTTTTCTGATTTTAAAAATCTTTTCCTAGCTGGAGTATTATAAAATAAATTTTCTATAATAAGGCTAGTTCCTTGATTATGGCTTGCTGCATATATTTGTAGCTCATTAGATATTTCATAAGCTTTATCAGAATTTATATTCTTAGATATTAATTTAAAATTAGATACTGATGCAATGCTTGATAAAGCCTCACCTCTAAAACCAAAACTAGACAAACTGTTTAAATCATTAATCTTTGAAATTTTACTTGTGGCATGCTCTGACATAGCTAAAGGTAAATCATTTTTATGAATACCTACACCATCATCTTTAATATGTATTAAATCAATACCGTAATTTTTAACTTCTATCCTAATATTGTTAGCTTTTGCATCTAAAGAATTTTCAACAAGCTCTTTTATAACATTAGCTGGACGCTCAATAACTTCTCCTGCTGCGATTTGATTAGCTACTATACTATCTAATTTACTAATGCGTGCGTGGTTATTTACTTCTATAGCCATTTTATATAAATCTTCTAACTTTTATTCTGATACTTTGATTTTACATTGCTTGCCTGAAGAATGTCATTAAATTTATTCTGATTTATATTATATTTCTCAAATTTATTAAAGTATTGATATATGCTTTCTGCTATGTTTTTAGCTATTTTATTTTGAAATTGTGAAGATCTTAATTTTAACTCACCTTTGTAATTTGATATAAATCCTGTTTCTATTAATATAGAAGGTATATCTGGTGACTTTAAAACTAAAAAACCCGCCTGTTCAACATAACGTTTATGTATAGTTGTTATATTTCTTAAACTAGCTAATACTGTACTAGCTAAATTATAACTATATGTTTTTGTTGCCGTTTGAGATAAATCTAATAATACATGTGCCAACATATCATCTTTATCATCCAAATTAACTCCTCCTAATAAATCTGCATTATTCTCACTATCAGCAAGCCATCTTGCAAGCTCACTGGTAGCCCCTTTATCTGATAAAGTAAATACAGATGCACCATGAACTCTTTTATCTGTAAACCCATCTGCGTGTATTGATATAAATAAATTGGCGTTATAATCTCTTGCAAGCTGAATTCTTTTTCTTAAACCAATATAATAATCACCTTTTCTGATCAAAATAGGCTCTATATCTTTATATAATTTTAAATAATTATATAAATTTTTTGCTATATTATACGTTACATCTTTTTCATAAGTACCCCCAGGACCTATGGCTCCAGGATCCTCACCACCGTGCCCTGCATCTATTGCAATAATAAATTTTTTATTGTGTTTTACTATATGATTTTGATTTTGGTTTTCTTGTATATTTAAATCCACTACTAATCTATGGCTATATATTGTATTTGGATTTAATTTAAATACTTTATAATCAATATTTGATATATTTTTATCTAAATCAAAAACAAGTCTTAATTTATCTTTATTTTGATAATATCCAAATCTTGTTTTATTTAAAAGATGATTTACTTTAGGAATTTCTTGTATTTTTTGTTTTAAACGGCCATCTAAATTCGATACTTGATTTAAATCTATGACTAATCTTGAAGGATTTTTTAAAAAAATTTTGGAATAATCAACCTGACTGTCTAAGTCAAAAACAACTCGAATTCCATCAGGCTGCCTCCAAATTCTTATGTCTTGAACTTTATTAAGAGAATAATAACTACAACTAAAAAATATGTTTATTACTATAAAAATTAATTTATACATAATTTAGCTCAGTAAAATAATAACCCAATATAAACTAGAAAAACTATTTTATATTAGGTTGCATAAACTGGTAATAAATAGTCATTTGTTAGAATTTGACTTTCTTTCTCAAAACTAACCATTTCCCATGCTAATTGATCAGCTAACAATTCCTTTAATAATAAATTATTTAAAGCATGCCCTGATTTATAACCTGAAAACTTACCTAAAATTACCTTACCTAATAAATATAAATCTCCTACAGCATCTAAGATTTTGTGCTTAACAAATTCATCTTCATACCTTAAACCATCTTCATTTACTATACGGTAATCATCAAGTACTAAAGCATTATTAAAGTTTGCTCCTAAAGCTAAATTTTGAGCACGAAGCATTTCATAATCATTAATAAAACCAAAGGTTCTAGCACGACTAACTTCTCTTTCAAACGATACTTTTCCAAAGTCACACTCACAGTTTTGAATCCCTGAAGATATAACGGGATGAGAATAATTAATTTTAAAATCCACTCTAAAGCCATTATAAGGCTCTAATTGAGCAAACTTATCATCTTCCGTAACTTTTATTTTCTTTTTAATTTTAATAAATTGTTTCGGTGATTTTTGTACATCAATACCTGCTGATTGCAATAAAAAGACAAATGGCCCAGCACTACCGTCCATTATTGGAATTTCATCTGCGGAAACATCAATATATAGATTATCTATTCCTAAACCACATACCGCTGCAAGTAAATGCTCAACTGTAGCAATTTTTGTATTATTTTTTACTAATGTTGTTGATAAAGTTGTATCACCAACACTACTTGGAATAGATGGTATGATGACTACAGGATTTAAATCTATTCTTCTAAAAATAATACCTGTATTTACAGGAGCAGGCCTTAATACCAATAAGACTTTATGTCCTGTATGGATTCCAACCCCTGTTGCTTTTACTGAATTCCTGATGGTTCTTTGCCAAATCATTTTTATATCCCTAACATGTGCACACTAAATAAACTAACCAAAACAAATTACTGTTATTTTAGTTTAAATTACAACATATAACAACTTTATAATGTAAAATCTTCACAATAATAAAGAGTTATTGTGAGTTTTTAATCTGATTGATAAGAACCCTTCTAATTTATTCGTCAGCTTGTCTTCTTAAAAACGCTGGTATATCTAAATAATCTAAATCTTTATTATCTCTAGTTTGATTATTCATTAAATTAGATTTATTTTGCTGTCTCATGATAGTTGGTCTATCTAAACTATCATAATCTAAACTACCATCAGCTTGAGTACTTTTTAATACCGTTTCTGTTTTTGAATCAAAAGCATTTTTACCTAAGCCTGTAGCAACAACTGTTACTTTTAAATCTTCACTCATTTCTGGATCAATTACTGTACCAACTACAACTGTTGCATCATCTGAAGTAAATCCTTTTATAACTTCACCAACAGCTTCAAATTCACCTATAGACATATCCATACCAGCTGTAATATTAACCAAGACTCCTTTGGCTCCAGCTATATCAATATCTTCTAATAAAGGACTAGATATAGCCATTTCAGCAGCTTCAATAGCTCTTTTTTCCCCAGTAGCAGATCCTGTCCCCATCATTGCCATTCCCATTTCAGACATAACGGTACGAACATCTGCAAAATCAACGTTAATAAGTCCAGGTCTTGTAATTAATTCAGCTATGCCTTGTACAGCACCTAAAAGGACATTATTTGCAGCTTTAAATGCATCTAATAAAGTAACACCTTTACCTAATACATTTAATAATTTAGTATTGGGTATTGTAATTAAAGAGTCAACGTGCTTACCTAACTCTAAAATACCTTGCTCTGCTATATATACTCTTTTTTTACCTTCAAAAGCAAATGGTTTTGTCACAACAGCTACCGTTAAGATACCCATTTCTTTTGCAAGCTCAGCAACAACAGGAGCCGCTCCAGTGCCTGTACCGCCCCCCATGCCTGCAGTTATAAAAACCATATCAGAGCCATTTAACACTTCTTGAATTCTTTCTCTGTCTTCTAAAGCAGATTGCTTACCTATTTCTGGGTTTGCACCAGCTCCTAAACCTTTAGTAATAGAAGTTCCTAACTGCATTAACGTTTTTGCTTTAGAGTTTTTAAGGGCTTGAGCATCTGTATTAGCACAAACAAACTCTACACCTTCAATATTTTCTGTTACCATGTAGTCAACAGCATTGCCGCCGCCGCCGCCAACACCTATTACTTTAATAACAGCAGATTGTTGAAAGCTATCCATTAATTCGAACATAAATTCTCCTTTAATCAAATGATTATAAGCCCTTAAATAATTATTTTACTCTATTTAGAGTTCTCATCAATTACTTTTTAATTAATTATTTTTAAAATCCATAATTTCTTTAACAATATTATTTTTAACCCATGCTTTAATCTTACTCCAAGCAGGGTTAAACTTAAATGAGTTAAATTTACCACTTGTCTTTTTTATTGATTCTTGATGACTTGCATAATGCAATATTCCAATAGCTGTAGCGTAACTTGGATTTTTCACAATATCATCCATTCCAGAAACATTACCTGGAAAACCAATCCTAACAGGCATATCAAATATTTTTTCAGCAACATCAACTATACCAGAAACTTTAGCGCTTCCTCCTGTTAAAACAATACCTGCTGATAATAAGTTAACAAAACCTAATCTCATTACTTCATTGTAGATTAATTGCAAAAGCTCTTCGTATCTACAGTCCATTACATTTATTAGTTTTTTACGCTTAACTGGAATATATTGCTGCTCACCTATTTTAGGTATGTTAATAAATTCATCTTCTTCAGCTGCAAGTTTATTTCCTATTAGACCATATTTTATCTTAATTTTTTCACTAGCTTTAGGTGGAGTTCTAAGTGCCACAGCTATATCATTAGTTACATGATTACCCCCAATTGGAATAACAGAAGTATACCTAATCGCCCCTTTAGTGAAAATAGCTATATCAGTTGTACCTCCTCCTATATCAACAAGGCAGACACCTAATTCTTTTTCATCATCTGTTAAGACAGCATGGCTAGACGCTAATTGTTGTAAAACTATATGCTCTACATCAATACCAGATCTTCTTACACCTGTTATAATGTTTTGAGTTGCGCTAACTGATCCTGTTACAATATGAACTTTCGCCTCAAGTCTAACTCCTGACATCCCTATTGGTTCTTTAATATCTCTTTGTTCATCAATAATAAATTCTTGAGGTAAAATATGTATAATTTTTTGGTCTGCAGACAAAGATATAGCTTTTGCAGCATCAATAACTCTTTCTACATCAGACAAACTAACTTCTTTGTTCTTAATAGCTACTATTCCATGAGAATTAATGCTGTTAATATGAGCCCCTGAAATGCCAACATATACTGAGTGAACTTTACATCCAGCCATTAACTCAGCATCAACAAGAGCTTCAGAAATAGCTTTTACTGTCATCTCAATATTAACTATCACTCCTTTTTTTAGACCTCGAGATTCAGCATGCCCAACACCTATAATCTCAACTTCTCTGGTATCAGATAATTCTGCTATCATTGCAACAACTTTTGTAGTACCTATATCAAGGGCAACTACTAATTGTTTATCATTTATTTTATTAGACATTTAGTCAATATCTCCTTATTTAACAGCAATCCCATTAGTATATCTTAAATCCACATATTTGATATTTTCTATATTATTTTTTTTATTTAAATAACGACCTAGTTTAGAAATTTTTAAATCAATATCCTTGTTATTAAAGTTGAGCTTACCAAGATTAACAGTGAAACTATTATTTATAACAAAACTTACTGAGTTTATGGAATTGAAGTTGATACTTGTTAAATTTAATTTTTTATCTAAAGACTGATCTTTAAAGCTATTTATTTTAGAAATATTTGAATTAAGAGATTTAAAGATTTGGCAAACTTTGTTTTGCTGGGTATTATCTAAAAAATTATTATGTAAGTCAATAGATGCTAAGTTTTCTAGATCATTATATTTATTATTAGATATATTTACAAAGCCACAATTATTCGCAAGAACAAATAAGTGGTTTTGATTTAATTTAACTTTAGCTATCGATTTAATTTCTGAAATTCTTATTTTTATAGTATTAGGCCAAATACGCACAATCTTTATTTCTTCAACAAAAGGCAAAGCCTGTAATTTCTCTTGCATACTTTTAAGACTAACAGTAAAAAAATTTCCTGAAACGTCATTGCTTAATGCTTTTTGTATTTTTTTCTTGTCCAAAAATTCCATTTTTGATTCTATTTGAACGTGTTTAATTTTAAAAAAAGTTATTTTTCCTATAAGCAAATAAATGCATATTGCAAAAATAAAGCTAACAAAAATAATAAACCCAAGTCTTTTTATATTCATTATAGTTAATTAACCTGTGCTTTTCCTCTATTTGCTTGTTTTTCTTTATTTTTTAGTGTTGCTTTATAGGCAATTTTTAAAACCAACTCTTCAAAACTCAAATCTATTTCTTTAGCTCCCATAGGAACTAAACTATGAGCAGTTAATCCTGGTATAGTATTTACCTCTAAAATATAAATACTATTGGAGTTATTATCTAAAATTAAATCAACTCGAGCCCAATCATGACATTGCAAAATATCAAAAGCTTTTTTAGAAATGTTAGTGATAATATTTTCCTGACTATCCGATAAATTAGCAGGGCAATGATATTTTGTTTCATCTGAAAAATACTTTGCTTGATAATCGTAAAAATCAGAACTTTTATTCTTAATTGCTTCTATTTCTATTATTGGCAAGGCTTTATTATCAGAAAATCCAACTGTGATTTCTCGTCCATCAATCCATCTTTCAATCATAATATCGCCATATTGCTCAAGAAGATCCTTAACATTAGATAATAACTCATCTATATTATTTGCTTTTCTAACGCCAAGACTTGATCCTTCAAATACTGGTTTTATACAAAGCGGCATACCTAATTTACTCTCAATTTGAGCTATTGAAGTCTCATCATAAGTTTTCTTATTTAATAAGAAATCATCTAATACAGGTAAACCATGCGCTCTTAATACAGCTTTAGCATAAACTTTATCCATACATAAGCTACTAGATAAAACTCCAGAACCAGTATATGGAATCTGTAAACACTCTAATAAACCTTGAATACAACCATCTTCACCTAATAGACCATGCAAAGCTATAAATACTCGATCAACTAAATTCTTCTCAGCCATTTCATATAATTTTTTTAAATCAGAAACACCCATCCAGTCTAAAAGCTCAACATTACAACCTTGATTTTTTAATGCTTGATATGCAGCCTTACCAGTTAAAAGAGATATATCTCGCTCTTTTGACAATCCTCCAGCTATTACTAAAATTTTACCTAATTTCTTAGGATTAATTTTTTCAATTTTATTAAATTTGTTCATTATACAAATAATCTCCTAAAAAATGCACCTCTGGTTCTAGGTTTATATTATATTCTTTAAATACCATATCTTTCACATAAAATATTAAGCTTTCAATATCTTTTGCGGTTGCTGTTTTATCATTAATGATAAAGTTAGCATGTTTTTCAGAAACTTGCGCCCCACCAATACTATAATTTTTTAGCCCCAAGGTTTCTATTATTTTAGCTGCATAATTATCTTTTGGATTTCTAAATACTGATCCACCTGAAAACTTCCCTATCGGTTGAGATTCATTACGTGATTTTAATAGGTTTTTTATTCTAGCCAAACTTTCTTCTTTGACACCTTTGTCAAAAGCAAACCAAGCAGCAACAAACCATTCTTGTTCAATAGATTTATGTTTGACTGTCCTATATGAAATTTCAAATTCATGAGAATCTTTAAAAATCAATTGCCCTTGCTTGTTTATCATTTGAACCTTAGCTACAAAATCCCAAGTCTCGCCTTTATACGCACCAGCATTCATTGCTAATGCGCCGCCAACAGTTCCTGGTATTCCTGATAAAAACTCTCCTTTAGTAAAGCCATTGCTTGCCATGAATTTTGAAACTTTAGCGCATGGGACTCCGGCTTCGGCATAAATATATTTTTCATCAGCTAAAATTAAATTATTTAATAGACCTTGTGTAATAATAACTACACCCCTAATACCACCATCTCTAATTAAAACATTACTACCTAAACCTAAGAAACTTATAGGGATATCAACTAAATCATAATTTAAAATAGCTAAAAATTTTTGTAAATCAGCAAGGTCATCAGGCCAAAAAACTATATCTCCATCGCCCCCAACTCGCCAAGAAGTATATTTAGCAAGACTATGAGAAAACTCTACTTTGCCTTTTATTTCTTTTTTAACTTTAATTTTAAATAAATCAAAATTTTTTTCTAATTTGGATAAAATAGTCATATTTGTTTATATTAAATTATTTATTCTGGCAGTTCTGACATAACCCATAAATTATCAAAGTATGCTCATCCATTCTAAAGCTATGTTTTTTAGCTATCTCTTCTTGTTTTAATTCTATAATTTTATCAAAAAACTCTTCTATTTTACCACAACCATTACAAACCAAATGATCGTGATGCTCTCCTTTATTTAATTCAAACACTGCATGACCATCTGAAAAATTATGCTTTTTAATTAAACCAACTTCTTCAAAACTAATTAAAACTCTATATACTGTTGCTAAACTTGCATCATGACTGTGCTCTTTTAATTTACTATAAATATCTTCTGCTTTTAAATGCCCCGTTCGATCTTTTTCTAAAATTTCTAAAATTCTAAGCCTTTGGGTTGTAACCTTAAGGCCTGATTTTTTTAATTCTTGATCACTCATTAGTATCCCTTATATAATGTCCAAATATCTATTTATTTTATAACAAATTAATGATAACTTACAGTAAGTTACAACAATCAATGATTTTAATATTTTTATGAAAGCACCTAACTTTATTTCTAGCCCTTATTATAAAACATTTTTGACAATATTAGTTTTATTTATCTTAGGTGGCTGTTCAACCAGTTATGATATTGTTCCTGGCCATAAACTGCATGTCCAACAAGGTAACCTAATAACTAAAGATATGGTTAAACAATTAAAAGTTGGTATGACAAAACAACAAGCCAAATATATTCTTGGGTCTCCTATATTAGAAAATCTTTTAGGTAGTAACGAGTATACATATATATACACCGAACAAAATGCTCAAAAAGATTTCCATGAAAAAAAATTAATTTTAGGGTTTGATAAAACTAATAAATTAATTTCTATTAAAGGTAGCGGAGTTAAACAAGAACATATTGGTCAATATTATATAAATAATAATACCGCTATATCATAATGCGTTAATAATATGCTGGACGATATTAACGATTATAATTTTAAAATTAAAATTCCTGAATATTTTAAAAATAAAATTAACTTTGATAATCCAAATGATCCTTTATTATTGCAAGTAATGCCTCAGGCTGCAGAAGGATTAATTACTCCTGGGTTTAATTATGATCCTCTAAACGAGACTAAATATAACAATATTCCTGGATTATTACATAAATATAAAACCAGAGTCTTAATTACGCTTGCTACAAACTGCTCGATTAATTGCAGGTATTGCTTTAGAAGGCATTTTGATTATAAAACTAATAATATATCCTTGAAAAATTTTGATAGTATTATTGATTACATAAAAAAGAATAAAAATATAAACGAAGTTATTTATAGTGGTGGTGATCCATTATTAGCTCCCAATAAATACATTCAAAATATAACTAATAAAATCTCTAAAATAGACCATATTAAATATATTAGAATTCATTCAAGAATCCCTATAGTTGATCCAGATAGAATAAATCAATCTTTTTGCGATATTTTTAATAATCATGACTTAGCTCATATTAAGACTATATTAGTAACGCATTGTAATCACCCGGATGAACTAGATGATTATATAAAATCTAAAATGCAATTATTAAAAAACAACAATATTACTGTACTTAATCAATCAGTATTATTAAAAAACATAAATAATGATCCAAATATTTTAACTAAATTAAGCTATAAATTATTTGATTGTAATATAATGCCTTATTATATTCATATGTTAGATCCTGTGCAAAATGCCGGTCATTTTCAAGTAGATAAAAAAACAGCTTTAGATATAATGCACAAAATAAAAGCTATGTTACCAGGTTATCTTGTCCCTAAACTAATGCAAGAAATACCTGGTGAAAAATCTAAAACTGAAGTTAAATAATTTTTATATTTATTTAAATTAAAAAAACATAAAATATTTAGATAAATTTAAACTCAAATTATTATTTCCATAATGCACTTTTACTGATTTTTTTAAATCTAGCCCAGATATTGCTATTTTTTTAGTCTTTAATGATTCTGAGCCATAGTAATTGTAACCAAGACTCCAATGCCAATTATTATTAAACTCTTTTGTTATTCCAATACCAGCATTATATGCTAATGCTGTTTGTTTATTAGTTTTCAACCTAGTATCAATAAACTCTGGGCCACCTGTAACTGTTAAACCCAACTCATAAAGATTCGCACCTACACCTAATTCGACATAAGGTCTAACCCCGCTTTCTTCATAATGAAAATAGAACTTGCTATTTAACATTACATTTAAACTTTTTAATGGGAGTTTAGCCTTAGAATCTTTAAGTCTAAGTCGTTTGTCTTTTAAAATTTCAATTTCGCCGTAGGAAGAGCCTTTAAAATATAAAGCACTAACTCCATAAAAAATCTCTTTTATATAATCATTTTCATTTGCAGGAACAATTAAACCTAAAGCTCCACCAACAGTTGCATCTTTATATCCATCTTGAACGTATATTTCATCTTCACCTAAAGAAAAATCTCTTAAATAATATATATCTAAATTTCTTTTTGAAAAATAAGAATAACCTGCATTTAAGCTTGCCGATAACTTATAATGAGTATGTCTTTCTTGCACATAGATAGCGCTTTTAGTTTTATATAAATCTTCCTCATATATTTTAGAAAAAGCATTTATTGATGAAAACATCATAATAACAGATAGAGTTTTTTTGAAGCGCATTTGTTTAGTCCTTTATAATACTGTGTAATTAAATATTATATACACTAAAGATATTTAGTTCAAAATTTTAAATTCATAATAAACTGCTAGAGTAGAAATATTAAATTAGA
>TARA_R110002072_G_scaffold20841_4_pt1 | contig 34612 bp, 33 predicted proteins | sample TARA_R110002072 | Tara Oceans TARA_R110002072 (sample SAMEA4397118) | marine metagenome | biome: Polar Biome; feature: [SRF] surface water layer (ENVO:00010504); material: water (ENVO:00002006), including particulate matter (ENVO:01000060) such as... | depth 5 m
AAAAGCTGCAAGATAAAATGCGGTAGCGTCGGGAGATGGATTCAGCAGCATCCAAATAACAAATGCATAGAGCGGAACACCAAGCACAATCCAGGGTTTTCTCCTGCCCCATCGAGTGCGAACTCGATCACTGAAGAAACCCATCAGTGGGTCAGAAACAGCATCAAATATGGCGGCGCAGAAAATCACCGTCCCAATCAGCGCTAGACTGAGGCCAATTTCCGTTGAGTAAAGTCGAGGAATCCAGACCGCAAGAGGATAGCTCATGATGGCAAGTGGTAAACTTACCGAGCCGTAAATCCACGCGGTTGATTTTTTAATATCCGGCGCAGCAACATTTGCTTGGATGTCTGACAAAGTATCCCCCTAACTTCATCTAAGTAACCCGTGAGGCTACCATACGAAAAGGGAGTAATCGGTGTCCAGCAAACAAAAACGGCGCCATTAGCGCCGTTTATTTGTGACCTGTTGTTAGGCTTATATACGCAAAGCCAAATCAGCCAAACCCATGTTTCGAGGCTTAGCGCTATGCTTCGATATAGTCCTGCATCTTCTCGAAGGATCTTGCTTCGATTTGACGAATTCGCTCCATCGAAACGCTGTATTTTTCACTCAGTTCCTTTAGACCGGCCTTATCATCCGACAACCACCGGCTTTGGACAATATCACGGGCCCGATCATCTAAAGATGCAAGTGCTGTGACCAGACCCTGGGATCGAATCTCGGTGACCTCTTCATCGGCCGCAACCCATGCCGGATCATCATTCTCATTGCCCGCCAGGTAAAGGGAAGGGCTTGACGTAAAATTATCCTCATCGTCGTTCGCGGTCATGTCAAAACTGGTATCGACCTGACCAAGGCGCGACTCCATTTCCCGCACTTCTTCCGGCTTAACATTGAGGTCTGCGGCCACCCGGGCAACGTCATTGGCAGAGAACCAGCCTAGCTTGTCCTTGGCTTTGCGTAGATTGAAGAATAACTTACGTTGGGCTTTGGTCGTCGCAACCTTAACGATCTTCCAGTTCTTTAGAATGTACTCATGTATTTCTGCTTTTATCCAATGAACGGCAAAGGTCACAAGTCGAACTTCATTGTCCAAATTAAATCGTTTTACCGACTTCATAAGGCCAATATTGCCCTGTTGAATCAAGTCCTCCAGGGGCAACCCATAGCCGGTGTAGCTTCGCGCAACATAAGCCACATATCTCAGATGTGACAGAATGATCGTGCGGGCTGCATCCAGATCGTCCTGATCCTGAAACTGGCGAAACAAATCGATCTCTTCTTCCTTGGTCAACACAGGAATTTGCTGCACGGAGTCAAGGTAACTCTGCAAGCTTCCGCTGCTTAACGTTGGAAGATGAGTAGGCATTGCTAACGCAGTTGCTGTCATTTTGTTCCTCTCCTGTGGTCTATGAGAAAGTCTCGTTCTAACCAATAAGTTAGACGCTCATTTTTGACCTTTGTTCCATAAATTGGGCCGTCTTGGACCAATTCAAGGGGGCATTTTAGAATTTATTTTTAACAATACAATGAAATTTAACTATTTGATTTAATTGAATATAATTCCGTTTTTGGGTCGCTCCTCCATATAAAGAAGATTAATGGTAGGATCTGGATGACCCAATCAGAGACCCTTTATGCAGCCGATCACTGAATCCCAAATCCGCGAGCTGTTCAAAGATGAGCACGAAACGCTCCACCTACCTCGTCTTGATCACGTCGACTGGGCCGTTTTGGACTATTTTGGCTGGATTCACCCCGGTGGCCATCTGGGGTATATGGTTACACCCCTGGCTGATGATGAGGATCTACGGGGCATCGTATTACGCCGGGCACTCGCGAATACAACCCGGCCCAGAATGGAGATGTGCGGCTGGTGTCATCACGTCCATAAACGCAATGGTACAGCCATGTTTTCAGTGGTCGTTAAGGGCACGGACGAGCGCCGGACCATAGGTAATAGGATGTGCCGAAATCTCGATTGTAGCCTGCGGATTAGAAACCTCTCCTCGGATCCCCCGAGCTATATGATGGAAACCCTGCATCTGCAGAGCAAGATCCAGAGGCTGCAAAATTCAATCTATCGGTTTCTCTATCGAGCAAATGCCCTCTACACCACCTGAGCCAAATTCTACCGGGATAGCTTTTGGCAACAGAACTTCTAGCGAGCCAACTGCTAGAAAGCCGACTTCTAGAATTGACTCGACAGCGGGGTTACACTGCAGATCACAAAAAATTGACCCTAGTTATGACAGCCCAGCAAACCGATGCCCTCAATCGCAATCCTAATAAACTGGACATGGTTCGCGTCGCAACCTATGAACGGTGTATCAACGCAAGCATCGAACGGGTCTGGGAGAATGTACTCGACTGGCAACATCTGCCCTGGCTGCACGATTCCAGCTTCGATTTTGTCGCGCTGGATACCGCGGGAGACTGGGGTTGGCGAACCTGGTCCAATCCCGAAAAAACTGGCTACGTTGAACTGTGCGTCAACCGCGAGAAGTCGGAATATGTCGCAAGGAGCTATCAGAACGGCGAACAAATATCGGAAATCTGGACCCGCCTTGTGCCATCCCAAAACAAAACAGAAATCGAAGTGGCCTTCGAATTGCCCAACGTTACACCAGAGAAGGTCGCCAAGCTCGGCACAATCTTCGTTACACTCTACTCGCGACTTTGGGATGAAGATGAGGAAATGATGATGCTGAGGGAGACTCGTCTCCAGCAAAAATTCAATGATCCCGCGCCCACGGTACTGACTCTGCAAAAACCCTTACAACTGCCCCTTACCGTTTCGTTAGGCCGCGGCGATTGGATACTCGGCCAGGACAATGATGGCTTATTTGTCCATAGCGCAATCTGTCCACATCTACTGGGTCCCCTTGAGAGAACAAAAAACGCAGATCGGCTCAGTTGCCCCTGGCATGGATATGAATTTGATGTTCATTCGGGTGATTGCCTGACAACTGACGCAGCCCCCTGCCGGCTTAAGCCACCACCTAAAATTGACGAAACTGAAAGTTCAATCACACTCAGCCTCAAATAAGGAAAGCACCATGACACAGATTAAAGTTGGCGAAGTATCCCTTGAATACGACACGTTCGGCGATAAAAACAATACGCCGGTGTTATTGATCATGGGACTAGGCGCCCAGATGATCCATTGGGACGAAGAGTTTTGCCAACAACTCGCAGACAAGGGGCACTTTGTCATCCGCCACGACAATCGTGACGTTGGACTCTCCACATCCTTTGCCGGCGACATGGATATGATGGAAATTATGAAGGATGTACTTGCCGGTAATAAACCTGAAGTGCCTTACACACTTGAAGATATGGCCGCCGATAGTGCCGGCCTACTGGATGCGTTGGGTATCGAAAAAGCTCACATTTGCGGCGCATCAATGGGCGGTATGATTGCCCAATTGGTTGCCTGCGGGTACCCAGCTAAATCATTAAGCCTGACCTCTATTATGTCGAGCACTGGGAATCCAGACTTGCCTAAGTCAACGCCTGAAGCTCAGGCCGCATTAATGGCACCCAGACCTAACGGTGAAGAAGAAACCATTGCCCGTGCGATTGAAAATGCAAAAGTCATCGGCAGCAAGGGTTTTGAGTTTGATGCTGAGCGGACGGCAAAACGAGCAATCGAAGCATTCAAACGTTCATTCAATCCAATGGGAGTGGCCCGCCAGATGGCTGCAATTGCTGCCAATGGCGATCGCCGTGAGCGCCTGAAGAAATTGGATCTACCCTGCGTTGTGATCCACGGCACAGAAGATCCGCTGGTGCCTTTGGCTGCGGGTATTGATACGTTCGAAAGTATCGCCGGCGCAAAACTGGTACAAATTGAAGGGATGGGTCACGATTTACCACCCGGTGCGTGGACGCAGGTGATTACCGCGATCTGCTCTTTGACTCAACAAGAGACGGCTTAACAATCTGCCAAAGGGGTTACCCAGCCCGCTTTGCCGGTTAGTCCGCAAATCGCTATCAAATGAAGCCTGGCCGGTACTTAGATAGAATTTGGATAGAATTTAGATAGAACTTAGATGGACTTCGGATAGATGTTGTCGATCTAAGTTCAGGTGATCACAATCGCTAACACGATCAAAACAACCGTTAGACCGATAAAACCACCAAACGTCATCGCTAGAGACCGAACGGTCTGGCTGTCTTCTTCATTGAACACTGACATGTCATTACCTGTTATTAGTCATTATTATCCAGCGAATTTACAGCATTGACTGTTGAGGTCAATGCCAAACTTACCAAAACCGGATCAGGACCATGCCAGAGTTGCCGGACCTGACAATCTACCAGGAAGCCATCGAGGCGCGACTAGTCGGCGAATCGCTTATTGGTATCCGAATCCTCAATCCTTTTGTACTCCGTACCGTTAGTCCGGAAGTGACCGCGTTTGCCGGATGCCGCTTTACTGGAACCAGAAGAATTGGCAAACGCATCGTACTCTGCTTTCAACCAGCTCAGGGCGCATCACTTTTTGCTGTGGTGCATCTTATGCTTGCAGGAAGGTTTCAGTGGTATCAGTCTGGCAGCAAAATACCTCATCGTCTCGGCCTGATGGGCTTCGACTTTCCCGGGGGCACCCTCGGGCTTACCGAAGCAAGCCAAAAACATCGAGCTGCTCTACATCTGGTTCAAGGTGAAAATGCCCTGGCTGAATTTAACCTGGGCGGCCTTGAACTCAAAGACGCTACCCTCCCATCGTTTAAAGCAAGTTTAAGTCAGGAAAACCATACCTTGAAGCGGTCTATGACGGACCAACGATTTTTAGCTGGGATCGGTAATGCGTACTCCGATGAAATCCTACACCGGGCAAAAATTAGCCCGATGCGTCAGATAAAATACCTGAGTGATGATCAATGGCAAAGCCTGTTTGAAGCCTGTCTCACGGTGATCTCAGAATGGACCAATCGACTCAGGGAAAAAACCGGGGAGTCATTCCCGAAAAAAGTGACGGCCTTCCAACCGGAAATGGCCGTCCATGGAAAATTCAAACAGCCTTGCCCCGATTGTGGCAACCCCGTACAACGGATTCGCTATGCAACCAACGAATGCAATTATTGTGCAGCATGTCAAAATCAGGGAAACCTACTTGCCGATCGCAGCCTCTCCCGCTTGCTGAAAAAAGATTGGCCAAAAACTTTGGAAGAACTCGATCAATGAAAATAGCTGACCGTCTCAAAATTGCTAACGTTGACTGGGGCCGCTGGCAGCCGGAAGAAACCGCCACATTAATGTTTGTCGTACAGAACAACGAGGTGCTGTTGATCCGAAAAAAACGCGGCCTCGGTGCTGGCAAAATGAATGGCCCCGGGGGACGTCTCGAAGGTAACGAAACACCATTGCAATGCGCCATTCGCGAGACTCAGGAGGAGTTATGCATCACACCAATGCAGATTCGTGCCGCCGGTGAATTATTCTTCCACGCGGAGGATATGCCTCGCATTCACGCATTTGTTTTTGTCGCAAACGCCTATACTGGCCAACCCACCGAAACCGATGAAGCAGTACCCCATTGGACACCCCTCAGCCAACTGCCATTTGACGAAATGTGGGAGGATGATCGACTATGGCTAGGCGCGGCCCTCGAAGGGCAAACGGTCCGGGGTTGGTTTAGTTTTGTTGAAGAGTCGCTGTTAGACTATCGACTCGAGCTCACGCCTGGCTATAGCACGGAATAAGATCATGTATGAAATTCCAAAAATCGCAGTCGCCATCTTACTTAATCTGGATAACGATGAAGTGATACGTGGCACTATCTGGATTACCGAAGATCGAGTTTCAGCGATGGGTGATCCCCTGGTGGAAGATTTTTTGAACAATGAAGAGGATATGTTCATTTCTTTTGAGAGTGATGCCGGTGCATATCGGTTAATCAATAAACACCACATTATCTATCTTGAAACCGATCAGACCGACAAAGAAGTTCGGTCTCAAACGCCCCACGCGCCTCACTCGGTTGTTGTTCATTTCAACAACGAACAAACACTTTATGGTGTGGTATACCCAACCCTGGATGAAGAAACCCGGGTCTCAGATCTATTAAATCAAAAAGAACAATTTCAGGTGCTTTACAGACAAGAACGAAAAATCATATTTAATCGCGCCTGCATCGTCTACGCCAACGCGAACTAACGGAGAATCCAATGCTAGAGGTTTACCAATTCCCTTGCCTATCTGACAACTACGGCTATTTGATTCACGATACCGTCAACAACCTAACGGCAACCATCGACACACCGGAGGTGGGTCCAATCAATAGGGCCCTCGAACAAAAAGGTTGGACGCTTACCCATATTCTCAACACCCACCACCACTTCGATCACGCGGGGGGGAATCTGGAGTTAAAAGCCCAGTGGGACTGTACAATTGTTGGCTCAAAGCCCGACGCAAAACGAATACCCGGTATTGATGTTGAACTGGATGATGGGGACACCTATCAGTTTGGTGATCACCTTGCGACGGTATTTGATGTGTCTGGTCATACGATGGGACACATCGCGTTCTTCTTTGCCGAGGCTGAGATTCTCTTTAGCGGTGATGCACTGTTTGCATTGGGTTGCGGAAGACTGTTTGAAGGAAGTCCTGAGCAAATGTGGACCAGCCTGTCGAAACTAAAAGCTCTGCCCGACAGTACCACCGTGTACTGCGCCCATGAATACACCGCAGCAAATGCCGCCTTTGCCCTATCTGTAGAACCACAGAACCAGGCACTGCTCGAGCGGGCTGAAGAAATAAAGTCCTTACGTAAAAACAATACCCCAACGGTCCCGTCCAATCTGGGAGTTGAGAAAGCGACTAACCCTTTCCTGCGACCCGACAGCGAAGCGCTACAAAAAACCCTGGCTATGTCCGGTCAATCCCTGGTGGAAGTCTTTGCAGAAACCCGGCGGCGAAAAGACAACTTCTAATCACCGCCGCGCAGCTGAATCACTCTAGGCAAATACCTCGGTCAGAAAGTTTTTGATGGACTGGGTAGCGCGATCATTGGCCACGGTATTAAAAACCGTTCCAAAGTCAGGATTGTTTGCACCTGGGTTTGTGAAGGCATGGGTTGTGCCACCATAGGCATGAACCTGCCAATCAACACCCGCCTGGGTCATTTCCTGTTCAAGCTCTAATACCTGCTCTGGCGGTACCATCGGGTCATCAAATCCGTGCAAACATAAAACTTTGGCGGAAATTTTTTCATTCGGCACGTCACCGGGAGAAAAGATACCGTGAACACTAATCACACCCAGGACATCCGCGCCAGAACGGGCAAGTTCTAATACACACATACCACCAAAACAATATCCCATGGCTGAGATCTTAGTGTTATCTACGTAATCGAGCCCTTTTGCCAGATCTAGGGCGGCGGTAATTCTAGCTCGCAGCAATTTGCGATCCGTGGCAAAAGGTCCCATCAAACTACTGTTGTATTCAACATCATCGTCTTTACCGAAGATGCCTTTGCCATACATATCAATTGCAATTCCGATATAACCCAGTGCAGCCATTTCATCTGCTTTGCCCGTCGCAAAATCCCGGCGACCGGTCCAGTCGTGGGCGATTAGAACGGTAGGTTTTGGACCAGGCGTACTATCGTCATAGGCGATATAAGCTTCTAATGTGGCGTCGCCATCTTGATAATCGAGAGTTCCGGTATACATTTTATCTCCTTAGTTTTTAGTGTGATTGGTAGTTTGTCGTAGCCAGTGAAATTCAGGATTCAACAGGGCATTAATGTAGATTTTTAGCTCAGGGCTGTTTACCCGCTCAGGGCTGTTTATTCGCTCAGGGCTGCTAACTCCCGAATGGCGATGTCGGTGGTGAAGAATACCTGGCCTTGCATGCGCTCGAAGAATTCAGTTTCCTTTAGCTTATCCATCACGGGGCCCTTTACCTCTGCCAGGTGAAGCGTCACACCTAGCTCATCAAGACTATCGGATAGCACTTCGAGCATTTCAAGACCACTGGTATCAATAAAATTTGTTGCGGTACAAATAAGCAGAACGTGTTTCAGTTCACGCGACTCAGTCACCTCGTTTAACAAAAATGTCTCGATGTAGCGAGAATTGACAAAATAGAAACTTTCGTCAATCCGGACCGCCAGCACCCCTGGTAATGTTTCAACCTTGTGCCTGAGGACGTTGCGAAAATGTTCGGTCCCCTGCCAGCGACCCACCACAGCAATATGAGGTTTACTGCTACTACGAATCAACAACACAAAGGAGATCCCGACCCCGACAAGGATTCCAGACTCAACCCCAAAAACCAGTACCGAGAGAAAGGTAAATACAAAGGTCACCGCATCAGCTGCGTTAAACTCAAAGGTTCTTTTAATGCCATGCCAATCAATCAGTTGCCATGCTGACAAAACGATGATGGCAGCCAAAATACTTTTTGGTAAATAATAGAAGAACCAGCCAAAACCCAGAAGTGCACACAGCACCAACATTGCCGTGACAATACCTGCGAGCTGCGTTGCAGCACCAGCGGAAAAGTTCACAATTGTTCTGGCAAAACTGCCTGCAACTGGGAATCCTCCAACCAGGGCAGAGCCGATATTGGCAAAGCCTAGCCCGATTAACTCCTGATTTGGTACAAGTTTCTCTCGACGCTTTACTGCGACAGCGGTACCAATAGAGGTACTTTCCATAAACACCACCATGGCAATTAACAATGCCGAGGGCATAAGCGCTTCGATCTCTGTCCGATTGAAATCAAAAGCCTGAAGTTGCGGTAAGCCGCCGGGAATATCCCCAACAATAGGCAGGACCTCAGACTGACCGGAGAAAAACACATAGGCGACTGACAATACCACCGCATACATCGGTGCTGAACGAGTCAGCGCACCAATCCAAACCTCCGGCGTACCTTTTGCCTTGAGTAGCCTTGTCAGAGGTTCCCGGCACAGCAGCAATAAGACCACACTGGAAAGACCCAGCCCAAGGCTTATAAAATTGGTGTTTGTTAGCTGGTGCATTAGATGGCTGGATACCGACAGGAGGTCGGTGCCTTTTGCAGCGGAAACCCCAAGTAGGGTTGGTATCTGATTGAAAATAATTAGGGTTGCTGCCGCTGTAATAAAGCCACTGACCACCGCATGACTTAAAAAACTTATGACTGCACCAAAATTTATAACTCGAAGCACCAACAAAATGGCGCCGGTCAGTAACGCTAATTTGGACGCGACAATTGCATAGTTTGTGGTACCTGGCACCGCCAGATCACTCACCGCCTCTAACGTCATCATTGCGATTATTGCCGCAGGTCCTACCGCAAGGGTTTTTGAACTACCAAAAACACCGTAAAAAAGTAATGAGAAAATGGCGGCATACAAGCCAACTTGAGGCGGCAAGCCCGCCAGAAACGCGTAGGCGATCACCTGGGGAACCGTGATAAACAGCACCACCGAACCCGCAATCAGATCGTCCGCAAGCCATATTTTCTTGTAGCCGGGTAACCACTCAAGAATGGGAACAAACTGTTTTAGGCGGTGTGGAATCATCGCTCCATTGTCTTACATTGCCTCCAAGGATGAAACTAAATGAGCTTTTCCCGGCGTAGTGCCAACGAAATTTGAGTAGCCCAGGCAGCAACTCCTTTTGCACAGGGGTGATAACCGTCTTCCGCCATATATTCGGCATCGAGGGGAAGCTCCGTTGCAATGTAGGTCACCTGAGTTAACAATCGACCTACTCTGGATAGGCTATGGTCCAACATTTTGGCCCGGGTACCGAGGGCGAACCGTAGGGGTTGAGGCAATAGCGGAAACCCATGCATCGGGGGTAACCCTAACAACACAATCGGAACTCGGAAGCGCTTGATGAGTTCGCCAACAAGGGTGGTTAATTCAAGCTGCCAGCGGGTCATGGAGGTCAGATGGGAGACATCGTTTACCCCAATGTTAATCACCACCAGATCAGCCCTGCCATCAAGAAGCGGCAAACGCTTCAACAGGTCTCCCAGACGATCACCGTTTTGGCCTTCCGATCGCCAACTAACAGGTTCTCCCCTGTGCTCGGATATTAGCGTCGCCAGCTGAGCCGGCAATGCTGCACTCGTGACTTCTACCCCAACCCCCGCAACAATTGAGTCTCCAATCACTAATATTCGAAAGTCACCCTGGGTCATCTCCCTGGGGCCCGTGGCTTCGGCCAATTTGATGGCACGACGCCTGACAAAAAAGCCCTGAAGCAGCAGCAATGGGGACAGGAACAGACAACAGGTCCAGAGTAGTGACAGCCGAATCATCGCAGCAACTATTGGGTTAGTTCGACATCAACACTCGCAAGCAGTTGACCTTCGGATTCATAACGAGCGGTATAATGACCTGGTTTCGCGCCGAGGATCGTCCCAAGTGCGCCGGACATTAGGAACATCCCCTTTTTTAATGGATAGTTGAGGGACAGTGCCTTGTTCACTAACCAGACCGCTAGTGCTTTTTGGTCACCAATATCACCGCTTGTGGCTTCGTTGATGACATCCCCATCCTTTAGCAATTTCACCTGGATATGATTCGGCTCCGCTGATCCCAAAACAGGACCTTTGATATACGAGCCTCCAGCTGAATTCCCAGAAACCAAATCAACCGCAGATGCTTTACCGACGTAGCCAACTTCTGCAAGGTCAATGGCGATATGCAGTTGAGAGAAGGTTTCAGCAAACTGCTCAATGGAAACCTCAGTTGTGACATCAACGCCCAGCTCATAGCCTATTTCAACTTCAATAACGGGAACCACCATCTGAGAAAGATCATGTCTGCCTTCAACTCCAGCATTGGCCAGCAGCACCCCGAGTAACGGCTCGGTGACATTAAAGGCCGACTGGGCGGGTTTGGACGAGAGGACCGCCTTATACCCGACAAAGGACAAATTGAGCCTATCAAGCATTGCGCCCTGAATTTGGTAGGCCTGGGGCATTGTAGTGGCCGGGTCAACATTTGGCTTGAGCTGCCTTTGCTGATGGGCTGTTGCCATCAATTCGCCATAGTCCTGTTGTCTTGTATTCAAGCTATATTCCTTATACGGTCAAGCACAATTGGGTGTGCTCTGAGGTTACTCCATCATTCTACGGATTTTGTCGCGTTCTGTTTTGATTTTTCTGCTCGCTTCCCTGGCGAACGCCAAAGGTATCAATTCCCAGGCCCGGTCGGTAACCCTGTCGCTTCAGGTCGAACCACCTACCCTGGATAGTTCTGTCGTAACAGATACCACTAGCGGCCTCATTCTGACGTTGACCAACGAGGGACTGATATCCCTCGGCAAGCGTGGAGAGATTGTCCCAGGTATGGCTGAGCGCTGGGAACAGGATGGTCTCGATGTCACTTTTTATTTGCGCGAGGCACAATGGAGCGATGGGCAACCGGTTACCGCCCAGGACTTTGAGTATGCGTTTAAACGACTGGTTGATCCTACAACGGGCGGTGCGGGTTCGACATTTTTTGCATACATTCTAGAGAATGGAGAAGCAATTCTTCGGGGCGAGAAACCCACCGAAGCCCTGGGTGCAAATGCCATTAGCGACCGCATATTCAAGATTAGATTAAGCCGTCCTGCCCCCTATTTTCTAACTATCCTGACAAACCCACAGTGGCGACCACTGAGACAGGACTTTGTCGCTGCACAATTAGGTCGATACGGAGCAGACGCGGCCAACCTATTATCAAATGGACCATTTATACTGACAAACTGGACCCATAGTGCATCACTCAAACTCGTTCGTAACCCCACCTATTGGAACAAAGCGGACATCCATCTCAATCAAATTGATTTTGGTTACATTACCTCGGACACCCGTTCACTCCTTAACCTATATAAGAGTAACGAACTCGCCGCCCTTCGACTCAACGAGGACATATTGAAGGATACCCTGAGCTCCGGTCTTAGGGTTCAAAAAGCCCCGACCAACTGTTTGAGCTGGATCATGCTTAATATGCAGCCTGATCGCCTGACCAGTCATAAGAAAATTCGCCAGGCAATTCGATACGCAATTGATCGAGACCGCTACGGCAATACAATTGTCGGGTTACCCGGTACCAGAATTATCAACAGCATTTTTACGTCTAGAATGCAGGGTGTATCGGGGTCATTTCAATCCGAGTTCCCCGCGCCTGAAATTGAATACAATCTGGAGAAAGGGCGAGCGTTAATTGCCGAAGCAAAAGCGGAACTTGGTGTTGAGAAATTACCGCCGATTGTCATGTTGATCAATGAGACCAGGCAGATAGAGGCAGAATTTGTTCAATCACAATTAATGAACGGTTTGGGGCTTGATGTGCGGGTCGACAAACAAACGTTTAAACAGTCCCTGGTAAAATTTAGAAGCGGCGACTTTGACCTGGCCCGCAGTGGATTTTGTGGGGGAGCCCTGAATGACCCCGTGTTCTTTGCCGGAATATTTACCAGCCAAAGCGCCTACAACGACATGTCCTTCTACCATGAACGCTACGATGAGCTAATGAAAATCACACACTACTCAGCAGACCAGGCTGAGCGTATGGCTGCCTTTAATGAAATGCAGGATATTCTCTTTGAGGAAATCCCTATTATCCCCACCATCGAATCCTCATGGGTGTACGTTCAAGATCAAAGACTCCGAGGCTTAAAACGCTTTCCTAATATCGACTTCGCCCACGCCAGGCTGATCGGACGAGACTCCTAAAGCCCGTTGTTTTTGTCCCCGGAGATCAGGTTAGGTGAGGGTCATACGAGGGTTATTGCATTAACGGCTTAGCCGCCTCATCAAACAGGCGCGCAATATTCAGATGCTCACTCAGGTTAGCCGCCACTTCATCCAGACATTGTTCAACGTGATGATCGTAGTCAAAATTGCTAGACCCAGAGCTAAAAAATTGATTTAACCAGGCAGAGCGAAACTTATTATCGGTAAATATTCCGTGTAAATAGGTGCCTTGAACTCGTCCTGTAGCGTTTGAACTTCCCTCAATTCGGTCCGAGGCGAACCGTGCAAACGGCCGCACACAATCCGGTCCAGTTGTAGTGCCCATATGGATTTCGTATCCGCTGATGACAATCCCGCTGTTAACGTGGACCGCCTCAATTGGTGCAACCTGCTTGTTGCCCTGCATAGTTGTTACAACATCTAACAGACCTAACCCAGAAACACCGCCTGCTGCACCGTCCACTCCTGCCGGATCGTGGATTTCTTTGCCTAACAGTTGGTATCCACCGCAGATGCCAAATATTTTTCCACCGGCACGGGCGAAGGCAATACAATCGTGGTCCCAGCCCTGGGCTTGCATAAAGCGCAAATCGTTCAAGGTTGATTTGGTACCCGGCAAGATAATCATGTCCACGTCGAGGGGGATTGATGCTCCCGGAGGAACAAAGCCGAGGTCAACATGGGGTTCCATTCGCAGGGGGTCCATATCGTCAAAGTTTGCTATGCGAGACAGCATTGGCACTGCAATCTTAATTCGTCCGGTAGACTCCGCCTGGTGGCTCATCAGCTGCTCTAACACCACAGCATCTTCCTGGGGTAGCGCACGCGCGGCGGGTAACCAGGGCACAACGCCATGGCAAGCCCAGCCAGTGATTGACTTAATAGACTCAACCCCGTCTGTAAACAAGCTGGGATCACCACGAAACTTGTTAATAATAAAGCTCTTGATCAAGGCTCGATCGATCGGCGCAAGCACTTGCTGGGTGCCCACCAGCGCAGCTATAACACCACCTCGGTCAATGTCCGCAACCAAACATACGGGGGCGCAGACCCTGGCAGCAAACCCCATATTGGCAATATCATGTTGACGCAGATTGGTTTCCGCAGGACTACCGGCACCCTCCACGAGCACCAGGTCGTATTGCTCAATCAGGGTGGTAAAACTTTCGAGCACCGGCTCAATCAGGTTGCTTCGCTCACCAGAAAAATATCGTCTAGCACTCGTTTCGCCGATAGATTGCCCCTGCACAATAACCTGAGATGCGCCATCAGCCTGGGGTTTTAGTAACACAGGATTCATATGGACCGTGGGATTTAATCCAGCTGCCCTGGCCTGTAGAGCTTGAGCGCGACCTATTTCTCCACCATCTGCACAGGCAGCCGCGTTATTCGACATATTTTGAGGCTTAAACGGAGCGACGGATATACCCTGTTGAAGTGCCCAGCGACATAAACCCGCAACTAATGTGGATTTTCCTACATCCGATCCCGTGCCCTGGAGCATTAATACCTTACCGGTCACTCCTGGATACCGGTAATCGCAACGCTGAGTTTGCCATCCGTTGCGGAAACTTCAGCAGAAACTTCGTAAACATCCAACATCATTGACGCTGTTAGGGTTTCTTCAACTGGCCCATCGGCAATCACCTTACCAGCTTTTAACCAGATCAATCGATCAGCGAACTGGGCTGCCAAAGAAACATCATGCAGAACAATCAATGCCCCTGCGCCTTGATTGACAAAATTTCGAATCATCGTCATGACTGCAAACTGATGTTTTGGATCAAGGGCGGCAATCGGTTCATCCGCAATCAGCAACGGTGCCTGGCTCGCAAAAGCCCGGGCACAATGAACCCTGGCGAGTTCTCCACCGGACAAGGTGTCCACTCGACGATGGCGCAGATGCTCAAGATCACAGGCCACAAGCGCATCGTCAACGGCTGCATTATCAAGATCGCTTAACCGTCCAAGGGAAACACCATGGGCGAATCGCCCAAGGGCAACGGTGGTTTCAACATCAATTGGCCAGGCCATTGGGCGACTCTGGGGGAGATAGGAGATTTTGCGGCTACGCTCTACCGCCGCTAGCTGATTGGGGGGCACGCCATCTAAAGTAATATTGCCCTGGTAGTTTGAAAGTAATCCGACCCCTGCCCTGATCAGAGTTGTCTTACCCGCGCCGTTCGGTCCCAGCAGCACCACCAACTCTCCAGAACCTACACGACTACTCACATCATCTAGGATCTGGTTCCGACCGAGTTCGCAACTCACGCTCTGAAATAGTAACTCAGTCATGAATTTTTGATCTTTGGTTAGCAATCCAAACAAATGCCGGTGCACCAATCAGTGCTGCAACCACGCCAAGTTTCAATTCAACGTTGGTCGGTAGTATCCGTAGCAGTATATCCGCTGCAAGCAGAATACAGCCCCCTAACAGCGCAGAAGGAATGAGGGTTGAGCCGGGTTCGTGTTTAACAAAGGGTCGAACAAAATGAGGTGCAACAATACCCACAAACCCAACCGCCCCCGCTAAAGCGACAGCGCCGCCCGTGGCGATACCGGCACCAAGCACCACCATCATTCTTGTTCTGGGAAGATTCAAACCAATTCCTTCTGCGGCTTCTTCGCCCAGGGTTAACGCAGACAAGCCCCGACGAGACACAACAAGCAAGGCAGCACCCACCAACATAAAGGGTAGCGTCAAACCAATGTCGGCATAACTTCGGTTTGCAACGGACCCCAACATCCAATTGATCATGTCCGAGAGAGAAAAAGGATTAGGCGCTAAATTCATGAGCAGCGCCATCAGTGCTCCGGCAAAACTTGAAACGGCAACTCCCACTAAAATAAGCGTGACCACGGATCCTAGTCTAATGGTTGCAGCGGCCAACAATGCGGTGGCTATCAGAGCACCCATCACCGCAGATAGGGGTAGGAAGAAGCTCGAAACACCTGCCAGGCCATAATACAAAGTAAAGGTCGCCGCGAGCGATGCGGTAGCGGATACACCGAGCACACCGGGGTCCGCCAGTGGATTTCTCAATAACCCCTGTAATGCAGCGCCACTAATACCAAGGGCCGCACCCACCAGATAAGCTGCTATTGCCCTGGGCAAACGGATTTCCCACAGGACAATATGGTCACCCTCAGAGCTTGCATGCAGTACTGTCGCCAGAAACCGTGTCAGGCCAAGTGGCGTTGAACCCAGCAAACAAGCAAGTAATAACAGCACAGCACTGACAATAAACAGAACAGGGATAAACCAGCTATTAGACATCGCTATCACCCATAGTAGACATAGCTGCCGTAGACTTAGCTGTCATAGACATAGCTTCTATCGCATCTAACAAAAACCATCCGCCGCAGGAGGTTGTCGCACCGTCGAGATCAACCCTGGTGAGACTAGAAAATTGATTTGCGATAAGTGGATGGTTAGAGGCAGACCATGAATTCGTTTGGTTTCGACTTCCCTGATAGAAAGCGGTAATCAGGATATCGGGTTTTTGATAAGCCAACTTTTCTAGGGGAATCTGCCTCCAGCCTGGTTCGGTCTGAAAGTTAATTAATCCCGCCGCCTCTATCATTTCATGGATAAGCGTATCGGGTCCCGCCGTCACTCCGCCGGGGGTTACATACAGAGCGCGTCTTGGTGTCGCGTTGTTTTCACCCGCCAACCGCTTGAGTCGCTGCTCCATATCCGCGACCACCGCTGCACCGGCTGCCTCTACTCCCAACGCTACGGAAAGTTCGGATATGTTGTGTTTTACATCTTGAATCGAATTCGAAAACCCGACCTGCAGGACACTAACGCCAGCTTGCTGAAGGAATCGGGTCATATTAGGACCACCGCCATAACTTCTCACCACCAGATCAGGCCGACTAATCAGTACATCCTCCGCAATCGGACGGACCGTGGGCAAACCCTTTGCTTTCTGTCTCATGTAAGAAAAGGGTTTTGCTGCATCGGGGGATAACGCCAGAATTCGCTTCTCCGGCAAGAGCTTCAATAAAAATTGATCCGCGCAATAATCCAGGCTGATGACCCGGCTTGCAGATTTTTTCGAAGATAAATTGAGAGTTGTGTCTGGCGTAAGTTCCGCCAGACACAACGCGCTCAATGTCATTCCAAACAGAAGTCCGAATGATCGTTTGAACAATAAGCTAAACAACGGGCCCTGCAAAACCAGAATAGATCCTGTCCTTGCTTGATATGTTAAGCCCTCTGCCATCACCCCTCCCGCTTAGAATTTCATCCTGACGCCCGCCAGTCCATTGATACCACTCGTGCCATAGCCAAATATTTGCTGATATTCCTTATCGAAAAGATTCTCAACCTTTGCAAATAATTCTACTGAGTCAGAGACACGATATTGTGCGGTCACATCGGTTCGAGCCCAACCGGGAACTGTATCCCTGGGGTCGAGCTCGTCGCCATTAAAGGTTGTTACAAGTGAAACGGTCAGTTGCTCCGACTGGCGATAGCTTAATGCTAGTTCACCAGCAACCCTGGGGGCTCGAATCAGCCGAGCGCCATTTTCGTCCTCAAGATCAAGATAGGTGATATTGCCTGAAACAAACAGGTTCTCACTCAGATCAAACTGTCCATCAATCTCAAGCCCCGTTGATCTGGCCTTGGCAATATTCTCATAGCCACCGATGCCAAAGGCGAAGGTAATTAAGTTTTTGGTGTCCTGATCAAAGTAGGTTAGACCCAACTTGCCTTTTGAAAATGAAAAGTCGGCGCCGATGTCCCAGGCCTCACTCTCTTCAGCTTTCAAATTGGGGTTGGCTGTCGTTGCACCACAACAAAAGAAGGTCGTTTGAAACAAAGATGGCTTTTTAAAACCTTCACCCCAGCTGGAGCGGAATCTAACCAGCTCATTGAGTTTCCATGACGCGGTCACACGTCCATTTGTTACGCTATCTGTGTCGTCGTGATCGTCTCGGCGAATGCCAAAGGTCAAGGTCAGCTGGTCAAGAGGGTTTGTCTTATACAACAAAAACAGGCCGTCTGTGTCTGACTCGTCTGATCCCGATTTGGTGGTTTCATCCTCGTAACCAAAGGTCACTCGATTAGTTTCGTTAAGTGCTACAGAACCTTTATAACGTAATGTGCGACGTTCTCCTTCTGAGCCAAAGCTAGAGACGCCCGCAGCAAAGCTCTCTCGATCAATATCCGCATAGCCGATACTAAGTTGATTATCAAGACGGCCCTCGAACGACGTCCCCTCAACAAAAATGCTTGCGGATCGCTGCAGAGACTCACTGTTCTCGTCACCGTCGATAACGCCGGTTACAGCACCAAAACTATCAAAATCCGCGTCAGACTCTTCCCGGCGAAAGTTAAATCCGAGTCGAGCATCAGACCCTAAATCAAATCTGCCGGCGAGGGAGACAATTTGATTGTCAAAGCCATCATCTTCACGATTGCCGTCGGATTCTGCTGCTTTGGATATACCGTCAGTCGTCAGGTCCGCAACCGAGAGCCGAATACCACCCCAGCTGCCACCGGCATCCACTTCAGCCCCCAATCGGCGATAGCTTTCACTCCCCGCCTCGACAAAAACACTGCCACCTAACTTTGCGGTTGGCTCTCGGGTAATGATATTAACAACCCCACCCATTGCATCTGATCCCCACAGGGTAGATTGCGGACCTTTTAATACTTCAATGCGCTCGATATTCGAGGCGTCAAAACCACCAAAGTTAAAACCACCACCGGGGGATGTTGTATCGTTTACGGCCACGCCATCCACTAATACCAGGGTTTGTTGACTGGCGGCACCACGAATCCGCGCACTGGCCTGACCACCAAACGGGCCATTTTGTTTTATGGTCACGCCGGAAGCAGAAGACAGGGCATCCAATGCAAAAACATAACCGCGCGACTTAATCATTTCGTTGGTTAAAATGGAAATACTAGCGCCGGCTTCTTCGAGTGTGGTATCACTCCTGAGACCTTTGACGACAATCTCGTCCATACTTTTTGTGTCCGCATATGTGGTTGCAGACACCAAAGACAAGGCAAGCAGGGGTAAACGAAAATGGTTTTTGATAAAAACGGACAAGGGAATGCTCAATAGATTTCTCCCGCCAGAATTCGTGTCGACGAACTCCAACAACAACGACTAGGACCCCACAACACGTGCGACATGGGTCATATGAGTCGCTGCTAAGGAAAGCATTCCTGTCCACAAGACTAATCCCGGTCTCGGACGAGCGACGTGACGGCAGGTCTACTGGCTCGCGGATCATCACGTTGTCACTGCCTTCCCAAAACTGACGTTTCAGTGGCTTGTTGCGACACGCTCATCGCTTACAGTTGCGGGTACAGCCTCGGCATTGTCTCAAGGTTCGAAACTCACCGGGTTCCCTTTTGCTGCCTCATAGGAGGCACCGTCGGCGCGGATTATTACTCAAGTGCAGGAATCAATACAACCAGCAATTGTAAGAGATTCGACTATCTGTAAATCTGAGCATCAGTAATCGATGCCCTGCTGGGCCATGATGCCTGCGTGATACGGGTGTTTGATCTCTTTCATTTCAGTCACCAGATCAGCCAAATCAATGAGTTCGGGTTTGGCGTCACGCCCCGTCAGAATGACACTTGTGCGCTTTGAGCGTTGTTGTAGTGCTGCAATGACAGCCGAAACTTTTAGGTAGTCATAGCGTATGGCAATATTAATTTCATCCAACAGGATAAGATCAAAATCGCCGCTCGCCAACATTTCTGCTGATGTGGTGAGTGCCCTGGTTGCAGCAGCGATATCCCTATCTCTATCCTGAGTATTCCAGGTAAAGCCTTCGCCCATCGTGCGCCAGGTTATCTGGTTCGGGAACTTATCAAAAAATTGTTTTTCGCCTGTCTTCCATGAACCCTTGATAAATTGGATCACCCCTGCTTGATGACCCCAGCCGAGTGCCCTGGCCAGTACGCCGAATGCAGAGCTTGATTTACCTTTGCCATTACCGGTGTGGATCAACACCAGACCTCGATCCGGCGCCACCGATTCCTGGCGCTTTTGTTTCTGATCAGCCTGTAGCGCTTTCATTTTTTCGACATGGTCCGCATCAGAGTCGGTCATCTAATTGATCTCCATAAAATCCACGTTGGCGAGAGGGCCGGCAGTATTCCCCAGACCCTACGCATTATCAAATGTGTCCGGGAGTCGTACGTGGGGCTGAAGGCTCTTCATTCCGCTGAAGGCTCTCTATTCCGCTGAAGGCTCTTTATTTAGCTGAAGGCTCTCTATCTAGCTGAAGGCTCCTGACATAATGCTGTCAGGAGGGGGCTGGCATAATGGTTGTCAATCTACTGGAGCATTATCAATGAAACACTATACCCACCCTATGAGCCGCGCCGTCACAACCAATTGGATACTGCAGGAACTAGGCGAGTCCTGCGAGCAGGTCATCGTCGATTTTATGAAAGGCGAGAACAAGACAGCTGAATTCCTCGCCATTAATCCCATGGCAAAATTACCCACCTTGACCGACGGCGATGTGGTAGTCACCGAGGTTGCGGCAATATGTACCTATCTTGCGGATAAGTTTATCAGCAAGGGTCTTGCGCCCCCCGTGAACTCACCGCTACGAGGTACCTATTACCGATACATAATGTTCTCCGGCAATACTCTGGAGCCGATGTTTACGGTGAATCAAATGGAAGGCGCAACCTACAATCCACAATCCGTGGGCTGGGGGGATATGGAACGGGTCATGAAGACAATCGAAGTGATGACACCGGAGCAAAACTGGGTGTTAGGCGAAACCTTCAGCGCCGCGGATGTTGTTTATGGTGGCGTGCTGGATTTCAGCGTCCAATTTGGTTGGGTTAAGGAACCCTCAGACAAAGTTAGCAGCTATATCAAGAGACTTCAGGCGCGCCCCGCTTACCGCGAGACACATCCTGAATCATGGTTAATGGACTAGCGGCTCGAAGCCGTTAGCCTTTTTAGTCTGGTAGGCCTAACACTCGTTTGGCCACGATGTTCATTTGAACCTCGTTGGTACCGCCGTAAATGGTGTGGGCTCTGGCACCGAGGAATTCCCGGGTAGAGTCCATTTCATCAGCGTTGAAGGTATCCCCTTCCCAGCCGAAACCCTGGGTCCCCATTAGCTGACACTTCATTTCTGAGGTTTCGCGGGTCAAGGTTGCACCATAGAGTTTAAAGATAGAAGTGGCTTCCCCGGGTGTTTGGCCGGATGCATTCTCTTCCTGGGCACGTTTTTGCGTGAGACGGAAACTCTTTGAGTTCATCGCCATGCGGATCACATCATCACGGGCACCGCGATCGCTGATCTTGCCAGCGCTGTCTGTGCCGATATATTGTTTGGCAATATCCTGCAGGCGTGGAGCCGGGACCGGTTTTCTGGCGGGTGCTGCACCGATGCCGCCCTGCCCTGATCGTTCGTGCTGTAACAGTCGTTTACCCACCGTCCAACCTCGATTGAGTTGGCCAACAAGATCACTCTTATGGGCGATGGCGTTATCAAAAAATGTCTCACAAAAAGGTGAGGTGCCGGAAATAAGGCGGATCGGTTTGACGGTAACGCCTGGCTGATTCATATCCATCAACACAAAGCTGATACCTTCATGTTTGGGCACATCAAAATCCGTGCGAACCAGTGCAAAAATCCAATCAGCAAACTGTGCACCGGAGGTCCAGATCTTTTGCCCATTTACCTCAAAAAAATCACCCTTATCTTCAGCTTTGGTTCGAAGACTGGCCAGGTCTGATCCCGCGCCGGGTTCAGAGTATCCCTGACACCAGGAAACATCCCCCGAGGCAATACCCGGGATATGGCGTTTTTTTTGTTCTTCGGTACCGTATTCCAGCAATGTTGGGCCAATCATCGAGGTGCCCATACCCGGCATGGGTAATCGCGCGTCAATCTTACTCACCTCATCCATCAGTACCGTGGCTTCCTCTCGGGTGAGGCCACCGCCGCCGTATTCCCTGGGCCACATGGGAATGGTCCAGCCCCGTTCGCCGAGGGCATGTCGCCACGCCAGTAAGGCCGGATCTTTCATCGGCCGTTTAGAACCAATTGTGACAATTTCACCTTTACCACGGGCAGAAGGTGGGCAGTGTTTAGCTAGAAATGACTGAACGTCTTCGCGAAATGCCTGTAAATCCATAGTTCCCTCAATCAATGCGTTGGTAGCAGATGGGATAGAGAATAAACCAGGCTTATGATTGAGCACAACGCGCATTTGCGGTCGCAACTGAGCAAAATGATGACCCATAAAAAAGCCCCATAGAGATGGGGCCAGGAAGATACATCGGACTCGCATGCATTAGGACTTCTCTAGGTATAGCAGAGTCCTCGGTTTTCGCCAGTCACAGAGGGTAAATCCTCAAAATATCAGGTAAAGATAACCCGCATAACCGGCCAGAAAAAAACCACCCGCGAGTTTGCCAATAGGGGCCTTGAGCAGCACAAATAGCCATAGCACGACGGATGCGCCTAGCATCACCCAGAGATCAAACCTGAGGAATGACGCCTCAACAGGGATATCAACCATCATCGCTGTGAGCCCTAGAATCGCCAGAATATTAAACAGATTACTACCAATTACATTACCAATTGCGACATCTGAATTCTTATGCATGGCCGCGATAACAGTGGTACTCAGTTCCGGTAGAGAGGTACCCAGTGCAATTAAACTCAATCCGATGACCGATTCTGATATACCCCAACTTCCCGCGAGCCCAATCCCGCCTTCGACAATCAGATCAGCACCCAGGGGTAAAGCAATCACACCGAGAACAATAAACAACGTGATTGTGGCAGGGTAGCTCGGTAAACCGAGCACGCGCTCCAGTTCTTCCTCTGCGTCGTCTAAGCCCGGCATCAAAGATGACCCCCGGGTTGCAGAGATTAAAAATCCAATCAACACCGTCACCAATAGTGCACCGGACCAAAATGTGATCGGCTGAAAGACACAAAGCAGAATAAAGAATACGGACACGGCAATCATCAAGCCCGCCTGCTTACCCAGACCCGCCTGATTGCAAAGTATCGGATGAATAAATACCGGCACTCCAATCACCAGCAAAACGTTTGCAATGTTGCTACCCACAACATTCCCAATCGCAATGCCGGGGTATCCAGAGAGTGCTGAGAACGCTGAAACCATCAATTCCGGCGCGGAAGTCCCCATAGCCACCACCGTAAGCCCCACCACCATGGGCGAGATATTGGTCTCCCTGGCGAGACCAAGGGCACCTCGGACCAGCATATCACCGCCCATCAACAGGTACACAAAGCCGCCGAAGAGCTTTAAAAGATCTATAGCTTCATGCATCTGGACGGGTATCTTTACTTGGATCAGGGGAGTCGTTTGTCGTGCTGTCAGGGGTGCTGTTAGGGATGTCCTGAGGAGGCGCCGCCGCTTGACTCTCCTGCATGTAATCAACCAATGCATTTAATGACTCACCTAGATAGGCAATTTCATCATCACCCTCAACGGTTGCGCGGAGATCCCTTTCACCATGCCGAATCCGTTCAACCAATAACGCTAGATCGTGGATCGGCCGGGCCAAATAAAACCCGAGTAAGGTGCCACCAATGATGGCAAAGGCTGAAAGCGCGAGGGCAATATCAAACATGGTGTCCCTGAGGTAAGTCGCCCGCTTATCCTCCTCGGAATTATCAATTTTGACCACAAGACCCCAGCCTAATTCTGCGAGATAGCGGGTCGCAGCGAGCACTTCTTCACCGCGATAATCAATTGCATCCTTGACAAAAATTCCACTCTCGCCGGCTAGCACCCGCGTTACAGGGTCGGACATTTGGCTGTCTGGAATCTCTCCTGGTCCAATCAGATCCGCACTGTGGCGCAAACGATTTAACACCAGCACTTTATCGTTCGACGTTCGAGTGACCACCACAACTTCGCCTGTCTCCCCTAGACCCGTGTAGTTACTCGCCACCTGATCCAGGTCATTTGCATCAAAAACGACTTCCAGCCCCCCAATCACCTCGTTGTCCACAAACAACGGGGTTGTGAAGGTCACCAGCAAGCCTTTTTGTTCGGATAAATGAGCACCTTGATAGCGAATTTGGCGGGAACCACTGGGCAATTCAATCTGCACAAACACCTGTGCCCTACCGACCTTACAGATTTCCGCCCCTGCCCTGTTCACGATTGTGACTCGCTCAACCCCTTCTATCCCGAGGGCGGTGTGTTCCAATATCTCAACAAGCTTTTGATGGGCAGCGTCATCGTGGTTCTGCACAAAGCTTTCAATTCCGTCTTGAAGTTCTAAGCCATTGCGGATCAGGCCGGTTTTGTCGCGCCAGCCCTGATGCACTTTGGTGAGATCCATTGCTTTACTTTCCGCCAGGGCATCCAATTGAGTGATGGAGACTTCCTGCAGCAATTGAGAGGAGGTCTGATAAGCAAACAGTGCAATCAGTCCCATACTGGTAAGGGAAACAAAAACCAATACCAGCGCTAATTTTGTACGGATATCCAAGCTTGAAACGCCGTTAAGTAACTTACCGGCATATTGGCACTTTTACCGGGGATTTGCATTACCGGTACCCAGCGAGTCACTGACTGCATAGTGACAACCATGAGCGCAACCGAAATTGCTACGGTCAGCTTACCTGGACCGCATGAATGAGATTGGTCGGTAACGCCCGTCGACCGATGCGCTTTAAGGCCATCACGAAGGCTGTTCCTGCTAAAGCTGTCCCCGCAATCCAACTCAGAGCAAAGCCAGGATTATTGCCAAGATTACCTAGCTGATAAAGAATGCTCGCCGACCCGTAGGCAACAAACGTCGTCCAGGTAAAGATCAGTGCCATCCAGCGCCAGCCAGATTCTTTTGCCGTTGCGCCCAGTACAGCGACGCAGGGCGCATACATGAGGATAAATACCAGATAACAAAAAGCGGAGAACTGATCGCCGAATAGCTGCGCCATATTGCTTAAGGTTGATGTCGAAACACCCTGGTCCTCGGCAGCACCTGCAGCGTCGGACATGTCTCCAAGACCAATGCCCAGGGGATCCGTTAATGCGCTTGTCAGATCCTGACCGTTGACCCAAATCGACATAAACGCATCCTGGACGGAACCCATGAGATCTAATTCCGCATCGTCATCCACCGACTCGCTGTAGAGCGCATCAAGGGTTCCAACAACCGCTTCTTTGGCAAAAATACCCGTGAACAGCCCTACCGTTGCAGGCCAATTCTCTTCCTTAAGACCAATCGGTGCAAAAATTGGTGTAATGGCTTTACCCACCGCAGAAAGCGCAGAGGTTTCACTATCCTCATTGCCGAAGCTGCCGTCGGTCCCGTAAGAATTAAGAAAACTCAACCCTATAACCACCAGAATAATCGTCTTACCGGCCCGTAGTACAAAACTTCTAAGGCGCATCCAGGTCGTCAGCAACAGATTCCTCAGCACCGGGATATGGTAGGCCGGCATTTCCTGAAAGGATGGCGTCACCTCCGCTTTAAAAATCTGACGACGGAAAATAAAGCCCGTTAATACCGCCATGGCGATACCTATCAGATAAAGTCCGAAGACAACATTCTGACCGTTACTAGGAAAAAACGCCGCCGCAAATAGCGCGTATACCGTCAACCGGGCGCCGCAGGACATAAAAGGAGCCATGGCAATGGTGAGCAATCGGTCGCTATCCCGTCCCAGGGTTCTCGACGCCATTACCGCCGGCACATTACAACCAAAGCCAACAATCAAAGGGACAAAGGCGGTACCGGGCAGACCAATTTTGCTCATCAGTCGGTCCACAACAAATGCTGCCCGGGACATATACCCAGAGTCTTCTAAGATCGACAAGCAGAAAAACAAGAACCCAATTACCGGGATAAAGGTTGCAACAAGTTGGATGCCACCCCCCAGGCCGTTTGCAATCAAGACCGTTAACCACTGGGGTGAGCCAATCTGATCTAACAGAACAGTTGTGCCATCAACAAACACAGCACCAAACAAGATATCAAAAAAATCAATAAACACAGCGCCCATATTAATGGCGACGGTAAACATCAAATACATCATCAAGAGAAAACACGGCACACCTAGCCATCGATTCAGCACCCACTGATCAATTTTCTCGGTGAGGGTATGGGTCATGGGTGTCACTTCAACGACACCATCTACAAGTGCTCTGGAGGTGTGGTATCGCCTAACGAGCTTTTCTGACACATCAGTGGACTTGTCTTCTACCAGATTTTTTTTCTCGACAACGGTATCAATTCGATCAGCCAACATTGCCTTCAGTTCAACGACACCCTGGCCCGTTGAAGCAATAATCGGAATAACAGGAACCCCAAGCTTCTCAGATAACTTAACCGCGTCGACAACGGTGCCCTGTTGCCTGGCAACATCAAGCATATTAAGCGCAACAATCACGTTAATGTTCTGCTCAAGCAGCTGTTGGGTTAACACCAGATTGCGTTCAAGGTTGCTGGCATCAAGAATATTAACGATGCACGTGGACGCTTCACTTGCGAGATAGTCCTTTGCTATCTGCTCATCCAACCCTAGATAGCTTTGCTCAAGGGAGTAGATGCCCGGCAAGTCAATCAACTCAAATTTTGAATCTCCGACAATGAAGTCACCGGATTTTTTCTCAACGGTCACCCCTGGCCAGTTCCCCACCTTTTGATGGGCACCGGTCAAAATATTAAACAGTGTGGTCTTACCGCAATTGGGATTGCCAATCAGCGCAATAGAAGGTTTTTTCATCACATCGCCTCAACTGCAACCAATAGTGCTTCCTGCCTTCTGATACTGAGCAGCGTCATGCCAACGCGAATCTGGATCGGGTCCCCGGCGGGTGCATAACGCAGAACATCAACTGCAGCGCCGGGATAGAGACCCAGCGCGTAAAGACGACTTTGCAAATCGGGATGATCCGCAGCCGCATTCACAATGCGGCAACTCGATTTGGGGGAAATATCAGAAAGGTTCATGGCGGCAACAACTCAGCCTAATTCACTAGAACGCGCAGTGTAAACTATATGAGAACCATTATCATTCTGATTTTTGCCAGGGTGGCACCTGGGATCTCCGCTATGCCAACTCAGAACAGATATGTCCACCATCCACAACCAAGGTAGAACCGGTCATATAGCTAGATCCTTCGGAGGCAAGGAGCAACAATGGGCCATCCAGATCATCAAATTCGCCATAACGACGCATGGGAATTCCCTTAACAAAACTATCGGAACGCTCACTCTCGAGCAGCACACGGCTCACATCCGTCAGAATATAGCCCGGCGCTAAAGCATTCACCCGGACGCCAAATTTTGCACCCTCCAGGGCCATAATTTCTGTGGCTTTGATCAACGCCGCCTTTGACACAGCGTAGGGAAACTGCCCCTTGATGGTCCGAAAGGCGGTAATCGATGCAATGTTGATGATATTTCCGGCTCTGGTCTTGTCAGCCCCTACCCTTAGGGTAAACAGCTTCGACAGTCGCCAGACCGACTTTAAATTTGTGTCAAAGACATAATCCCAATCGTCATCATCAATCATGGCGAAGGTCTTCGCACCCGCCTCAACCCCGGCATTATTCACCAGCACATCAATCGGCCCCTGAGCTTGTTCTGCTTCATCTAGAAAGGCGACGGCACTGGCCGGGTCAGTCACATCAAGCGTAAAACCCCTCGCTTGCCCACCTCCAGCGTTGATACCGTTAACACGTTGCGTAATTTTATCCAGACGCCGCGCGCCGAGTGAAACCTTTGCACCGGCATCTGCCAACACCCCGGCAAAGTGATGGCCGAAGCCTGAAGAGGCGCCTGTAATGGCAACGTGCTTGCCCTGCATATCAAATGAACCCATGGAGCCATCCTACGTTTCTAAGAAGAAACATTGTCGACAAATGAGCGTGATAAAAGCAAGTGGCAGATTCAAACGCTGATCCGTCAATTTGCGTCTAACCCGTTCAGAACCCATCAAGAGCCGGGCTTTTCGTTTATCATCCGGATATTGGGACACCTAAATATTGAGAGCCGCTTTGGAATACACCAGCGTTGGTGAACAGCAAAAAGCCCTGGAACTCGCCAACATGAAAAGGACGGCGACGGGTCTGCTGCTGCTCATGACTGTCATCTTCATCGGCACGCGAATCTTTCACGGCGAATTCATCTGGCTTGGGTTTGTTGAAGCAACGGCGGAAGCTGCAATGATTGGCGCCCTCGCCGACTGGTTTGCGGTGACGGCATTATTTCGCCACCCCCTGGGCATTAAAATCCCTCACACCGCTATTATCCCCAACCGAAAGGACAATATAGCTGAACAGTTTGGCGAGTTTGTTCAGATGAACTTTCTGTCCGAAGCCGTTATCTCAGAAAAAGTTCGTTCAATGAACCTCAGTCGTCGAGTTGCCGCCTGGGTCGTCCGGCCAGAGAATGCCAGCGCCATTGCAGATCAAGTAACCGCGGGGCTCAGCGGCGTCGTAAAGGTCATGAACGATGAAGATATTCAATCACTGATTGAATCGAAACTAGAGGCAAAAATTCGGCAGACATCTTTTGCCCCCATGATTGGAGACCTCCTCACATTTGTAACCTCGGGCCGGCGGCAACAGGATCTGTTTGACGCTTTTGTCAAAATTGGGCTTAACCTGCTCGAAACCAGCGATGACGATATTCGGGAAAAGGTTCAGCAAGAAACCCCATGGTGGTTTCCTGGCTCACTAGACAAGGCGGTTTACGGCAAGATTGTGCGAGGGGTCAGTAAGACGCTGTATGACATGCAGGTAGATATCTACCATCCGATGCGCGTTCGGATGATGCAAATGAGCAACGAGTTTATGGAGCAATTGCGGCACTCGGCTGACATCAAAGAAAAAGAAATCACCCTCAAAGAAGATATCCTGAATGAGCCCGCCGTCAGGGACTTTACCCATTCTTTATGGGCGGACATCAAAGCGGCATTGCTTGAGCAGAGTGAAAATCCAGACGCGGAACTAAAACACGCAATTGAAGAGGCGGTCATTAAATTTGGCCATTCAATACTCTCGGAAGCGGCTCTGGCGAACAAGATTGACGGCTGGGCAGATGATACTGCTCGATACCTGATCCGAACTTACGGTCACGAGGTCGCTGGATTAATCGCCAGCACAATCGAAGGCTGGGATCCTGAGGCCACTTCTGAGCGAATCGAACTTCAAATCGGCAAGGACTTACAGTTCATTCGAATCAATGGCACCATAGTTGGCGGTATTGCAGGGCTGGTCATTTATACCCTGAGTCAGCTGCCAGAATGGATCGACTTCTCCTATTGAACCAGGTGAGAGCTAAAGCCTACTGATGTTAACCATACTGATATCGTTCTGGTCGATATCGCATTAATCAATCCCTCATTTAAGAACGGCATACATAACGGATCTAACATGGCGATTTGGTTTAAAACCCCTAGCAACGAGTCACTCAATAAAGTCCTGATGAATACCCTGGCAAGCCACTTGGGCATTCGCGTGACCCATATCGGGGAAGATTTTTTGGTTGCCACAATGCCGCTCCAGAACAATACCTCCGAGGGCAGCGGCCTGCTTCACGGCGGCGCCTCCCTGGCTCTAGCGGAAACTCTTGGCACCGTCGGTGCTAATGCCTGTATTGACCTCAACAACCAGCGCTGCCTTTGTATGGAAATTAATGCCAATCATATTGCTGCAGTCAAAAGCGGTCTGGTGACGGCAATGGCACGCCCTGTACACATCGGTAATCACTCCCAGGTATGGCGAGTCGAAATTCGCGATGACGACGACGAGTTGGTTTGCGAATCTCGCCTGACCCTGAGCATTGTCGGCATTGATGATGTTTAAGCCCATCCAGCCAGCCGTCAAAACTGTCTCAATACAAAACAAATAGAACACCAACACCAACCGACGTGTATTATGAGTAAGAGCCAAAAAGAATAAGCGCTACTTTTGACAGCACCACAGAAACAGCAAAAACGAAAACTTTGCATGATTGGCGCCTATGCGGTTGGTAAAACGAGCCTCGTTGATCAATTTGTGCTGAGTATCTATTCCGATGCTTATCACACCACTGTTGGCGTAAAAATCGATAAGAAAGTCCTGCAGGTAAACGATACCGAATTGACCTGCGTGATTTGGGATATTGCCGGAGAAGATGAGTTTTACACAGTATCAAACAGCTATCTTCGCGGCATGGCGGGCTTCTTTTTAGTTGTCGATAGCACGCGAAATGTGACCGTCAAAATTGCGCTGAGCCTGCTTGACCGTATTCAAGAAACCTATCCCAATATTCCGTTTATTGTTCTACTCAACAAAACAGACCTGGTTGCAGATCGAGATATTAACAATGCCGACCTGGCGCTTTTAAAAGAAAGAGCAATAGACGTTATTGAGACCAGTGCCAAAACCGGTATTGGGGTTGAACACGCCTTCCAGGACCTTGCCAACTCAATCATTAGCAGTCGACCATGACAAAGCCAAACCTGGAATCCATTAATCTGCAGCTCGACACTGCAAATCTGGTTCAAACCAGTGATGGCCGCTTCACCGCAATCGGCGCGCTACCGGCCTGGCTATCGGACTTTGGTTGCTCAGCTCAATCCGAGGAACCATTTCAACTAGAGAGTCATCTGCTATTTTTTGACACTTATCTGTTGGAAGTACGCGACCGACTTTTACGGGAACCAGATGCCGTGATCAGCTCCGGCCCCTGGTCCGAGACAGACAACACCGGGCTGGTGAGAAACCTCTCCGCCCTGGCCCTACAGGTCGACGGCCAGCTTGTGATCCAAATTAAGCTTATCCCTCGGAAACAACAATATCAGCAAGCCATTTTTCAGCAGGCGAGAAACTACAGCCTCAAGTTTGAACAGCTTGTTCGAGAGCGAGAGCACAAAGAAATTTTGCTCCACACCATCATCCACGATTTGGCGGGGCCACTGACATCTATACACGGTGTCCTTGAACTTATGGAGCGCGGCAGAACCAGCTCACAACTCACCACAATTGGATTGGAGCAGTGTCAGGTTCAAAAGAGGATGATCGGCACAATACTCGACACCTTTGTCTCACTCGACTCGTCGAACGCTTTGCCGGGTTCCCGAAGCGAAGCACCCGATGTGATTTTCTCGGCACAGCAGGCATACGCCAAATTTCAGCCGGCATTCGAGAACAAAAAAGTTACATTAAGGCTGAGCCTCGAGCCCCATGAGCAGCTCATTAAGGTTGTTGCGGAGGAAGATTTACTCGAACGCGTGTTTGCCAATTTGCTAGAAAATGCCCTGCGACACAGTGACGAAGGTTCAACCACGGAACTGAAGGTTGAACTCTCCGCTGACAGGGTTGTGGTATCTGTACTCGATGAAGGAACTGGCATCTCCTCCAATGTGATCGCCTCGCTCTTCGACAGATATACCAGTAGCGGTGACAACGCTGGGAATATTGGCCTTGGCCTGTACTTCTGCAAGATCGTACTTGAACGCTGGAAAGGTAGCTTAAAGTGTGAAAATCGGACGGATACCAAAGGCAGTTTGTTCCAATTTGAGCTGCTACGGTTCGATTCTAAAAGCGAATCAATCTGAAGCCACCCCCTAAAGATCCGACTTAGATGAGTTCTCGCGATTTGGGAAACGCGACTGTATGCATCATCAAGGGGTTACCGGCCAAACTTCCTACCATCAAAGCAGGTGATATCCGCTCAACAACACCCACACTTCTGCAACGGGTAAATTGACTGTCACCGGACCTAATGCAAACATAACCTCAAATTTGCTGCCGGGTAGAATCAAATCATGGGAATTGCTGTCGACAAAGAAGCATTAAAGAAAAAGTATCTTGAAGAGCGCGATAAACGGCTGCGGGCCGACGGAAACGCCCAGTATCTCGAGTTAAAGGGTCAACTTGCCCACTACCTCGAAGACCCCTATACCCCATTTGAAGAACGGCAACCTATAACAGATCACGTTATGGTTGCATTCATCGGCGGCGGTTTTGCAGGTCTAGTGACCGGTGCTCGCCTCAAAGAACAGGGCATCAACGATGTCCGAATTATCGAAAAAGGCGGCGACTTCGGTGGCACCTGGTACTGGAATCGCTATCCCGGTGCCCAGTGCGACACCGCGTCTTTTGTCTATATGCCGATGCTCGAAGAGACCGGTCATATGCCATCGGAAAAATACGCCCATCAGCCAGAGATCCTTGCCCAGTGCCAGAGAATTGGCAATCAGTACAAACTCTATGACAACGCTCTGTTTCACACCGAAGTGAAAGCCCTGGAATGGCAGGCGGACAAATCCTGTTGGCTAGTGAAGACCAACCGCGGCGACGCATTTACTGCCCAGTATCTTGCAATGGGCACAGGACCTTTGCATGTACCAAAATTGCCGGGCATAGCAGGCATTGAAGACTTCAAAGGCCACTCGTTTCATACCAGTCGCTGGGATTACGCCTACACCGGTGGGACTCCAGAAGGCGCCCTGCTTGAAAACCTAAAAGACAAGCGTGTCGGTATTATTGGTACCGGTGCAACCTCCGTACAATGTGTGCCGCATTTGGCAAAAGCCTGTAAGGAGCTTTACGTCTTCCAACGCACACCTTCATCGGTTGATGTTCGCGACAACAAACCGACCGACCCCGAATGGTTTAAAGAAATGGCGACCGAAGGGTGGCAACAACGTTGGTTGGAAAATTTTACGGCTAACCAAACCGGTGGGATTGCGTCAGAGGATCTCGTCATGGACGGCTGGACGGAGCTGTCTCGCAGGGTGCGATCCAAAATCATGGAACTACCCGCCGAGGACCGCACCCCGGTCAACATGTTGGCGGCATACGAAGATTCCGACTTTGAGAAAATGGAAGAAATCCGAAAGCGCGCTGAACAGCTGGTCGAAGACAAAGAAACCGCTGAAGGGCTAAAAGCCTGGTATCGACAGCTGTGTAAACGGCCATGTTTTCACGACCAATATCTTCAAGCTTTTAATGAGCCAGGCACCCATCTGGTTCATACCGATGGCAAGGGTGTCGAAAAGATTACTGAAAATGGGGTTGTGGTAGCGGGCAAAGAATACCCGTTGGATTGCATTATCTATGCTTCTGGGTTTGAAGTCGGTACAGAATATAAACGTAGAGCAGGATATGACATGGTCGGCCGAGACGGGCTAAAGCTGTCTGAGAAATGGGCTGAGGGAATGAAATCCAAACATGGCACCCATGTACACGGTTTTCCAAATGCGTTTATTGTGCAGCCGACCCAGGGCGCCAACCTGATTTCTAATGTCCCCCACAATCTTACTGAATCCGGAAAAACCATTGCACTGACCATCAAGCACGCAATTGACAATGGCTTTAAAGAAATCGAAGTGAGCCAAAAAGCTGAGGATGAGTGGATCGAATTGTTACTAACAAACGCCGGCGGCATGCTAGGTTCGCCGGACTGTACGCCTGGCTACTATAACAACGAAGGTCAGCCCGCCGGACCGGGGGCCAAATACCATGTTGGCTATCCCCAGGGTGCGACAGCCTATTTCAAATACATCAAAGAGTGGCGAGAGTCGGGGGATTTTGAAGGCATAGAGTTTCGCTAGCCCCCTTACTTAACCTGGACGCAAAAACAATCAGCCGGAATTCTTATGCAGAACTCCGGCTGATTTATTTCAGGCGTTGTTTTAGCCATGTTGTAAGCAGACTAAGCAGACTAGGCTGCTTTGGTTAAGACACGCCGAACCATGGGTTCAAATTCTTCAATGCTCATGGTGTCGTAGTTTTCATCAAAAGCAGGCATATCGTACTTTTCGATAAAATCCCGGGTGTGCTGATAAGCGGGATGGTCAACAAACTTCTCCCGGGCATTTTTGTCCGCTCCCACAAACTCAAAAAAGTAGTAGCCCTGGAATGCCGTGTGATTCTCCACCATCCAGAGATTATTTTCCGAGACGAAGGGCTTTAAGATTGAAGCAGCAACGGCGCCGTGATTGGTTGGCGAGAGTGTATCGCCAATATCATGGAGTAACGCACAAACAACATACTCCTCATCCCGGCCATCACGGTGGGCCCGGGTAGCGGTCTGCAAACTGTGCTCAAAGCGATCGACGTTAAATCCGCCGCAGTCACCCTGCAATAATTTCAAATGATCCAGGACCCGGTCCGGCAGCCCTGCACGAAAACCTTGCATGTGCTCACCGATAATCTCCATGTCTTCCTGTGTACATTCGTCAAAACGACGAAACTGTGCCCGTTGTTCACTCATACCATTCCCCTCTTTTGTCCGTGTTTGCTGTTTGTGCCTTATGCTCGTGGCTTATGCTAATGAGATCCGCCATCAATCGCCAATATCGAGCCTGTGGTAAAACCCGCCATATCGCTAGCGAAATACAGTGCGGCGCCGACAACTTCTTCAGGTTTACCGCCGCGTTGCATCGGAATTGTCAATTTTGCTCGCTCGTTAAATGCCTCCATATCCCAGGCATTTGCAATATCTGTTAAAAACGGACCCGCCATAATGCAGTTTACTCGCACTTTTGGTCCATAGGCATCGGCAAAGGAACGCGTGATCGCATTTAGACCCGCCTTTGCTGCCCCATAGGGTTCTGAATTGGGACTTTTTTGCACAGAGGCGATACTGCTTACATTGATGATAGAACCACCCTCACCCTTCGCCATACGGGCACCTATTAGCGCGCTGAGCCGGAACGGCCCCTTCAAATTGACACCTATCACCTTGTCGAATAATTCCTCGCTGATGTCCTCAAGAGAAGGATATAGCGGCGACATGCCCGCATTGTTAATCAACACATCAACCTTGCCAAAACGCTCGTATACGGCATCTGCCATCACGCCCAGGCCATCCCAATCTCCTGCATGGGCACCGTAGGGAAATGCTTCAACACCCAGGGCTTCAACTTCTTTGGCTGTCTCAATACAGCTGTCGAGCTTGCGGCTCAC
>TARA_R110002072_G_scaffold155657_1_pt1 | contig 34394 bp, 28 predicted proteins | sample TARA_R110002072 | Tara Oceans TARA_R110002072 (sample SAMEA4397118) | marine metagenome | biome: Polar Biome; feature: [SRF] surface water layer (ENVO:00010504); material: water (ENVO:00002006), including particulate matter (ENVO:01000060) such as... | depth 5 m
AAAACACTCGTCGGATAAATACAGCCCCGACTTACCGGATGAGCCTCTTTTTATGGCTCTCAGCACCTCTTTCCCTTTCAGCCCCAGGAGCGACAAACTGGATGGACCACGCGACCGATCTGCAACCAAGACAGAAGCCGAGACTCCTGACTGACTTTGTCGAAGGCATCTCGACAGCCGCCGACGGGTTTCGATTTCTTAGTCGTTACCCCTCGCTGTGGCAGTACGGCGTCTGGGCACTGTTAACGAACATCGCCGTCGCGTTTGCCTCATTGCTCATCACCTTCTGGGTGGGGACGACGACGTGGAAGTCGTTCGTGGCAGAACTGCCGATTGCCTGGTGGGTAAACATCGTCGAGTGGATTGGCCTTGTCGCGATTCTGATGCTGGCCTTCGGCGTCGGTTTGATTTGCTACATGCTGCTGCACAGCGTCTTCTGCGCATGGTCGTTCAGCAAACTCGCCTTCCGGGTCGAGCTGTTTCTTGGCGCAAAGCCCGAAGAGCTTTCAGAGATCTCATACAGCGGACAGATCGTCGACGCGCTGCGATCGGCGGGGAAGCTGATCCTTGTCGACATCGGAATCCTCCTGCTCAACGTCGTGCCGATTGTGGGAACAGTGGCTGCATTCGTCATCGGCGGTTACATGCACGCCTGGGTCATGGGCGCCGAGTTTCTTGGTTATCCGCAGGAGCTGCGAGGAATCCGCTGGAAGGATCGGCAGCAGTTCGCGAAAAAATGGCTGCCATCGACGCTCGGTCTGGGAACCATCGTGGCAGGGCTGATGCTCATCCCGATCGTCGGTGCCATGTTCCAGACAACTGCCGTGGTCGGAGCAGTATTGCTGAACCGCAGAATCAATGGACTGGCTGATCACCCGGATCAGGAACCGGAGTGACAAACAACCGACGCGCCAGCCAGACGCCAACTCTCCCGGCACGGTCAACAATCGATGTTGCCCCTTATTGCAGGCGTGGCTAACAATGTGCGATCCAACTGGCCGACTTCATCAGCGTGATGCCAGTGCCGGCGGCAGACACAAATTCAATGACTCTCAAAGGAATTCTGGTTGTGGAGACGGCGTCGGGACTTCGATTCGAAGGGTCAGCGTTCTGGGTGCGACATCGGCACCGGGAATTTGGTCCGTTCGACTACGAATGGTCTCGCGACATGCTGGGGATCGAGTTTCTTTATCGCCGCAAGAAGTTTGGCGAATACTGCAGCGACGACGAAATTTCAGCTGACCTGAAGGAATTCAAACTTCCGATGCGCGTTGTCGAAGTCACCGCTGTTGTCTGTGGCTCGATCATTTTTGGAATCATCCACGGCTTCAGCCAGTCCGAGAAAAAAGCGATCCTGCTGAAGAATCTTCAGCACAGTCAGCTCTCACAGTTTGCCGCGAACATCGAAGGGCTGCCTGAGTCTTGAGCTTCAGTTCACGACTCGTCGTCGACTCTGAAAAAACGCCGGCCTTTCAGTTCGAACCGAGGCAGGCTGTTCTGTTCGACAAGTTGCACTTCTGGCTGAAAATTCAGACGGTCTTTGATCGTGCTCTTCACGCGGCTCGCCAGCTTATCAGCCTCAGACTTCGGCAGCTCAGGTCGCGGCTCCAGTTGCAGCAGGATTTGATGCATAGATCGAACGGTCCTGACTTCGATCCGAAATTCGACAAGCTGATCAAACTCCCGCAGGATGGCTTCAACGCTCGACGGAAAAACGTTGTTACCGCGAATGGTGATCATGTCGTCGGCTCGACCGAGGATTCCGCCTTTCAGACGCAGCAATGCCCGACCGCAGACACACGCTTCAGAATCGGACTCGACCAGGTCGCCCGTTCGGTAACGGATCAATGGCGAACCAGGTCGGCCCAGATTCGTGATGACCAGCTCGCCGCGCCGCACGCCGTGCGCATCAGCGGCCGCAGGTTCAAGAGTCTCGGGATTGATAATTTCGGCAATGCACTCGGATTCAAGAATATGAAGTCCGCCGGGATTCTCCTCGCACTCGACACCGAGCGCGCCAATCTCGGTCATGCCCCAATGATCAATGACGCGTGCCCCCCAGGCCGACTCGATGCGTGAACGAACTGATGGAATGCTTCCGCCAGGCTCGCCCGCCACAATCACCATTCTTACCGAACCGGCTGCCAGTTCAGTTCCCTGCTCTGTCGCCACTTCCGCAAGCCGCAACGCGTAGGTCGGTGTGCAGCAAAGAATAGTTGCCTGATTATCGGCGATCAGCGAAAGCCGCTGCTGACTGCTCATTCCGCCGCCGGCCAGACACAAATTGCCGAGCCGATTAGCCCCTTCAAACGCCGCCCAGAATCCGATGAACGGTCCAAATGAAAACGGAAAACAAAGCCGATCTTCCGAAGTCAGACCGACCATGCGGAAAATCTGAGCCCACGAATCCAGAAACCACTGCCAGCTATTGGGAGTGTCAAGCCACCGCATCGGCGTGCCCGTCGTGGTGCCCGAAGTCTGATGAAGACGCGAATAGTCGTTATGGCCAAACGTAAGATTCGTTCCGTAGGGCGGCCTGCAACTCTGGTCGTTGACGAGTTCCGCCTTCGTCGTCAGTGGCAAATTCCGCAGCTCAGTCAGTGACTCAAGACCGGCATTTTCTGCGTCAGCGGGCACGATCCCGGTAAGCCGTTCCCGCCAGAACGAGTTACTGCCCATCACCGTTTTCAACAGAATCCGCAACCTATTCAGTTGCCGTTTTTCCAGGCAGGCACGGTCAAGATTCTCCGGTGTTTCGCTCTGCTGACTCATGACTCAATCCCGAGCCGCTCAGGGCTCATGGTTTTCCATAAACATTCGCAGAATGCGTCTCGACGCACCGGCAACTTCACTCAAAAACGGTGCGTCAAGATGCCCCCTGCGACAGTCGATCATCTGAAGGTCCGTTTCAGTTGGCAACTTTCACGATGCCTGCGTCGCTTGCCAATGGCTCTGGCTGTTCGAACGGGAGCGACTTCAGGAATGCGACGAGGTCATCGACCTCGCTGGCTGACAGCTGGCTGGTCACGCCGTGTTTGTCCCCTGCGTTCTGCGTTGTGAGAACGTCCCGCAACGTCTCTGCTTTTCCATGATGCAGGTACGGAGCCGACCGATAAAGCCCGAGCAGCATTGGGGTGTCATAGGCCGGCCCCATCGTTTCGGAGTCGTCCGCCGTGCCGGTTCCAACGTCGTGACGAACGCTCGGCTTGCCGGATTGCGAGTCGGTGTAGAACGGACCGTTGTGACATTCAGCACACTTTGTCTGCTTCGATAAGAACAACTTGCGGCCTCGTTCGGCTGCTGGGGACAAGCCCTCTTTCGAGTAGGGACTCAGCGTCAACGTGTGCGAGTTCGTGTAAGCCGCCAAAGCATCGAGCGATTTCGACAAGCCTCGGTTCGTGGCTCCGAGAGCTTTATTCAACCGCCCCTTATGAAGCCCTCGTCCGCCCATCAGCGGGCCTCGGATTGTGTGTTCGAAATCCTGAGTTTCGTCGCGGTCGGCTGACCAGTGTTGAGGATGCGTAAACGCCAGTCCGTGCAACGGCGGAGTCTGACGAAGACCTTCCGGGTTGTGCCAGGTGCGACCATCCGGCTGACCATCGGGGTGACAGCTTGAACACGAAATCCAGCGTTGCGAAGTCATTGGCGGCAGCGCCGTGTAGAACAGAATCTTGCCTTCGTGAATTTCCGGAGACAACGGATTTTTTGTGACGGAAATCCGGTCAACCGGTTGCAGAGACCTTGCATCGAACACGACGACTTCGAAGTCCAGAGCGTTGTAGACAAAGAAGCGGGCACCGTCAGGTGAGACTCGAACGCCTCGCGGGTTGTGGCCTGTCGTGATGTATCGGGCCAGTTTGAGTTCCCTGTAGTCATCGTCGATGGTATCGCAGACGAAGACGTCGTCGGTTCCCGAAAAGACGATAAAGAGTTGTCGCCCGTCTGGACTCATCGCCGCTTCCCAGGGGTTGGCGGTGACTCGCGTTCCGAAGACAGAATCCAGCGGCATCCGCTTTCGACGTGAGTCTTCGGATTTGACCATGTCGGCAATGCCGACGTACGGAAAGATCGACCCCGTCCCCTGATGCGCCGTCACTTTGGACCGGATAAACGTCACGTAAGCCTTCGGACGTTTCGGATGAATGACCAACTGCCGGGCAAGATTGTCAGTGCTGCTGCCCGGCCATTCGTCAACCAGTTTTCCGGACGAACGATCGATGGACCGAATCGTCGCCGTCAGGTATTCGCAGATCAGAAGCTGTCCCTCGTCGGGGGTAATGGCGATCCCTCGCGGAAACGCTCCCGCCGGGAACGTCCGAGTTATCTCCGCAGTTTGAGAATCGATCTCGACAACCTGGCCAGGGTATTCGAGCGTCACGTAAATGCGACTGCCGTCGTTTGTCGAGACGATTCCGTACGGTTCATCAAAGACTGACACCGTTGCGCGGCTTTTGCCTGAGTCGCCATCGACAAAGACGATCGAATCGTCGTCGTAAACGGCCACGGCGATCTCGTGCGACTGTCCAACGAACGAAACGCCTTCGGGGTGATGCCCCACTTTTACTTCGCGAAGTACTTTGTTTTTTGCGAGGTCGACGAAGGTAATCGTCCCGCTGTCCCGGTTGCTGCACGCCAGCAACGCTCCGTCTGACGAAATATCCATCAGACTGTTCGATGTTCCGGCCAGAACGGAACTCGACATGGCTGCGGCAACAACCGCAGTCGCGAAACAATTGAAAATCGTTGCAGTTCCTGATGGCGGCTTCACGATGCTGGTCCTCGTTTTCTCTTCGGTTAACTTTGCCAGTAACCACTTCAGCAAGACAGACAATTCATTCGATGATCGTTTTGTGAGGCTCGCCGGCGATTTCCTGAACGTATCGCGGAACGGCGTAGCCTGGCAGCCGAGTTCGCAGTTCTGCGATCAGTCGCCGACCTGCCTTTGGATCAACCTCGAAATGCGCCGCCCCGGCGACGCGATCCAATTGGTGCAGATAGTAAGGCATCACGCCCACATTGATCAGCGACTCCGACAAATCCGCCAGGGCGTCTACTGAGTCATTCACGCCTCGCAGCAGCACGGCCTGATTGAGAACGGTGACGCCCGCTCGAACAAGTCGTCGCAGCGCCGCTTCACAGTCAGCGACGATCTCGGCGGCATGGTTGGAATGAACGACCACGATCGGCGTCAGGCGGCTTTGTGTGAGAAGGTCGAGCAGCACGTCTGTGACGCGGTCCGGCAGGACAATTGGCAGCCGTGAGTGAATCCGCAAACGCCTCAGATGCGGAATTGCTTCCAGACGTTCAACGAGCTGTCCGAGCCGCGCGTCGGTCAGCATCAAAGGATCCCCGCCGCTGAGAAGCAGTTCTGAAATCGACGAGTCAGCTCGCAACTGATCGAGCGCAGGCTCCCAATCATCAAGTCGTCTCGGCTCATCTCCGTACGGATAATGACGCCGGAAGCAGTATCGGCAATTTACGGCACAGCTTCCGGCCGCAATCATCAAAGCACGACCGTGGTACTTGTGCAGCAAACCAGGAGCCGTGCGGAAACTTGAATCCGAAACGGCGTCGGCGATAAATCCAGCAACCAGCTGAAGCTCGTCGTCCAGCGGCAGGATTTGTCTCAGCAGAGGGTCATCGGGATCGCCGACCGCCATCCTGGCAAGAAAACTGCGAGGCACCATCAACGGAAACCGGCTGGCTGCTTCCTCAGAAAATCGATCGGCCAGCGACTCCAGCCGGAGTTCACGCAACAACTCAACGGGCTGACGAATGGCATCGGCCAGAGACTGGTGCCAGTTCGGAAGAACATCCGAACCCGCTCGCTCATCAACACCGGGAATTGACACTGATTTTCTCACTATTTCGCGTTTGAGCATCGTCGTGAATGATCGTTTTTCGGGAGAAATTCGAAATGTAGCAGCTTCAGCCTGGCCACACTCGTCATGGCACCTGACAACCTGGTTGTCTCAATGGACCGACTCGACGGAACCACTGGTCGGCTCTCACCTTCGGCTTTGTACCGCCGAACGGTTCTGCTATTGTCCCGCCTCGCTGACAGCGGTCAAATCCTGCGAATGACCTGCGTAGCAACTGTCGATGCCGACTGAAAAGCATCAGAACCGAACCAATGACGAGTGATTCCGAATGAATATCAACGCGAGCGATTTGAAAAAAGGCCTGAAGGTTATTTACGAAGGCGACCCGTACGACATCGTTGAGGTCCACTTTGTGAAGCCGGGTAAAGGCCAAGCTCTGTACAAACTGAAGCTCCGAAATCTGCTCAAAGGCACCAACCTGACGCCGACTCTGCGCAGCGGCGACAGTATGGAAGCAGCGGACGTGCGTAAATCAAACGGTCAATACCTGTACCGGGATGCCGACGGGTTCATCTTCATGGAAGACGCGAGCTACGAGCAGTTCACAATTTCCGCGGAAAAGATGGGCGACTCGGCCAACTTCCTGCTGGACGGCGCGAAGTGCGAACTGTTGTTTTACAACGAGCAGCTCATCGGGGTTGACCCGCCGTCACATGTGATCGTCGAAGTGACTTACACCGAGCCAGCCGCGCGAGGCAACACAACGGCAAACGTCACCAAGGCTGCGACGGTCGAAACCGGTGCCGAAGTGCAGGTTCCGGCCTTCATCGAACAGGGCGAGAAGATTAAAGTCGACGCTCGAACCGGCGCGTACATCGAACGAGCGAAGTCCTGATTAATTCGGGCATCTGAACAGGACACCTTGAGGAACGAGAACTCTCAGAAGTTGAATCTGAAGAGTCGGTCATTGTGAACTCCGGCGCTGCCGCCGTGGCCGCGCCGGAAGAACTCCACAGTCAGGAAGACGGAGGAGACCGGAAATGGCAACGTGGCATGTCTTGCTTTACTCGGCAGCGGCGATCCTCGCCTTAAGATCATTCATCCAACTGGTGACCAATTACCGAAACGAGTACGAGCACATCGCGGTTAGAAATCACCTGACAAAGATGGCCGAAGAACTGGAAGCGCAGAAAACAAAAGGCGAAGCAGGACCGGAGTCAACTTCGTCCAAGCAGAAGACACAGGCAGCGCCGGCTTAGCCTCAGCCAATCAGTTCGCAAAACTGCCAGCCTCTTACAGGTAAGTGCTGACTTTCAAATTGAGTATTGAATCCGTCGTGAGCTTCTCACCTGTGAAACTTACGACGCCGGGAAGAATCCCATGTCCGAGACGCCTCACAACAAACAGCTCTACATCGAGACCGTCGGCTGCCAGATGAACATGCTGGACAGCGAGCTGGTTGTCGCGGCGCTGCGCAAGCAGCAGTTCGAACTGACTAACGACATCAAGGCTGCCGACACAATTCTGTTCAACACATGCAGCGTCCGCGAACATGCGGAACACAAAATCTACAGCCAGCTTGGTCGCATCAAGTTTCAGAAGCGAAATCGCCCGAACCTGGTCATAGGCGTGATGGGCTGCATGGCTCAGAAGGACCAGGAGCTGATCTTCGAAAAGGCTCCCCACGTCGACCTGGTCGTTGGAACGGGGCAGCTCGGCGAGATCCCTCGCCTGATCGACGAAGCTCGCGGCAGCAGGAAACGATTGACTGCGCTGAGCCTTGACCGCAAAGGCGGTTCTCGGGAATCAGTGGCCAACAGTTTTGAAAGTTACGACCCGCTGCGCGATCCCGAAATGCGACCGTCGCCGTATCAGGCCTTTGTCAGGATCATGATTGGCTGCGACAAATTCTGCACGTACTGCGTCGTGCCGATGACTCGCGGCCCGGAACAGAGTCGGCCTCCAAGTCTGATCGCCGCCGAAGTTCGCACGCTGGCCGAGCAAGGCGTTAAGGAAGTCACCCTGCTCGGACAAACGGTCAACAGCTATCGGCACACGGAAGATGGACGCGAGTATCGATTGTCGGATCTGCTCGAGCTGATACACGACACGGAAGGCATTGACCGCATCAAATTCGTCACCAACTACCCGAAAGACATGACTGACGACCTGTTGCAGGCTGTCCGCGACCTGCCAAAAGTATGCCGGTATCTGCACGTGCCGGCGCAGTCAGGATGCGACGAGCAACTCAAAGCAATGAAACGCGGATACACGATCGCCGACTATCGCGACATGATGCATCGGATTAACGCAACAATTCCGGGCTGCGCCGTCTCCAGTGACTTCATCGTTGGTTTCTGCGGCGAAACCGAAGAGTCTTTTCAGAAGAGTATGTCGCTGATCGAAGAGTTCCGTTTCAAAAACAGCTTCATTTTTAAATACAGCGAACGGCCTGGCACAAAGGCGCACGGACTCTGGCCGGACGACATTCCGGAAGACGTCAAGAAACGCCGTAACAATGAAATGCTGGACCTGCAGAATCGCATCAGCGAAGAAGACAACGCCGAGTTCATCGGGACGACCGTTGAAGTGCTCTGTGAAGGCCCGAGCAAAACGGCAACGAAGCGAGGCGAGGCAGACACCGACTCACCATCCATCCAACTTGTCGGCCGTACCGACTGTGACCGCATCGTTGTCTTTGATGGCAATCCCAGACTTGCGGGATCACTCGTGGAGATCGACATTCATGACATCACCACGACGACGCTACTTGGGTCAATCGTTACCCGCCAGGTCAACCACGGCCTGGAAATCGACCTGCCAGTCGTTTCTTAGTTATCAGGCAATGTGATGAAGCCACTGGAGCTATCCGGGTGCGCATCACAGCAGTGGACTAATGGCTCGCCGGAAACAGTTTCGAACGACAGATCGATCTGAACTCTCTGAAATGTTGGAAATTTTGTCGTGATGGCTGTGGCGAAGATGTCGAGTTCTGTGTAGCTTGCGTCCCTGTCTGAGCCTCGAAGTCAACACAACTTCGAATTGATTCGGCCTTGTTGGCCGGCACCGGGTGTCGCAAACCCACAAAACAGTTAAGTTTGCGAACCCTGAATGGCTCTCAGGCGACAGGTCTTCTGATTGTTCCCGCCGGGCAAGACTCCGGAAAACGGGAACACGTCCAGTGAACGAAGCAGCGTCGCCATCTGTGTTTTTGTAATTAGATGCGCACGCCCAATCGCTACTTCGCTGTTTGACGCTCGCGTACGCGCTGCCGTTGCTTGACCAATCCGTCCGGCAATCGCGGCGACCACTACGATCGGAAGATATTAAATGTCTGACCATCCCGCTGAAAATCCGTCTCACCTCGCTGATGATGCTGCTTCAGTTAGTGAGGCATCGTTCGAAACGACTGCTTTTGACACGTTCGAGATGTCCGCATCCGCCCCGATGGCTGACCCGATCGAGCGGTTGCTTGCCACTTCGGACTGCACCATCGCCGCCGACTCGACTTCAGACAGTTCATCGTCTGATGAGGACGCCGCTGTGATTTCTGTATCCGATTCCGAAACGGCTCCGCGTGAGCAGGTTGAAGCGAACAATCAGGCAACGGATGTTGCGTCACATGCCCCTGCCTCTGAACCGCTCGCTCCTCAGCCAGCTGCGACCACTGGATCGGTCGTCGCAACGCCACCAGCAGACGACGTACCTGCTGCGGTTGAAGACGCTCCAGAGGATGAAGTTTCTGGTGAACCACTCTTCGCCGACCTGTCACTCCGTAAAGAAGTCCTCGAAGCAGTTCTAAAATCCGGTTACGAAAAACCGACCGCCATCCAGGCCGAGATCATTCCCCACATGCTGGCAGGCCGGGATGTGCTGGCTCAGTCGCAGACTGGCACGGGTAAGACTGCGGCCTTTGCACTTCCCGTTCTTTCTCGAATCAGGATCGGTCAGAAGAAGCCTCAAGTTCTGGTTCTGACTCCCACACGTGAACTGGCCATTCAGGTCGCGAGATCTTTCTCGACCTACGCCTGCAACCTGTCTCGGTTTTCAGTTCTGGCGATCTACGGCGGAAGTGATTACACGGCTCAGTTCAGACAGCTGGAACGCGGAGTCGAAGTCGTCGTCGGAACTCCGGGCCGGGTCATCGACCACATCAAACGCGGCACGCTGGATCTGAGTGAACTCAAGTGCCTGGTCCTTGATGAAGCCGACGAGATGCTCAACATGGGCTTTCTGGACGACGTCAAGTTCGTCCTTGAAGAGTCGCCGGACGGTCGTCAGATCGCTCTGTTCTCAGCGACCCTTCCGCCTCCAATTCGCACAATCGCTCAGCAGTACCTGAATGATCCGGCACGCGTCACGATTCAATCAAAGACGATGACCGCCGACTCAATTCGACAGCGAGCGTTGATTCTTCAACCCCGCGAAAAGATCGACGTGCTCAAGCGTCTGCTCGACACCGAAGAGACGGATGGAGTCATCATCTTTTCAAACACCAAGGATATGACGGTAACGATCGCCGAGCAGTTGAATAAGGAAGGACTGAAAGCGATCGCTCTGAACGGCGACATGCCACAGAAGACTCGCGAACGCACGATCGAGCAGCTCAAGGCCGGACTCCTCGACATTCTGGTCGCGACCGATGTCGCCGCTCGTGGTCTGGACGTCACCCGAGTCAGTCACGTTTTCAACTACGACGTGCCACAGGACAACGAATCTTACGTGCATCGAATTGGCCGCACCGGTCGAGCGGGACGGACGGGCGAAGCATTCATCTTCCTGACGAACTCGCAACGTGGAAAATTGCGTTTCATCGAGCGAATGACGAAGCAGACGATCGAAATCGTTCAGCCACCCACCGCCGACGATATCAACGCGATTCGAATCAAACGATTCACGCAGAAGATCGCGGACGCAGCGGCAGCTGGCGGTGAGGATCTGAAGTTCTTCGAAGAAATGATCGTGAAGTTTTCTGAAGAATCGGAAACTCCGATGGCCACGATTGCCGCCTCGCTGGCATTGATTGGTCAGAACGGTCGACCTTTCCTTGCGAAGGATCGAGCACGCCGCAAAGAATTTGATGGAAATGACCGCCGAGATAATCGCGGGGAACGCGGGCAGAATGATCGCGGCAAATTTGAACGACGATCGGGCGGCAGCGAGAATGCGACTCGCGGTCGAAGCGACAACCGTCAACTGGGCCCACCGGAAGCCGGCAAAGATCGATACCGCATTGAAGTCGGCTGGAGCGATGGAATCAAAGTTGGAAACATCGTTGGTGCGATCGCTAATGAAGGCAACATCGGCGGCGAATACATTGGCCCGATCAAGATTCACGATTCGTATGCCACCGTCGATCTGCCAGCTGGCATGCCACCGGAGATTTTCAGCACGCTTCAGCGAACCCGGGTCGCGGGTAAGCCGATGGAGATCTCGCTGGCCAACGACGACATGGGAGTGTCCAGTGATACTGCGTCCTCTGCCCGTCCGCGGCGTTCAAACGACTTTCGCGGCAAAGGTCCGAAACATTCCAAAGGACCGGCTCGCGGAAAGTCCTTCCACCCGGCAGCCAAACGCAAGAAGTTCAAGGGCCAGACACCGTCCCAGGATCACGTCTAAGCAACAGGGTCTGAATCTCTCAAGGACTTCTGATGGCGCAAAGTATTCCCAAAACGTTGAGCTGGATTGGTGACTTACCGGGTACGCTGCGGATGATTGATCAGACGCGGCTGCCCGAAGAGTTTATCGAAATCGACTGCACAACAGTGGATGCGGTCTGGCAGGCGATCAAACGGCTCAGCGTTCGAGGTGCCCCGGCAATTGGAGTATCGGCAGCCTACGGAACAGTGATCGGTCTGCAGGACGCAACGAACGTCAGCCGCTCGGAGTTTGACCAGAAGCTCACCGAAGTCACCGACTATCTGGCAAGCAGTCGGCCGACAGCGGTTAACCTGTTCTGGGCTTTGGAGCGGATGAAAAACGTCGCCTCGGAAATCACCGGTGCATCGCCCGTCGAGGTTCTGCTGAGACTGCTCGAAGAAGCTCGTACGATCGAAAGCGAAGATCGTGAGATGTGCGCGGCAATTGGTCGACACGGCGCGCCGCTGATGCCGGATCAGGGCGGGGTTCTTACTCACTGCAATGCAGGCGGCCTGGCCACTGCTGGTGATGGAACAGCGTTATCCGTTCTGTTTGCAGCGACGGCTTCCGGAAAAAAGATTCATGTCTTTGCGGACGAAACTCGACCGCTGTTACAAGGAGCTCGCCTGACCGCCTGGGAGTGTCAGCAGCGCGATGTACCGGTGACAGTAATTTGTGATTCGATGGCCGCTCTGGTCATGCGGAAAAAGAAAGTTCAAGCCGTCGTCACCGGTGCCGACCGAATCGCAGCTAACGGTGACGCGGCCAACAAAATCGGAACCTACTCGGTCGCCGTGCTGGCCAAAGCCCACGGCGTTCCCTTTTATGTGGCTGCGCCGTCGAGCACCTTTGACATGAGCCTGGCATCGGGAGATCTCATTCCCATCGAAGAGCGGGCTCGCGATGAAATCAGTCACGGCTTCGGGAAACAAACAGTGCCGGACGGTGTCGACGTGTGGAATCCTGCCTTCGACGTCACACCAGCTGAACTGCTGACTGGCATCATCACCGAACGAGGTGTCATCACACCCGTTAGTTCGGAATCGGTTGCGGCAATGCTCGGAGCGTAAACTTGCCCGCAGGCCCCACAGTTTCCTCAACCGGCATTTTTTGCCGCATCGGTCAGCCTTCGCGCCGCTGCGTCGCCGCCGGGATCGGTAAAAACGGCAGGATTGCCACTTCAGGAAGTTCAGGCAGGACACAGCAATCTGACTAAGCCTGAAGCATCCCGTCAGCCGATTCCTTGCTGATAGCCGGGATGACCTCTGCACTCGTTGCACCAGTCAGCGCTCATCCAACTTCGTGCCTGTGTTAGCAGGCACGTCTGGATCTCTGCCCGGCCTGGACTTCCTGTCGACGATCCTTTCCGAACCGAACCGGTGACGTGTCATGATCAGGCCTCGGCTTCGCTTGTACGTGTGTGCTTCCACTGTTGCTGTCACTTTAGGCGGCGCTGTGCTGACCCAGGCGGCAGGCCCTGGAGAGTTCATTTCCAGATTGTGGAAACGCGATCCCGCACCGCAGAAGGAAGAAGCCCACAGCTTGAATCCTTTCAAGTTTCTGCGGCGCGAAAACTCAGATTCGACCGTTCGGCGCATCAAGGTTTCAGATGGAGGCCGCAGCGTTGTTTCGCAGCGGCCCAAACTGGTCAACGATCCGTTTCTCACTGAGCGAGCTCCACTGGCGAGCACACCAGCGGCGTCTGGCAGCAAGGGAATAATTGTTCGTCCCGAGCCTCGACAAAGCCCAGTGAAAATGCAGACAGCCGAACATCATCCGTCGGTAACGGAAAGAAACTCCCGGCACACCGCCAGCAATGTGGACCTCGCCCCACTGCTCAACTCTTCCTCGCGGGGTGAGTCCAGCCGGGTAGTCACAGACGCCACACGATCTCTTCCCGAGCGTACGGCGGACGCATCGCCATCAGCTGGCAACAGCCAGTTCGTAAGCGGCTTCGACAGCGAATTTCAGAAACTCTTCCAGGAGGTGATTGAAGAATCCCGTCAGACCAAAGCTTCAACGACAATTCCCAGATTACCGGATGACGCCGTCGCCAGCTCTGCAGCTGCAGCCCCCCTGCCGGAAGTAGTCACCTCCGATGAGGATGATTTGAAAAAAGACTTTGCTGAGTTTGCTCAGCAACGAAGCCGCACACAAATCGATAGTCTTATTCAAGAATCTCGAAACCAGATGGAGTCTTCCGCACTGGCCCGCCGCGCCAACAGCGAACTTTTCTCGCCGCCACTGAGTTCGCGGCAACCTGATTCTCAACAGACCAGCGGCCCATTGTCGAGCGTCTCGGCCGTTGCCCATTCAGACTCTAAGCACCCAACCGCAGCGTCGTTACCAGAATCAGAAGCTCGATTCATTCCACAAACGCTTCCCGATCGCCTTCCCCTTCAGACATCAAACGAGCTTGTTGTCCCGAGCTCGATGGTACCGGACCGCAGCCTGTTCACGACTTCGGACGGATGGTTGCCCCGAGACGAGTCTGAGCATCCGACAGTTCCCGAGAACGCCCCACACCCCCAACTGCAACCTGTTGTTCAAGTTGTGCCTGGTCAACGTGGGGCTGGTGTCGTTATCGAAAGCGGCCAGTGGTCACCGATCCAGCCTCGCGTGACATCAAACGTTGCTCCTGTACGATCGGTGCCTGACACATCGCAGTTTCGACGTCTCTCGTTCGAAGGCGTAGACTCCCCATCCAGCAACGGAGCCGTTCAAGCGATTGGAAACGGAACTCCAGACGAGGGCAGTTTGAACACCGATGATCGTCATGCCGGTCAATACTCAGGAGCTTCGACGCTCATTCTTCCTGCCATGCCCAATACGACATCAACAGCCTCTACCGCATCAACAGCCAGCACTGTCGATGGCTCTGAACTGGCGATGATTATCCCTGACAGTCGAACTGGCCAAAGCCTCGACGCGTCAAAACTCGGTGCTGCTTTTGCAACAGCCCCTGCTCCGCCGCAAAGCAGCGGGTTCGATTTCGACTGGCCGGACGAAACCGAACTCGCGGCTGAGACTCCTGACAGTGGTCTATCATGGGGGGCAACCATGTTCCTTCTGGCGATCGCTGGTGGAGTCATTGGCCTGTTCATCCGCAGGAAGGCTCAAGACAGCGTTTTCGGAATAACCGGAACCGGCACCAGGTCGGAAATCTCCTGAATCAACCTCGGCAATACTCACCTGTGACTTATGGTTTGCCTGTGCAGCCGAGACGTCTCCGCCGCATTCAGAAACCATGATGAACCGACAGGTGTTGACCGGTCAGGAGTTGCAGATGTCCGCTGATCCCTGGAGCCGCCCTACTCTCGAAGATCTGAAGCAGGTACTTGAGAGTATCGGCAAAACTGATGGCGACCACGAGCGTGCGGCGGAACGATTGGACCTTTCGGTTCCGGCCGAAGTAATCACGGCTCGCGGCAGCACCATTCCAGCCATGACTCGTGAAATCAGCCGGTTCGGCATCGGACTGCTGCACCGCGGCTCACTTCAAATGGGCGATGTGACAGTCAAAATGGCCAGTGATACTCGTGAATACAAATACCTGGTCCGACTCGAATGGTGCACCCCCTGTGAGAACGGCATGTTCATCAGCGGTGGTCAGTTCCTCGGTAAGCTTGACGAGTAACTCGATTTCCTGAGCGGGCTGCACAAGCAGAGCTTTGACGGTGGCCGATTCGCGAACCCGTGCAGAACTCCCGTTGCTCACGAGGCGTTGCACTCTCGGATTGCTACGTACCTCCTCACAGAGCAGACGGCTGCCGCACCGCATCAGGGTTCTCACTGCCAGATGAATCAATTTTCGTCGTAAATGCAGGTATACGCCTTGCCAAGCTCTGGATCGTAGGGACTTTGCCGATCGTGGCGATTCGCTGAACCGGACCACCGCAACCCGTCGGGGTGCCATTCAATTGGGCTGATGCACACTTGCCGCCACGTTCGATGAAAACTCCCACGGAGAGGACTACTTCAGAATGTCGGTGACCGCCGACACCATCTCTCCAATGCGGGGTCTCCGTGTAACGTCCTGTTTTCCGCTGTCTGCGTCATGCCTGCTGCAGTCACTCACCATCAGCACCAGCACCTCATTCACACTTAGAACCCTCATCTCGTGATTCTGATCGAGTCACCACCTGAAGGTCCGGAATGAACTGCGATTACGTTGAGCGACGGTTGTTCGGCTGATGTTTGCTTCTGGAAGCAAAGCCTCCTCGAATGCTGACGACACTCCGCCTGGAGTGCTGTCACTTTGAGCCAACAACAGTTGCAGGCCTATGATCTCTCGGTTCTACCAACGATATTCGAAAGCGATCATCACGGCTCTCTTTCTGTCGCTGGCAGTCCTGTATCCACTTGCCGAGTCGATACCGCCTAACAACAACACAGAAACCTGGCTCTCTGACGAGAACGAAGCCCGCCAGGTTTATGAAGACTTCCGATTTCACTTTGGCGGTGAAGAACTCATCCTCGTCGCCCTTGATCGAGCCGAGCACGACCCGAAACTCATCGAAGCTATCTGCGGTCGACTCGAACGTCTCGATGTGATCCGCAAGGTCTGGTCACCCGATCGTCTGGCATCGATGATGGCGGAATTCGATCTCCCTGAATCCGAAATCGAACAGCGTCTTCATCGGGTCGCCATTTCTCAGGACGGCAAGTTTGCCGGCATCATCGCACTACTCACTGACGAGGGGCTGCGTGACCGAACAGGCACCATGAATCAGGTCGACGAAGTCCTGCAGTACTGCCAGCTCGATACGTCCACTCTGAAAATCACTGGTGCACCAGTCATCGTCGCCGAACTGAATCGCCTTGGCGGGAAGCAGGCGAACCAGGTTTACTTCGGAATCACAATCGCCATTTGCCTGGGCGTGCTTTTCTACACGCTGAAGCAGTTCACCCCAGCATTTCTGATTCTCATCGAAACAATCTGGGCCTTTCAGCTGACGCTGGCTTGCGTCCGTATTGGCGGCGGTGAGATGAACTTTATTCTCGACTCGTTGCCGGTCATGGTGATGGTTTTCAGTATGGCCGTCGCCATTCACTACCTGCATCACTATGCGACGCACCGCAACGACGAAGACCCAATCGGACAAACTCTTAAAGGTGTCCGCTGGCCATGCCTGCTGGCGACATTTACAACCGCCATCGGCCTGGCGTCGTTGGGAATCAGTACTATTCCACCGGTGCGTCAGTTCGGCATCGCCACGGCCGGCGGCACCTTTGCGGCATTAATCGCCGGCCTGGGAATCACACCTGCGATTCTGACACTCTACCCGCCGGACCAGTTCGAAAGCCGCTCGCTGCACCAGTTCTTTCGCCGCGCCGCCGCAAGACTCTACGTCCACCGAGTGGCGACGACGATGTGCGTCTGCGGACTGGTCACTTGGTGCGGACTGGGTGTGATCTGGATTAAGGCCGAATTTCAGCCCCTCAATTTCTTCCCGGATGACTCAAAGGTTCTTCAGGACACAAAATATCTGCACCGCGAAATGGCAAGTACAGACTCGGTCGAACTTGTCGTCGACTTCGGGACGCAGGACATCCCCGACACACAGCGGATTCGAATGATCCGCGAAATCGAAGACTCGCTGCGCGAAGTCGAGCACGTACAGCTCGTTCTGTCTGCCACGACCTTCCTGCCCGATCCTCTGCCCCAGGGATTCTCAGCCGCTCTGGAGGCAATTCGGCAACACTCTGACGACAACGACTTCATCGCCGATGGCGGTCACCTCTGGAGGATCTCCGCGAAAGTCGAGGCGGCCGAAGACGCGACGTCGCAGGATCTGTTCCACGTGCTGTCAGCCAAATCGGAAAAGCTGGCTGCCGAACACAACGTCAGAATCACGTGCACGGGTATCGCCCCACTGGTCGAACGGGCTCAACAAGACATCTTTGACGGCTTCTGGAAAAGTGTCTTCACCGCGTTCTGCCTGATCTCGGTCATCATGGTGATCTGCCTCAAATCGCCGCTCGCCGGCGCGGTCGCGATGATTCCAAACGTGACGCCCATTCTGCTTGTTTTCGGAACGCTGGGCTGGCTGAACATCCCAACGGACATCGGCACAATGATGACCGGGAGTATCGCCCTGGGCATTGCAGTCGACGGAACGTTCCACTTCCTGACTTGCTACCGCCGGCTTTATGACCAGACAGGCAACTCGGTTTACGCCACACGAGTTGCTCTCGAAACAACCGGCCCGCCCATTGTTCAAGCGACCGTCATCACCGGTCTGGGAATGCTCGCGTTGGGCTTGAGTAACTTTGGCCCGACCGTTCGCTTTGGACTCCTGATGACAACGTCTCTGTTCGTCGCGTTGATCGGTGACCTGATCCTTCTTCCCTGCCTGCTCTACATGCGTCCGTCCAGGGTGGCAGCGATGAATCGCAAAGCAACCGAACCTGCTGATCAGGCCCGGCACATTCCCTCGCCACATCTCGGAAAACCACGTCGGTCCACAGAGGCCACTGGCCTGGATGACGACGCCGAAGGCTGCTTTGTCTGAACTCGAAAATTCCGATCAGAACACGCGCTACCTTGCCACTCACGCACCGCTGGCGTCCATTCGACACCTGACGAGCTGCAGACCTTAACTCAGAAAACAGAGCGAAGCCCGGATCGCCCCGAGTCTCCGCCCTGCCCTGTCAGTTGCTCTGTCTTCACTGCATTGATGTCGCAATTCGCGACGTCAGACATTCACGTTGATCTCGTAGCCTTTCCGCTGCTCGCGAGACTGCCACGAATTCAGACTTAGATCATTTGTGATCATCTCAGTCTTCGGATCCCACTCCAGCGTCTTGTCGAGCCGGATTGAAATGTTCGCGAGATGGCAGGTCGTCATCGCGCGATGATGAGACCAGACATCGCTGATCGGAGTCTCGCCGCTCTTGATGCAGTCCATGAAGTTCTGCATGTGCGAGGTCGGCTTTTTGCCGCCGTAAACGGCGTCGATAGCTCCGTCAGGAAGCGGCTTATCCTTGAGGGCTTCGACCGGTCCACCCTTTGTCCGACCTCGACTGACATGGAACCGCCCCTTCGTACCTTCGAACAGAATTCCATTGCCATCGGACGAGTGGCTGACGATGTGCATCTCGACGCCGTTTGCGAACATGCACTTCACGTCGAACTTCGTCGCTGCGTTGTAGCGATCGTCCAGCGTCGGATAGCCATCTTTGTAAGGAACAGGATGTTCCTGCATGACCGGCTCGACCGAAACGACGCCCTGATCCTTACCGTTCTGCTCGATCGCCCACTGAGCGATGTCGACATGATGAGCCCCCCAGTCAGTCATCTTGCCACCAGAATATTCGTACCACCAACGAAACTCGTAGTGACCGCGAGTCTTACCCCAGCGGCCGCCTTCTTTCATTCGGTACTCAGCCAGCGGAGCCTGGCCAAGCCACTTCTCCCAGTTCAGACCTTCCGGCACATCTGCCACAGGAATCGCACCGCTGTCAGATGATGCGCCAATGTTGCAGGTCACTTTCTTCACGTCACCAATTCGACCATCGCGGATCATGGCGATCGCCTGGAGAAACCGCTGCCCCATTTCCGTTCGCTGCTGCGTCCCGACCTGAAAAATTCGTTTCGTTTCTTCCAGTACTTTGATGATCTGCTTGCCTTCATGGACGGTCAATGTCAGCGGCTTTTCGCAGTAAACGTCCTTGCCCGCCTGCATGGCTTCGATAGCGATCTTCGAGTGCCAGTGGTCGGGCGTGACGATCGTCACCACGTCGATGTCTTTACGATCCAGAATCTTCCGGTAGTCCTCATAGACGTCGATTTTACGGTCGTCACCTTTCTTCGTCTGAATGCCGGACACTTTATCGCGACCAGCTCCCGCATGGTTGGCGTCAACATCGCAAACCGCAGCACAATCCGAAAAATTCAACGCGGCTGGACCAACGCTGTTCCAGCGACTGCCGGTTCCGATGCAACCCAGAACTGGTCGTTCATTCGCGCTTTCATAACCATATGTTGAACGCTGAGTACTGGTGAACCAATACGGCATCGTGGCTCCCGCTGCCGCAGCGGTAGTCTTCAGAAAGTGACGTCGATTCTTCTGAGTCATGAATGGCTCCTGGCTGCTTCCTGGAATTTGAACGTTCGAAATCCGATCGCAAGTTTAGTTACCGTTTTTTGCAAAAGAAAACCCATGCATCTAATTTCGCACCAACGCATTCACTGATCTGAATGCCTCGAACCATGCTGCGAACATAAACCGGCAACTTGGCAATCCGTTCTGGATGTCTACCATGCCCATACCGTCAACTGGCTCTCGACTCCGATTTTGAACTTCGAAATTCTCTGCACATCAGCCCGCAACACTTCAGGCAAGCCGATGACAAATGCCGTCTTACTGATCGCCCACGGAAGCCGCCGCCCAGAAGCGAACCACGATCTCATCATCGTGGCCGACCGACTTCGTGAACAAACCGATTATCAAATCGTCGTTCCGAGTTACCTGGAACTTGCCGATCCATCGATCCCGGATGGCGCTCGACAATGCGTCGACGCAGGTGCGGACCGCGTCCTGATGATGCCCTACTTTCTGAGCGCTGGCTCACACGTCACGCGTGATCTCGAACGCTTCCGTGACGAAGCCGCTTCCGAATTCAAATCAGTAAAATTCGACCTCTGCCCACCCCTCGGTCTGCATCCGCTGATGCTTGAAATTATCAAAGACCGACTACGTGAGGACACTGCGACATCCACGGAAGAATTCTCGTAACGCATGAGTGGAGATGTCAGAAACTCCACACCGCGTCCGAAAATATGAACCGACTCGCCTTCACATTATTCAGCATCGAATCGTTCAATAAATGGTTCGGCACCGTCCCAGGTCAGTTCAAGCGTGAGTGAGCTGGTCGCTTCTGTCACCGTTACTTCAAGGCCCGAAGTCGCAGGATCCATATAAGATTTCGGGGCATGCCATTTCTGTGACTGAGGGTCGAGTGTTTCGTTCGCAATGATCGCGACCTGGTGAGTCCCCGGCACACAACCATCGTCGGGTTCATAAGTCGTTAATTGAAACCGCCCATCGGAACCAATTTTTCCCGTTGCGGGTCGATCATTCGCTGGAATGACTTGAACAAAACCTTGTTCGAGCGGGACTCCGTCAATGGTGACCTGACCTGACACCGGGATTCGTTGAGTTCGCCCATCACCGCATCCAGCAGTGGTCATGAACAAGCAAGCTGTCAAAAGGAAAAGCATGCGTGAGTGCATTGCGAAGCGCCGTCAGAGAATGGTTTGATGGCCAGACTGCAGACGACAGCGTGGCGAAATATCGATCGAGAATAATTAATAAGCGTCATACACTTCTTCACCTTCGCGAGTCGCCAGGGCCCGGTAGATGGTGAGCGACAGATTCTCATTCAACATTGAAACGTGACCGTCACCAAACAGGAAGTGCGCTCCCCCAACGTGCTCGCTTCCGAAGGCCCCATTCAGCCGAACTCCATAGGGCGCCGTTGTGATTCCCGTTCCTGGCGGAGTGTTAATTGCATTCTCCGCCGTGCGCAAGCAACTCAAATGTCGTCCGGCCTGCGTCCAGATGTTCAGAGACTCGCCAGTGTGGGAGTCCAGAACTTCGCCGACAAAAATCGTGTTGCTCAATCCGTCGACAATATCCGTGATCTTGTAAGGCGTCTTGTAATTAAACGGCCCCGTATTATAGATCTTCATTGTCGTGCTGATGCCGTTGCTTGGCCCAAGGGTGCCATGAACAAGAGCGTAACTCGACGTCGCCGCATTTAATCCCTGAGCGACGACGGACGGCTTGCTCGGGTCTGACGGGCAGAGAAAGAATGCCGGGCGAGCTTCCACAGCAGCTTTGTTATTTGCAGGCCAGGTCGTCGTCGGCCCCCACACAATGTCGTCCAGGTCAAACTGCTCGTAGAGCTGCGTGGCTTCCAGAGATGGAAGCAAATGCACAAACGCGCTCATCCCAACTCGAGTATTGCTGGGATTTCCGGCGCACGGGCCGGTGGTGATCCCGTCGCACCCCAGTCTCCCAGGTGGAAAAATACTGTGAGTCTGCTCGTAGTTGGCCATCGCAACCCCAAGTTGCTTGAGATTGTTCTTGCACTGTGAACGGCGAGCGGCTTCCCGAGCCTGCTGCACGGCTGGCAGCAACAAGGCCACCAGAATCGCAATAATCGCGATCACGACGAGCAACTCGATCAACGTAAAACCGCGACTGTTTGAATGTACCCGATGACTTTTCATTGTCGTTTTCCTGTAGCCGGAGTCTTTAGCCGAGAAGTCGCACCGTTGCCTGCAAGACCGTGATGATGAACGACCGACTACTCTACCGCTGCGTTCGCTGAAAAACCAACGATCAACACGACTCTCACTGACGTTATCCCAGCCTCCGCCAGCAATACGGTTAATGATTTTCGATCGTCAAATCCTGGCACAAAAACTCACAGCGCTGCGGCATAATGGCAGTTTTTTGTCAATAAACACTACGGTCTTATCAGGGGAGAAAACGCGTTCGCTCACATTTACTGCTCAGTACGAACCGCGACGGTTTCGGAGGCTGGACCCGACTTCAGGCCGACCGTATTCACAGCAAAAATACGGTACGCATGGTTCTTACCGGGAGCGGCAGTTTGATCAGTAAATTGCATCGGCACGAGCGGTTGAGTGGGCGTGTCGCTGTATTGAAGGTTCTGAAAAATCGGTCGCCCGAATCGATTCTTCCCCTGCTCCGGAACGTTCGCCAGGAATTTGCCATCGCGTTCGATGATGAAATAAGCCAGTCCACTCTGGAGATCGGCTTCGGCAGACCAGCTCAACGTCTTTCCGTTACGCCGCAGATTTGACGGCGCAGGGGGAGCCGAGGTGTCAGGCACTGCCGTGTCCTTAACGTAGCTCATCCAGCTTTTTGCGACGGCTTTGCTCGGTAACCATCCGGCCTTCAGCGGATCGCCCTCGTACTTTGCAGCTGGTACGGCTTTGAACTCTGTTGGTCCCGCCAGCCAGACATCATCGGTCGGCATTGGCCTGAGAGGCTCGCCATTCACTTCCGGAAGCCGGACACTCAGGCAGTAGTCCAGCCAGGGAATCGCGAAGTAACGCTGATTACCACATTCATGAGCGGTCAGGGGATCGACAGAAACACCGATCAGACCGCCTCGACCACGAACGTTGCCGAAGAAGGCTTCATTTGCAGGCCACACTTTTGCAAATCGACCGTCTTTTACGGTGACGCCTTCCTGCGTACCCGGATTGCACATCAGTGGAACGTTAAGCGCCGCCTCAGACAACTGGTGAGCCTTAATTTCCGAGCGTTCCGGATTCGGTTCCAACAAGGGCACGCCTGAGCGAAGCCACGCTGCCGCGACACGATCCGGATACAGCAACGCCATCCCGCCTGCCCAGTGTCCGCCGCCACTGTGTCCCCACAACGCCCAGGGGACTGTCGACAATTCCGGATGTCCCGACTTCACTCCGAGATCTTTCAGCCCCTTCTGAAACGCCGCGTCGGAACCGTTGCGAGGATCGCACCACATCTGACAATCGGCGTTCTGCGGTTGCTCATACGACGGAGCCAGCAACGCACAGTTGTGCTGCTTCGCCAGCGCCTGCCAGTGCAGATCGAAGGCTCCGGTCAGGCCGGAACTGCACGACCCCTCGCCACAGCCATGCTGATGCACCACCACGCCGCGCAAGGTTTTGACGTTCTCAGGAATCCAGACGGTGTAGTTAACTGGAAAGATCAATTCGCCCGGCTGAGCCGACGCCTCATACCGCACGCGGTAATACGGTGGAGCTGCGTCCGGAAAAACGTCATATGGTTTATTCTGGGCGAACAAAGCCGCGGGAATCACAAACAGCACAATCGCCGCTTGGCAAAGAGACAAAAGACTTCGTCGAGTCATGGCTTCCGGTCCTGCTGGAGAGTCTGGATGCAACGAGCACCTCGCGGCTTCAGCGCGACGAGAACTCGGTCTGCAATGATTGCGTGAAGCAAGCATTCTCGCAAACCCGGCAGCTGCAGGCGACCGTCTGATCAGGAACGTGGCGGACGCCGACCACCAGGGCCGCGGCCAGGACCACCTTGGAATTCCGGCTTGCCGATGCCACCTTTGATCGCATCGTCGTGAGCATCCTCGACAGTCACGCCGAGCACGACGTCAAAGCTGGCAGCCAATTCTCCGATCTTCGAATCGGGAATCTTTCTGAAATCCGCCAGCACAGTTTGTCGAGCCGCTTCGTCGCGGATGTTTCGGAACAGGCCGTCCCGTTTGTTCTGCTTTTCACCTTTAACCAGAATCTGAGTCGTGAAGACTCGCTTTCCGTTCTGGCTGACGGCCAGATGAATGTGCGGCGTTCGTCCCGGATAGGCCACAGGTTTGATCGTACGGAAGTAATAGTGGCCCTTCACGTCGGTCAGAAACCGACCGTAGCCCTGAAAGTTCGAATCCCGCTTGTCAGCGTTGCTCGTTCCCGAATGCAGGTAAGCCCCGTTGTTGTCGACCTGCCAGATCTCGACGAAAGCATTCCGCAACGGCTCACCACTCTGACTCAGGACTCGACCGGACAAGTGAGTGATCTCACCCACCGCCGGAGTGATCGCATCGTTGATCAGCAGAAGGTCGTTGTCCGTGTCGAGAGGCATCCTGTCTGGATAAAACGGCCCTTCCCCAATCGACGCCGTCCGAGCCAGCTCTTCCGCAAACAAGCCAGGAGTCACAAACAGCCCAGCCGCACCGGCTGAATAACCCAGAAACTGACGACGGGAAAATGAAAGATCGAGCATTCGAAAAGTCCTTCATGCAGAAAGAAGCAGGCCTATTAAGCCCTGTACCGAAACGGTGCCGAACTAATCCACCGGCGTCAGGGGGTTGTGCCCTGTCACGAACAGTCACAGCCTGCACCACGGTTAACTGATCGGTGCGATGTAGTACCGTCGTGAAATCCCCTCGATGTCGTGGTAGTAGTAAAAACTGTCGGGGTCAGCCCGTTCAACAGCTTCGATTATCTGGGGCAATTCTTCGTGGGTAATGATCGTACGAACGATTGAGAACGGCTCATTAGTGCGACCTCCGATCCCCTGATGAGCCGTGTAGGTCCGATGCGAGGAAGATACGGTAATCGCGCTGCCGACCTCGCCTTGTTTACGAGTGACGATCGCCAGCATTGTGATCTTGAACTTGCGATAAAGATTATTCAGCGTCTCTGCGGATGCGAAGATATAAATCGACGTGTACATCAGCGTGTTCACGACGGCTTCAAAATCTCCGTTCTTCGCAAAATCCAGAATGAGGCCGAAAGCTGTTGAGCCAACGCCTGCAATAATGGCGACCGACCCCACAGGTTTGAGGTATTTCGTCGCGATATAGGCGCCCACAACGTCTTCATCACCGGTGGAACCGCGATGCGTAAAGGCCAGTGCTTTGGCGACTCCTGAAAGAATGCCACCGAAAAGGACCAGAATAATTCGCTCGTTCTGTGGCTCGGGTTGAGCGAATTGCAATTGGGGCAAAACGGCAAGAGCAACTACGACCGTGCCAACGACGACAAGTGACCGGAGTGCAAAAACGCGGCCGACCCGTGCAAAAGCAAAGGCCAGCAACGCTGATTGGAATATCAGATAAAGGCCGATAAACAGCCAGTAACTCTCGAAGTAATAGGACAGCGCCGTCGCGATTCCTTCGGTGCCGGTCAAAATCACTTTGGAAGGCAAAACGAAATATTTCAGAGCGATCGCGTAAAGGATTCCCGCGACAAAAACCAGACCGTAATCAATCGATCGTTGCCGCACGTTCGCTCCTTCAAACTCGTAGGGTGCGTCTTGCCGCACCAATCAAACTATTCAGCGTCTTCGAATTCGTCACCGAACCAAAGATCGGCGATGTCCCAGTCTGAATCGTACTCGCCGAGCCACACATAGCGATGAAACGAGGACCACGGCCAGGTCCGGAGACGATCAACCAGTTGATGCTTCAACGGATTTACGTGAACGTAGTCAACGCATCGTTTCAAATCGGCATCACCCTTGACTTTGTGTTCGAAGAAACGACGTTGCCAGATCCCTGCTCGCCTCTCTTTTCGCAGCGACTCGACAACGCGCCGCCTGTTCCACCGCTCGCCAGCCAAGCCCGAGTGAAACTGGATTTAATCTGTCTCCAACGCGTTGAGTAGTCGGAATCACCACTCGGCAACATCCAGACCGTATGGAGATGGTCTGGCAAGAGCACAATCGCCGTAATCTGAAACGGTCGATCCTTTCGAGTTTCAAAAATCGCCGCTCGAAGAAATTCACGCCCTCTCTCGGTGGTAAGGATCGACCGACGCTCATGAGTGACAACGATGAAGAAGAACGTTCGACCTTCTTTCGATCGCCGATAGTCACTCACGCGCAGCCTCCGTTAGTGGTCACCTCGTCGTAGCCGTAGGGTGCGTCTCGACGCACCAGTAAAAAGCAACGTTTCAATTTGAATCGTGAACCAAACGATGGTGCGTCAAGACGCACCCTACGGCGCTGAACCACACAGACAACCGACAAGTTCAGTCACGATTGGGAAGTAAATGAGGAGCCTGTTTGCTTAACGCTCGGACAAATTCTCCCAAATCCGACATTGCATAACAGCGACGAATGTATCGCCACTCAATCGTTCGTCCGTCGGTCAAGGTAAAGGAAAGAGAATCTTCCCGCATCGCGTCTTTGCTCATCCGGTCGTTGCCGTGCCGTATCTTCCGTGACTCCTGGAAGTTGACCATCGTGGGAAGATTCTTTTCAAGGAAAGACCTATCGACACCCATCCAGAAGGTTTCGATTTCGTCGAACCGAACCGTGGAATTGCCAAATCGCATCCCAAGTTCGTGCACAGCCAGACGCTTTCGTGCATGTTTCTTCTGGCAGAAGACAGAGAAACTCCCGAAGATCAATGCAAGTACAACTACGCCGCCGAACAATGTCACTTGGACAATCAAGTCCTTGGGCACTCCGACAAACTTCGCAGCGAATCCAGCAATTAGAAATCCACCGGGGAGAAGCAGTATCAGGAGGGGTGTCACCCACCACGGCATCGGAAGGCCGCCTTCAACTTTCCCCAACGGCAACGGATTCCAGGAATTGATGACCGCTCCGAGGTTCGTTTCGAACGCCGCATCGTGAGATTGGGGATACGTCACTATTCAGCCCCTTCCGTGCCGGACGAAAACACTCTGAATGTACCACGAGAGGAACTTCTTGCTCGCCTCAGTGAGGTAGGGTGCGTCTTGACGCACCATTTCAAAACTCGGTGTGGTGCGTCGAGACGCACCCTACGGAATTAAGCGACGCCGGGGACGGTGAAGGCTTTGGCGAAGTCGCGGACTTCTTCTCGGACCTGGTTGACGATGTCGTGGTTGTCGGCGTTGCGGAGGACTTCGAGAATCCAGTCGCCGATCTTCCGCATTTCGTCTTCTTTCATGCCTCGCGTTGTCAGCGCGGCGGTGCCGATGCGGATGCCGCTGGGGTCGAACGGGGAGCGCTGGTCGAAGGGGATCATGTTTTTGTTGACGGTGATGCCCGCTCGGTCGAGTGCCTGTTCGGCGATCTTGCCGGTCAGGTCGATCTTTGTGACGTCGCACAGCATCAGATGGTTGTCCGTGCCGCCGGAGGAGATTGAGACTCCGCCCTTCATCAACGACTCGGCCAGCGTCTTTGCGTTGGCGACGACCTGCTGGGCGTAGACTTTGAAGTCTGGCTTGAGGGCTTCTCCAAAACAGATCGCCTTGGCAGCGACGACGTGGCACAGCGGGCCACCCTGCATGCCTGGGAAGACGGTCTTGTCGATGCCTTTAGCGTGTTCTTCCTTACAGAGAACAAAGCCGGACCGTGGGCCTCGCAGTGTCTTGTGCGAGGTCGACGTGACAAAGTCGGCACATTCAACCGGGTTGTTGTGAACTCCGCCTGCAACCAGGCCGGCATAGTGAGCCATGTCGACCATGAACAACGCGCCGACTTCTTTGGCGATCTCGGCAAACTTACCGTGGTCGATTTCGCGCGGATAAGCGCTGGCTCCAGCGACGATGAGCTTCGGCTTGTGCTCGCGAGCCAGCGCCGCGACGTTGTCAAAGTCGATCTGATGGTTGTCTTCGCGGACGCCGTAGGGAACGGCGTTGTAGATTTTGCCGGAGAAGTTGACCTTCGATCCGTGAGTGAGGTGCCCGCCGTGGTCGAGGCTCATCGCCAGGTACGTGTCGCCAGGATTCAGCACGGTCAGGTAGACCGACATGTTGGCCTGCGAGCCGGCGTGCGGCTGGACGTTGGCGTGGTCGGCTCCGAAGAGTTCACAGGCCCGGTCACGAGCGATGGACTCGATGACGTCGACGTTTTCGCAGCCGCCGTAGTATCGCTTTTCCGGGTAGCCTTCGGCGTATTTGTTGGTCAGGCAGGTGCCGGCTGCTTCCATAACAGCAGCGCTGGTGTAATTCTCAGACGCAATCAGCTCGAGGCCTTCTTTCTGACGGGTCTCTTCGGACTGAATGGCGGCCCAGATATCGGGATCAGCTTGCTGCAGAATGCTCATGATTTCACTGTCTTTTTGCGTTAAAGAGTGGGTTGCCTGGTGAGTGGCACGACGGCGGCCTTATAGTCCCTGATTGTGTGAAAAACCACTGTCCTGCGTTCAGTCAGGTTGTGACGCAACTCTAAAGTTTTTCATTGCTGGGAACGCGGGAGAGAGACGCGGAGATCGCGGAGACAGTTTTTGAATAATCAGAAACGCTCTTTGATTTTCTCAGCGTTTTTTCTTAGCGACCTCTGCGATCTTTACCTTCTTCAGAGCTGAGGAGCAGTCAGACTTTGACGCCAGCAGAACTCATCGCCCGCAAACGTGACGGCCACGCTCTGTCGCGCGACGAGATCGCGTTCGTCATCCGCGGATTCGTAGACGGCAGCATTCCCGAATACCAGATGTCCGCCCTGGCGATGGCCATCTTTTTCCAGGGAATGGAGGATGAAGAAACCGCTGCGCTGACTCAGGAAATGCTGCTGTCAGGCGTGCGTCTGAAATGGTCAGCCGGTCCGCCGGTTGTGGACAAACACTCCACAGGCGGAGTCGGCGACAAAGTTTCGCTCGTACTGGCTCCGCTGCTGGCTTCGTGCGGGTTGCGAGTGCCCATGATTTCCGGACGAGGCCTCGGTCCGACGGGCGGAACGCTCGATAAACTGGAATCGATTCCCGGCTTTCGTACAGATCTTTCGATTTCGGAAATGCAGGACATCGTCGAGAGAGTCGGTTGCGTGATCACCGGCGCGACTGAAAATCTCGTTCCGGCCGACCGCAAGCTGTACGCACTGCGAGACGTCACGGCGACGGTCCCGTCGATTCCACTCATCACGGCCAGCATTATGAGTAAGAAACTGGCCGAGTCGCTGAACTCGCTGGTTCTGGACGTCAAATGCGGCAGCGGAGCGTTCATGAAAACCCGTAATCAGGCCGTTCAACTGGCTGATTCAATGGTCCGTGCCGGCAAGCAAATGGGAGTTCGTACGACCGCCCTGGTCACTGACATGAACCAGCCGCTGGGCCGAATGTGCGGCAACGCCGTCGAGCTGAATGAAACGCTGGACTGTCTGGCGGGAGAAGGCCCGGACGATTTGCGATATGTGACGCTGGCTCTGGGAGCCGAATTGCTGGTTTCCGCCGAGCGATGCGCCGATCAGAAGGAAGCTGAAGCGCTACTGGTCGACCGGCTGGATTCCGGAGCCGCTCGCGAAGTCTTCGATCAGATGGTCATCGCGCAGGGCGGTGATCTGAAGACCGGATACCACGTCGCAGGCGAACAATTCGTACTTGCTGAGCGGTCGGGATTCGTCACAAAAATGGACACCGAGGCGCTCGGCATGACCGTTATCGATCTCGGCGGCGGACGACGTCGGATGGGCGATCTGGTCGACCATTCGGTGGGACTCGAAATGCGAGCGAAGATCGGGGACGAGGTGTCGGCTGGTGAACCACTCGCTCGCGTCTTTGCCGATCGGCAGGTTCCTGCAATCATTTCCCGAATCTCCGGAGCGATTACGATCAGCGATTCCCAGGGCGAGTGGCCCGAATTCATCGTCGAACGCGTCCGATGATTGCCGTGTCCAGGTCGACGGTTGACCCTCAGCACTCTCAATCAATAAAAGGCGTTTAAGCAAGAAACGAGATTACATGCAGAATTTTGAACCACGGAAGACACGGAATTACACGGGAAGATTGCTGCTGTCTTCCGTGTTTTTCCGTTTCTTCCGTGGTTGATTTCATAGGTGCATTCCGTCAGGCAGAGCCTGACCTACGACAAGGTTTTTGAAGATGGCTCGCCTCACACAGGCAGATCTCGTCGATCTGAATCATACTTTCGAACAACGCACACCGCAGGAACTTCTGCAGTGGGCCAAGCAGACCTTCGGCGACCGGGTGGCATCCATCTCTGCGATGCAGATGTCAGGTACCGTCGTCTGCCACATGATCAAGTCCAGCGGGGCCGATATTCCGACACTGTTTGTCGACACGGGGGTCATGTTTCAGGAGACGCTGGACACTCGCGACCGAATCATCAACGAGTACGGTTTGAACGTCATCACGCTGCGTCCGGAGCTGACAATGGAAGAGCAGACCGAGAAATTCGGCGTGCTCTACCTGACGTCGGAAGGTCAGGAGCAGTGCTGCCACGCTCGCAAGGTTGAGCCACTGCGAAAAGTCGCCGGCGACTACGACGCCTTCATCGGCAGCCTCCGACGCAGCGATGGTGGCAAGCGAGCCGTCTGCCCGATCCTCTCGGTCGACGTCGAAACAAACACCGTCCGCATCAACCCACTGGCCGAGTTCGACGACGAACACCTGGAAGCCTACATCAAAGAACACAACGTGATCGTCAACCCGCTGCACTCGCAGGGTTTCACAACAATTGGCTGCAACCGCTGCACGACGCCGGTCCTGCCGAGCGAACCCAAACGAGCTGGCCGCTGGCGACATCTCGGGCCGTGGTCCGTTTACTGCGGCATCAACCCGTCGGATCGCGACCCAACCCACTCGCCAGCCATCGACCTCCCGCAGGAACTCGTCGACCGTATCCTCGGCCGCATGACGGATTACATGATCTGACCGTACGGTGGGCACCGCCCGCCGACAAGTATTCAATTATGGTGGACAGTGCCCGCCATACAGATGACGGAACCACGAATGAAAAAGTTCATCGCGATTGTGACCTTGATTCTGACTACGGTTGGCTTGACCGTGCTTGCCACGAACGGCTCGACCGTTGCCGATGAAACTTCGACCGTCGAGTTCACTCGCGGGGCGATTGATTTCGGCATCGTCTGCAGCGACGTGACGAAGTCGGTCTCGTTTTACAAAGACGTCGTCGGCATGAAAGAACTGGACGGCTTCGACGTGCCGGCGAGTCTGGCAGCAGACGCAGGTCTCGTCGACAACCACGATCTGCATATCCACGTGCTGGTCACTCAGGAAGCATCCAGTTCGACTCGTTTGAAGCTGATGCAGATCAAAGAGGCGCCCGGCAAAAAGGTCGACCACGAATTTATTCACTCGTCGCTGGGAATGAGCTATTCAACGATCTGGGTTGCCGACATCGACGCGTCACTTGCCCGAGCGGCTGCCGGCAATGTCAAGCCGATTGCCAAAGGCCCGGTCGCATTGCCAAACGGAATGTTTCTGGCCGTGATCCGGGATCCTGACGGCAACTTCGTCGAACTCGTCGGCCCCAAGCGCAAATAGCTGCGTTGGACGATACGCGACGCTGGTGCATGAAGTCCGGCCTCGGAAGGACGTGATGAACCGACGCGAACTACTGGCGTCCTTTCTGGGGATGCCGTTTGTACTGTCTTCGGGCTGCGGTTTGTCGACACCTCGACTGCCAGCCGAAGGTGAATTCGTTGGGACGTCGCACGAAGCCGGCCACAGACTGCGGGACGGTTTTCGTCCGGAACCGGCAGTCGAAGCCTGGTCAACGACAGACGTTGTCATTGTGGGCGGAGGCGTTGCGGGTCTGAGCGCCGCTCGACGGTTGAAGCAGGCCGGCGTCGACTTCGTACTGCTCGAACTGGAACCCGAAGTCGGCGGCACGGCGGTCAGTGGAGAATCGCCGGTCATCGCGTACCCGTGGGCCGCTCATTACCTGCCCGTCCCGCTGCCGCACAACGTCGAGCTGATTGACCTGCTCGACGAAATGGGCCTGCTGGAAGGTCGCACGGACGATGGAGCACCGGTCGTCGCGGAGCAGTTTCTTTGCCGCGATCCTCAGGAACGCCTCTTCATCGACGGCAAGTGGCAGGAGGGCCTGTTTCCCTGGGACCAGGCAACTGACGACGACATCACCCAGCTCGAAGCCTTCCAGGCAGAGATTGACCGATGGGTCGCGTGGCGAGACGACACCGGCCAACGAGCATTCTCAATCCCCGTCGCCGAGTGCTCAAACGACACCGAAGTAATGGCCCTCGACAGGCAATCCATGCAGCAATGGATGACGGACCACGGTTGGAATTCCAAACATCTTCGGTGGTACGTCGACTACGCCTGCCGCGACGACTACGGCTTGACGATTGAGCAGACCAGCGCCTGGGCGGGGATCTTTTACTTTGCCGCGCGAGTCAGCAAACCGGGCGCCGAATCACAATCTTTCATCACGTGGCCCGAGGGCAACGGTCGTCTGGTCGCTCATCTGCGTGAATTCGTTGCCGATCACATTCTGACCGGCCATGCAGTGTCGCAGGTGCTTCCCGCTGCAAACGACGAAGACGATGCTCCACAAACGGCAATGGCCAGCGTCGTCGCGTTTCGTACGTCGAAAGATGCTCAGCCGGAAGTACGCGGCTGGAAGGCTCGATACGTCATCTTCGCAGCGCCGCCGTTTCTGACGCCGCATCTGGTTTCCGGCTATCGTGAATCCGGCCCGGCCAGCATCAGGGAGTTTGAATTCGGCAGCTGGCTGGTCGCGAATCTGCATCTGAATGACCGACCGCCGAACAACGGATTCACCATGAGCTGGGATAATGTGATTTACGACAGCCCTTCGCTGGGCTACGTCACGGCGACTCACCAGCGAGGTCTCGATCGAGGCCCGACAGTCCTGACCTATTACTACCCGCTTTGTGATGCCTCGCCCAAAGTTGCCCGCGAGCGACTGCTCAGCCTGTCCTGGGAAGAATGGGCGGACGTCGTGCTTTCGGATCTGGAACGAGCCCACCCGGAAATTCGCCGCCTGACTCGCCGACTTGACATCATGAGGTGGGGGCACGCAATGATCCGCCCGATCCCCGGCTTCATCAGGGGAACCGCCCGCGCTGAATGCTCTCGACCATTCAGTAACGTTCATTTTGCACACAGCGCCCTGAGTGGAATTCCGCTCTTCGAAGAAGCCTTCTACCACGGCAACCGAGCCGCGTCCGAGATTCTGGAATCGCTCAATGCCTGAGCATGACCTGCCAGACAACCCGCAGTCACCGGAAACGGTACTGCTGATGGTTGAACCAGCCGCTCGCTCCGGCTCGTGGAACATGGCCACGGACGAGTACCTTCTCGAAGCGGCGCTTTCACTGCGGCTCAAAGCCGTCCGCATGTACCGGTGGGCGGAGCCGACTGTTTCGCTCGGCTACTTTCAGGACTCAGATGACGCCGCTCTTTCCACGACATTCCAGAATCTCGCGGCCGTCAGACGACTTTCCGGCGGCGGAGCAATTCTCCATCACCACGAATTAACTTACTCATTCGTTCTTCCGGCCAATGATCCTCTAACCCGCGAACCGACGGAACTCTACAGCCAGGTCCACAACGCCATCATCGCTGTCCTGAGAACCTTCGGCGCGGAGTGTTCGATGCGGGGCGAAGACGACGCGAAGCCGGACGAACCGTTCCTCTGTTTCATCCGAGGTGACCGGCACGACATTCATTGCGGCGGTCACAAGGTTGTCGGCAGTGCTCAGCGACGGCGCAAAGGAGCGGTTCTTCAGCACGGAAGTATCCTGCTGGAACATTCGCCGCACGCACCACAGATTCCGGGACTGCGGGATCTGGCCGAGAATTTCAAACTGAAGTCCTCAACGCCCGACCAAATCAAAAACCTCGAAACCGCTCTCGGGCAGGCTATCGCCGAAGCGCTCGGTACAGTTCGCCAGCTTTCCGGATGGCCAGACGCCGCAGCCGATCGCATCGCCGAACTGGAAGTCGCGAGCTATCGTTCCCTCGATCGACCCCGCAAGTAATCTTGCACTCACGCCCTTGCGCCCATCCTGAGAATCCAGTCGCCACGTGAAACTTTCCGTCATCATCCCCACCCTAAACGAAGCCGAGTCAATTCAACGAGCGATCGAAACATCGCTCGCTTTGTCGTCTCACGAGATCATCGTTGCGGACGGCGGCAGTTCGGACGAGACCGTGGCCATTGCACAGAAGCTGGACTGTCGAGTCGTCGAATGTTCGCGCGGGCGAGCGGCGCAGCAGAATGCCGGAGCTGCCGCTTCCACTGGTGACGTTCTGCTTTTCCTTCATGCGGACGCGTGGCTGGTTCCCGAGGCAAGGCAGCAGATAGAACGAACGCTGGCGTCGCCTGGAATTCCCGGAGGCGCGTTTCAACATCGTATCGATGCGAAAGGGCTGCTGTTTCGGCTCGTGGAAGCCGGCGACGCACTCAGGGTCTGTTCCACTCGTATCGCGTACGGAGACCAGGGAATCTTCCTTCGACGCGAGGTCTTCGAAGTTCTTGGCGGATTCCCGAACGTTCGACTAATGGAAGATGTGCGGCTGATGAAGTCGTTGCGTGAGTACGGGCGGCTGGCTCTGCTGCCGGGGCCCCTGCATGTCAGCGCGCGGCGGTGGAAAAAGCACGGAGCCGTCCGGCAGACGCTCAGAAACTGGTGCCTGCTGACCGCCGAGCATCTCGGCGTCCACCCCGATCGGCTCGCGAGTTTGTACATACCA
>TARA_R110002072_G_scaffold224005_1_pt1 | contig 34289 bp, 33 predicted proteins | sample TARA_R110002072 | Tara Oceans TARA_R110002072 (sample SAMEA4397118) | marine metagenome | biome: Polar Biome; feature: [SRF] surface water layer (ENVO:00010504); material: water (ENVO:00002006), including particulate matter (ENVO:01000060) such as... | depth 5 m
TGAACTACTAAAATTTCCCCTCCTGATTTTTAGGAGGGGCGAGCTCCCTAGAAAGAACAATGTGGCTATAAACCGGGGAGGTCAGAATATTGAAAGTGAGACCTCGTAATCTATAACTATCATCCACTCTAGGTTAACAGGGAACTTATTTCTTTTGCCCCAATACAATTGATATCACCAATCAATTTAAATACAAGGAGCAGACGATGAAATATTCCAAGTTTTCCACTTTTATTTTTGCAGTAGTTTTATTGTTTACATCTGCTTGCAAAACATTTGAAGTCAAAAATGTGAACTACGCACAACAAGTAGAAAGTGTTCTTGTGCCAACAGAATCAGGGGAAGTTACAGACTCCAGATATGGAATTTCTTTTAATATCCTGCCTTTTCAATATAAAGAACTGCAAGATTCCTCATCCGTTCAAATTTCTGAAGTACGTCTTATAAGAAATCACAATGGTTTTTATTTCATCACTGCTAACGGTTTTAATAATGTTTATGTGATGGAACCAATTAAAGGTGGGCTTAAACTTAAAGAGAAAATAACTGTTTCTGAAAGTGGATTAATAAAGCCGGCTTTTAATTTACGCTCTCCATTTGTTGAATTGGTTGATACAGAGACATCTGAGACATATACACTAACTGAAAAAGGAATTAAAAAAGAGGAGAATCAATCATGAAACGTACATTCAATTTATTAACTATTGTTTTAGCGGCACTTTTTGGTTCAATTAGTGTTAGTGCACAACAATCTGATTACCAAATTAAGAAAGAGTTTGAGAATAGATATTCTGAGCTTTTAACTAATATTGAAATGGCTCAAAAAGTATCTGAAATAGATAGCCTTATATCTGTAGTGGAGGACTTTAAAATCGAATATTCAGAGAATTCAGAAATGTTGAATTATGCACTTTATCCGGAATCTTATGATTCTAAAATTGCGAATCTTAAAAGTGAAGCAAAATCTGCAGAGCATAAGTTACTTATTATTGAAAATCAGGCCGAGCGTTTAGCCACACTTACCGATGAGGTTTCTCGGTTTAAGACTGAATTATCAGCGTTAAGCAAAAAAAGTGATACATTGAGAAGTGCAATTGCATCTTCACATGAGAGTGAAAGAAAACTTTCTAGCTTGGTTACAAGATACCGTAAAAGTGTAGAAGAGAGAGATGAGTTCATTTTTAATATGGTAGATTCACTTTTTGTCACTTACAATCAATTAGCACCGGGTACTATTGAAAAGCTCTCCAAAACAGAGGGTTCTGGAACAATCAAAACAGGTGATAATCCTTTAGTAATTATCAATTCTATTCTAACTGAGAATTTAGAGACTTTGAAAGCCGGTTCTGAAACTTTTACAATAGAAGATCATCTAAGAATATATGCGCTGCAAAATAAGGTTAACGAGGTATGGCAAAATATTGGAGATAATCTTGTTGAGATATACGGTGGAGATGATAAAACAAGATGGAAAAACCAAATTGAGACAGATCTAAAAGACTGGAAAGCAAGTGCTTCCTTATCAATGTGGAACTCTTTGGATAATTATCTGGAAGGAAAAAATGTTGATTTAGGCGCTTTTGATAACAATTCTAGTTTCTTTACCGCTCTTGATAGCTTTGTTTCTAATGCAGCTAAGAAAAGTGATGAAGAAATAATCACTAGCAGCACTTATGAGGATTTCAAGACTTTTAGAGAATTCTGGTCAACTAAAGTGATGGATGAGTGGAATAATTATTTGGTAGAAGCTGATGTATTAACTGCTTCTCAAATTGCTGCATTAGATGGTAAAATCGATAATTGGGGAAGTAGCTCAGAACCTTTTTCAACCACCCTTTTGGTAATATTTGGTGTCGCAATCGTTACAATTATTGGATTAATTATCGCATTAGTAATTAAGTAAAAAGTTATCTCATAATAAAAAAGGTTAGCCAATCGGTTAACCTTTTTTTATACTGATAAAAAAATTCTATACAATGAAAAGATTCCTACTACTATTATGCGTTATTGCTCTTTCTATTTCATCATTGAATGCGCAAAAGTCTATCCTTAATAAAGATACTGCTACTTTGATTTTTGTTCGCCACGCTGAGAAAGTTGATGACGGCTCCAAAAATCCTCCATTATCAAAAAAAGGGGACGAAAGAGCGCTCCGAATAAAGAACTTTTTGAAGAATACGTACAAAAAAGTAGATGCTGTTTTTTCAACAGATTATAAACGAACTGAATTTACGGCACAACCAACTGCAAAAGAATTCAATCTTGTCATTCAAAAATATGATCCCAGAGCTCCCAATGTATTCATTAAGTCTCTTTTGAAGGATTATCAGGGTAAAGTTGTGTTAATAGTTGGCCATTCAAATACTACACCATTTCTTGTAAATGTGTTGCTTGATGAAGATCGTTTTGCACAACTTGATGAATCAGCTTATGATGAAATTTTTATCGTAAAAGCTTCAGATATAGGCAAGGCGAAAGTATCGATAAAAAGCTCGGCAGAGGGAGTTAAAAACTAGGGTTGCGTTCAATAGTCGGATAAAGACGGTGTACTTTGATTCTTACATCGGCGGTTGTGGGCCTCCAATTAATCTTCTTCGTGCTCTTGTGTCGTACTCGTTCCCGGAACGGCTGGATCGGAGATATAAATATTCTCCGATCTACCTAACCCTCCGTTGGGCTTTGCATGGCTGAGGGCTCGGCGAGCTAACCTTAAGTCATCTCCACGCGTGTGCAGGAGATCCCTGTTGTTTTTTGTTTTTGAAGGCATTTATTTCAACTCTTCCAGAGTTATTCTATTTTTCTTTTTGTGAATGCTTCATTCCAACTCTGGAAGAGTTAGAAAAGCTCGCTAATAAGAGTCTTTGCCGAAGACCCGCCCTCCTGAAGTACTCACCTGCAAGCTAACCCTAAGTCATCTCCACGCGAATGCAGGAGATCCGGATTGTTTTGAAGCTAAATTACTTTAATAAAGATTCAGATCCTCGGCATTCGCCGGAGGATGACGTTGATTGGGGTTTGTTTTCGCCATAAATAGCTTACGTAAAGCTACAATAGCGCCTAAAACCTGACAAGCCTGCGACTATGCATGGGTGGCACCACATTAAGGCAGAGCGAATTTCTTTCTTAGCAACCATTCCGTCCCCAGCAGTAAAAGAACTAGAATAAACCAATACACCGATCTGACAGGAAAAATATAGTTTTCTTGGATCTCAGTACGAGAAACTAGATTGTTAGAAACAGATTGGTTATTCCAAAATTCAGTTACAGACGAAAAGTCGAAGAACATTCCTCCTGAATTTGAGGCAATGCTTTGTAATAAATCTTGATTACGAATAGTATTAGCCAATTCAATATTGGATTTGTTAACTAAAAACTCACCTGATTGTGTATCAATTTCTCGATTACCCTTTCTGGCAACAGCATTAAAAGTATATTTTCCATCAGGTAAATTTGGAGCTTGTAATCTGTAATTCCCATTATTCAAATTTTCCATGCTAAAATTGGCATCGTAATTTGCTCCGGATATCGTAATCTCTATTGTACCCGCCGTTTCAACTTCTCCATTTTCATTTATAAGCCCGGCATTAATAATGGGAGACTCAGACGAATTGAACTCATTCTTAGTTGGTTTAACTTTAAGCAATCTATTGTCGGGATCAGAAGATGTCCAGTCAACTAGATTAGAAATCAGTTGTTTGATAAATGCTCTCTCGCTTGAATTGGGACTTAAATACATTCTGTACCAGCCGAAAGCATTGAAGTGGCTTCTACGTGTATTTCCTTGCTCTAAGATTGAAATAAGTGGAGAGTCGGTAGATATGTTCTGATAGCTGGCGTAATAAAGCGTTGTTGCATCGGGAAAAGCATTTGATGCATTTATAGAAGATTGTATCGGTGCTAAAGTGCTTAACCTAATATCAGGAAGTTCTAAAATAGGATGCTCTGAATTTTCATCATTTGGGAGAAAGTGAACTTCAAACGTTTCTTTGGAATTAACGGAGATAATATTAAACCACTGAGTTGATGTTAAGTTTTGATTCGGTAATGAAATAAACAAACTTGAATAGCCTGAATTAGAGATTTCGAATTCAGAAATTGCTACTGATGGAGGGCGCCCCTGAAAAATAATAAGATCATATTCATCAGTAGGAATAATGTCTTTTATAGACTTAGATTGATTCAAGTAAGTGTACGTGCTCAATTCAATATTTTGATCTTCGAATAGTATGGATCTGAGTGCTTTTACATCAGGATGAATAGCTGATGCAATATGGAGGATTCTTTTCTTGCTATCCAATACTTCAATTGAAAAACCAGATGAATTATTTTCTGTAATCCACTCTCCGGCAATAGGTTCTATTTCAATTTTGTATTGTTTTAATCCGGGAGAATTCAATTTTATTTCAAACTGAACACGCTCTATTTCTTTATCTTTAGAGATACTAATATCTTTTCTATCAATTACAGTTGTGCCGGAAGTAAGCTTCAGATTGATATCTTGGTTATCAAATCCAAACTGGGAAATATCAACTTCTATACTGTGAACGGTATTCGTAAAACCAGTCGCATTCGTTGATATGTTTTGAATTGAAATATCTTTAACTCTACTTGTATCACCAATTCCAATAACATGAATTGGGAAAGTGGAGTTACCGGATAGAATTACAGGATTTTTACCTTCAGTTATAATTCCATCGCTAATTAAAATAGCAGAAACATAGCCCTCGTTAGAAGTTGTAATTGTTTCTATAGCATTAAATAAATTTGTAGAGGGTTGGGTTGGGGAAAATGTATCTGGGTCAATATTTTGTACAGAACTACCAAACTTGAAATAAGTAAATTCTACCTTTTTTGGAGTATTTCTTAACTGTGCAAGGGTAGAACGGTAAGTTGAAAGTCCTTCATAATTACCTTTAGAAACGGTAGTACTTTCAGAGTCGTCTAATAATACAGCTACTTTAGGTTTTACGGCTACTTCTTTACTGGATTTAAAAAAAGGATTCATAAACAGTAATAAAAGAATACCGAGGGAAAGCCCTCTTAAAGAGCTGAGAATAACTTTCCAAGTAACAGAAATGGAGGAATACTTTTTATAAGAATACCAGGAAAGTAAACCAATCAATAAAGCTATGATTACAGTAATTACATTTGGTAAGCTATTCTGTAATCCTTGAAATTCCACGTTAATTCAAGCTTTCGATAATCATTTGTATAAGTTTTACCGTTGTAAAACCTTCAGCTTCGGCCGCATAATTATTAACAATACGATGTCGTAAAACAGGAACGGCAAGCGCATTTATATCGTTAATAGTAACATTAAATCTACCTTGAGAAAGAGCTCGTGCTTTTCCTCCTACTATTAAATACTGTGATGCACGAGGGCCTGCTCCCCAGCTCAGGTATTTTTTAATAAATTCCGGAGCTAATTCTGAATCCGGTCTGGTAGATCCAACAACTTTTACCGCATAATCTAACACAGTTTCAGGAACCGGTACTTTCCTAACCAAGCGTTGTAATTCCTCAATCTTTTCTTTGCTTAAAATAGGTTCGAGAATTACATCATTTCCTGAAGTGGTTTGGCTCACAATAGCTTTTTCTTCTTCAAAAGAAGGATAATTAACCCAAATGTTAAACATAAAGCGATCTAATTGGGCTTCGGGAAGAGGGTAGGTCCCTTCTTGTTCAATAGGGTTTTGAGTTGCTAATACAAAAAAAGGAGTGTCGAGATGGTAAGTTTCTCCTGCTGTTGTAACATTGTATTCCTGCATTCCTTCTAACAAAGCCGCTTGTGTTTTTGGAGGAGTACGGTTGATCTCATCAGCGAGTACAATGTTTGCGAAAATTGGACCTTTTACGAACTTGAAAGCTTTCTTTCCGGTTTCTTTTTCTTCTTCTATGATTTCTGTCCCCGTAATATCTCCGGGCATTAAATCTGGAGTAAACTGAATCCTGTTAAAAGTGAGTCCTAACGTTTCGGCAAGCGTTCTAATGAGTAATGTTTTAGCCAAACCCGGGACACCAATTAAGACACAATGCCCTTTTGAAAATAGCGAGATAAGAAGAAGATCGATTATATCTTCTTGCCCAATTACTACTTTATGAATTTCTTTCTTTATAGCTTCAAATGATTCGGTAAATTCATTCGCAGCTTTTACAGCATCTATATTATCAGGCATTATTTACCAGCTCCGGCTTCCATTTTAGGAATTCTATATTCGATATAAATTTCATCTCTAAGCTCGTCCAACCATTTTTGAAACTCTATGGCTTGCTTTTGTTGTAATGAAATAGCTCTTAGCCTTTCATAGTCTGTTTCGAAACTGGCAATATGCTCAGGAATTTGCTTATCAAGGCGCACAATCCGGTACGCTTTACCAGAGTTAGCATTATTGGGATTGAAAGGTTTAGGCTCGGAAATTTGTCCAATTTCATCCATTAAGAGAACTACTCGATATAACGCAGGGTCAAGACGGTTCAAAGGAATTAATCGTTCACCAGTTTGGGGATCTACAATTTTACCACCTGATTTCGATGTAGAAGGATCTTCACTATTACGAATTGCCATTCCTGAAAAGGATAAATCTTTGTTGTTTAACAAGCTATCTCGAATGGCATTTAATTCTTCAATAGCGGTTTCATCATCAAGTTGTTCTGCATCGATTCTTATCAGAATGTGGCTTGTTTTAATTTTATCGCCAATTCGTTCATCAAGTCGAATAATATGATAGCCAAATTCAGTTTCTACCACTTCAGAGATTTGCCCCGGTTGCAGAGCGGCGGCGGCGGCTGAATATTCAGAAACCAACTCATTTAAACCCATCATAGGAAGCTGTCCACCACGTTCAGCAGATCCATCCATCCCATGTCTTTTTGCAAGATCTTCTAAAGGAACACCTTCATTTAATATAGAATCTCTTAAAGATTCAGCAAATTCATAAGAAGTCGCTTTAGCATCAGATTTAGCTTTAGGCAGTTTAACAATATGCGAAAGTGCCACTTGTTCAGGAATAGTTGGAAGAGAATCTTTTGGAATAGATTCAAAGAATTCTTTTACCTCGGGCCGGGTAATTTTAATCTCATTTATCTTCATTTGTCGAACCTGATTCACCGTTATCTGCTCTCGAAAAGTATCTCTAAAATCGGCTTTTAATTGAATAATAGATTTCCCAAAAGCTTCTTCTAATGCTTGCTCACTTCCGGCTTGTTGTATCAATTGGGAAACTCTGGCATCCATTCGCTGATTAACTTGATCATCTGAGACGGTGATTGAATCAATTTTAGCTTTCTCAAGTAGTAACTTGTTATCGATTTCTGCTTCTAGGAACGAATACCAAAGTTCTTTAGTAAATGGAATTTCCTGTTGATTAAAACTAGCTTGACGAATATAATCAGCAACACCTTGATCAATATCTGATTTCAAAATAACCTGATCATTTACCAAAGCCACTATTCTATCCGCAGAAGTAGGGGATGACTGCCCAAAAATCGGGCTTACTGTTATAATTGCAAACAGTAAAACTAAGTTTAAATATCTCATTATTTAATTTGAGTTCAATGAATCGGATGTTATATCCGAATTAAATTTTTCTGGTAGAACGTTATAAGAACGTATTTCATTATTCGCTTCTGCTGCAAGATAAAGATTCTTAACATACGTATTGTAAGCTACTCGTTTTTTTTCGAGTATTAACCATTCTTTTATTTGTTCTAATAACCACTCAAGGTCAGGATGCTCTCCGGCAGCACGTTCTTCAAGTAATTGTACAAAATGAAACCGGCCATTAATATTTTCAATTAATGATATTTCTGATACGCCAATCAATCGTAAGTATCTGTTAAGCGTTTCATATTCTTTTAGTGCAACACCTTCCGGCCAAAACTTAGAGGCATTTTTAATAACTAAATCAGGTTGCAATGAATAATCACTCGCAACTTTATTCCAATCATATCCGCGCATCAAATCTCTCTTTGCATTTTCAGCATTGCTCATTGAAGAAGCTATAAGATGCCTGAATCGAATATATCGTTCATCTAATAAGAACTTATCTTTATTCTGTTGATAGTAATTGCGCGCCTCTTCCGTTGAAACTTCAACCTCGCCTTCCAACGAACTTAAAATTGCTTCTTGAAAAGCAATAAAAAGCATTTCTTGTTTTGCATGTTCAACTTTCTGCGAAACCTCAGGTGAATCTAAAAGCTTAATTCGATCAATTTCTTGAAGAATAAGCTGGTTTTTCACCCAATTTTCCTTGTAATTTTGAAAAGCCACTATACTATCGGTTTCAAATTCAGAATCGGGAATATTTGCTTTAGCCTCTTCAAGTGTAAGAGTTACTCCGTTAATTTCAGCATATACCGTTCCTTTTTTTTGGATCGATTCAGTACAAGCCAAGCATAATAAAACAGTTAAAACTGTAAGAAGTAGGTGTTTCATCTAAAGAGTATCATCTTTTTTAAAAGCTGCTCTTAATTTTTTTAAATCCGTTTTCACTTTATAATCTTTCTTAAGCTTCGTTAACCATTTTTCTTCTCTTCTTGGTTGATAATCAGCTAATAATCGATTGAAAGCCTCCTCAAATGTCATTCTTCTAGCCGGAAGAATATCATCTAAATAAAAGACTGCTTTCCGTCTTTTGTATTCAAATCTTTCAGAAAATGTACCAGGCTTCATTCCTTCTAAGCGGTTGTATGGTTCATCAGTAAAAACTCCTGTTGAATCTCTGTTCACTGCGACTTTTGGGAAATAAGACCGAACACTGTCCGGATGATTTCCTGATTGAATGAAATTAATGCCTTTGTCTAAAGTTGTATCAGCTAGTGCGCTTAACAAGTGATAATGATAACGTTCTGGGAAGGAATATTTCTCAGGATTAGAATCATAAATCTCTCTTAGTTTGCTTGTATCAACAGTAGCAGCGCTCCATAAATAAGTGTCATTTACCTGATAAACAGCCAGGCCTTTTCTGTAATTATCTAACGTAGCTTGAAATTCAGGGAATTCCGAAACTGTCATTTCAGTAATTTTACTATCAATTGAATAGGTTATAAATCCATCTACCCATGAAGAGGAGTAAGCATTTGCCGCCGCATCCGGGTGTGTTTTCATTAAATATTTGATAAAGTCCTGAATAGTAAAAGTGTAGTTAGCAAATTCATAGAGTTCTTCATTGCTGTCAGGAAAAGATATTTCTTTTATGGAAGTAGTATCTTGTGTACTGATGAATTCTTCCAGTTCAGCAAGAGCATCAGAATTAAGATTACTTTTATACTCATTCTTTAACCAGTTTATAACGAATGTGTTATTCTTCTTAAAGTTCTGAGAGTTAAGGAATTCTTTCATATACGATTCTTTTTTTTCTTCCTCAGAGGCAAAAGTTTGAACAGAATCTATACGAAAAATATGAAATCCATATCCTGTCTGTATTGGTTTAGAGTATGGCTTAGAAGGATCTAAAGCCATTATCGAATCAACAAATTCAGTTCTATATCTACCATAATTTATCCAACCAATTCGGCCACCATTTGAAGCAGAAAGGTTATCATCACTATATTGTAACACTGTTTCTGGCCAAGATGTGCCTTCTTCCAGTTTTTTAAAAGCACGATCAATTTTATCCTTAGATTCTGCAACACCTGCTCTGGTAAAGATATGCGATACTTCTCTGGATAATGTTCGTGGTCTTTTATCTTGAAGATGCACAATATGATAGCCGAATTGAGTACGGAAAGGCATTGATATTTCTCCTTTATCCAAACTAAAGATCACATCTTCAAATTCTTTAACGGTTGTTCCGATACTAAACCAGGGGAGATCCCCGCCCATAGATCTGCCATTTTGTTTACTGGAATATTGAGGATCTAATTCTTCAATGGCAGCACCGTTTAATAATTTATTTCTAGCTTCAACCAATTTTTGATAGGCAGCAAGTGTATCAGCAGGAGAAGCATTCTGAGGAACAGAGATTAATAAATGCTCGCTCTTTATTTCAGTAGCAGCTCTATTGTAATATTTATCAAACTCTGTTTCTTTAATTCTTTTATCTAACCAATAAGAATAAGAAGCTTGTTTAGCATATAATTCTAATTCAGCTGTGAGTTGAGGATCTTTTAATATTCCTTCTTTTTTAGCGAATTGAGTTTTGGCTTTATATTCTAAATAGATGGGAAGAAAATTTTCCATATCCTCAAGAGTGGGAGATTCATTAACTCCTGATCTTAGGTTCTCTTTAAGCTCTCCATAAGTAATTTTTTCTTTTCCTACAGTGCCAACTACAGTTTTGTCGTTTTTTGACTGGGAATAAGAATAAGTTGAAAAAATTGAAATTATTAACAGGCATAAACCTAATGCTTTACCTTGTCTGTTCATTTTAGATGAATTATTTAGTTTGATGTTAGTCTGTGTTTATATGATTTAAAATAGCATTCCGGCTATTGCAGCTGTCATCATTGTTGCCATAGTACCGGCAAAAACAGCTTTAAGTCCAAATTTAGCTAAATCTGATTTTCTTTCAGGCGCTAAACCTCCAATTCCCCCAATTTGTATCGCAATTGATGAAAAATTTGCAAATCCAGCGAGGGCAAAAGTAGCCATTACAATTGTTTTTGGTGAAATGTTAGCATCCGAAACTTCATCGGCTAATTTCAGATATGCTACAAACTCATTTAATACAATTTTAGTACCCAGTAAACTTCCCATTGTTGTAGCATCTGCCCATTCCACTCCAATCAACCAAGAAATAGGGGCAAGAGCCCAGCCTAAAATCATTTCTATACTTAGTGGAGCACCAATCAAACCAGTGAGACCGGTTAAGTCACTTACCCATCCAAAAAAACCATTAAACATTGCTAACAATGCTATGAACGCCAATAACATAGCACCAACATTTAATGCAAGCGTTAAACCTACACTTGCACCGGTAGCGGCGGCATCAATACCATTGGCATCTGTTTTTTCTACACTGATAGAAACATCTCCTGCGGTAGCGGCTTCTTCTGTTTCAGGATATAAAATTTTAGCAATTACAAGCGCAGCAGGAGCAGCCATTAAACTAGCGCCTAGTAAACGTTCAGCGAATAATTGTTGAGCAACCTGAATCTCTAAACCATTTGCCATAGCAAAAGAAGTTCCGAGCATTGCTACATAAGCAGCCATTACACCACCGGCAATAGTTGCCATTCCACCGGTCATAACGGCAAGCAACTCTGATTTAGTCATTTTACTAATGAATGGTTGAATAACAAGAGGGGCTTCCGTTTGGCCTACAAAAATATTCGAGATTACCGATAACGTCTCCGCTCCGGAAGTTCCTAATAGCTTTTGCATTCCTTTAGACAGCACTCTTACAATAAACTGGAGAACGCCATAGTGATATAATAGTGCCGTTAGAGAAGCAAAAAATATAATAGTAGGAAGAACCTGAAATGCGAATATAACTCCCAAACTTTCTTGATATTCAGGCCCTTTGCCTAAAAAACTAAATAGAAAAGAAGCTCCTTCTGTAGTGTATTCAAGTACAATCACGAAAAAGCTTGCTAACTGTTTAAAAAGTAATTTTGGCCAACCTAATGGCGAAAAGTATCCTTCCAACAGTTCCGCTTTTAGAATAAAAATTGCCAAAATAAATTGGATACCTAAACCGGTACCTACTAATCGCCAATTGATTTGGCGTTTGTTGTTTGAAAAGAGAAAGGCTATTGCAATAATTGAAACCATTCCCAGTATGCCCCGAAGTACATTTTCCATTAAGAATCTTCTAAATTAATATTTTCCTCATCATGAGGTACTACTTTTGGTTTTAAAAAAGGTCTGATTGGTTTTCCTCGTCTTCGATCAACGGAAGGGCGGAAACAATGCCGGGCTCGAGGTTCGTATGCGTCATATTCACCAACTAAAACTTTGTTTGTATCTTCAATTACTCGTTGAGAAAAATTAGCCATAGTTCCGCTTTCAGCGCATACTGCGTGGAGTTTAGTTACGTATTCAGCAACAGCGAGTAAATTAGGCATTGGCCCGAATGGCTTGCCTTCAAAATCCATATCCAATCCGGCTATAATAACTCTTTTTCCACCGTTTGCAAGTATATTTGCAACTTCAACAATACGATCGTCAAAGAACTGGGCTTCATCAATACATACAACTTTTGCGGTCGATGTAAGAAGTATTATTTGATCAGCGGTATCTACTAAAATACTGGGAAGAGCCGTTTCATTATGAGAAACCACTTCAGTGTCGCTGTATCTTTTGTCAATAGCAGGTTTTACTACAATGATTTCTTGCCCCGCAATATGAGCGCGTTTGGCTCTACGAATAAGTTCTTCAGTTTTTCCACTAAACATTCCTCCACAAACAACTTCAATCCATCCATGTTCTCTGGGAGCAAACGAGGGTTCATTAATCATTTATATTGTCTTCATTTAAATCGATTGCTAATCTACGTAATATATTAGGGCAAGTAACAAAAGGAAAGGAAAACTAGTATTTAGATTTCTGGTTTGAAAAATCATTACAGCTTAGTATTCTTAATGTAATTTATCGGAATTTTTATATGGAAACACGAGACCAATCTCTCAAGCTATTACATCAGTATATCGAAGGTGAAAGCCTTTTATACCATTCTAAAATGGTTGCAACTGCAATGGAAGCTTATGCCAAGGAGTTAAATAAAAATGAGTCAGAAATTGAGGAATGGTGGGCAGCAGGTTTACTTCATGATCTGGATTGGGAAAAGTATCCTGATGAACATCCCAACAAAGCGGTGAATGAGATTCTTTCAAAGTGCGAGTATTCTGAAAATATTTTGAGCGCTATAAAAGCTCATGCCCCGGAACGAACAGGTAAACATCCGGAAACTGAGATAGAGCGATATCTTTTTGCCTGTGATGAGTTATCAGGTTTTATGCACGCAGTATCATTGATGCGGCCAACCGGTTTTGAGGGAATGAAGGTTAAATCAGTAAACAAAAAATTAAAGACCTTAAAGTTTGCTGAAAATGTACCCAGAGAGGATATCAGAAAAGGAGCTGAACTCATACACAAAGACTTAAACGCGCATATTTCCTTTTTAATAACAGTATTTGATCGTTAAAACTCCGTTTTGAAAAAATAGGTAATAAAATTATTTTATTTATTATCATAAATTTATTTAATTGTTATACCACTAAACTAAATATTATTAGCTATGAAAAAAACATCTCTTTTCGCTTGCATGGCAGTTTTATTAATAAGTACGTCTATTGTTGCTCAGGATAAAACTGATGATTTTGATAAGGAAGTAAATCAACATAAAGTTTTTCGGCAATCAAACAGTCTTTCTAATGATCTGTTTGATAATTATGAATATGATAATGTATTCGGAACTTATCGATTTTTGCCTACCGCTCAATCATTGAGATATAATAGGGTAGATGCCTTATTTTTAGGAATAGGAACTGACTTCACAAATCCTGATTCTAAAGTATTGTCAATTGGAGGATTGGATTTTGATGGATTTTTAGGATACTCGACCGGGCAATCAGATTTTCAGTACAAGGCTGTAGTAACGAAGACAATAGGCAATTCTTTTTTAATTGGAGGAGAATTAGTGAATACAACTACAACTGATGATTATTGGCGAACTGGTTTATCCGAAAATAGTATTACTTCTCTGGTAGCTGGTTATGATTATTATGACTATTACAATGCGGAGGGATATGGTGTTTATTCTGAGCTTAAACTGGGGAAATTCATTTCTTTTGGGGGTAGTTATAATTACACCTTATATAGCTCGTTGGTTAACAATACAGGGTATTCATTCTTTAATGGAGGGAATATAGAAAGAATTAATCCGGTCTTAGATCCATCAGCTGATACAATTACTCAAGAAAGTTTCGGCTTTCAAGTTGCAATAAATAAAACGGGTTATACAAAAGGTATCTTCACCAGTAAGTTTATGTTAGAAGGGGAACTGTCTGATGCAGGATTTAGTAACGATTTTTCGTATAACAAGTTTGAAGTTACTTCTGTCAATTATCTAAAATTAGATAACAATACTTTGCTAAAGGTTAGGTTGATGGCTGGTTCAATAACCGGAGTAGCACCTGATTTCAAGAATTTTGCTCTTGGAGGAATTGGATCAATGCGCGCTAGTGGTTACAAATTCTATCAAGGGAATAAAATGCTCTTAAGTAATACAGAACTCGTTTTTGGTGATTTTTGGAACTTCGAAAATGCTAATCTGGATATTGATGGATTATATCTTTCATTGTTTCTTGATTCAGGATGGACAGACTTTATAGCAAATAATTCCAATGATCCCTTCACTGGATTTGAATCATTTCAATTGAATCAACTTGCTCATAATGTAGGGGCTGGTATTGGAACAGGAATTGTAAGGTTTGAAGTTGCTACTCCGGTTGCAGGTTCTCAGGGGTATACTGCTTTTTGGGTGAGATTTAATCCTACTTTTTAATCTTAATTATTGAAAAAAAAATGCAAAGCTGGATTATATAATCCAGCCTTTTTTATGCTCATAAATTATAACTATTAACCTGAGCATTTGATTTAACATTTAGCAAAAAGAGTGTTTATAAGTTATTCAGACAAGGGGTTGCAACCCCTTGTCTGACATGGAAGAGGTGGCGTTATTTTAGCCTAAGTTAGAAGCTACCAAGGGCACCGCTTTGTGGAAACTCAGGTTGCCGGTTTTATAGGTTATTGCAGCTTTTTGTAAGCCATTTAGTTTAAAACCTCACAGTTTTACGACATCTGAATATGACACTACACTAGACAATTCATGGACGCCACCACACTAGAATAGAACTCAGATTATTAATTCCACACATTATTTTTACATATAGCTGAATTTGTCTACTTTTCAGTATGAAGAAATTTGTATTAAAGAAAGAAGAACCAAAGCTTCGTCCTGAAGATTACTCTATCCCTTATGCCGATTTATTAAACAAACAACAATTAGAAGCCGTTTTTTTTGACAAAGGAGCGGCTTTAGTTGTTGCAGGTGCAGGAACCGGCAAAACCAGAACATTGGTTCATAGAGTGTCTAGATTGGTTGAAAGTGGAGTTGATCCATCTAATATTTTATTGCTGACATTTACCAGGAGAGCGGCAAAACAGATGTTGAATCGAGCCAGCTCTATTTTAGATGATCGTTGCCAGCAAGTAAAGGGTGGAACCTTTCATTTTTATTGCAGTCAGTTGCTTCATCGCTATTCAGATAGAATAGGATTTCCAAACAACTTTACGATTATAGATACGGCTGATGCTTTAGAGGTCATTCAGTTTGTTCGAACTCAGCTAAATCTCCATAAAAAGAACAAGCGCTTTCCCAATAAAAATACCTTATTAAATATGATCAGCACTTCCATTAATAAACACTTAGATCTTAGAGTGGTTTTGATGGATCAGTTTCCTCAGTTTGCTGAACAAATTGATAAGATTGAAGAAGTCGCTCTTGGTTATGCAGAGTACAAAGAAAAAAACTTTGTTATGGACTTTGACGACCTACTTATAAAAACAAAGCAATTACTTGAACAGCATGAAGATATACGAATTAAAGTAGCTTCTTCTCATCAATTTGTTATGGTTGATGAATATCAAGATACCAATCAAATTCAAGCTGATTTGGTACAACTATTTTCGAGTGTTCACGGAAATATTATGGCAGTAGGTGATGACGCTCAAAGTATCTATTCATTTCGCGGAGCGGATCATCAAAATATAATGGCTTTTCCGGAGCTTTTTGAGCATACAAAGCTGATAAAACTCGAAGAAAATTATAGATCTACTCCTCAAATTTTAGATGCAGCCAATAATCTATTAAAACAAGCTACCTTTAAATTTGATAAAGAATTATTCTCACGAAAAGAGGAGGGAGAGTTACCGGCTTTGGTTCAAGCTCCAAGTGAGCATGATCAGAGTCGTTTTATCACACAAGTTGTACTTCAATTAAGAGAGCAAAATATTGAATTAAATGAGATTGCTGTACTTTTCAGAAATGGTAGAGATTCTTATGATCTTGAAGTTGAATTGAATAGAAAAAATATTCCATTTGTTAAATATGGCGGGCAAAAATTTACGGAAGCAGCTCATATTAAAGATGTATTGGCTCATGTTCGAGTTCTCGTAAATCCGATGGATACCATTGCCTGGAATAGAGTTTTAATGCTTATTGTCGGAATTGGACCTAAAACGGCTCAAGACCTTTTTGAATGGATAAGACTTGCTAAAAATCCCTACGCTTTAGGAATGTCAGATGCTGTAAGCAAGTCTTACATGAAACAGATGGAGGGTTTGAGTAAGCTACTTCAAGAAATTAAAAATGGCGGCTATCAGGTTTCAGAAGTAATTGAACAACTTGTTGAATATTATCGTGAGTTTTGTGAAAAGAGGTATGACGACTATCCTAAAAGGCTTAAAGATTTAGAGGCTTTTATAAATATATCCTCAGGTTTTTCATCGCTTGCAAAAATGCTGGAGGATTTAGCTCTCGATCCAATAACAGCAACAGCTGTTGACACTGAGGAAAAAGAAAATGAGGAAGCTCCATTAATTCTAAGCACCATTCATTCATCAAAAGGTTTGGAATGGAGACATGTATTTATTATTCAGTGTTTGGATGGGATTATTCCATCTGCTTATTCTGTAGATGATGAAGAACTGTTAGATGAAGAGTTACGGCTTTTATATGTAGCAAGTACAAGAGCAAAAGAAATGCTTTACTTTACTTATCCAATGCTTGCGCAATCTGCGTATGGAGATTACTTTACGAACCCTTCGAGATTCTTAAAAAAACTTGAACATAGCTTAGAGGAATGGACATTAGAAGAAGAAAGGGTAGAGGAGTTAGCACCTTCAAACGACGACAACTTATTAAGAAGTTAGATCGTTGTTTTCCTTTTTGATGAACTTTCTTTGATGATACATCTCATAAAAAAGCCATATTACAGGGTAAATAGGTACAAAAATAGCCAAAATTATCTCGATTTTTGAGCCACGAGGTTTGCCTCCATCTACAGGTAGCGTAATGCCTGCTATACCGGCTATCCAAATGATAAATAACACAAATAAACCAAGTGCCAGCAATAACGCACCTAGAAAACCGATTGATTCATAGAATGTTTTTAACATAAAAGTTGGGCTATAATAATTGTATATTTACTGTTCTAATTTATAAAGAAAATTCATAAATGCTCCCAGTAGTTTCCATTGTTGGTAGGCCTAATGTAGGCAAATCAACTATATTTAACAGATTAATCGGTAAAAGAAAAGCAATAGTTCATGATGAGTACGGGGTAACGCGTGATCGCCACTATGGCCAATCTTATTGGAATGGTCAAGATTTTAACGTGATTGATACAGGTGGCTATCTACCTGATGATATGGATGTTATGGTTGTTGGAATTCGGGAACAAGTTCACATTGCACTGGCAGAATCTGATGTAATTCTTTTTGTTGTAGATGCCGAACATGGAATTAATATTCTCGATAAATCTGTATCCCACTTATTGAGACAACAAAAAAAGCCTGTTTTGCTAGTTGCCAATAAAGCAGATAATGAAGCTCGAAGAATGAATGCTTCCGAGTTTTATGAATTAGGCTTCGAAGAGGTTTTTCCTATCTCAGGAATAAGTGGGATAGGTACCGGAGATCTTTTAGATAAAGTAACAGAATTATTACCTGAAGTAATTCAGGAAGAGGAAGATCCATCACCTAAAATTGCTTTTATAGGAAGACCTAATGTCGGTAAAAGTAGCTTAGTTAATGCTTTACTAGATGATGAAAGATGTATTGTTACGGAAATCGCAGGTACAACAAGAGATTCCATTAACAGTAAACTTAACTATAACGGTAAAGATTATGTGTTAGTTGATACTGCAGGTCTTAGAAAGCGAACCAAAGTTAAAGAAAATATAGAGTTCTACAGTACGGTAAGGACAGCTCGTGCCATTCAAGAATGTGATGTTGCAGTGTTAATCTTAGATGCAATGCGTGGTTTTGAAGATCAGGACAAGCGTGTTCTAAGAGAAGCTGAAAAATTCAATAAAGCTTTAATTATTCTCTTAAATAAGTGGGATCTTGTTACAGAAAAGGATACTCATACTGTAAAAGAATTTGAGGAGTATATTTACAAATCTACACCTCAATTAGATTATGTGCCAATTCTCACAATTTCGGCTTTAAACAAGAAAAGAGTTCATAAAGTTATGGATTTGGCTGAAGAAGTTATTCAAGAACGTAAAAAGGTTATTACTACTTCAGCGTTTAATGATTTCATCGAAGATATGTTATCAATGAAACCATTGCCAATGAAGAGGGGACGGCAACTTAAAATTCAGTATGGAACTCAGGTTAAATCAAACCCTCCGGTCTTCAAGTTTTTTATGAATAACCCACAGGATTTGCCACCAAACTATCGTAGATTTATTGAAAATAAGCTTAGAGAACGATATGGATTCAAAGGTGTTCCTATTACCATGGTATTTCGCCAAAAATAATTTATAAAAACAGTAATAATCTTTGAAGCTGATGTTTCAAAGGTTTATTTTTCACTGTTAATTAGAACTATACTTCTGACCAATTTTAGATGCCTAAGAATCTAGAGAACCCGGTTTTAAATGCTTTAAGTAGCAACCAAAAAAATGAGCGAACGCTTAATTTTCTGGAAAGAATTTACCTTCCTGAAATCTTTAAAGGGCTTTGGTACTCATTTAAGCAAATGTTTCAACCAAAATTCACTATGAATTACCCGGAAGAAAAATGGACTCCACCCGCTATTTTCAGAGGAAGACCTGTACTGGTAGAAGACCACGGTAAAGAACGCTGTGTTGCCTGTGGTTTGTGCGCACGAGCGTGCCCACCATTAGCAATTAGTATGCAAGCTTCTGAGACCGATGATGAGAAAGAAAGATTTCCGGATTTTTTCGAAATCAATATGCTAAGATGCATCTATTGTGGATACTGTGAAGAAGTATGCCCTGAAGAAGCTATCGTAATGAGTAAAGATTATGATATAGTTTTTGAATCTAGAGAGGATGCCGTTTATGATAAAGAACGATTATTGGTGCCCAAAGAAGACCTAGAAGACAGACTAGAGTATTTAAGAACCTATAAAAACACTCAGTTTGGCAACTTTTGGAATTTCCAGGAAGAAAATAATATCCATTCTGTAAGAGATCGTGATACAGATTGGAATACAGGATTATCTTTGGTTGATATGATTCAGACTCAGGGCAAAAATGATGCAACACCAGCATCTAAAGTCTGGAAATAATTCAATAGGTATAGCTTGATTAAAGATCTGGATCTAAAAAATCTTATCGATGATATTGAGTATTTAAAATACGAAGCTTCATCTCTCCATCAAGTTATTGAATTTGTACCTTACACTGAGAAACCTTTAGACGGTGCTTCTATACTGGAAATATTTCTTACCATTGATTCCATTCAAGCGCAAATTATAGAATTATTGAATGAACCTGGTTCTGAATCAAAACATAACAGAGAAGTTGTATTCAGAAGAATCGAATTATCATCCGAAGAAGTGAAAGAACGATCCATAGATGTTATTACTTCCAGCATCATTAAGAACAGGATTGAACTGTTGGAATATTTAGAAGGGAATAAAAAATCTTTTTATGAAGTAGAACTAAATTTTCAAGATGCTGCTATTTCCATATTTGAGTTACTTTCGAAAATGATTAAAGAGGAGAGAGCTCTACTTAAAAACGTTGCAGATTTAGTGATGACTTATCAAAAAGATCGACAGTTTCAAAGAGAAATTATGAATAAGCCAAGAGGGTAAAATGGATGTTTTAAGCTGGGTAAGTATTTTCACTATTATAACTATACTTATTGGTTTAGCATCAACTTTAAAAATCACATTTTCTATAAAATCGGCGTATCTGGTATTATTAACACTGGCATTAGTCAGTTATTTAGGTTCTAATATAATTTATGTTATTGATACCGGATTAAGTACATCAATCAAATGGTTAAACCTAATAACTCTTTGTTTTTTATTAAGCTCCCAATTTGGTTTAATTAGAGATTCGCAGCCTGTTTTTGCGAGATTTCCTATTTATTTAATCTACTTACCTTTTATCCTGCTTTTTTTCTTCCCTTTAATTGTTAGCCAGAATGTATTAACCAATCTGTTAATAGGAACATTACAAGGAGGTTGTATTACCGTTGCTTTATTAATGTATGGCATACATCAGTTTAGAGAAGGTCATTACATCTGGCAGTTGAGCAGTTCAATTCTATTTTTAATATCATTTATAATATTTTGGTTTGCAGATTTCGTTGAAAGAATTGAAATTATCAGTGCTGAAATTTTAATAGCCTTCGGGATAATTTTACTTACAACTGGAATTTATACATCCAACAAAAATAAACTTAATGTCAAAAGCTAATTTACTGAATTCTAAGGCCCCTGATTTTACTCTTCAGAATACAGAAGGAGAAAAAGTAACATTGTCAGACTATTTTGGCAAAAAAAACGTAGTGCTATTATTTTTCCCTTTGGCATTTACAAGCACTTGTACAGAAGAACTTTGCCATACAAGAGACAATCTAAAGATTTATAGCTCCTTAGAAGCCGAAATTTTAGGGATCAGTATTGATACTTTTTTTACGCTAAAGGAATTTAAAAATTCTCAGAACCTGAACTTTCAACTACTAAGCGACTTCAATAAACTAGCCTCTAAAAAATATAATGTTTTGTACGAAGATTTCTTTGGCATGAAAGGTGTTTCTAAAAGATCTGTTTTTGTAATTGATAAAGGGGGAAGAGTAGTGCATTCTGAAATACTGGAGAATGCCAGTGATTTACCAGACTTTAATAAATTACAAAGCGCACTAGTTGAACTAAATTAACTTTACATAATATATATTATACGACATGTATTATGTGTATATTTCAATCATTGCAGAGTATGAATTAAATTACAACTAAATAAATGACTATTAACACCAGTTTACCAATAAAAGAAGTATCTTACCTAAGTTAATTTAAAAATAGAATCTAAATGAATGTACTAATTGTAGAAGACGATAAAGTTTTATCACTTTTGCTTTCAAAAATGGTTGAGAGACTTAATTATACCGTTGTAGGAACTATAACTAAGGGATCTGAGGCAATAAAGCAAACTAAGGAACTTGTCCCCGACTTAGTTTTGATGGATATCATGTTGGAAGATGATATTGATGGAATTGAAGCCACTAAAGAATTCCAAAAAACAAACAAGACTTCTAAAGTAATTTATATAACCGGTAATTCAGACTCTTATAATCGCGAACGTGCTAACGACACTGATTATATTGATTATTTAGTTAAACCGATAAATTTAGAGGATCTGAAAAATTCGATTAATAAAGTAACAGTTGTTTAGGAACTAAAATTCTGAGTTGCTTCATTTATCACTTAGTTTAAACGTAATAGGTATTGTGTATCTAACTCGTACTGCTTTACCTCTCTGCATGCCTGGTTTAAACTTTGCACTTTTTATAACTCTTAGCGCTTCTTCATCACATCCTGCTCCAATTCCTCTGATAACGGCTGCATTATATACATCACCTTGTTCAGTAACAATAAACTGAACAACTACTCTACCTTCTATACCTGCTTCTAATGCTACTGGAGGGTATTTTATTTGCTTTTGCAGTTCCGACAACCCGTTTATTAATACCGGTGGTTGTTCTACAACTACAAAAATTTCAGGTTCCTCTTCTTCTTTCGCTTCTTTTGGAGGTGGTGGCAACGGAGTGATTTCATCAAAATTAAGTTCAGAGTCCATGAAAATAATTTCATCTTCTATTATTTCGTCATTTGGAACCTCAATAGGAACAACCGGTCTTTGTGGAGGTGGTGCCTTAATTTCTTGTTTTGTTTGTATTGATTTTTCCAGAAATAAAATCTCATCCTCAACCAGAAAAGAAATACTATCGTTGTTATCAGACGATATATTTACACGAAAAAAAATTGTTATGATACTCAGGGAAAGTATCAATCCTATTTGATAAATAATCAGGTAATTATTTTTTAAATCAAATGATGGGTAGGAACGTTTGATTAGCTTTTTCATTTCTCCTCCTCCTTTAATCTTTATTATAGATTAATATACCTTATTCCAGATTAATATTTAAATGTGAAGAAGAGATGAATTTTGATACTTAGGTTAGAAAGATGAACTAGAAAAGCTGTTTCAAATCTATTGGAATGAAGAACAGATCGATGAACTCAATGCTTGGCTGAAAGTGAGAAATGAAAACCTCTTCAAAGTCAGACAAGACAAGGGGTTGCAACCCCTTGTCTGACTTTGAAGAGGTGGTGTTATTTTAGTCTAAGTTAGAATCTGCCGAGGGCCCTGCTTTAAGGGAACTCAGGTTGCCAGGTTTTTAGGCTATTTGTAGCTTTTTTGCAAGCCATTTGGTATAAAACCTGATTGGTATTTTACGACATCTGAATATTGACATTATCCTAGTCATAATGCTTTACTGAGATCGTATATTTACCTGTTTTTGATTTTTTAAGATCAATCTTGTCAATAATTGCATCAAGAGTTAAGCTTCCTGATATCTTAACAATGTTAAACCCATCTTCTTTTTCAGCCTTAATTGAATCTTTGATGCGTAAAGGATCAATAACAACAAGAATTAGATCCTTATCCTTGAGTATCTCCAAGTTTACATAACGTTCCAGATCTTTTTCATCGATACATTTGATGTACCCTAGTTCGTCTAAACTTGCTGGATGAAAAGTTCCTTCTGCTGCTATTTCTTTCCAATTTTGGTCGTCAATAACTGTGAATAGTAAATCGTATTCCATACTTAATTAAATGAATAGTGAATTATAGCATCGCCCTTGTTTACTACAGGACAAAGATTTAAACCAATTACCCTTCCATCTTTTCCAGCTATAATCTTGGAATGAAGTTCGCCGTAAGCTCCATTTATATATCCTAATAACTGTTTTTTCTTAATGTAGTCACCAAGTTTAACTTTGGGTAAGAAAAGTCCTGCGTAGCTCGCTCGTATCCACTTAGTGCTTTCAAACATTTCGGGTTCTTGCTGCGCAACTTTATTTTCTTTCATTCCCAAAAACTTCATTAATCTTAAAGTTCCATTAATGCCTTCCTGAATTCCAAAGGAATCAAATCGAAGCGATTCTCCTGTCTCAAAAACTAAAATAGGTTTCCCCTTTTTATGAGATGAATTCCTAAAAGATTTTGGAATAGGTTTGGAGTTTATTATCAATGGTGGCTGAAATGCTTTAGCTAAACTAAGTGCTTTCTCATTTTTTAAATCAACTCTTAACTGAGGATAATTCGATCTGGAGGCTCCACCCGTATGAAAATCTACACCACAATCAATATGAGGAATTATATTTTTCATGAGCGTATAAGCAAGTAAAGTTGCAAGTGAACCGCCCTTTTTTACTCCGGGGAAACTTCGATTGATATCTTTCCCATCAGGTAGCCCTCTGGAATTTTGAATGAATCCATAAATATTCACGATTGGAATAGCTATAACCGTTCCTTTATCAGGAATTACATTTCCGGAATCAATCATTCGCCGAATTATCTCAACCCCATTCAATTCATCCCCGTGTAAACCACCGGTTAATAGTAATACTGGTCCATCCTCTTCAGCTCTGTATATATGAACGGGCAAATCAATAGATGTACGTGTTGGGAGACTTGCTATATCAAAGTTGATTACTTTATGCTCCCCTAAACCAACTTTTTCATTGTATATAGTAATTTTATCAGGCATTACTTTTAATTTTTCGCCTTTTGGTGGGGTTACTTTTTTGGGCTTCAACGGAAGAAGTAACATATTTAATTATACTATCAGCCACATCTTTACCGGTTGATTTCTCAATTCCTTCCAAGCCAGGAGAAGAATTTACTTCTAAAATCAATGGTCCGCGCTCAGATTGTAATAGATCAACACCGGCAATTGGTAATCCCATTGCTTGAGCGGCCGTAAGAGCAGCTTCTCTCTCCTTCTTTGTCAGCTTTATTAAACTACCTGATCCACCTTGGTGTAAATTAGATCTGAATTCTCCTTCTTTTCCTTGTCTTTTCATTGCACCAACTACTCTTCCATTTACAATAAAAGCTCTAATATCAGCACCTTTACTTTCTTGAATAAATTCCTGAACTATTACACGTGCTTTCATGCTATGAAAAGCTTCTATAATAGATTGAGCAGCTTTTTTTGTGGGTGCAAGAACGACTCCGTAGCCCTGTGTTCCTTCAAGCAGCTTAACGATCAAAGGAGCTCCGCCTACAGAATCAATAAGTTTATCGACCTCTTTGGAGTAATTTGTGAATACAGTTTTAGGTAACCCTACTCCGGCTTTAGCTAAAATCTGTAAACTTCTTAGTTTATCTCTTGAACGTACAAGAGATTGTGATTCTACAGCGCTAAAAATATTCATCATTTCAAACTGACGAACCACCGCTGTTCCATAAAAAGTAACAGAAGCGCCAATTCTTGGTATTACAGCATCTAATGAAGATAAGTTTTCCCCTTTATAGTAAATGGTAGGTTTGTCTTGCTCTATAACGATATCACATTTTAAATGATCGATAACTTGAGCTTCATGTCCTTTAGCTTCTGTTGCTTCGACTAATCTTCTTGTAGAGTATAGATTCGCATTTCTTGATAATATTCCAATTTTCATAAATTTTTGTAATTTAACTATTTAATAGTAAGGTGTTTTTTAGATACATCAACAAGAAACTTGTTTTTTAGAAACTTGCGTCCAATCAAAAGTGGGTATTTCATCTCTGAACGATTAGTTAGAGATAATTCAATTCTATATTCATCGTCAAAAAAACAGATCTTAGTTTTCACAAAAACCCTCAATTCTGTTTGACCATTAGAGCTTTTTACTTCTCTCGAATCATGAACCTGAAGAGAAAACAATCGATCATTGTAAGAAGTATGATCAGGATCTAGTAAGTTAAAACGGACCCAATTTTCACCATCTTTTAAAAATTCTTCAATATTGTGACAATGTAAACTTGATGAATAAGCCCCTGTATCAATCTTTGCTTCAATTTGTTTAATATTCCATTTTGGAAGATCAACAAACTCAAGCCGGCCAATAATTTTCTTACCCTTTTTTTTCATTAAATAAAGATACCGTTTATTTGATTCATCTTCACTTAATGTCCCTCTTTTTATTATAACTTTGCAATATTTCTATAAATGAAAAGTTGTTATTTTTATGTGTAATTGGCTAAAGATTTTATTGGTTCTTTTTGGGATACTTCTTAGTACAACTCAGGTTTTTGCACAAATTGGATATCAAGAACCCTCTTATAATAATCATGATTATGTGAATTCATTGTATCTGGAGTTTGGCGGTGCAGGAACTTATTTGACACTTAACTATGACTTAACAATTGATGAATCCTCGGTAATACGGCTTGGTGTAGCTCCAACTTTTCAATTAAATCCTGAGGATCAGAATCCTCTAAAAAACAATGGCGAAACCATTTTTATAGGTGTTGTTTCTTTTTCCAGGCTATTATCTCCCAAAAAATCGCCTCATAATATCGAAACAGGAATAGGTTTTGCATTAGGAAACATCCAAACAAATGAACAACCAGGTGCTCCTTCTTTATTCTTGAATTTTGGGTATCGGTTTCTTTCCAAAAAAGAAAAAGGTGGTGTGATAAGAGCTTCATTTACTCCTTTTATTAATAACGGCAAAATTCATCCTTGGTTTGGTGTATCTTTCGGTTATTCTTTTAAAAATTGGACTGATGATTAATAAAATACATTCCCCTACCCTTGTACTGGATAAAGAAAAATGCCTCAAGAATATTAAATCCATGGCGTATAAGGCTCGTAGTAATGAATTAAAATTTCGGCCTCATTTTAAAACACATCAATCTTTAGAAATTGGAAAGTGGTTTAAAGAATTTCCTATTGATGGAATTACCGTTTCATCTTTAAAAATGGCTGAATTTTTTGCGGAAGATGATTGGAAAAGTATCACCATAGCTTTTCCTGTAAATATTCTCGAGGTTGAAAAAATTGATGCTTTAGCTAGTAAAATTGAACTTAGAGTTCTGGCTGTAAGTGCCGAAACTGTCAAAAATCTAGATACTAAATTAACTTCAAAGCTTGGTATTTATATTGAAATCGATCCCGGTTATGGAAGAAGCGGCATTTTATATTCAGATGAAATTGCTATCAAAGAAATGATAGAATCTGTTGAATCTGCCACTAATTTAGAATTAATCGGTTTTTATTCTCATGCAGGACATTCGTACAAATCCAGATCTGAGAACGAAATACTTCAAAGCTCAGAACCGGTTATTCAGGCATTAAGCAATCTTAAAAGAAAGTTTAACTACCCTATTTGTTTTGGGGATACTCCCTCCTGTTCAGTCTTGAAAGATTTCGGAGATATTGATGAAATAAGCCCTGGTAATTTTGTGTTTTATGATTGGATTCAAACAAAAATCGGATCATGCAATCCTGAACAAATTGCAGTTGCTATGTATTGCCCGGTTGTTGCTAAATATGAGATGAGAAATGAATTACTCATCCATGGTGGAGCAGTTCATTTTTCCAAAGATTTTGATACAAAGAATGGAGTTCCTTACTTCGGTCAAGTTGTAGAAAATAAAGAAATTGGTTGGGGTAGTCCGATAAAAGATTGTTACTTAAAATCAATTTCACAGGAGCATGGAGTAGTTTCATGTACAGAAGATTTTTTTACCGCTACATCTGTTGGAGATCTAATCCCAATACTTCCTATTCATTCCTGTTTAACTGCAGATTTAATGGGAATGTATGTAACAACCAATGGTGAAAAGATCAGCCATTTATCAGAAAAAAAGAAATAAAAAAGGCTCCCGAAAGAGCCTTTAATCAAATTATTTATTTGTTCCCGGCAGTCCTAAAGTTTGGGGTTTTGGTTCATTCCAATTAAATGGTTTTGCTTTAACTGTTCTTGGATAAACCTCATTTAGATTAGCTGCGTTGTATAGACGACCATTCTTCATAACATGCGTTACTGAATTTGTATTTCGAAGATCATCTAAAGGATTTTTAGAAAGAATAACTAAATCAGCTAGTTTTCCTTCTTCAATGGAACCTAAGTCTCCATCTAAGCCAATAGCTTCGGCTCCGATGATGGTAGCTACTCGAATTGCATCAATGTTTTTCATTCCTCCTGAGGCAACTGACCATAACTCCCAATGGTAGCCTAATCCTTCTAGCTGACCATGGCTTCCAATTCCCGCTAATCCACCGGCTTCAACCAGTTTCTTCATTGTCTCCCCATGCTTTTGGAATACATGTTCGTCAGATCTGAACCAACCTGGTCTGCGTCTGGATTTACTCGCTAATACTTCATACGGTGTAAAGTTGTTCAATTTTGGGTCATCATAAGGATTTTCACGAGAATAGTAATAATTCTCTGCCCATGGCCCTCCGTAGGAAACCAATAGAGTAGGTGTAACCGCCATTTTTGATTCAGCAATTACATTAATTACATCATTATAGATTGGATAAATTGGGAGTGAATGTTCATGTCCCGGATAGCCATCTATAAGCTGAGTCATATTCAGCTTCCAGTCTAAAGCACCTTCCGTAGTTGGCATAATGTTTTGCTCTCTGGCCGCCATTAAGATCCATTGGCGTTGCTCACGGTTACCGGCTAAATACATTTTGATGGTTTTAGTATCGTAGTATTTGCTGTACTGTTTCATAACCTCTTTAGCTTCATCAAGACTTTTAAGGTTATAAGCCCAAAAACCAAGACCCGGACCGGTAGAATAAACTCTGGGACCAGGCATCATTCCGGTTTCAACCATATCAGAATAAGTTAGAACATCGGTAGTTGCCGTTTGAGGATCACGGGTTGTTGTAACTCCATAAGCTAAATTTGCAGCATAATTAAATATCTGCTCTTTATGAATTCCCCAGTTTGGCCACATGTGCGCATGAGTATCCACAAAACCGGCTGTAATGGTCTTTCCGGTCATATCCATTTCCTGCGCACCATCAGCAGATAAATTCTTACCAACCTTAACAATGCGGTTATTTTTGATAAGAATATCGCCACCTTCTATAACTTCAGTACCTTTGGAAGTGATAATACGAGCGTTTTTTAATAGAATAGATGATTCGGGAATATCTCTTTTGACTGTAACATCAATTGATAATTCTATAGGTTTGAATTTTGGATCTTTTTTCTTCTCATCCTTTTTATCTTTTGATTCATCGTCTTCTTTATCTGAATCCTCATCTTTTGAACCGTCCTCATCACCATCTTCTTTCTCTTCGGCTTTTTTCTTGGCTTCTTCTTTCTTTTTCTCTTCTTCTATTTTTTTTGCTTGTTTTACACTATCAGCAAAAGCTTCGGCATCATCCAAATCGTAAATGAAATGCCCATGCCCGATGGACCAATGAACTTTTTTTGCATCGGCACTCCAGGTTGGAAATTCTCCGCCGATTTCCGTTAGTTTTTTTGAAGGAAAAGCAGCACTGGGAGCACTGGCAACTGAAATTGCTGGAGCATCTCCCCCAGTCATTGGCACTGTAACCACATAGATATCATTATTTACCTGAGCCAAAGCTTGATCGCCTTCGGGAGCCATAATAATTAAAGTTGCTCTTGATGGAGGATTATTCTCTTTAGCATGCTCTTCTTCAGGATGCAGAATTTCAGCAGGTGTTTTCCAAGCCTGACTTTCTTTTAAAGACTCTTCTAAGTTAAACGGAGAAAAAGTAGTTATACCCGAGACTTTAACATGCTCTTTTTCATCACTTCCATCCCATCGAATTGATAGTAAAGTTCCTCCTCTACTTAGATAGATTCGATCATCAGAATTCACAAAGTGAGGATTTGACCTTCCTTTTGCTCTGTCAATTACATTTATCTCACCACCACCAGACTTTATCCAAATAAGATCAGTTAATGAAGAAAATGAGCCCGGACCATATGCATCATCATACGTTTGCTTGTCGGCTCTATATGCAACAATTTTAGTCCCATCGGTATTAAAAATAGGATTTGTGTAAATACCTGATTTACTGGTTAATTTCTGTGGTCTGAATCGTCTGTCAAAAGGATCAACAGAATGGATAGCTCCTCCCTCTTTTGCATTCCAGGAAACATAAGCCAGTTTCTTACCATCAGGTGACCAAGCAGGTTGAGCTTCGGTGCTTGAAGAACTTGTTAACCGTTTAGGCTCTCCATTAGGTAATTCTTGTATATACAGATCATTAAGAACTGTAAATGCTAACCATTTTCCATTTGGTGAAGGAACGGCATCTCTGATTTGAGTGGCAATCATGTCTTTATCATCACTAATTGGATACTTAAAAAGAACTTCTGGTCCCATTTCCAACTGCGTTTTAACAGTAAAAGGAATTTCACTAGCAGCGTCTCCATTTAAAGGAATGTTGTGAATTTTACCACCATAAAAAGCTACTAAATTTTTGCTGTCAGGAGTAAATGACATTGCAGGAAGTACTCCCATTGTAGCCTGAGACTCCATATCATCTCTTTGCACCGGATAAGCCAACCAATTTTCATCACCGGTATTCATATCCCGAAGAACTAAGCCAGTTTTGTCTTCAAATCTACTTCCATAAACCATCCATTTACCATCAGTAGATAAAACTGGTGTGAAAGCAGAACCATATCGTGAAGTTACAGAAGTTCTCTCGCCTGTTTCTCTATCATATCTTCCAAGCTGATATTGTGGAAATTGAGCATTATAGTTCCAAGAACCATTTCTTTGTGAGAAATAGATATAACGTCCTTCGTGCCCAACAGCCGGATCGGTGGTTTTTAAGCCATTTGGAGAGTCAATTAAAGCCGTTCCCTTTCCTCCATCTTTATGATAGATCCATAACTTTGGAGTACCTTTCCCTTTAGCTCCAATTATGTAATTTCCGTCTGGAGTCCATTCCCCTGCGGCATAACCTTCTGTTTTACCTTTGGTAACCTGAGTTACATCAGAAGTGTCTTCAAGATTTACGTAATACAGATTTTCACCACCGCTAGCATCTGAAGTGTAAAGTAAATATTTGCCATCAGGGCTGTATCTTGGGTGAGTATCAAATGCCATGCCATCTGTAATTTGGGTAGCTTCTCCTCCTGAGAATGGGATTTCATAAAGATCTCCCATAAAATCAAAAGCAATTTTAGATCCATCAGGACTCACATCCAAAGACATCCAGGTCGCTTCACTGGATTCAATATCAATTAATCTACCCGGATCAAGAGGTAGTTTTTTTGATTTCTTTTCGATCTTATTAGTATCTGTTGTGTCAGAATGAAATTCTACAAAGTTAGAACTCCCGATATTTTGTGCAGTACCGTTAATTGATAAAACACTTATTAAAAGTGCTACCATCAACCCCGTTATTTTATTGTAGCTCAGTGGCTTAGTCATGTAGTCATAGTTTTAGTAATAATTAGAATCAGAAATAAACAAATTTCTGTGTTAAATGAGAGTAAAATATTGTCTAATTAACAGCCTTAGATAATATCTCAAAATGCTTTTTGTCAGCATCCATCTTAGCACGTAAACCTACCGGAATTGTTACATTCTTTGCTTCGTGGCTTATCATTGCTCCATAAAAAGCGGGAATATTTAACGGTTTAATATGATCATCAAAAATTTGAGAAATTGTTAAACTGTTTTCACCAGCTTCACAATTGGTACATTTCCCAAATATAAAACCGGATATCTTGCTTAAAACACCGCTCAATTTCAGATGGGTTAACATTCTATCCATTCTATAAATGTCTTCTCCTACATCTTCCAGGAAAAGAATTGAGTCGTTAAAGTCAGGCAGATAATCAGAACCTAACATAGCTACCAGTACAGATAAATTTCCTCCTACAATTTTCCCCTCTGTTCTTCCTGATCTAATAGTAAAAGCATCATCTTGATTATCCGGTAGATTGTAAATTCCTTTTTTTCCGTTGATGAGAATCTGCTCAAAGCTGGACTTTGTGAATTCATTCCACTCAGATTTCCCTACCGGACCATGAAATGTAACCAGCCCGGATTTAGCTAAAATTGCGTTGTGCAAAGAAGTAATATCACTAAACCCAATCAAAGGTTTTGGGTTGTTCTTTATAACATCATAATCAAGTAAATCAATAATTCGATTACTACCCCAACCTCCTCTTACACAAAGAATTGCTTCTACTTTTTTGTCTTTAAACATATTCATCAAATCAGAAGCTCGGTCTCTATCCTGGCCAGCTAAATAACCATATTGATCTCTAACATGCTTGCCAAGTTTAAGTTTGAATCCCAATCCTTTTAAAGTATCTATCATCTCATCGAATTGAGAAGAATCGTAGATAGGGCTGGCAGGTGCAACTAATCCGATAGTCGAATTCCAGGTTATGGAATCAGGAAGAACGAGATCTGGCTGAATTTTTGAACCCGAAGCACATGCATTTGATGAAAAACCAGTTAATGCAAAAGAGGCAAGTCCGGTACTTTTTAGGAATTGTTTCCGTGATATAGACATAAGAAATTTTAGTTTGCTGTAATTAGCGATATAAATTCTCTTTTTCAATGATAGAAAATACAGAATGAGGTAAATTCTTTTTAATAAAATCACTTTCCTTAATTCTTTCTTTAATTTCAGAAGAAGAAATTTCTATCGGTTCGTGATCTACAAATACAGTTTGCTTCAAGATGGAATGGTTTACGTTAGCATGGCTTGAATTTGGTCGCCTTGCTACCAAAAGATTCGCTTCTTCTAAAATCTTGTCGAAGTGTTTCCATTTGTGAAATTGAGAAAGACTATCCTCCCCCATGCAAAAATAGAATTGATGATCTGTATGTTTTTTCTTCAAGAACTGAATGGTTCTGTAGGTATAGGAAGGTTTTGGAAGATCGTTTTCTATTGATAAAATAATGCAATCAACATTAGAAAATGCTTTTTTAAGCATTATTAAACGAGTGCTATAGGATACATGATCTTTTTCAAGTTTATGTGGTGGAAACGGTGTTAATAACACCCAAAGCTCATCAATACAACCCGATTCTATAAAAGATCGGGCAATTCTAATGTGACCATTATGTACAGGATCAAAAGTACCACCAAGTAACCCAATCTTTTTCAAAATGGATTAATTTGTTTGATTATTCTCTCGTTGCTGAATTCTCTGTTGGGCATCTTTCACACCTTTTTCAGCTTTATCTCTGAGAGACTCAGCTTCTCCTCTACCCGGGCTTTGTGGAAATAATTGAATGTATTTCTCATAACTGGAGATTGCAAAATTATAACGCTCTACTTGTTTACTAAGTACACTCTTAGATGCATAATCATTATACGTTTTGATCTGCTTCAATAATGATGACTCAGCCCATTTTGATTCAGGATATCGATCGATCACCAGATCATAATAAATAGTTGCAGCGTTGTATTGTTCAGTTCTGGAATAGAATTCAGCAGCTTCAAAATACTTACGAGCTAATTTCTCTCTTAATTCATTGATCTTTTCAGCAGATTCAGGAACAAGTTCAGAATTTGGGTAACGGCTGTTAAATAATTGAAATTCTTCAATAGCCTTTCTGGTTGCAGTTTGATCCAGTCTGTACCGAGGACTTTGGTGATATAAACTTAACGCTTTTTTATAATCTACTTCTTCCCTTTTAGGGTCTCTAGGATAGAATGTAATAAAACGCCTGTATTCCGCTTCTGCAAGAATATATCTTTTTTGCATAAAATAGCTTTCAGCTAAATAATACTGAGCATCCTGGGCATAATTTGTTCCCCGACCAATACGAGTTACTGCTTCAAAGATCTCTGCGGCATCGCTGTAGTTACCAGCTTCAAATTTATCTACACCTTTTTGGTAACTTACGTTAATTGGATCACCCGGATTTACTAACCGGCTGCTTTTACAAGCAGTAAAGGAAAAAAGGACGACAAGTAATAATAATGAAAGTTTGTTCATGCTAAAGTTTAGTAATTAGTGATCTCGATTTTTGAGAAAGATAAGAAGATTTTGAAGCTCATGTTTGTATTCTGAATCATTAAATGAGTTTAGACTATCAATTGCACTTTCGTAGTGTTCGTTAACCTCATTTGTGATGTCAGATATTACATTAAGTTCTTTCATTAACTGTAAAACATTTTCAACATCACCATCGGTTGAGTTTTCATCAGCTAATACGACTTCAATAATTTGTTTCTGTTGTTCATCTGTTCGTTCTAACGCAAGTATAGTAAGATATGTTTTCTTTCCTTCATAAATATCTCCACATACTCTTTTTCCAAATTTTTTGGGATCAGCAGTTGCGTCTAATAAATCATCTTGGATCTGAAAGGCTATTCCCATTTCCATTCCTAAATTGAAAAGCGCATTAATCTGAGAGTCTGATGCATGGGCAGAAATAGCACCCATTTTTAATGAACAAGCGAGTAAAGCAGATGTTTTACCTTTAATCATTTCGATGTATTCATTGTGATCTACATCGTTTCTTTCCACAAAATCCATATCAAGTGCTTGGCCTTCACAAACAGTGATAGTTGCTTTAGTAAAAGCCTGATGGATTAAAGCGTATTCTTTTTTTGTGAATTCATCATTAACCCCATAGAATTCTAGTTGCTTGAAAGCATCAGCAAACATTACATCACCGGAAAGAATGGCAATATTTTGATCCCATTTTTTAAATACACTTGGCTTCCCTCTTCTGGTGTCTGCGCTGTCCATTATATCATCATGAACCAGAGTGAAATTATGAAGAATTTCAACTGCTAAAGCCGAAGAAAGTGCATCTGAGACTTTTCCGCCACAAATTCCGCATCCCAGAAGCGCTAAAAAGGGACGTATTCTTTTCCCTCCCATTTCCATAGAATAATTATATGGCTCGTATAAGGATTTAGGAGTATCAGGTACAGCAAGTTCCGCTAAGCCTTTTTCAATTAATGAGTAAAGTTGTTTGTGTAAGCTAGTTTTCGTCAAGACGTCTTTGTGGAATGATTCCCAAGAATATAAGGATTATCAAAGAGCTTAAAAGTGATGTTTTTAGAAAATTTATATTTGTTGAATTCTCTAGACTTTTATGGTGACCGTGAACTAACTCATTGCTTTTAAGCCGGACATAAATGTCCTTCTTATGTAAACCTTACTGATTTTACGAACCACCCATCCATCTGTCGGGCGAATGCACGGCTGATGGAAACTCTTTAACGGCTCTGTCACCTCAACACACATCCATCACTCCTAGTTCATCGAAATGATGGAAACAGAGCTCGTCATCCCGGACACACTTGATCC
>TARA_R110002072_G_scaffold38314_4_pt1 | contig 34286 bp, 43 predicted proteins | sample TARA_R110002072 | Tara Oceans TARA_R110002072 (sample SAMEA4397118) | marine metagenome | biome: Polar Biome; feature: [SRF] surface water layer (ENVO:00010504); material: water (ENVO:00002006), including particulate matter (ENVO:01000060) such as... | depth 5 m
AGTCTGGTCCAGCCGATGCCGTTGACGAAGGCGTCGAACAGGCGGTTCCAGCCCATCTTGCAGCGGGTGCAGGTAGCGCGGCCCATCAGCGCGCTCCCGCTGCGTCGACGGCAATCGCGAAGACGACGTTGTCGAGGACGAGCAGGGCGATCGCCGCGAGAGCAAGCGCGCCGGTTTGCGCGACGAGGGTGTGGCAGCGCTCGAGCGTCATGCGCTGGCCCATTCGTCGAGACTGGCGTCCGCGGTGGCCGATGCCAGCGAGAGGAATACGCTCAGGCTGAAGCCGAAGACGCGGTGATCGTGGAGCGAGCGGGCGAGGCGGTAATAATTGCCGGGTCGATCGTCCTCGAGCAGCTGGAGATCGTTGCGCGCGTGGCAGCGTTCGTTCTGGGCGCCGGCGATCTTCGCCGCGCATTCCTCGATCGAGAGATCGGCGCGCTCCCGGCAGCGCCGCATGTAGCCGCCCGCGGTCTCGCGCTTTGAGCGCAGGACCGCTCGGCGCGCGGCCAGCGGCGCTGCAAGCGGGTCGTCGCGGGTGATCTGGGTCATGGCATTCACGGGCAGTCTCCGGGCAAGGGGAGAGCGCCTCCGGAAGCGCGATTTCGCGAATCCGGATGACGCCCGAGAGGGGATCGAAAAATAGGGGCGGGCCGGGGTCTGTGACCCGCCCCCTAGGTTCGCCGCCGGGGTCGCAAGCGGCAGCGGATCAGATCAGGGTGGTGGCTGGGGACGGACGACAGGATCGGTGGCGTCCTCGTGAAGCATGGCCAGCGTGTGCTTGATCACCTCGTAGGCCTCGGTCAGTTCGGCGAGCGCCTCGGCGCGCTGGCGCGGGCTGGCGCCCGGCTGCGAGGCGATCACCAGCGCACTGCCGGCCTCGCCGCATTCCTTGATCACTTCCGCGGCGCGCACGCCCAGGGCCATGCGATCGGCGTGGCGCACGAGCTCGAGCTGCTCGCGCTGGTGCGCGAAGGCCTCGAGGAAGGGAGAACCGTCGCCACCGGCCTCGGCAAAGAAAAGGTCGAGATCCACCGCGACATCGATGGGCACATTCTCGACAGTGTCGGGATCGCCCCAGTTGCGGACGGTGCGCGGCTGACGGCCGCAGCGGAGCGCCAGTGCGTCGTAAGCACCAGGGACTTGGCCGGCGATGCGCGCGAGAGCGGCGTCGAAGGAGAGGGGGGCGCGGTGCTTGGTCATCGCTGTGCAGGCCCCATGATGTCGCCGGTGCGCGGGAGCCGCGCTTCGGGCCGCGTGGCGCGGCCACGCCGGGTCGGCCACGCGCTGTCCGGCGCAGCGCTGTGGTTGTCGGCAAAGGGAAAGCCGCCGGGGAAGCCGCCCTGCAAAAGCCGGTCCGAGCGCAAGTGACGCGGGTCGCGGGTTTCCGCATAATCGGCGGCGATGATGGAGCCGATCATGCCAGCACCTCGCCTACGGAATTGCGGGGCAGAGCCGCGGACCCGCCGGCAGGCGGGGGAGGGTCACCTGCCGACGGTTGCGCGGGCGGCTCCTCGCGCGGGTAAATGTCAGGTCTCAGCTCGTGACGCGAAACATTGGTGGCCGCCTCAATCGCGAGGACATATTCGGCAGGAACACGCTTCGCCTTGTGCAGCCACTTCCACACGGTGGGTTGGCTTACCTCGCAGAGCCGAGCGAGAGCGGACTGGGAGCCCAGCTGTTGCACCGCAACGGTGAGCGCATCGATGGTGGAGACTGCTTCCATAACCCGACTTAATACCCGAGGTTATTGGCGAGTCAATACCCTTAAGTTCGTCGCGTTGCGATAACTGTGGCTATAAGTTCCGCCTTATGATCAACGGCGAGCGAATCTCGGCACTTATGGCCGACCAAGGCCTATCGCAGGCCGAGCTCGCGCGCCGCGTTGGCGTCTCCCAGCCTACGATCTTCAAGCTGATCCACGCGAACAAGTCTGGCTCAAAGCACCTGCACCTCGTCGCCCGCGTGCTGGGCACAACGCCGGATTATCTGGAGGGCGCGACCGACGATCCGTTCGCCGACGCGCCTCTGCCAGCGCCGCCCCGTGACGACGTCGTCCAGGTCGCGATGCTGGATCTCGCCTATGGGATGGGCGAGACCTTCCTCGAGCACAGTCCGGAGGTGCGGCACGAGGAATTCCCGCTCGCCTTCATCCGCCATTTCACGAAATCGCGGGTTACCGATCTGATGATCGCCGAAGGCGTGGGTGACAGTATGGCGCCGACGATCGGGCCGAACGACCTGGTGCTGATCGACCGGGCGGCCATCAATCTCAACATCGACGACCGGATCTGGGCTTGCGCGATCGGCGAGATGGGAATGATCAAACGTCTGCGAGCGAGCGGGGAGGGGATCACGATCCTCTCGGACAATCCGGTGGTGCCCGACAATCACGCAGCCGACGGCGAGCTGCATATCATCGGCCGGGTCGTGGGGACGTTCGGACGGTTGTGAGCTGGCTTCGGCAAGTTGACCTTGGTGAGGTAAATTCGGAGATACTTCGATGGGTGGTCGCACACCGGTGAATGACAATGCTGAGCCGCTCGATCGGAGAGCACTTCGGCTCAGCTGGGAAATTGCAGTCGCACGAATGCACGGACGGACATCGCGAACGCTGAAAGAAGCGACAGGAGCTGGCGACGCGCAACGCATATCGGCCGCGCGCGTCAGGTTAATACTCCTGCAGACCATCAAGGTGTAGGGGGGAAGAGAGCAGGGGAGCTAACCAATGGGCGATGTCATTTCGATTCTCGACGTACATAAGCGGCGCGAACGGCAGCAGGTGCGACGTAACCTCGACATCGCGGTTGCCCAGATTCATATCGACGCGAGGCTTGTACTATTCGAGGCCGAACTGGTCGGGGATGAGCCGTCGATCGAAGCCGCCCGTGCTGTCGTGCGGCATACAAACCATCTCTACGATCTGCGGGTTTCCGAAAATCCCTTGCGTATCGACGGCACCGACAATGATTGACGAAACCTCTGCTGATGAGGGGTGCGATGATCGAAACGATCGACGCTGGCGGTGGGGTGTTTACGCCGTGGGGGCCTTCGTCGTTCTCGTGCTCGCCGGCCTCGCTGTGGAAATGATCTTCTTCCCGGAAGAATACGATGCGCGACTGGCGCGTATCGAGGCCGAGCAGGCGGCGAATGCAAAAGAGCTCGCGTTGCTTGCAGATGCGGCTGACACCGACGCAGCAGTCGAGCGAGAGAAGGGCTTCCATTGCCTCTCGGCATGGGACGGTTCGAACCGCAGTACGGTCGACCAGGTCAAAGCTGCGCTGCGCGATCCAGACAGCTTCGAACACATCGAGACGTCGATCTACGGCAACGATGCCGGCGAGCATGGGCTCTGGATGGATTACCGCGCGCAGAACGGCTTTGGCGGGATGAATGTCGAGCGGATCTATGCGCGCGTCGATCATGAGAGCTGCGAGGCACGGGTAATTCCGGGCGGGCCTGGGAGCGAGTGACTGCGCGGTTCAAGAGATTAGGTGAGAGAACGCCAAAGGCGCTCGCCGCAGTTCTGGGGGAATGATGAGATGGCAAGTGATGTGATCGAACTGCCGATCGAGCGGGTGCATTTGTTCGAAAACAACCCTCGGCACGGCTATATCGCGGATCCAGACAAGATCATCGAGCGCCTCCTCGAAGAGGAACAAGTCTACGAATTGGCGAAAAGCATAGCCGAGAAGGGGACCAATCCGCTTCAGCTGATCGGCGTGATCCGGATCGATGACGAGGATGATGAAGGTGAACCCACCTACATCGCTTACGAAGGTAATCGCCGGGTCTGCGCGATCATGCTGCTCAACGACCCCGACCTCGCTCCTGCGAAGTGGCATAAGCGCTTCCAGAAGTTGTCGGCGGATACGGACGAGATCGAGACAATCGATGGCCGTGTGTTCGAGGACAAGGACGTCCTTAAATTCTGGATGGCCAACATCCACAACCGCAACCAGAAGGGGCGTGGGCGACGGGAATGGGGCCCGGACGAACAGCATCGCTTCAACCCGACCAAGAAGTACGCGATCGCGTTCGACCTCCTCGAAATTGCGGAAGCAGGCGGGCTGATCACTCCAGGCGAGCGCCGGAACCGGCTGACGACGCTACAGCGGTTTGTAGGGACCGATGCGCTGAAGACGATCCTGAAGGCCGACGACAGCAACCCTCGCCCAGGCAAGGTAAAATTCGGGCGATCAAAGGCGGACCTCGAGAAGCTCCTCAAGCAGCTGATCGCCGACCTGCTGGGCGAAGAGGAGATCACGTCGCGCAAGAACGACAAGGAGATCCAGGACTACGCTGGAACGCTCGAGGAGCGGGCAGGGGTGAAGCCGGTCGAAGAGGCCGAGGAAGATGACGAGACCGGCGACGACGAGGATACCGATGACGAGGACAGCGGCGGTGAAGAGGATGACGAGGAGGATGACGATGACGCTCCCCCGCCGAAGAAGCCGCATCGCATCAAGTCGGACAAGGATCTCAAGAAAGCGATTGCGAAATCGAAGAACGACAAGCTGATCGATCTCTACAAATCGGTGACGACCGTTAGTGCCCGGGCCAATCCGCAGCTGATAGCGGTGGGGTGCTGGTCGCTGATCGAGACCATCGCAGCCGTGTGCAAAGCGAAGGACAAGCAGGCGTTCGCTGACTTTTTCAATAGGGACATGCTGCAGAACAAGCTGGGCTTTTCGAAGACCGCAAGCGGCTCGATCGTGAAGGCGCTGGGGCATATGGCTCAGGCGGGAAATACGACCAAGCACGATGCGATCGGCGCGACGTTCGATGCCATGCAGTTGATCAACGACATGGATCGAGTGTCTCCGATGCTCGCGAAAGCGCTGGCGACCTTGCCTTGAGAATTCGCTGGCCGAGGCGGAACCCTTTCGATACGAAAGGGCGGTAAAGCGTCTTTCGAGGGGGATCTCCAATGTCTCGCGCGCACTCACCGCTCCGGTATCCGGGCGGTAAATCCTGCCTGTATCCGCTCGTCACCGACTTTCTTCGACAGAACAAGCTCCAGCGGGGCCATTATGCTGAGCCCTATGCGGGTGGGGCCAGTCTCGCGCTGAGCCTCCTCTTCCATGGACAGGTGAGCGATATCCATCTGAACGATGTAGATCGGGGCATCTGGTCGCTATGGCACAGCGTGCTCGAACAGACGGAAGAACTCTGTGAGCTGATCCGAACGACCGAGATCACGGTCGAAGAATGGCAGCGGCAACGTGAGCTGTATCGATCGTTGAACCCGGTCGATACCTTGGCGCTTGGCTTCGCCACCTTTTTCCTGAACCGAACCAACCGTTCCGGAATCATCGGCACGGGCGGCATCATCGGCGGGCTCGGTCAGCAGGGTGAATACAAGATCGACTGTCGATTCAACCGAGACGAGCTGATCCGTCGGATACGACGCATCGCCAAATACCGCTCACGGATCCATCTTTCTCAGGATGATGCGCTGGTATTTTTGGCAAACATGGACCGGAGCCTGCCGCAACGCAGCTTTATCGCGCTTGATCCGCCCTATTATCACAAGGGCGCGAGCCTCTACACCAGCTTCTATTCGCCGAGCGACCACGCGGACGTCGCAGACGCGATCCTTGCCATCGATCGACCCTGGATCCTCACCTACGACGACGTGCCGCAGGTCAGGGCACTCTATCGATCGCGGCGGCAGTACTCCTTTGACATCCGGTATTCGGTCCAGACTAAGCGTACGGGCACCGAGCTGCTCGTAGTTTCGAAAGGCCTTATCGTACCCGAAGAGGTGCGCGATAGGCAGGTCCACAGACCCCAATTTCGCAAGGCCGCGTAGGCATACTATCTGCGCGCTCAAGGGGGTATTCCGAGGGCGAAAGCGGGGTATCGCCCGAAAGCACTGTCCGCGGGCCCGCGCAGGCTGCGGATTTGCGGCACTGCGGCTGAGGGCGTATCCGCGCCAATCAGCGCTTACAGTCACTTGCGAGCAAGGTGATTCCCGCTATGTTCCCTGAACACGGGGGGCGTCGGGGTGAACTTGGACCGATTGCCGGAAGAGAACAAGACAGAGGCCGCACCGCGATTGAGGCCCGAGATGGCGAGCTTTCGTCTTCTCGTGCTGGCGTTCGTGCGCGCCTATTTCTTCGATCACCGCGTCTCGCCGAGCCAAGGCGAGATTCGCAATGCACTCGACACCACCCGTACGCGCGTGCGCGATGCGTTGCGCAGTCTCGAGAAGGACGGATTGATCATCCGCATACCGGGCAAGCGCGGTCTCTCCCTCCCATCGATGCGCGACGAGGCCATTCGCCAGCTGCGCGACCTTGGCTTCCGCGTCGACGAGGATATCATGCGGGTCAGTTCGCCAAATTGCTCGACCAGCGGCCCGAATTTCACCCTCCTGCCACCGCCGACGCTCGACTATCGAGCACCTGGGCTTTCGTTGTCGCGCGACGGAGACCAGGATGGCAAACCGGAAAACGACAAAGAAGGCCCCGAAGAACGCGGTCGCGAAGGCACGCGGCGACAGGCATGACAAAATACATCGGGATTTCTGTCGTCGGCATCCCGCTCGGGCCCGGTCGGAACGCGCGCTGCGCAAGGAGCAGGAAGCGGCCGAGCGGGATTTCGGCCACAAGCGCAACGGAACCGTCGAGACGCTGCAGAAGGCGAGCCGAGTACGGCAGGGCAGCCTTGCCCGGTTGTATGAAGCGGGGCAGCTGAGCGCCGACCAGCTCGCGGCCAGTCAGGAGATCCGTACCGTCGCCGAGAGGATCGGGATGGACGTGAAGGTCGGCACCTGCAGCCTGGAGGCGCGGGTCGACAACGGGCGGAAGGGCAGCGCACTCTTCTTCGAACGTCTGGGCGCAGTGCGCGCCGAGGTCGCCTACGGCCACTGGCGACGCGCGCAGGGTGATAAAGCCCTGCCGCTGCTAGAGATGATCGTCCACGATCAATCGTTGAGCGCGACTGCGAGGGCCTATGGCATGCGCAAGGAAACAGCCAGGGAACTGCTGAGCCGCGCGCTCGACGCATGGAGCGACTATATCGGCGCGGCCTGCAACGCTATCGACCAGGCCGAGATGCTGGCGGCTCAGGCGGGCCTCATCTGACAAAAATTCGGCTCCGCCCGTTTTTCACCCTGCCAATCGGTGACCGAAACGGCCAATTCCGACCCCGCGACAACTTCGTCCAGTCCGGACGTACCCCGACAAGCCCGCGCTCCCAGCCCCCAGGGAGCGCGGGTTTTTTCGTGGCTGGACTCGATTTGGGAGATTCCCATGCGACATGCCAAACCGCAGGTTCGTCCCAGCATTCATTCGATGCTGGTCGAACAGCGTGAGGCGCTGGAGAGCCTGGAAGCCGAGGTTGGTCTCGGTATCGGCAGCCAGCGCCATTACGACGATTGCGAAGAGCGTGCGCACAAGATCGGCCGCGCCATTCCGCGGGCCTTTCGTGAGGGCAAGCGATGATCGACCTCGCGGCGCTCGAGCGCACCTGCGCAGAACTTCGTCAGCAGCCGGACGAGGACCAAAGCGGACAAGAGCCGCGCACCGTAGTCGGTCTATCGTTCCTTGAGCGGGCGCTTGAAGAGTTGCGCGCGGGCCGAGACGCGCATGCTCGGCTCGGACAGGTCTTCGGCCTGCCGGAAGGGCAGCGGCTTTGAGCGCTATCCTTGGCCTGCTGGGCCGTGAGGCGTGCGCCAGCGCGCGCAACCACGGCGCGGTACGGGCCCAAATCCTCGCGCTGGCCGAGGGACAGGCCCAGCTGCTCGGGCACAACGAGCGGACCTGGGCAAGCGGCACCTATTCGGGCGCGCGCCATTCGCTCGAACTGAAGTTCGAGGGTGCCGATGCGGTCGCCGCCGGCGAGCGCTTCGTCGCGGTGCTGGAGCATCACCCGTTCGCCATTCCCAATCACCTGGTTGTCGAGGCCGCGGTGCCATCGTGCGACACGCGATGGCTGCCTCAGCCGCTGATGACCGTCACTGCCGAGCTGCTGCTCGTGGAGGACAACTGATGATCCCCTGGTACTTCTTCGCTTGGGTGCTTTGCGCCCTGTGCTTCGCCTACGGCCTCATGGGCGTATTCGCCTCCGGCATGGCCTCCTCGGGTGCGCCGGTACCGCGCAAGGCATGGCTCGCCTTCGCAATCGGCGTCGGCATCTGGCTGCTGACCATGGTGGTCGAATGACTGCTCTTCGCGAACCGCGCACCGTCGCTGCCGCAACCGAGCTGTGCGAACGCTTTGCCGAGCTCGATGGGCAGATCGCCACGATCGCCGAGGGGCGGCAGGCCGACATCGCGGCGGTCAACGCCCGGGCCGACACCGCGGCGAACGACCTGATCGCCGAGCGCGATACTCTCGCCGCCAAGCTCGGCGCATGGTGGGGCAAGGGTGGCCGGGAGCAGGCGCTCGAAGGGCAGGGCAAGGCCAAGTCGGTCGAGCTCGGCGGTTGCATCGTCGGCAGCAAGGCCGGCCGCGCCACCCTGCAGGTCGCCGGCAGCGAGGACGAGCTCATCGACCAGATCAAGGGCGAGCGGTGGGCAAAGCCCTTCGTGCGGGTGAAGACCTCGCTCGATAAGGCGCAGGTGCTCAAGGACATCGATGGGCGACACAGCGTCAAGCTCGCCGAACTGGGCTTCAGCAAGGCCGAGGGCGTCGACCAGTTCTTCGTCAAGCGGGCCGAGCAGGGCCAGACGCGGGGATGACGCAGCGCCGGCCGAGCTGGCGTACCGACAAACGGAAGACGGCCGAGCGCGGCTATGGTGGCAAGTGGCAGCGTGCCCGCAAGGTCTTCCTCGATGCCAACCCGCTATGCGAGCGTTGCGAGGCTGCAGGCAGGATGGAGCCTGCCACCGTCGTTAACCACCGGATCCCGCACCGCGGCGACCTGAAGCTCTTCTGGAACAGGAAGAACTGGGAGCCGACCTGCAAGCGGCACCACGACAGCGACATCCAGCGGGAAGAGAGATCCGGCCTGGTCCGGGGCAATGACCGAAACGGCAGGCCGCTCGATCCCAGCCACGCGTGGAACCGACCGAATCAGGATTGAAGCCCCCCGGGCCAAAAGTTTCGAACGGCCCAGCGCCATGACCGCTTCCGAACCAGCGTACGCACTGCGGGCAAATTTGGAGGGGGGAGGGTTTCGACCCGCCGGGAGTTTCTAATGCCTGAGCTGATCGAGATCAACGGTGGTGACGGTGTCCCTCCCGAACCCAACTGGAAAACGATTTTCGGTCGGGCGCCGGACCGGGCATCGGCAAGCGAGTACTGGCGAAACATCATCAGCGAGATGAACGGGGCCGACAAGCTGGCCGTCGCCAACGCCCACTCAATTAAGCGACTCGTCGTCGCCTACGTCACCTATGACATATCCGCTCGTGAGGTTCTCCGCTCGGGGCCGGTGATGAAGGCCAAGAAGACCGGCGTGCCGACATACAACCCGTGGTGGACCACCATGTCGAACGCGGCTTCCCAGGCGCAGGCGCTGGAGAAGGAACTTTGCATCGCGCCGCGCGAGCGCAACAGCGGCGGCAAGATCGAGAGGAAGGCCCGCCGAAAGTCGGGAGCAGACGCGTATTTGAAGCCGCGCAGTGCCTAACCGGTTTCTGGCCGAAGAGGATCCTACGACGGCCTGGGCTCAGGCTGCGGTGGCCGGCGAGCTGACAGTCGGCGAGTTCGTGCGCGGACAGGCCGAGCGGCACCTCCGCGATATTCGCGACGGCGAGGCGCGCGGTCTGTACTGGCGGCCGGACGCGGCAGCACACGCGCTGGGATTTCTTCCCGCTGTGCTCGCCGTCACCGACGGGCCCTCTGCCGGGCAGCCGTTCCATCCGCTGGCCTGGCATACCTTCGTTGTCGGATCCATTTTCGGTTGGCGGACGTCGACCGACCGGTTGAGGTTCCGATCCGCGTGGCTGGAGACCGGCAAGGGGCAGGCCAAGTCGCCGCTCATGGCGGCGATCGGCCTCTACATCATGGGGTGGTTCGAGATCCCGCGCGCGCAGGTGTTTGCTATCGGGAACGACAAGGCGACCGCCAACGTCCTGTTTCGCGATGCGGCGGCGATGTGCCGATCGGATATTCCCGGGGAGGAAGAAGGAGACAGCCTCGAGGCGCGCGGCGAGGTGATCATCCGCGGCGAAGGCGACAACGCCTCGAAGATCGAGCACCCGGAAAGCGGATCGTTCTTCCGTACGCTCGCCGGCGGTGAGCGCCAATCGGGCCCCCGGCCTGCCGCGGTACTCGCCGACGAGATTCATGAGTTCCGGACCGATACCTCCCTGAAGACATGGGAAGAGGCGATCGCCAAGGTCGCGACCAGCGCGATCATGATCCTCGGGACCAACACGCCGGCGACATCGCAGCACGTGGGCAAATCCTACAGCGACCACTACCAGCAGATCGCGCTGGGGAAGATCAAAGACGACACGGCATTTTCCTTTGTCGCCCGGGTCGACAAGGCTGATCGCGACACGGTGTTCTCGAATGAAGCATGCTGGCCGAAGGCGCTGCCGGCGCTGGGCGAGACCTTCCCGGTCGAGAACATTCGCGAGCGGGTGGCGACAGCACGGACGCGAATTTCCACTTCCTCGTCGGTGAAGCGGCTCTATTTCGGGATCGAGGTCGGAGCGGCCGATTTCTGGATCGACGAGAACGCCTGGGCAGCGGTGCAAAGCACGCCGGCAACAGCGATCGATACGCGAGAATTGCGTGGAAAGCGCTGCTATCTGGCACTCGACCTTTCGAGAAAGAACGATCTGACCGCGCTCAGCGCTGACTGGATCACGCTCGAAGTCGACAAGCCGATCCAGCATCAATTGAAGACCTGGTACTGGACCACGCTGGATGGCCTTGAGGATCGGGAAAAGGCCGACAATGCGCCCTACAGCGAGTGGGTCGCCGACGGTTATCTGACCGCGGTACCGGGCGCGGTGATCGACATGACGTACGTGGCGGCGAAGGTGCAGGAGATCGCGCTCGAGCACGACGTGGCATTCCTCGCGTTCGACGTCGCCTTCATGCTCTCGTTCGAGGAGGCCTGCGAAGAGATCGGCTTCGAGACCTGGCGGTACGAAGGCCCGGGCAAGCCGGAGGGCCGGGGCATGAAGCTGGTCGCGCACGCCCAGGGCACAAGGGTCATGTTCGAGGATCGGCAGCTCTGCATGCCCAAATCGATCACGAAGTTCGAGGACGCGATCCTCGATCAGAACATCGTCATCGACGCTTCGCCGGTGACCTACAGCTGCGCGGCCAACGCCGCGCTGATCGAAGACGGGCTCGAGAACAGGGCGTTCGACAAGAAGCGCTCCCGGGGACGGATCGATGGCCTGGTGACCAGCGCGATGGCGGTGGGAGCGGCTGCGATGAACGAAAAGCCGCCGAAGAAGTCCGTATACGCGCGCCGCGGCGTGCTTCGAGTTTGATGGAAGGGAGATAGGATGGTGATGTCTCCCGACGATTACCGGAAGAATGCAGGCTTTCGGCGATCGTCAGCTGCTTCCCGTGCGGCCGGTCCGGTCGTCTCGGGGCCGATCCACTCGTACCAGACATACGATCTCAGCGATCCCGGACTGCTCGAGATGATGCGTGGCGGTGGCCGCACCGGCGTCACCGGGGTGGCGGTCAACGAAAATATGGCTCTGCGGAACAGCACGTTCTTTCGTGCCATGTCTCTCCAGTGCGGATCGATGGGGATGCTCCCGGTCCATCTGCGCCGGCGCGATGGCCGAAAAAGCGAGAAGGCGGTCGATCACCCGCTCTATCGCGTGCTGCACCGCAAGCCGAACGACTTCCAGACGGCGAGCCGATTCAAGAGCTATATGCATATGTGCGCCCTTCTGGACGGGAGCGCCTATGCGCTGATTATCCGTTCACGCGGGGCAGTGCGCCAGCTGGTGCCTCTGCCGCGCCGCAAAGTGAAGCCGAAGCTCAACGACAGGTTCGAGCTGCAGTTCGAATACCAACGGCCGTCGGGCGGAAAGGTGATGCTGAGCGCCGACGAGGTTTTCCACTTCGGCAGCCCGCTCACCCTGGACGGTCTCAACGGCATCTCGCTGCTCGATGTTGCGGCAGACACGCTGGGTATTGCGGTCACCGCGCAGAAGGCGGCGAGCCGGTTGCTGACCAAGGGTTCGATGGCGCGAGGCGCGCTCGAGACCGATAGCGAGCTTGGCGCGGAAGCGATCGACAATTTGAAGGCCAGCCTGCGCGAGAACCATGCCGGTGTGGATGCGCAGGATGACTGGCTGGTCCTTGAGGAGGGTCTGAAGGCCAAGCTCTTCGCGAGCAGCGCACGCGACTCGCAGTTGGTCGAACTGATGAAGCGAGAAGCCGAAGAGGTTGCGCGCTTCACCGGCGTGCCGCGCCCGTTGCTGATGTTCGACGAGACCAGCTGGGGCAGCGGCATCGAGCAGTTGAGCCTGTTCTTCGTCACCTACTGCCTGATGCCCTGGTTCGTGATCTGGGAAGAGGCGATCTGGACCTGGCTGCTCTCGCCTGCCGAGCAGCTGACCTATTACGCCAAGTTCAACGAGGCAGCGCTGCTGCGCGGCTCGCTGAAGGACCAAGCCGAGTTCCTGAAGGCGGCGCTGGGCCCGAACGCGGCATGGATGGCGCCCAACGAGGCGCGCGACACCCACGACATGAACCCCCTCGATGGCGGGGACGAACTGCCCCGCCCGGGAACGAGCGCCGCGGCGGAGATGGAGGATGCCTGACATGCGACACAGCGGACTGCGATCGATCGCCGCGAAACGACCGCCGGAGATCTCGGGCGTGGGATCCGGCAGCGCCTGGAAGTTCGAAACCACTGCCCTGGCGGCGGACTTTCGCCACTTCGAGGTGCGCGCAGCGCAGGACGGCGCGAATCCCGTCATCTCGATCTTCGACTACATCGGCGACGATGGTGAAGACGGTGGTGTGAGCGACCAGCGTGTCGCCGCGGCGCTGCGTACGATCGGCGATCGCGATGTCGACGTCGAAATCAATTCTCCCGGCGGCAACTATTTCCAGGGCGTGGCGATCTACAATCTGCTTCGCCGACACCCCAAGGCGGTAAACGTCCAGATCCTCGGTATTGCCGCGTCGGCCGCGTCGGTTATCGCCATGGCAGGGGACACCATCGCGATCGCGCACAATGCCGAGATCATGATCCACGAAGCGACCGGCATATTCATCGGCACGAAGTCGGAGATGGCCGAGGCGGTTTCCACGCTGCAGCATATCGATGACAGCATGGTCGCCACCTATGCTGCGCGATCTGGCCGCCCGGCAGAAGAATTCGCGGCGATGATTGCCGGCAAGGATGTCTATTTCCGTGGCCAGGAGGCCATCGACGCAGGCCTCGCCGACAGCATCATGGAACGCGACGCGCAGATGCCGGTCTACGCCGCCTCCGAATACCCGAAGGACAAAGCCTCCCTCGATCGCTTTCTCGCGAAACAGGAGATGCCGCGCAGCGCGCGGCGCGACCTGTATCGCGCCATGAGCCTGGACACGCCGAACGCTGACCAGCTCGCCCCCGTCACGCCGCGCGCTGGCGACGAACCCGAGCCCGATTTCTCGCGGCTCTTCGAAGCCCTTTCCATTTCGAAGGAACGACCATGACGAAGATTCTCGCCCTTTCCGCGCTGGCCGCCGCGACCAGCCTCGCCAGCCCGGGCCTGATCGGCGTGCGCGCCGAAACAGCGCCGGCCAATCCCAAGCCGCCCGCATCGATCGCCGAGCTCGCCACCGCGTTCGAGGCATTCAAGGATGCCCACACGACTCAGCTCAACGAGATCAAGGCGGGCAAGACGGATGTCCTGACCACCGAGAAGCTCGAGACGATCAATGCATCGATCACCGAGCTGCAAACCGCGATCGACGACCAGGCCAAGATCGTCGCCGCAGCCAAGCTCGGCGACGGGGCAGTCATCGGCGATCTGAAGGGTGATCCCGAATACGTCGAAGCCTTCAAGGCGCATATGCGCAAGGGCGAGCGGGTCTCGGCCGACATCGAAGCGGCGCTGCAGAAGGGCACCGACGCCGACGGCGGCTATCTGGCCCCCGTCGAATGGGACCGTACCATCGGCCAGAAGCTGAAGCTGATCAGCCCGATGCGCCAGGAGAGCCGGGTGATCACCACCGGTCTCGCCGGGTTCAAGAAGCTGTTCGGCGACCGCAACGTCGGTTCGGGCTGGGTCGGTGAAACCGCATCCCGGCCCGCCACCGGCACTCCGCAGATCGGTTCGGTCGAATTCCCGACCGGGGAGCTCTATGCCAACCCGGCCATCAGCCAGCAGCTGCTGGACGATTCCGCGGTGGATCTGGAGCAGTGGCTCACGGACGAGGTCGACACCGAGTTCGCGCGCCAGGAGGGCATTGCCTTCCTCGCCGGCAACGGCACCAACAAGCCGCATGGGGTGCTGACCTATGTCACCGGCGGAGCCAATGCGGCCCGCCACCCCTATGGCGCGATCAAGGCGGTGAACTCCGGTGCTGCCGACAAGTTCACCGGCGATGGCCTGCTCGACGTCATGTTCGATCTGCCGAGCGAGTACGCCGCCAACGCCAAGTGGCATCTCAATCGCCTGTCGATCGGTGCGATCCGCAAGCTGAAGGATGGCCAGGGCAACTACCTCTGGCAGCCGAGCTACGCCAGCGGTTCGCCCCAGACGCTTGCCGGTGCACCGGTCGTCGAATATGCGGACATGCCGGTGGCCGAAGCCGATGCGATCGCCGCCCTGTTCGGCGATATGGAAGCGACCTACCTGATCATCGATCGGGTCGGCATCCAGGTGCTGCGCGATCCCTTCACCAACAAGCCGTTCGTGCATTTCTACACCACGAAGCGCGTGGGCGGCGGGGTTCACAATCCCGAGCCGATGCGCGCGGTCAAGATCGCCGCGAACGCCTGATCCGACGCCTCGAGTTCCTGGGCCGGGCGCAAGCCCGGCCCGGTTCTTCGAAGCCGCGAGGGCAATCGGCCAACGCGGTTTCGATGAGCCAAGGAGAGCATCATGAGCACCAAGAAAACCACGAAGGCCGTCGAACCGGCAACCGAGATCGACACCTCGGGCGCGCCGCAGCAAATCGTTCCGGATGTCGATCTCGATCATCCGGCGGTCGACAACGACCCCCGTGCAGGCACCACCGCCGATCAGAACCGGATCGATTTCAACGATCCCTCGAAAGACGGCGCCCAGGCCGTTGCCGAGAGCCTCAAGGCTCAAGACTGACTGCGGGCGGGCTTCGGGCCCGCCCCCTTCATGCGGAGATCTGACCGATGAGCGAGCCTGTCACCTTCGCGGAAGCCGCCGCTCATCTCAAACTGGGCGACGACACCAGCGAACAGGCGCTCGTCGAAGGTTACATCACCGCAGCCCGCGAGTGGGTTGAGGATTACACCGGCCATCTCCTGGTCAAGCGGGAAGTCGAAGATTGCTTCGATCGCCTCGGATCCATGCTCCGGCTGAGCAAGCGGCCGGTCGTGGCCGTGACGGAAGTCGCCTACGTCGCGGGCAGCGGTGAGGCGACGTCGTACACGGATTATGTGGCGCGGATCGGCCACCGTTTCCCGGGCCAGGTATTTCCAGCAACCGCCAGTCGCTGGCCCGCGCTCGCAAGGGGCGGCACCGTCTGCGTTAGATATGACGCCGGCTTCGACGTGAATGCAGTACCGCGCAGGATGATCCAGGCCGTCCTCCTTTTGACCGGGGAGTTCTACAAAAACCGCGAGGCCGGGGTCCTCTCTCCGGATGCAGAGCGGGCCGCGGGCAGCCTGCTTCGATCTTTCAAGTATCGGACGCTATGAGACTCGATGCAGGCGACCTGGACCGTCGCATTACGTTCGAGCGGCGGACCACGGCGCAGGAGCCGATCTACGGCACGCACAGGCCGACATGGTCGGCGGTCGCGACGGTTTGGGCGCAGGTGCGCGATGTTCTTCCCTCGCGCGCGGAGACGGTGGCGGACAACGTCTCGATGGCCCGGCGACCGGCGCGGATCCGCGTGCGGTACCGCACCGACATTACCAGCGACATGCGGATCGATTTCGAAGGCCGCAAATTGCGTATCGTCTCCGGGCCGGTCGAGATCGGCCGGCGGGACGGACTGGAAATGATGGCAGAAGAGCTTTCAACCTCGGGAGATGAGCCATGAGAACTTCTGAGATTAAGATCCCGATCGCCGCTTCGGTCAGCGAGCTGACGCTGAGTGTCCGGCTTACTGGACTACGCGTCTGGCGAGCTAGGCTCTGGCTGGGATCGAAGGTTCTTATGCTCGGCGCCGCCATCATCGGCTGCAGTATCGAAATCACGGGGCCCGAAGGGGAGAGGGAATGACCAAGTCTCCTGCCCTGAAGGGGCTCAAGGAGCTCGACGCCTATTTGTCCGCTCTACCTAAGAACATGCAAACCGGCGCCTACCGCGCCGGGCTTACCGCCGCCGCACGGGTCGTTCGCGACGAGGCTCGCCAGCGCGCGCCGAAGGCGAGTGGCAAGATGGCGAAGGCGATCAAGACAGGCAGCGCTCGCAGGAATGCGGATGGCACATTCTCGGTGACTGTCCGACTGGATGATCGCGGGAACAACCACGCTTTCCTCGGTCTGTTCTTCGAGTTCGGTGTGGCTCCCCACTATATCGCTTCGACCGGTCCGGGCCAGGGACGCGTCGCAGTCCGCAAGGCCGTGAACAGCGGTACGAAGATTGGCGGCGTCATGAAAATCGGCGACCGGTTCGTATCCGGTGTGATCCACCATCCGGGGCATGCGGCAAAGCCTTTCCTGCGTCCCGCTCTCGACGCGAAGGAGGACGAGGCGATTCGAGCGTTCGCAGACAAGATACGGGCCTACATCGAGGGCAAGACCGGCTTCGACCCGGCCGCCGGAATGGCGGATGCCGCCTGATGGCCGATGGGGTTGCCGCCGTTCGGTCGGTGCTCGTAGGGGATCCGGCTCTGACGGCTTTGGTGCCCGCCACGCAGATCGTGGCTGGCGTCCTTCCTCAGGGTTTCGCTCTGCCCTCTATCTCGATCACTTCGGTGTCGGCGGTGGATCGCAACATCCCGAGCCCGGGCTCCCACCGCCAGGTGACCGAGCGCGTCCAGGTAACGGTGCTTGCGGCCTCCTATCCCGAACAGAAGAAAGCGCAGGCAGCGGTGAAGAAGGCTGCGGCCGACAAGCTCTATCCCGATGTTCCGGGACTTTCGGGCGTGACGATCCACACCGAGAGCGCCGGTCCCGACATGATGAACGACGAAGCCTCGATCTACATCGGCAGCCTCGATCTGCGCGTCATCTACAACGAAGAAAGGTAATCCCCATGGAAGCCGTCACGACCCGCCGCCTGCGCCTCGAAGGCAAGCTCCACCAGAAGGGTGACCCGATCTCGCTGCCCGCTGACCAGCTCGAGGAATTCGAAGCCGCTGGCCTCGTGAAGCGCGCCGCCAAGAAGGCCGCAACTCCGAAGGCCACCGCCAAGCCGAGATCCAAGGCTCCGGTCAAACCGAAATCCAGGGCAACGACCAAGCCGAAAACCGAGGCGCCCGCCGCCTGATCTGAGATTGCCGCTCCCGGCAATACCCGGCTCGCCGCGGCGGGCCTTTTGAACATGGAGAACTATCAATGACGTTCACGACGAGCGCCGGGACGAGCATCGCCCTCTCGGCAGGCCCCCCCGCCACCTTCGACGCGGCCGGCTATGCCGCCCTTACATTCACTGCGATCGGCGAAGTGACCGATTTGGGCGAGATCCCGAGCCGCGTCTACGAGCTCGTGACGCATCAACCCATTGCCTCGCGCGGGCTGCAGAAGGGCAAGGGTGGCTACCAGCTGGGCTCGCAGTCGATTACCTTCGCGATCGACGCCGACGACGCCGGCCAGCTGCTGGTCGACGCCGCGACCAACAGCGATGACGGATACTCGATCAAGATCGCCCACCCGACGCTGGGCACGATCTACGCCCGTGCTCTCGTGATGGGCGGGGCGAAATCCTATGGCGACGTGAACAGCGTGGCCACCCGCACCGTCACGCTGGAATACACCATGGCGAGCGCGACCGAAGACGGCATCGTGGCGGTCCCCGCCGCCTAACCTCCGAAACCCGTGAGATTACCTCGACCCCGCTTCGGCGGGGTTTTCTGCGTTCCCCGCTCGCGTCACGGAGCGGGCGGGGGACACTCCTTCCGTGAAAGGAAATACGATGGCTTTCGATATCACTCGCAAGAAGGCGCTGGAGACGGCGAAGATCGACCTGGTGAACGGCGATGGCTCGCCGCTTTACGATGACGACGGGAATGTTCTCTCCGTCACGGTGCATGGCCCAGGCTCCAAGGTCTGGCAGCAGGCCGACGCCGAGCGCAATCGCCGGCGCACCGGACGCATCGAGAAGAACCGCGGCCGGATCTCGGCTGCGCTCGACCATGCGCGCGAAGACGAGGTCGACTTCCTCGTCGCCGTGACCGTGAGCTTCAATGGCTGGAAATACCCCGGACCTTCCGACGCGGAGGATTGGCCGAGTGCGAAGGATCAGTTCCGCGCCGCATATGGCGACGACACGATCGGCTATATCCGCGACCACGTGCACAAAGAGGCCACCGACTGGTCCGTTTTTACGAGCAGCTCAGCCAAGAGCTGAGCGTCTGGGCACGGCAGGTAGCCTGGCTCAACACCGCGCCGGAAGGCAAGGATGAGCGGACCAGACTGGTTAAGATGCAGGAGCGCGAGGAAACTCCGCTCCTGCCATCCAATCCTGCGAACTATCTCACCGACTGGCTGTTCGAGATTGGGCCCACCATCGGGGAGGGGCTGGTCGGATATCAGGACATGGCCGCGTGGCAGCGGATCTCCGGGGTGGAGCTGATGCCCTGGGAGGCGCGAACCCTGCGCCGACTTTCGGCCGAATACTCGGCGGAACGATACCGGGCCCGAAAGGCCAATTGTCCTCCGCCCTACAGCGAGCAGCCTGCGGCTGTGCGCGACCGGGTGACGGAACAGTTCGCCGCGATGATGCAAGCTTTGCGGACCAACGGGGCGCAAGCCAAACCTTCTTGAGACGATCGGCGGCCTGTGGGCCATCTTTTGCGTGGGAGATCTCTATGGCAGGTGTGCAAGCCGGCAGGTTGAGCATTGAGATCGTCGCGGAAATTGCGAGGCTCCAGCAGGATCTCGACCGCGCCAAGCGAGCCGTAAAAAACGCATCCGGCGACATCAGTCGCCACGCGAGGGCCGCCAACGACAACGCTGCTTCCAGCGCGCGCGGGGCATCGCAAGCATTCAGCGAGATGGGCGTCTCGGCAGCCAGAGCCGGCCGATCTATGCTGAGCATGGTGGCAGGGGCGGTTGGGATCACCAGCGTCGGCGTTGCGCTTACGGGGGCCGTTGTTCACGCCACTGCTTTTGCTGATGCGATGGCCGAAGTGTCGACGCTGGTGGATACAGCTTCGGTCAGCATGGCGGAACTGAGCCAGACTGCGCTCGAACAGGCTCGCGCTTTCGGTGCCGCTCCTGTCGATCAGGCGCGGGCGCTCTACCAGATCATCTCTGCCGGTGCGACGACGGCAGCGCAGGCCACGGAAACCCTGACCGCCGCGAATAAGTTGGCGATCGGCGGCGTGACGGATGTGAAGACTGCCGCCGACGGCCTCACCTCGGTGATGAACGCCTACGGCGGGGCCGCGGGCACGGCGACGAATGTTTCGGACTCGATGTTCATTGCGATGCGAGCCGGTAAAACCACCATCGGCGAGCTTTCCGCATCGCTCGGCAGCGTCGCACCCCTTGCGAGCCAGCTAGGCGTCAGCATCGACGAATTGAACGCGGCAACCGCAGCGTTGACGAAGGGCGGCATATCCACGTCTGAAGCAATGACGGGGCTCCGAGCAGTCATGGCAGCGGTGGCCAAGCCATCGTCCGAAGCAGCTGAAATGGCAGAACGGCTCGGCATCCAGTTCAACACGGCCGGGCTAGAGGCGAAGGGACTCGGTGGCTTTCTGCAAGACCTCGTCCAAAGGACCGGTGGCAACCAAGAGGCGATGGCCCAGCTGTTCGGCGGTGTCGAAGCGCTGGTCCCGGTGCTGGCTCTCGCCGGACAGGCGGGCATCGACTTCGCCGATATCATGGCGGACATGGAACAGAAGGCGGGGGCCACCGAAGAGGCCTTCGACAAGATGTCCCAGTCGCCTGGGTTCCAGATCAACCAGATGCTGGCCAACATTAAGGCCGAGGCTATCGAATTGGGCATGCAGCTTCTGCAGGCGCTAGTTCCGGCAATGGCGTTCCTGAACGAGAACTTCGACCGCGGCGTCAATCTGGTGAAGGCCGTCGTCGCTGGGCTCGCGATTTACAAGGGAGCAGCGCTCGCGTCTGCGGGTGCGACAGCGATTATGAATTCGCAGTTCGGCATTCGCATAGCTCTGCTGGCCTCGACTTCGACGCAGCTTGGAATCCTGACAACGGCGAAAATTGCGGCGACCACTGCGGCGACTGGCATGGCCGCCGCGTTCCGAGCCCTCACCGCCGCCCTGATCGCAAATCCATTCACGGCCGTGGCCGTGGGGCTCGCTGCCCTCACCACCGGGATGATCGCCTTCGGGAACGAGACCGATGGTGCTCGCCAGAAAACTATGGGGTTGATCGATTCCCTGCGTGGGCTGGCGACGGCCCGGGGGCACCAATATGCGCTGGCCAAGGTTGAGGCCACGATCGCGCGCGATGCGATGGTCGAGGAGATCGCGCTGATTGAGGAAAGGGATAAGCTGCGAAGCAGAAGTGGGTTCCTTGCGGGGGGGATGCCAGGAGCAAGGGCAAATTCGAAAGAGCTCCAGCAGCTCAAGTGGGACCTTGTAAAAGCGAACGGCGAGCTGACCGCCGCTGATCATGCCTATCGCGCCGCCGAGCAGGCTGCAGCGGATATGGCCAACGCAACAGTCCAAACGACGGTCGCAACCGCCGCTGCGACCACGGCGACGAATACCCGCACCGCGGCGATCAGCGATGAGCAGAAAGCTCTCAACGACCGCAACAAGCAGACGGCTGACTTCATTGGTGGTGTCGAAGACGAGATTGCGAAAATCGGCCTCAATGCCGCCCAGCTGCGCCAGCTCGAAGTCGCTCGAGCGTCAGAGGCAGCCGTCACCGACGACCAGCGCAAGCGCATCGACGAACTGAACGCGGCCCGTGAGGAGGCGATTGCCACCCAGGAGCGGCAGGCTGCGGCGGAGAAGGCGCGCGAAGCGGATGCCGACATGGAGCAGCTTCTTCAGGGTCTGCGCGACGAGCTGCAGCTGCTGGGTCTTGTTGGCGAGGAGCGCGAGCGGGCCGCTCTGGCCATGGAAAAAACGGTGTTCATCGCGAAGGCGATCGCGAGCGGCGTCTCCGATGCGAACGCAGCCTGGGCGCAATACCTCGATCTGAAGACGCAGATCATCGACGGTGAAAACGCGCTGAGAGCCGACGAGCAGGCAGTCCGCAACATGCTCGACAATCTCGACGCAGTCGCCAACCGCGCGAGCTCCATCGGATCGATCTTCGCCAACGCCTTCGGCGGCATCGGCGATGTTATTGGCGGCGCTGTGGCGCGCATGGCGGATATGACCGCAGCACAGGCCGAGCTAGCCGAACAGGTCGAGCGGGGCGCGCGCACTCAGATGAGCGCGGATATGGAACTGGCCAGTCTTCGGGCACGCAATACCAGCGAAATGCTCGGCGGCATAAAGTCGCTCTTCAAGGAGCACAGCGCCGGCTACAAGGTCATGTCTGCGATCGAGAAGGCCCATGCTGCGATGCAGATGGTCAACGCGATCCGCGGCATGGTGATGGACAAGGCGCAGACGGCGTCGTCGGTGTCGAATAGTGGTCTCAGGGCGGCCGCGGACGGAGCCGCAGCGGTGGCCAAGGCCATCGCATCCCTGCCGTTTCCCCTCAATATTGCGGCAGGTGCGGCTACCGCAGCGGCGCTTGTTGCGTTCGGTGTGAAAATGTTCGGGGGTAGCGGTGGTGGCGGCAATGCCTCTGCGCCGCCTGCCAGCGCCCAGGATGTTCAGGCGCGGGTCGGTACGGGAACCGTTCTAGGCGATACGGCGGCGCAGTCGGAGAGTATTGCGCGCTCGCTTGGCATCATCGCGAACAACACCAACGACGACCTCGAATATGCGAACGAGTCCGTGCGCCACCTGCGAAACATCTCCACAGGGATTGGCAACCTCACCGCGCAGATCGGGCGCCAGTTCGGCGTGGGCAGCGGGGGCATGTTCGACACCGGCTCATTCAAGCTCGGCGAGTCCAGTAAGAGCGGCTTCCTCGGGCTCTTTGGCAGCTCGACGACGCGCACCCTCTACGACCAGGGGCTGCAGATATTCGATCAATCGGTGGGCGGCATCCTCGCGGGCCGGTTCTCGGCCCAGACCTACAGCATCGTCGAGCAGGTGAAGAAGAAGTCCGGCTTCCTCGGCATCGGTGGCGGCACGAAAACAACCTACAGCACGGCGACCGGCGCGGTGAACGGCGAGATACTGAAGCAGTTCGGCCTGATCGTCGACGACATCGCTGGCAGCATCGTCTCCTTCGCAGACCAGCTCGGGTTCACGATGGCAGGCGGCATCGAGAACCTGTTGAACAACCAGACCCTGCCGGGATTGAAGCTGTCCTTCGAAGGCATGTCGGGCGAGCAGATTGAGACCGCGCTGGAAGCCTACTTCAGTTCCGTGGCCGATGTCATGGCGGGCGTCCTCGATGGGCAGCTGGGTCTGCGTTCGCTGCAGCGCGCCGGCGAAGGGCTCTACGAGACCCTCGCCCGGGTGACGCGCACGATCATGACCGTGGATACTTCGCTCCGCTCGATCGGAATGGCGAGCGCCCTAGGCGGAAACACCGCGGTGAACGCGCGTCTCTCGATCAGCCTAGCCGATGAGTTCGGCGGGCTGGACGAGATGCAGTCTGCACTCTCCAGTTTTGCTGCCAAATTCCTGACCGAAGCCGAGCGGATGCAGCCGATCATTGATGCTGTGGGCGCCGAGATGGAGCGCCTCGGCCATGCCGGAGTGACGACCAACGAACAGTTCAAGGACCTCGTCCGAGGCCTTGACCTCAGCACCGAAGCCGGACGCCAGTTGTTCGCGGAACTGCTCAGCGTGGCGCCGGCATTTTCCAAAGTGACCGAGTATCTCGAATCGCTGGGGGAGACTGCCGAGGTCGTGAAGCAACGCCGGCAGCTCGAGATCCAGCTCATGCAGGCGCAGGGCGATGAGGCCGGAGCCCTTGCCGCGCAGCGCGAACTCGAACTGGAGGCGACGCACGAGAGCCTGCGCGCATTGAAGTCGCAGGTCTGGGCTGCGCAGGACGCGGCACAGGCCGCCGAGCAGCTCCGCTCTGCGTGGAAATCGGCCACCGACGGCATCATGGACGAGGTGCAGCGCATTCGCGGCCTGATCGGCGCTGACGGGGCCGAGAGCTTCGCATCGCTCATGTCGCAGTTCAATGCGGCCACGGCAGCTGCTCGAGGCGGGGACGCCGAAGCCGCGAAGAACCTGCCGCGTCTTTCGCAGGACCTTTTGCGTGTCGCGGAACTCAATGCCACCAGTCGCCAGGAACTGGACCGCGTCCGAGCCCAGGCGGCGGCCAGCCTCGAGGCGACCAACGCAGCGATCGGAGCGATGGCGGGCAGTGACCCGGCGGCGTTGGCCGTTGCTGCGGCACAGCAGGCAGCGAGCGCCAACGACAACCTTTCGGCGGCGCTGACCGAGACGAACCGCTCGCTGCGGGAAGAACTGGCGCAGATGCGAGCGGAGATGAAATCCGGCCTGGCCGCTGTTGCCGGCAACACCGGGCGGGTTGCGAGGAAGCTTGATGACGTGACTGCCGCCAGCGGCGGAGACGCCATCGCGACGGTGGCTGTCGCGTGAAGGTAATTGCAGGCGGCGAGACCATCGATCTCGGCACGACCCTGGCATCGCCGACGATCAGTATCGTGGACTTCAGCCGGCGCGTGACCGACGATTTCGGCGTCACGACGGTGGTGGAGCGCGGGTTCGCCCGCCGCATGTCGGTGCAGCTCCTGGTGCCGTTCGATGAGGTGGACAGCCTGCAGCAGCAGCTCGCCCTGCTTCGTGCCACTCCCGCCCAGTGGATTGCCGATGCGCGGTTCGACTGGCTCAGCATCAACGGCTTCTACAAAGAGTTCAATATCGATCTGGCGGCGCCGCCGACCAGCTACTGCACGCTGACCGTCGAGGGGCTCGCCGAGACCGAAGTCGGCGTGGATACTGGCGGCGATCCGGCACCAGGCGGGCGTCCGTCCACCCTGCGGTTGCTTCAACCGGTAGCGGTGACGGATAGCGCGCTGGTCGCTTCCAACGTCCCTCAAAGCGACCATCCCGCATGGTCGGTCGGAACGACCTATCCGCTGGGTGCGCGCGTCATCAAGATCGCTACCCACCGGATCTACGAAAGCGCTATCGGTGGCAACGCCGGCAACGACCCGGAGGGGGCATCGGGGCAGTGGATCGACATCGGCCCCACGAACCGCTGGGCGATGTTCGACGAGGCGCTGGGAACTTCAACTATCAAAGCGGACGGGATTTCCGTCACGCTCAATTCGGCCGCGGCAGACTCGGTGGCGCTGCTCGATGTCGTCGGCACCTCTGTTCGGGTTCAGACGGCCGGATACGACCGCACACTGCCGGTTGGGTCTGGCGCGATTACCTTCCTCGATCTCCCGGGCACGGGAGGCCAGATCACCGTCACTATCTCCGGCACGGGACCGGTCTCGGTCGGCACGCTCCTGGTCGGTCGGACCGTCTCCTTGGGCGAGACCGAGGCGAACCCAAGCGCCGGCATCAATGACTTCAGCCGCAAAGAGACGGACGATTTCGGCGAGGTGACGATCGTTGAGCGGGCATGGGCGAAGCGCATGTCTGCGCAGGCTGTCATCCGTAACGACGCCGTCGACCTGGTAGCGAACCGGATCGCAGCTGTCCGAGCTCGGCCGGCGCTGTGGATAGGGAACGAGGGCACGGATAGCCTGACGGTCTACGGCTTCTTTAGGAATTTCTCCATCGAGATCGGGCAGACTGCCAGCAGGCTGTCGCTATCGATCGAAGGGTTGTCCCAGGCAGCGCCGCTTGCAGCGCCGGCACCGCTGAACTGGACGGACATTGTCGATAACGATCCTGTGGAACGCCCACGGCCAGACGACGGCGCGACCGATGGCGCCACTCTACCCGATGTTGACGACGAAGAACCGGGCAACCTCAAGAAACCGAACGGCGCACCGTGGGTGTCCGAAGAATTGCTCAACCGGATGCTATTGCTGCAGCCGGCGAAGGACGGCATTGCGCTGGCGCTGCCGGGCGGCGATATCATCAGCACGATCCGCGCGGCCGACACCGGTGCAGCGGAAGCCAGTGCGCTGGCCCAGCGCGATCGGCAACTCGACCGCATGGGCGAACGGATCGTTGAGGTCCTCGCCCAGCGCCGCATCGTCGACCGCACCTTTCGGGATGCGGGCATCGTTACCGATCCGGCGTCCGGCAAGGCCCGGCTTTATGCGCTTGAGGAAACGCAGAACCGGGTCACGGATCTGTCGCTCGAGCTCGACGCGCAGAAAGGGCAGCTCGCGCTCCGCGCTACGCAGACCTATGTGAACAACGCGATCGCAGAGGCAGTGATCGATCCCACTCAGGTTCCGGTTTTCCAGGATCTAGAAGTGCGCATCAGCGGCGCCGAGGTGTTGCTGGACGCCCAGCAGGCCGCGATCCTGCAGCGCGCTACCGTCGTGGATTTATCTGCCGCGACCGGTCGGATCTCCGAGACCGAGCAGCGCATCACCGCGGCGGAAGGGGCGATCACCAACAAGGTCGAGAGCACCGAGTTCGACGCGCTTGAGACCCGGGTCACCACCGCCGAGGTGACGATCACCGCTCTGGGCGACGTGTCGAGCATCACCGAAGCGCTGACCGCGGTGACCTGGCTGCCCCGCAACCAGCGCGAGGCCGATGAGCGTGCGGTGATGAACCTGGCGCAGATGCGCGCGGATCGCAGCGGCGCGCTGGGCGCGATCGCCGATGCGCGCCGAGAGCTCACCGCGAAGGTCAATGGCGACATCTCGTCTGAGGCATTGGCGCGTCAGCAGCTCGCGGCGCGAGTGAATGCGAATGCCGCAGGCTTGGCGAGCGAGCAGCTGGTCCGATCCACTCAATTTGGAGCGCTATCGCAGACCACGACCCAGCTATCGGCTCGAATGGGCGCTGCAGAGGGCGAAATCGACGGCGAGCGGAATGCACGGATCGCGGACGTGAACGATGCAAGACAAGCATCGGTCGATGGCGATGCGGTTGTCGCACAAAGCGTTACCAATCTCTCGGCCCGAGTGGACGGCGCCGAGGGTGCGATCGACGGCGAGAGAGACGCTCGGGTCGCTGACGTAAACGATGCCCGGCAGGCTTCCGTCGATGGCGACGCGGTGGTGGCGCAGAGTGTCACCAACCTCTCTGCCCGCGTAACCGGTGCCGAAGACGATATCGGCCAGGAGCGCAGCGATCGCGAGGCGGCTGTAAGTGCCGTGGACCTCGCACGCGTGACCGCTGACAACCAGCTCGCTCAACAGATCGGGCAGGTCTCGACCAAGGCTGATGACAATGAGGTGAAGGTCACCTCGTTGTTGCAGAGCGAGAACGCCAATCAGGGTCGTTTCCTCTTTGCGGTAGAGGTTTCGAATGACGGGGTGCCGATCGTCACCGGCATCGAGGGTTTCGGCGACAGCGACGGAACCAGCGCTCTCGTGTTTCTCGCTGAAACCTTTGTCGCTGCAGCTTCACGCGATGGCCAACGCGTTCCATTCTTCACCGTTACAGCGGAAGACGGGCTACGAGTTAACACCGCAGTGATCCCCGACCTGACGGTCGATAGGCTCCGCGGGGGCACGCTGGGCGCAGACATCGACATAGGCGCGGGGCGCATTACCGCTCGCGCTGGCGGTTTCATGAAGGTCCAGGGAACCGGCTTTGGGACAGCTGGCCAGTTCTTGGAGTGGTACGGTCCAGAACGCGATCCCAACCAATGCGACGAAGCCAGCGCGCTGTATTATCTTCGCCTCGATGGCGACGCCTATTTTGGCGGAACTCTGTCGGCCGGCATTCTGACGAACAGGAACTCTACGTCGTCTCTCGCCGCAGATGCTTCGGTCGAGTTGGGCCCGTTCGGCACGAACGGCAATCCTATCGTAGTGAGCTACTCCTACCAATATTCGAGAACGATCAGCGAGGATTTCGCAGGGACGTCGACCGGTCTGGCGAACTTCGAAAATCGGCGGGCCGCTTTCAACGCCATCGACCAGGGCGGGGGCTACTTCATCGGAACCGCACCCGCCGGGGGCGACGCGACGGTCATCCTTAAGAAGGGCGAAGCGCAAGTTTCAGCTTTCAGCGTGTCCGGCGGCGTCAGTCGTTGGTCCGGCGTTCGCCCCATTCCTGCAGAGGGCATCCCGGGAAGCGGGACGACGACCACGACGCTTTCAGGCGGTGCAACCTACACCGACAACGCGGGGGGAGTAGCGGACCGCACGTTCACCGCGGCGCTCACGTCCCGTTCGGTGACATTCCCCAGCGCGATCCAGCGCATCACGATCATCGCAACCGAAGAATAGGAGCTTCCGCTCATGGCCTATTACAGGACCGGCACGGTCACCCTCACCAACGGCAGCGACCTGGTGGATGCGGCAGGCGGCGCCAACTGGATCTCCGCGAGGGTCCGCGTGGGCGATCTCTTCCTGGGCCCCGCCGCCACGATGCACGAGATCGTCGAGGTGCAGTCTCCAACCCGAATTCGTCTCGCGCGGCCCTATATGGGGACGCCCGGAGCGGGACAGCTCTACTCGATCGTGCCGAGCCAGGCGCCGATCGCCGAGCTGTATGATGCGGTCAATGCGCTGGTCGTGGAATACGGTCTGATCGCCGACAATGCTGGGCAAGGCATGTTCGCCGATGGCAGCGCCGCCGCGCCCGGCATGCGCTTTGCGAACGATCAGGACACCGGGATTTATCGGAGCGGCGAAAATTCCCTATCCATAACCACGGCAGGAGTTCTGCGGACCACGATCAATGGCACCGGATTGACCGTTGCCGGGCGCATGCTTGCCGCGCCTAATGGAGTGTATGCAGACCCCTCATACAATGGCGTAATAGCCACGACATTGGCTCCGGCATCGGGGCAGCATATTAACCTAATTCGACAAGGAAATTTCATTTGGTCGATCGGCTACAACTACAACACAAGCGATTTCGCTATCGGCGAGGGGCGAACGACCGACAGTAATTTTGGCCCATCATTCTGCATAGAGGCGGGGACGAATACGGTCCGCGGGGGGGGCGACAACACGCAAAACCTCGGCGCAGCGGCTCATCGCTGGGCTACCATTTACGCCGCAAGCGGCACGATTGCGACCTCGGACGAGCGGGAGAAGACATGGCGCGGCGCAATGTCGGCGAACGAATATGCGGCCGGAATTCGCGTTATCGACGAACTCGGCTTCTTCCAGTGGAACGAAAGCATCGAAGAGAAGGGCGCTGCGAATGCCCGCCTGCATTTCGGCGTCCGCGCGCAGGCGGTATGGGCCATCATGCAGGACTGCGGCCTTGCCGGCGCGGGCGGCGAGAGCATCAAATACGGCTTCCTCTGCTATGACGAATGGGGCGCCGAGGGCGGCGATGAGGGGCCGGCCATGGAGGCGGGCAACCGCTACGGCATCCGCCCCGACCAGCTCGCGCTGTTCCTGGTCGCGGTGCAGGCGCGGCGGCAGGCGGAGATCGAGGATCGCCTAGCAGCGCTGGAAGGATAACGTACCGATCAAGCGCCGATCGCGTTCAAGGAGCAAAAGATGCACGCAATTCTTGCGGCCGCGGTGACGAAAGTCGCCAGCGGCCCCGATGTCGTGGCCGCTGGCCAGGTGATGGCGCAGCTCAACGACTGGCGAGCGATCCTCTTCGTCATGATCGTGATGTTCGCCGTGCTAATGGCGGCCTTCCTTGCGGTGGTGTTTTTCGCGTTCCGCAGCTGGATGAAGCAGGCCGAGGCGCTGGGCGCGATTCGCGAAGCGATGGTCGGGACCAACGTCATCCTCGCCCGCTTCGAATCGCAGATCCGGATGGGAGACGAGCGGTGAGCAACTCTCCCAACAAGCAGGACTTCGCGGCGGCGCTCAAGGCAGCGTTCCGCCCGATGTTCCGCGGCTTCGACGACGAGATCTCAGCAATCAAGAATGAGGCGCAATCGCTCACCCGCAGGGTGGATGCGATCGAGCGCAAGGTTGGAATGGAACGCGCGATCGACGCGCTCACGAAAGGCAAGGGCGAATGATGCTGCTGATCTTCGGGTGGATGCTTATCGGCAGCGCCTTCATCGTCGCGGGCTGGGTGCGGCAAGCATGGCGATATCGCCGGCCGGTGAGTGCCTATAATGCGGCGCTGGTCCTCTCGGTTGGGCTCGACCTCCTCGCTCTGGGCATGGCGCTGCAGCTGTACAGCCGGATCGGACAGATCCTCGAGGGCGCACAGCTGGCCAGCAACGACCCTCTCTATTTCATCGGCGCGGCGCTCGTGATGGCGGGGAAGACCGCCTTCGTGTGGATCGCCGCACTCAAGGACGGCCGCCGATATAGCGCGCCGTTCTGGTGGTCCTACTGGGCGGCGATCGCCGCCTGGAGCCTGTTCGTCCTCTTGCGGAGTATCTGACCATGCAACTCACCGAACATTTCAGCCTGGCGGAGATGACGGTTTCGCAGACCGCCGCCCGCAAGGGTATCCGTAACGTGCCCGGCGATCGCGAGGTCCGCGCGCTGCGAACCCTGTGCGAGCGAGTACTCGAGCCGGTTCGGGCCCGCTTCCGCTCCCCGGTCGTGATCTCGAGCGGTTATCGGTCGCGGCGTCTCAACGTGGCGATCGGCGGCTCGGCCAGTTCGCAGCATTGCTTTGGCGAAGCTGCGGACTTCACGGTGCCGGGGACCTCCAACCTCGCGGTCGCTCGATGGATGGAGCAGCACCTCGTCTACGACCAGCTGATCTATGAGTTCGGCGAGAGTGGATGGATTCATTGCTCTTATCGGGAGGATCGTCTGCGCAACATGGAGCTGAGCGCAGTACGTCGCTCCGGCCGAGTGCAGTACCTGCAGGGACTGCGCGCATGATCCCCGCGGTCTGGCAGGCGCGCGCCGGCGTGATCGTTGCGAAGATCGGCGTCTCCGGACTGGTGATCGCGGGTGCCCTTACATTCGGTGCGGTGCAGACCGTGAGGCTCGAGGGCCTAAGGGTCTGGCCGGTCTCAATCGAGGGCTGGATCGCCACCGCGGATCGTTTCGAAACCGAGCGCGACGCCGAGCGAGAAGCGCACCGTACGACCAAGGGCAATTACCGCGCTGCCCAGTTCGACGCCGCAATGAAGGAAGCCGACCGCCTCAAGCGGGTCGCCCAGCAACAGAAGGATATCACTGATGCGATCGAGACCGACTATCATGCTCGGCTTGCCGATGCTCGCGCTCGCGCTGAGCAGTTGCGGCAAGAGCTACGCAGTGGAGCCGGCGCTGCCGGTGCGAGCCGCGATCTCGCAGTGCCCGGCGTTCCCGGCGCCGCCGGCGGATCTGATGCAGCGGCCGAAGATCAACGACTTCCTGCCAGCGGCAGCTTCGACCGCGGTCCGGCCGAGCAGCTCGAGCGCGATCTCGTCGCCACCCAGCAGGCCATCCAGCTCGATGCGCTGATCGACTGGGTCGAGCGTCAGGTGGCGGTGGATCCGAACGGACCAGAGTGAAGGCATACCTGCGGGACGAAAGCGGGGGTAAAATCTTGCCCGTATAGGGGTAAAAGTGTCAGATGGTCCGATGGCCAACTACATCGACATCGACCGTCTGCGAACGATCTGGAAGGGCATGCGGTCGCGCTGCTCCAATCCACGCGACAAATCCTATCGCTATTATGGTGAGCGAAGCATCGAGGTCTGCGAGGAGTGGGCGAGCTTCGAGCGGTTCGCGGGCTGGGCCGTCGTGAACGGCTACAGTGATGCGAAGGAGATCGATCGCATCGAATCCGACCGGCATTATGAGCCGGGGAACTGCCGCTGGATCTCGGCGAAGTTGAATCGATCCCGCCGGGCCGTTCCCGGCGCCACGCGGTTGGCCGGGGAAGCTCGATGACGAAGCGATCGGCGCGGCGATCTGTCAGGGTGCGGGCAAGTACCGCGACGGCCAAAGCCTTTATCTCCACATCAGCCAGGCGGGCACTGCCGCCTGGCGCTGGAAGTATCACTTCGATGGCAAGGAGCAGCTCCTGACGATCGGGCGCTACCCAGACTTGTCAGTCTACGAGGCGCGGGAGCATCGCGCCATCGCGGCGGCGCAGTTGAAGCGCGGCAAGAAGCCCGGCTCGGCTTAGAAATCGACGCCATGATACCCCCAAATCAGGGGGTATCGCCAATTTTGGCCCCTCGGAACACGCTGGATTTTAACCGGAATTTTGGTCTGCGGCGGAGGGATTATCCGCCGCGTTTGTCGTTTCGCCAGTGTGCAAAAGCGATCTTGAGCCGCTGGAAAGGCGGGATACCTCGTCGCCCGAGTCCGATGTAGGGTTTGACCCGATCGGACAGCTCATCGTTTGCAGCGAGATGCGAGCTCAATGCATCGAAATAACGCCGCCGGGATTCGACCCCGGGGGACTCTCGGAGCTCATCGAATGCGTTGATGCAATCGAGCGCGGCTCGGTCAAGGCGCTCGATGCTCCGAGACACTTCTACACCGAATAATGACCGAGCTGTGCGGCAAGCTCGAAAATAAGCCTCTTGCTTCGGGCGGGGAACAAGAGCCGAAAATGCGTTCACAGTATCGCGAGCTTCCCCGAATCTTTCTTCTGCCGTCTCGATGAGGTCCACGTACGCATCATGGCGCCGCGTGAGCAGCTCTGAATAGAATTTCTCGCTGCTAAGCGAGTACGCAAAGTAGGCGATGCTCAAAGACGCAATAGCGATCACGATTTCGCTCATTAGGCTTCCCCTGTCGGCAACCCTTCGACCTTAAAGCACCAAATCTAGGACGCAAATTATGCTCACTACCGCCGCGGCGCAATCCGCTGGCGCGCAGACGCGTGCCTACAAGATCCACGACCAGGGCGGGATGCATTTGCTTGTGCGGCCAACGGGCTCGAAGAGTTGGCAGCAGAAATACCGCTGGCGCGGCCGGGAGAAGCTGCTCACCTTCGGGCAGTTCCCCGAGGTCAGCATTGCCCGCGCTCGGATCCTGCAGGCGCAGGCGAAAGAGCAGCTCGAGCAGGGACTGGATCCCGCGCGGACCAAGGCCGCTGCGGACACTTTCGGCCAGCTGGCCCGGCAATGGCACCGCCATCATCGCGCCAGCTGGTCGGACACCCATGCAGCGGACGTCCTGGACAGCATCGAGCGCGATGTCCTGCCGGAGCTGGGCGAACGTCCGGTCGACACGATCGAGCCGCGCGATCTGCTGGCGATCGTTCGGCGGGTCGAAGCGCGCGGCTGCCTGGAGAGCGCCGGTCGGTTGCGCCAGCGCCTCTCCGCGATATTCGGCTTCGCGATCGCCGAAGGCCTTGCGACCTCGGACCCGGCCGCTCAGCTCGGACGCGCGATGGCGAAGGGAAAGCTTTCGGTACCGCACCCGGCGCTGACCGAGCTCGAGGATTGCCGCGCGCTGCTCGCCGCCTGCGAAGGATCCGACGCGCGATCGATATCGGTCTTCGCTTCGCGCTTCCTCGCGCTCACCGCGGTGCGGCTCAACGCCGTGCGCGGGATGCTTTGGGCGGAGGTGGATTTCGCGGCACGCACCTGGACGGTGCCGGCGGCGCGAATGAAGCTGTCGAAGGCGAAGAAGGCTGAGGAACGATTCGACCATATCGTACCGTTGAGCGAGCAGGCGCTGTTCGTGCTGCGCGGCGCGCGGCCGGATAAGGACGTCAGCCCATCTGCGCTGGTCTTCCCGGGTAGATCGGCGACCGCGCCGATCGGGGAGGGGACACTTCGGGATCTCTACGCCCGGGCCGGGTATGCCGGCCGCCACGTTCCGCATGGCTGGCGCTCGAGCTTCTCGACCATCCTCAACGAAGAGCTGGGCGAAGAATGGCGCCGCGACATCGATCGCGCCTTGGCGCATTCGCCCAAGGACAAGGTCGAGGCTGCCTACAACCGGTCGCAGCTGCTCGATCGTCGCCGCGCTCTCTTCGATCGCTGGGGCGCGCTGCTCACCTGAAAATTCACTGATCTCCTCGTGTCCCGCGCAGCGGGAGCGGGGGCTGCCTGGCGGTAACCAGGCGAACCGACGAGCTGTAACTCGCCGCGACACAGCTGGCCGACTGGCCGCCCCGCACCCGCGCAACGGGCGGGGTCAATGGAGCCTTTTCCGAATATGGAGTCAATTCAAACAGTTCGTCCCACTCGACCCGCCGCTGGATATCTCGGCGGGAAGCGCAATCTGGCCAAGCGGCTCTGCTCGCTCATCGATGGGCTGGATCACGACGGCTATGCCGAGCCCTTCGTTGGCATGGGCGGCATCTTCCTTCGCCGAACAACGCAGCCCCGCGTCGAAGCGATCAACGACGTCAACGGGGAAGTCGTGAACCTCTTCCGGATCCTGCAGGAGCATTACCCCTACTTCATCGATATGCTTCGCTGGCGCATCGCCAGCCGCAATGAATTCGAGCGCCTGAAGGGGATTGATCCGGAGCGGCTCACCGACCTGCAGCGGGCGGCGAGGTTTCTCTATCTGCAGAGGCTCGCGTTCGGCGGCAAGGTGACCGGACAGAACTTTGGCATCGACAAGAGCCAGGGCGCCCGCTTCAACATCACCAAACTGGAGCCCCTGCTAGGCGATATCCACGAGCGGCTCGCCGGCGTGACGATCGAGCAGCTGTCCTTCGACCGGTTCGTCGGCCGCTGGGATCGCCCCGGTATGCTGTTCTACTGCGATCCTCCCTATTTCGGGTGCGAAAACGACTATGGCGCCGACGTGTTCGAGCGCGGCGATTTCGAGAAGCTCGCCGGGCTGGCACGGAACGGCCGCGGCAAGATGATCATCTCGATCAACGACACGCCAGAGGTCCGAACGATCTTCAGCGGGTTGCGCATGCTCGAGGTGCAGACGACCTATACCATCTCGACTGCCACCGCTGGTGGCAAGCGGGTCGGCGAGTTGGTGATCGCCAACTTCGATCTCGCCTCTGAGCAGCGCCTGCCGCCCGGGTGACGATCGCCGACTGGCGGTTGGCACGGACCTTGCGCTTGGCCCCCTGCCAAGCATGGGCGGCGGCGCAGCCGCCGACCTCCGCCGG
>TARA_R110002072_G_scaffold101968_2_pt1 | contig 34231 bp, 16 predicted proteins | sample TARA_R110002072 | Tara Oceans TARA_R110002072 (sample SAMEA4397118) | marine metagenome | biome: Polar Biome; feature: [SRF] surface water layer (ENVO:00010504); material: water (ENVO:00002006), including particulate matter (ENVO:01000060) such as... | depth 5 m
ATTTCGATTCCATTTAGTTCGTCACCATTTAATGATGAAAAAATAAGTAAGCAAGGACCTTTTTTTCTACCATGAATAACTTTTATTGGCATGTACATAGGCGCGCAACTATAGCGCTCAGGTAATGGCAAAGCTAAATTGGTAACTTCCCCTGGATGAATAGTCACATCGCATATTTTCAGCTTTGTGTTTTTCATAATAATAAATATATTTTTTTTACAAGAATTTATTATACAACAATATAGCTTATTTTTAAATCAATAATTTTATAAAAAATAATTTACAAACAATTTATATCTGATTTTTAATAAACAAACGCTGAAATATAAAAATTAGCACTAATTTAAGTTATAATATTTATATTTTCTTTATCAAGTAAATCTTCAAGCTCTTTTAATAAACCTTGCTCTACCTTTTTATGCCATTTTTTTCCAGCATTAATAATTATTTTATAACTCTCTCCAATATATTTAAAGTCTAATTTAGTATTACCATCAGGATATTTAGCCAAAATTTCTGCTATATATTTAATAACTAGATTATTATTAGAATTTAAATTACTTTCCGATAATTTAATTTCTATAGCTTTAATTTTATCTAATACTGCTTGATTTAAACTAGTGATACTTTCAACCTTTATTCTAAGATTATCATTAAACCTATCTTTAACCATGTTTCCTGAAACTACTATTACTGTATCTTTTTCTAAAAAGCCTTCATACTTTTCTAAATCTTTTTGAAATAAAACTATTTCTAAAATAGAGCTGGTGTCATCAATGGAAGCAATAAGCATGTCTTTACCAAACTTTGTTTTACGTTTTCTTACTGATGTAACTATACCCACCAATTTAACTTTTTTTGCCATTGTTAAAATATTAATAATTTTATCTGGTTTTATTTTGTTAATATTTTCTTTATATTCATCTAAAGGGTGACCGCTTAAAAATAAACCAAGAACTTCTCTTTCAAAAAACAACTTTTGTTTAATACCCCATGGAGATATATCTATATATTGATTTTTACATGAATTATCTATTGTAACTTCTGATGAATTTATAAATAAATCTGTCTGACCCTTACTTAAATTCTTCTTATTCTGCTCAGCCCAGTTTATTGCTCTGTCAATGCTATTAAATAATATTGATCTATTACTAGATAATACATCCATAGCCCCTGCTTTAATTAATGCTTCAATTACTCTTCGATTTACTCTACGTAAATCAACTCTCATACAAAAATCAAATAAATCTTTAAATTCACCTTGTGCTTTTCTTTCTTCAATAATATTTTCAATAGCAGAAAAACCTACACCTTTAATTGCTCCTAACCCATAATAAATACTATTCAATTCTAAAACTGTAAACTTATATTGATCTGTATTTATATTTGGAAGTAATATTTTTAAATCTAGTTTTTTACTATCATTAAGAAAATTAACAACTTTTTCAGTATTATCAAGATCAGATGATAATACCGATGCCATAAATGCAGCAGGGTAATACGTTTTCAACCACGCTGTTTGATAAGATATTAAAGCATATGCAGCTGAATGAGATTTATTGAATCCATACCCTGCAAATTTTTCCATTAAATCAAATATATATTCAGCGGTATCTTTAGCTATATTATTTTTTTGAGAACCTTCTAAAAAAATCTTACGTTGTTTAGCCATCTCTTCTGGCTTTTTCTTACCCATAGCTCTTCTTAATAAATCAGCTGCGCCTAAAGAATATTTAGCTAAAATCTGCGCAATTTGCATTACTTGCTCTTGATATAAAATAACACCATAAGTAGGTTTTAAAATTGGCTCCAAATCTGGATGAGGATACTCAACCTTAGCACGACCATGCTTTCTATTAATAAAATCATCTACCATTCCAGATTGCAAAGGACCTGGTCTAAATAAGGCAACTAAAGCGATAATATCTTCAAAACAATCTGGTTGTAATCGTTTAATTAAGTCTTTCATTCCAGATGACTCTAACTGAAATACCGCTGTAGTATTATATGCTTTAAGCAATTTAAATGTTTTTTTATCATTTAATACTATGGAATTTATATCTACAATATTTTCATTATTTTTAACTCTTAATTCATTTACTATATCTAAAGTCCATTTGATAATAGTCAAAGTTCTCAAACCAAGAAAGTCAAACTTAACAAGCCCAATTGATTCAACATCATCTTTATCAAATTGTGTAACAAGATTTTCACCACTAGGTTCGCAATATAAAGGTGAAAAATCTGTTAATTTTCCAGGAGATATAACAACTCCTCCGGCATGTTTACCAACATTACGGACGACACCTTCTAATTTTTTTGCTAAATCAATTAAGTCTTTTACATCTTCTTCATCATTATATCTTTCTTTTAATTTTTCTTCTTGCTCCAAAGCTTTATCTAATGTCATACCTATTTCAAAAGGTATTAATTTTGCTATTTGATCTACAAAACCATAAGGATGACCTTGAACTCTTCCTACATCTCTAATTACTGCTTTTGCAGCCATAGTTCCATAAGTTATAATTTGTGATACGCTTTCTCGACCATATTTTTTTGCAACATAGTCTATAACTTTATCTCGATTATCCATGCAAAAATCTATATCAAAATCGGGCATTGATACCCTTTCTGGATTTAAGAATCTTTCAAAAAGCAAATCATAATCTAATGGGTCTAAATCCGTAATTCCTAATACATATGCCACTAATGAACCAGCACCTGAACCGCGTCCAGGACCAACAGGGATATCATTATCCTTTGCCCACTGTATAAAATCAGCAACAATTAAAAAATATCCAGGAAACCCCATTTTGACAATAACATCAAGCTCTAGATTTAATCTTTTTTGGTAAATATTAATATCTTTATCTGAGCTATCTTCTAGTCTTTTCAATAAACCTTGATTAGAAATATTTGTTAAATAATCTCCAACTGTAAAATTATCTGGAATAGGAAAATCAGGTAAAAAAGTTTCACCAAGACTTACAACTGTAGAACATCTTTTTGCTATATTATAAGAATTTTCAATTGCTGATGGAATATCGGCAAAAAGTTCATCCATTTCATTTGTAGATTTAAAATACTGCTCATTATAATAACCTTTAGGACGATTAGGATCAGCAAGAACAATTCCTTGATTAATACAAATCCTAGCTTCATGGGCTTCAAAATCCTCTTTAGCTAAAAACCTTACACTATTTGTTGCAACTAATGGAACTTTAAATCTTTCAGATAATTCTATAACTTTATTAATATATACTTCTTCAAATGGTTTACCTATTCGTTGTATCTCTATATAAAAATTATCTTTAAATAAATTTTGCCAATATTTTAATTTTTCTTCAGCTTTATCATAATGCTCATTAATGATATCAATACCAATATCACCCGATAACTCTCCTGATAATACAATAAGCTCACTAGTGTTTTCATCATCTAACCAACTTTTATATAATAAAGGCTTATTACTTAACATTTGTCCTTTTGTATAAGCTTTTGATAACAAAACCGTTAAGTTTTTATAACCTTGAGTTGATTTACATAACAAAATCAAGGAACTTACTTGTTTAGAAATATCCTGTTGTGACTTAAAACCAGAATTTACATTAGATTTAGAATTAAGTTTATTATCTATATCTAAATCATCATAAATTAAAATATTTGCTCCAATAATTGGTTTAACACCTGAATTTAAAGCAGCTTTATAAAACTTAACCAAGCTAAATAAATTACTATGATCAGTGATAGCTACAGCAGGCATTTGATTTTCAACTGTTTTTTCAATTAATGATTTAACTTTAATTAAACCATCAATTAATGAATATTCTGTATGTAAATTTAGATGTACAAACTTGGTCATTAGATTTAAATAAATATTTAATAATTTTGCTTAAAAACACTTAGATTTTAATATATTTTTGAAAATTAATACATTTTATTATTTTTTAAATATTATTAATTTTCAAAATCGCTATTCAATAATTCAAATATACTTTATAATTTAGAGAACATATTAGTAAATAAGGAGATTATAGTGGAAACATTACTTTGGATAGTAATTTGGCTTGGAGCATTAGGTTATATTTTTTATAACAGGATAGATTTATACACCGGCTCAATAGCCTCAACGGTACTTTTAATAATAATATCTGCACTTAGCTCCTTTTCGGTAATTTCTTTGGTGGTCTTCTGGCTACTTTTTTTAGCAATAGTAATACCGTTAAATTATAACACGTTCAGGATCGAATATTTATCAAAACCTGTTTACAAATTAATAAAAAAAACTCTACCTACTCTGTCAAAAACTGAACAGACTGCAATAGATGCAGGACATGTATGGCTAGAAGCTGAGTTATTTAGAGGTAAACCAGATTGGAATGCATTTGAAAAGCTCCCTAGTGCGACATTAACAAAAGAAGAGCAAGATTTTATAGATGGTCCCTTAACAGAATTATGTTCTATGGTTGATGACTGGGATGCAACCCATAAAGATTATGGAATAAGCCCTAAAATATGGGATTTTATTAAGAAAAATAAATTCTTAAGTATTATTATTCCTAAAGAATATGGTGGATTAGAATTTTCAGCATACGCCCACTCAGAAATAGTCTCAAGATTATCATCAAAAAGTATTACAGTTGGAATATCAGTCTCAGTACCTAATTCATTAGGACCTGCTGAGTTATTAATGCATTATGGAACAGATAAACAAAAAAAACATTATTTACCTAGGTTAGCAAAAGGGGAAGACATTCCTTGCTTTGCACTAACTAATCCTGAAGCAGGCTCAGATGCAGGAGCTATTCCTGATAGTGGTGTTGTTTGCAAAGGTACTTTTAATGGCAAAGAAATAATAGGAATCAATCTTAATTTTAATAAAAGATATATAACACTAGCTCCTATTGCAACAGTTATTGGTCTTGCTTTTAAATTATATGACCCTGATAATCTTTTAGGCGAAAATATTAAAGAATACGGCATTACATGCGCTTTAATTCCTAAAGAAACCAAAGGTGTTTCAACTGGAACAAGACATTTACCACTTAATGTCCCTTTTTCAAATGGACCTGTCAGAGGTGAAAATGTATTCATTCCTTTAGATTACATCATTGGTGATGTAGAAATGGCTGGTAAAGGCTGGAAAATGCTTGTTGAATGTTTAGCTGTAGGTCGTGGTATATCTTTACCTTCTGCTTCAACAGGCCTTGCAAGATTTACTGCATTAGCTACTTCAGCATACAGCAAAATCAGAAAACAATTTGGCGTGCCTCTTTGTGAGTTCGAAGGTATTCAAGAATCTTTAGCACGTGTAATTGGTTATACTTACCTTGCTGATTCAGCAAGAACAATTGCAACAGTTGGCATAGATCAGGGTATAAAGCCATCTATTGTATCAGCAATTACTAAGTATCATACAACAGAGTTTGCAAGACTTGCTGGAATCGATGCAATGGATATACAAGGCGGTAAAGGTATTTGTCTTGGACCTAATAATTATACAGGAAGACCGTTCCAGAGCACTCCTATAGCAGTGACTGTAGAAGGTGCTAATATTTTAACTAGATGCATGATTATATTTGGTCAAGGAGCTATAAGATGCCACCCTTACCTTTTAGAAGAAATGCAAACAATTAGAGATGAAGACTTAATACAATTTGATAAAGTTTTCTTCACGCACTTAGGGTATAGCGTAAGTAATTTTGTAAAAACACTATGGCTTGGTTTGACTAATGGGAGATTTAGTAAAACTCCTAGTTATGCAAAAGATACTAAAACTAAAAGATATTACCAGCAAATAAATCGCTTTAGTGCGGCTACAAGTCTTTTAAGTGATATATCACTAGCCATGCTTGGTGGCTCATTAAAACGACGAGAATCACTATCTGCTAAATTAGGAGACATGCTAAGCTATACTTATCTTGCCACGGCTACATTAAAATATTATGCAGATCAAGGCAGTAAAGCAGAAAGCTTACCTTTAGTTGATTGGAGCATGAAATACTTGTTTAATAAAACACAAACAACTATAGATGATTTTTTAGATAACTTCCCTAATAAATTTATAGGAAAATTATTGAAATTAGTAGTCTTTCCTACAGGAAAGCATACTAAAAAACCTTCTGATAAAAACAATAAACAAGTTTGTGATTTATTTACAAGACCATCAGAAGCAAGAACCCAGCTTGGTGTAAATTTAACGCACCCTAATGAGAAAAATAATCATTTACATCTTTTAGATGAAGCTTTAGCAGCAACAATTCTTGCTGAACCACTAGATAGTAAAATTTCTAAAGCATGTAAAGCCGGTATTATCAGTAAAGAACTTCCTTATCATGACAGATTAGAAATGGCATATGATAAAAAAATCATTAATAAAGAAGAATATAAAATAATATCTAAAAGCTATGATTTAATGCTAAAAGTTATTGCTGTTGATGAGTTTACTCAAGATGAGATATTAAATAAAACACCTGATAAGAAGTAATTTATAAGCAATAAAACCCTCTTGTTGACTTAATTTAGTCAACAAGAGGGTTTTTCATGATACTATTTTAATCAAATCGATCAGCATTCATAACTTTTACCCAAACAGCAACAAAATCATCGATAAATTTCTTTTTATTATCATCTTGCGCATAAACTTCTGAATAAGCTCTAAGAATACTGTTAGAACCAAAAACAAGATCAATTCTTGTCGCTGTCCATTTAACTTTTCCTGTTGTTCTGTCACAGATTTCATATAAATTTTTATCAATAGGTTTCCATTGATATGCCATGTCTGTTAAGTTAACAAAAAAATCATTTGTTAAAGAACCTTCATTTTTAGTAAATACACCATGTTTTGTACCATCATAATTAGCACCTAATACACGCATACCACCAACTAATAAAGTCATTTCACAAGCAGTTAATCCCATAAGCTGTGTACGATCAAGCATCAACTCTTCAGGGCTTACAGAATAATCTTCTTTCAGCCAATTTCTATAACCATCGTGTATTGGTTCTAAGAACTCAAAAGATGCAGCATCAGTCATTTCATCAGTAGCGTCTCCTCTACCTGAAGAAAAAGGAACCTTAATATCAAATCCAGCTTTTTTAGCTGCTTGTTCAATTCCAACATTACCTGCAAGTATTATAGTATCAGCAACACTGCAATCTGATTCAGATGCAATTTTTTCAAGAACTTTTAAAACATTAGCAAGCCTTTTAGGCTCATTACCTTCCCAGTCTTTTTGTGGAGCAAGGCGAATACGAGCACCATTGGCGCCGCCACGCATATCTGAACCTCTAAAAGTTCTAGCACTATCCCATGCAGTTGCAACCATTTCACTTATGGTTAAATCACTTTGTGCAATTTTTTGTTTTACAGCTTCAATATCATAATCAACTGTACCTTGAGGAACTAAATCTTGCCAAATTAAATCTTCTTCAGGAACATCTGGGCCAAAATATCTAGCTTTAGGTCCCATATCACGATGTATTAATTTAAACCAAGCTTGAGCAAAGACTTTAGAAAAATATTCTGGATCTTTATAAAACTTTTCTGAAATTTTACGATAAATAGGATCTTCTCTCATTGCCATATCTGCATCAGTCATAATCGGGTTATAACGTATAGAAGGATCTTCGACATCAACAGGCTTATCTTCTTCTTTGATATTTATTGGCTCCCACTGGAATGCTCCAGCTGGGCTTTTTTTACTTTCCCATTCATAATTTAGTAATAACTTAAAATAACCATTGTCCCACTTAGTAGGATGAGTTGTCCATGCTCCTTCAATACCACTTGAGACAGTATTTCTACCTATACCTCTTGTAGTTTTATTTATCCAACCTAGACCTTGATCTTCAACATCAGCAGCTTCAGGTTCAGAACATAACAGCTTAGAATCACCATTGCCATGACACTTACCAACTGTATGACCACCAGCTGTTAAAGCAACAGTTTCCTCATCATTCATTGCCATACGCTCAAATGTAACTCGAACATCTTCAGCTGTTTTTAATGGATCAGGCTTGCCATTAACCCCTTCTGGATTTACATATATCAATCCCATTTGAACAGACGCTAGAGGATTTTCTAGTGTATCTCGATTTTCACCATCATATCTATCTGCTCCTAACCAATCTTTTTCTGATCCCCAATATACATCTTTTTCTGGATGCCAAATATCCTCACGGCCAAAACTAAATCCAAAAGTTTTAAGCCCCATTGATTCATAAGCTATATTTCCCGAAAGAATAATTAAGTCTGCCCAGCTTATTTTATTGCCGTATTTTTTTTTAATAGGCCAAAGTAGTCTACGAGCTTTATCTAGATTAACATTATCAGGCCATGAATTTAGAGGAGCAAATCGTTGATTTCCAGTGCCCCCACCACCTCGACCATCAGATATACGATATGATCCTGCAGCATGCCAAGACATTCGAATCATTAAGCCTCCATAATGTCCCCAGTCAGCAGGCCACCATTCTTGACTATTAGTCATAAGTGCATGCATATCTTTTTTTAGTGCAGCTATATCTAATTTTTTTAACTCTTCACGATAGTTAAAATTCTTTCCCATTGGGTTTGTTTTTGTATCATGTTGATGGAGAATATCTAGATTTAAAGCTTTTGGCCACCAATCCATTACTGAACTATTCACTGACGTAATACCGCCATGTATAATAGGACAAGATCCTTTATATTTCATTATGTATTCCCGTAACTTATTCGTATATTGCAAATATAATTATAGCATTAACATAAATAGCAACACGTAAAAATTACAGATAGTATTTTTTTATATTAAATTCAGAATAGTTTTTTATAATATTAATTGAGTTTTAAAGACACACAGAGCCTATTTTAACATAGCTGTTCATTCTTCTTCTCATCATAAACTCCAAGCTTTTCAACAATCGTTGTGCTTGCTTCATTCATGCCAAGAACTTCAACTTCTACTCCTTCACGACGAAACTTAAGCACAACCTTATCCAATGCGCCTACTCCAGACAAATCCCAGAAATGTGCCTGTGTCATATCAATTATAATTTTTTCAAGCTGTTCTTTGAAGTCAAACTGCGCGGAAAAATACTCTGCTGAAGCAAAAAATATTTGACCATAAACTTTATAGATACGATGCTTTCCTACTGTTGTGAGTTCTGACTCCACCTGCATCAAGTGTGATACTTTTCTAGCAAAAAACAAAGCACTCATCAGTACACCAGTAAACACCCCCAGTGCAAGATTATGTGTAAAAACAACTACTCCAACTGTTACTAACATCACAAGACTAGATGTTCTTGGGTGAGTACGAAGGTTTTTTATAGATGACCAATCAAATGTGCTAATTGATACCATAATCATTACTGCTACAAGCGCAGCCATAGGAATCTGTTTTACCCATTTACCAAGAACCAAAATCAAAAACAATAAGAATGCCCCTGCAAAGAATGTAGACAATCTACCACGCCCGCCGGATTTAACGTTAATGACAGACTGACCAATCATAGCGCAACCTGCCATACCACCAAAAAATCCAGCAACGATATTTGCAATACCTTGTCCTGTACATTCGCGATTTTTTTCACTCAAAGTGTCAGTTAGATCATCTACAATAACTGATGTCATAAGAGATTCCAGCAACCCGACCACTGCTAACGTTAAAGAATAAGGTAAAATAATCATCAATGTCTCAAAGGAAAGTGGAATATTTGGAATAAGAAACATAGGAAGCTTATCAGGCAACTGGCCCATGTCTCCTACAGAACGTAAATCCAAACCTACAACTATGCTAAACGCTGTTAGTGTAATAATTGCAACTAGCGGTGAAGGAATCGCCCGACTAACATAAGGAAAACCATATATTATAAAAAGTCCTGCAGCTACCATTGCATACATCTGCCAACCAGCCCCTGTAAATTCTGACAACTGTGCCATAAAAATCAGAATCGCCAATGCATTAATGAAACCTGTTATCACAGATCGGGAAACAAATCTTAGCAAAGATCCTAAACGAAAAAAACCAGCAAAAACCTGTATTATGCCGGTAAGCACCGTAGCAGCAAGCAAATACTCAAGCCCATGTTCTTTTACTAAAGTTACCATAACTAGCGCCATTGCACCGGTGGCAGCAGAAATCATTCCAGGCCGGCCACCCACAATAGCTATAACTATGGAAATACAAAAAGAAGCATATAAACCAACCTGAGGATCAACACCAGCTATAATAGAAAAAGCTATAGCTTCAGGAATAAGTGCTAACGCTACAACCATGCCAGAAAGCAAATCACCGCGAACATTACACAGCAATTTAGATTTAATTTTAGTAAAACTCATACACACCTTGCTTATCACAAAGCGCCGGAATTACATCGTTTTACGAAAACAAGGCGCGTTATTAAATTTTGAAGAAAATAATTATACAATTAATATAATAAAAGTCAAATATTTTTTATTTATATTTAATATTGTAGATTAATTTGTAAAATTTTCATACTAACTTTTTATCAAAAAAATAATAAAGTGAAATTCCATAATTGGATAAGACATACAATGTTTATAAACAAATTGATATAGCTATAATAAAAAACACCTTATCTTTTATTTATCTAAATATCTATATATAGATTATGTGCTAAAATTATAAGTATTTATTATAATTTAAACAAGGATAAAATCATGAACATGTTTCAAGCTGATCTAGCATTTGCTGTTGAACTAATAGCAATAAGTATTGGGGTGGCTTTTATTATTTGGTCTTATAGAAATGAAGGAGCTGGAATTTTAGCCGCTAAGTATTTAGGATATTTTGTTTTAATTTTAGGAGCAATATCTATTATATGCACTACTTATTATTCAATAAAATATTTGAGTCTTGGTTACTTTGATAAACCAATTAAAATGCAATATATGAAACAGCATAAATTAAACCATATGGATCATATGAATCCATAAAAATTATTTTATCATACATGCTGTAAGGTGACATTATTCAGCATGTATGATAAAGCGCCTCAAGCAAAAATATAAATTATAAATAAATTTTTTACTTGAGGTTAATGTTCGTGCTGGCCATGATCTTGGAAGTCGTTATCTGGGTTTATATTAGTATGAGTATGCCCTGTTTCTTCTGCTTGTGGCAAAGACCTCACTCCTATTCCATATCGGTACACTAGTTCAGAACCATACCACCCAGTTGTTATCATAAAACCAAAAGTAATAGTCATTCCAGCAGCATAAATCCATTTAGGAGCTAGCGCTTTAATCCATAATAACCACGACCAAATTACCATTATCCAAATAAATCCAAATGTAGTTAATGCAAAATTTCGGTGCGTTGTCATCACCCTATGTGAAATCGCGTCATGGGCTACAGTATAATATGCATAAAATCCAGCTGATATGGTCAAAATAGAGAATAAACCTCCTAACCATAAACACCAGCGTGATACTATAAAGCACTCTTGTTGTAGTGTTTGACATCGTGCTAATAACCAGCCTAAAATTAACGTCCCTAAAGAGGTAGTAATTAACGCAATCGTGAAATGTACTAGCACAGGATGATAGTTTGGAATGATTTCTGGCATGGAATAATAATCTCTTGTTTAGGTAATTTATTAATGATACCTTAATGTTATGATAAGTTTCAATAAATTTACGGCATAAATAAGATCAAAATGAAAATAAAAAAAACATTACGTTGGATTTGTGGAATAGCGCTTTTATCTTTATTGACAATCAATACCCACGCAGAACATCATGTAGTTAATTTAATAGTAGATTATAAAACAGTTAATTTCAACGGAACCCCAGCAAAAGCCATTGCTGTCAATAACCAAATTCCAGCCCCTACCTTACATTTTAAAGAAGGTGATCATGTCACTATCAATGTTTACAATCATCTAAAGGTTGGCACTAGTATTCATTGGCATGGCTTATTGGTACCGTGGCAAATGGACGGTGTTGCTGGCATTAGCCAAACAGCAATACCACCAGGTGGCGTTTTTCATTATTCATTTACACTCTATCAATCTGGTACTTATTGGTATCATGCTCATGAGGAGTTTCAAGAACAACAGGGCTTATACGGTAGTATTATTATCGACCCCAAAAAATCATCACCGTATCACTATAACAAAGATTTTGTTGTTGTATTATCAGATTGGAATAATGTCCTTCCTGAAAAAGTTTACGCTAATTTAAAAAAGGAAGGTGATTATTACAATCCAAGATTCCCATTACAACCATCATTAAAAAAGTTTCTTTACGACTCCAAAAATGCATCACCTAAAGAAAGAAAACAACTCGTCGACGATTATAAAATGATGCAACAAATGCGTATGAGCATTTATGATTATAGCGACGTTGCTTATGATGCTTATTTACTCAATGGCAAAACGACAAAAGACCCATGGACAGCTACTGTGAAAGTTGGAGATGTTGTACGATTGAGATTTATTGATGCTGGTGGCAGCACTATTTTTAATGTTAGAATACCTGATACCTTAATGAAAATTATACAAGTTGATGGTAATAATGTTAAACCTCTTATAGTTAATAATATTAGTGTTGCTCCAGGAGAAACTTATGATGTTTTAGTTTCAATTAAGAAACCAATTCCTTATATAATTTATGCTGAATCTATTGATACATTAGGTCATACTGTTGGTGCACTAACCACGTCACCTCAGCAACCCATTAATTATCAAAAGGTAAAACCTTTTCCTGAGCCTTTGCCGATAACTCGAGAAATGATGGATAACATGATGGGTGTTAACATGAGCCATAATTTAGGATCATCAAAAAATATGTCAAAAATGGATGACATGACTCATTCTCAAAAATCAATACAATCCAATGCCGCAAATACTATGCCAGCGACGAACAATTCAATGAATATGCCAACGGAATCAACTATTCAAGGAGATTCAATTGTTGCACCAGAGACATTACCAGAAATAAAAACATCTTCAAATACAAAATATCAGTCGCTTGTTGCCGCAGTTAAAACCAATGACCCTAACAAACCTATTAACGGAGTTATTAGGATGGAGTTATTTGGATACATGGATCATTATGTTTGGTTCATTAATGGTATCCCTGGATATCAAGCCAAACCCATTGTATTACAACCTGGGCAGCGGTATCGTATTATCTTTAGTAATACATCAATGATGCATCATCCCATGCATATTCATGGGCACTGGTTTATTTTAAGAAACGGCCATGGAGTTTATGACCCATTGTTACATACTATTGATGTACCACCAGGCGCTACCATAGTTACTGATATTGATACAGATGCAAATGGGCAATGGTTTTTCCATTGTCATCAGCTGTATCATATGATGGCTGGGATGAATCGTATTTTTCAATATTCCACTTTAATTGATCTTGAAAAAGGAAAAGGCAGACTCGAAAAAATAATCAATCCATTACCCTACACCAACCAAGCTATTATTCGCGTTGATAAAGCACCAATTAATTTTAATTTAGTGCGTGACCCATTAGGACATCCAGCATATCTTTTTATGGCAAGTTTTTTAGATGCGGATGAGGATCCTTTTAACAACAGCCAAGAAATCACTTATAAAGGATTATTTGGTGATGATTATAACAAGCTTGAACTTTATATGAATGAAGCTGAAATCAATAAAGGAACTATCGATAACGCTAATCTTGATATTTTTTACTGGCGCTTGATTAGTCAATTCTGGGCTGTTAAAGGCGGTGTCAATTATGTTTATCGACCTGCTAAAACACCTTATGTACAACCAGGAATAGGAATTGAAGGTTTAATGCCTTATTTTATTGATACTGATTTCCGCCTTTATTATCATGATGGAGGCGCTAAAGCAGATTTAGAGTTTTCTCGAAATACTCTCATCGCACATAACTTTTTTATTCGCACTGCGTTTCGAGGGATATTTTCAACTAAAAGAACCCCTCAAGATGAAGTGGGTAAGGGTTTAAATACATTTGAATTTACACTGCGACCTTATTACCAAATCAACCCCACCGCCGCTGTATATTTACAATATAAATATACAGGCAGCTATGGTGAGGTAAAAAGCTTATTACAGCAAGACAACAAATCTACCAGCGAAAACAGATACAGTATTGGTTTATCATTATTATTCTAGCAAAAAATAATCATGTCGTGACGGTTTGTCAGGGTAGCTGTTCTTAAATTAACAAAGGATTTTGGGATATATTATGAGTAAACATCAACGACAAAAAGTAATCATCATGGGAGCTGGAATTGGAGGCTTAACAGTTGCTCATGAACTATTAGAAAGTAGGAATAAATATGATATTCATATATATGACAAAAATATAATTATCGGTGGGATGGCACGAAGTGGTGTAAAAATTAGAAATGGAATTAAGCTGCCTACAGAATATTGTTGGAGAATTTATGGGCCAAATTACGACAATCTAAGATCAATTCTAAAAAAAATTCCATTAACAAATGATCCTGAAAAAACAGTACATGACAATCTTGTTGATATAACTGATTACCTTATCGCCGATCAAGGTACTATTATGCATATGAACAATAGGCCAAAAACGCTTATTGATATACGATATGCATTTAGAAATATTCCATTTAAACAAAAATATAATGTATTAAATAAAATACTGTACTGTTTTCTTATTTCTACAGAGCGACTAAACAAATTAGACAATACTTCATGGAATGAGTTTATAGATCCTAATCATAAGCTTTGTAATGATATGAAAAAATATATAATCGATATTATGGGGCCTTATCTTGGTGCTGACGCTCGTCAGGTTAATGTTCCTTCTGTGATAAAAACATTAGAATCCTTCAAATTATTTAATCGCCCCATAAGTGTGATGAATGGACCAACGAATGATGCATGGTTCAACCATTGGAAAATTTACCTTGAAAGTAAAAATGTATCTTTTCATCTAAACTCTGAAATTTTAGAGATCCAATCAGATGGAAACGAAGTTAAAAGTGTTATACTTGAAAATGGAGAAACAATCGTAGGGGATATTTTTTTTTGCAGCTTGCCAGTTGAACAGGTAGCAAAAATGTCATCCATTAAGATTCCTGGAATTTCAGAATTAGCCAAACGTGGCCACCAACTCATGGTGGCAATACAACTTTATTTCGATAAAAAAATAAATATACCAATTAAAAATACAGCAATGTATATTCCTGATAGTCCCTGGCAACTTGTGATTGAACCTCAGGGGAGTATTTGGAACAAATCATACTCAGATACTGCAGACTTTTGGTCCGTCGGATTATGTGATCATATTCGTCCAGGTAATCTAATTAAAAAGCCTTTTATTCGATGTTCACATAAAGAAATTCAAAAAGAAGTTTGGCATCAAATATTAGAGTCTGAATTAGGCAAATATTTGGATCTCGATAAAATTAGTATTCTTGATTCTAACGTTTGGGATACATATAAATATAATGGGAATTCAATTGAAACAAATGAACCAAAATTTAGTACAAATAAAGGCACTTATTTCTTAAGACCAACCAATAAAACTGAATATAAAAATTTATATTTTGCTACAGGCTATACTCAAACACAAACAGATATGTTTGAAATGGAGAGCGCCGCAGAATCTGGAAAGCGTGCAGCAAGATATTTAGAAAAAACCGTTAAAGTATATTCATCTGATAGACCATTGTCATTTACACCTTATCGATACTTTGACTCTCTTTTTTCAAAACTTAATATATATAAAATATTCCCGGTTGGTTGGTATTGTCTAGGTTTCCCAATATCAATGTTATTTTTATTATTCATCAAGATGAAGAGGTGGAAGAAAAACAGTTAGAAATCATTTGAACTTGTTATTATAGCTAGTAATAACAAGTTGTTAACTAAGTAAGCTTCGTGAAAATTTCCGGCAAAGTTATAGTAGTAATTTGCTAATTTTAAATCAAATATAGTTATTATGTTAAAAAATTAAATACTTATATTATTTTTTGTATTGTTTTAAAAAAAAATACTCTCCCATAAAAATTAAAAACATTCCAAATAAAGCCACATTAATTATAATTAAATCTGTTTTAGCTTTAAGAATTAAAAAAGCTAAAAGAACCATAATATCAAATATAATAGTCAAAATAATGATCCATGCATTAGCATTGATCTCTTTACGTAAATAGCGAAACACCCCCCATTGAACAACTAAATCCATTGTTATGTAAAAAATAGCACCAAGCGAGGCAATTCGGCTTAAATCAAAAAATATAGTTAAAAATATAGCTATTGCTATTGTATATACTAAAGTATGTTGTTGAATATTTCCTGGCATACCAAAATGACTATGTGGCACTAATTTCATATCAGTAAGCATGGCAAGCATACGAGATACAGCAAATATGCTAGCAATTACTCCAGATACAGTAGCAATAATTGCTAATATAACCGTAAACCACAATCCATAATTACCAAATGCAGGACGTGCAGCTTGAGCCAATGCAAAGTCTTGGGCTGCTATAATATCTGTCAAACTTAGATTGCCGGCAACTGCTAATGCAACCGTAAAATAAATAACTACACAAATAGCAATAGAAATAATAATAGCACGACCTACATTACGATGTGGATCAATAATTTCTGCTCCACTATTCGTGATAGTAGTAAATCCTTTATAAGCAAGAATAGCCAATGCCATTCCTGCAAAAAATCCTTCAACAGATACTTCTCTTACCTCTTCTGTAAAACTAAATTCAAATGAAAAATTAGAAACCCATAACCCGGCAATTGCAAACATAGCAATCGCACCTATTTTTATAAAAGCCATAATCAAAGAAAACAATCCTATTATGCGATTACCAGAAAGATTAATTAAAAAAGCAAAAACTAATAAGCTGACACCTAAAACAGAAACTATCCAACTGCTTGCTGTGATATCAAAAAGCTGGACAGTATAAGATCCAAATGTTTTGGCAACTAAACTTTGATTAATTACCATAGAAAAGTACATCAATAATGCACTAAATGCCGTTATGGTTCTTTTGCCATATGCTTTTTCTAAAAACATTCCTATCCCACCAGCAGAAGGAAATGCGTTAGACATTTTCACATAAGAATAACTACTAAAGAATGTAACTATGGCAGCCGCAAGAAATACAAGAGGAAAAAAAGTCCCTGCAAGTGCAGCAATTTGGCCTGTCAATGCAAGTATACCAGCACCAATCATCACACTTGTGCCCATAGATACAGCACCGACAAGCGTTAAGCTATTAGTTTTATATTTAGTCTTTCTATCATGTGATATATGAGAAACTTCTCCATTAACATGCTTCAAATTAAAGCTCCTATATATAATTTATAATAATATTAGTTTTTTATCTTCATAATAGTTGGCCATTTTAATAAAAACCAAACATAATAACAGTAAAATCAATATATTAAGTGTGTCTTATTCAAGTATATCAGTCCAATAAATCATAAGGGTATTCTGAACCATGCATATTGAATCATAAGATTTACTATGTTTATAATTTAATTAATCATCTTTACATGAAGCACAAAATTTAACGCCCATACCGTGAGCCTCCCACATTTTTTGCACAGAAAAATAGGTGAATGCTGCTGACCAAGTAATTAAAATTAAACCGTTGATAGCCTCTATTCCTGTAAGGAACCTTAATGATCCAACCGGAAATACATCACCTACCCCAAGAGAAGAATACGTTGTAGCTGAAAAATATAAATATGTTGGGAAATGATCTGGAATATTTCCTGACAAGTCTGCAAATCCTGCATAATGAATTAATACCCAATAAGTCAAAGAATAAATGAAGATAGATATAGCATGCGCGATAAAAATTCCCGTAACCATAGTAAACATAAGAGTTCTAGGCTTTGAAACTCTTTTTGAAACAAAACTTGAAATTAAACATAAAAACTCATAAAAAATGCTCGTTACTATATAAATGGTAATTATAGTAACTATTAATATTTCAAAGAATTCTTCCATACACTTGATTATATTAAGTTATTATTAATAATAGATCTCTATTAACTTAGCATAAAAAAGAGTCATCTGTTACAACAACATAATAACCCTTTTTAGTATTATTATGGATATATTTATTTAAAAACTCAATTTTTATTTATCATAAATTTAACTTAGCAACAGCATCTATCTTATGTTCAGGCTTCAAATGTCATGCCTTTTCATCAAAGCATTTAAAGCTTTTATATTTTGTCTTACTTCACTGCTTTTAAAAATAGTGCTCTTACCCCGTATTAGCACATCATTACCCATAAATTTATTCCTTTTCTGTTATATCTTTTAGTTTAGAGCTTTTCCATACTAAAAATACAGCAGGAATAACTACTAATGCAAGTACAGTTGCACTAAACAATCCACCTACCATAGGCGCAGCTATTCTTTTCATAACCTCTGAGCCAGTACCTGTACCTAACATAATAGGAACCAAACCTACAGTAGTTGAAGAAACTGTCATAATAATGGGTCTAATCCTTAATAATGCCCCATTAATAATAGCATTTTTAACATCTTCCAAAGTTAACTCTTTATTTTGCTGCTTTACTTTTTCTTTTTGCTCAATAAGAGCCAAATTAAGATAAACTAACATTAATATACCAAGTTCTATGGCAATACCTGCTAATGCTATAAACCCAACTCCAACGGCGATAGACATATTATAATTTAAGATGTATAAAAACCAAATTCCTCCAACAATAGATAATGGCAATGTCCCCATAATTAATAAAACTTCTGAAAAACGTTGAAAGTTCATGTAAAGCAATAACATTATAATTACTAAAACTACTGGAACTACGGATTCAAGCTTTTCTTTTGCTCGATTCATGTACTCATATTGACCAGACCAAGAAAGAGTGTATCCTGCTGGTAATTTAAGATGCTTTTGTACGGCTTCTTGAGCTTCTTTTACATAAGATCCTAAGTCTCTATCAAGAATATCAACCAGCACCCACCCAGTTAACCTTGCATTTTCACTTTTTATAGCAGGAGGACCATCTCCAATACTAATATTGGCAACATCAGATAATGGAATATGAGCCCCTCCTGGCGTTACTATTGGCAATGATTTTAATTTACTTACTGAGTCACGATAAGTTTGTGGATATCGAAGATTCACTGGATAACGCTCTAAACCCTCAATGGTTTCTGTTACATTCATTCCTCCTATAGCTGTACTTACTACCTGCTGCACATCTGAAATATTTAAGCCAAACCTTGCTGCTTTTTGTCTATCAATATTAATATTAATATAACGACCTCCAGCTACACGTTCACTATAAACAGATGCAGTGCCTTTTATTTTATCTAATATAGGCTCTAATTGCTCTCCAATCTCTTGAATTTTTTCTAAATTAGAACCTAGTATTTTTATTCCTAAAGGAGTTTTTATACCGGTTGCCAGCATATCAATTCTAGTTTTAATAGGCATAACCCAAGCATTAGTAATGCCTGGAATTTTTACTACTTTATTAAATTCTCTACGCAATTTATCTGGCGTCATGCCTTTACGCCATTCACTTCTTGGCTTTAATTGAATAATAGTTTCAACCATAGTTAAAGGAGCAGGATCAGTTGCTGTTTCAGATCTTCCCATTTTACCAAATACACTTTTTACTTCTGGAAATGTTTTAATTAACTTATCAGTTTGTTGTAAAATTTGTCGTGCTTTACCAATAGATATTCCTGGTAATGTAGTTGGCATATACATCCAATCCCCCTCGTCTAAATCAGGCATAAATTCACTGCCTAACTGTGACAATGGATAATAAGTCGCCATTATCAAAAGCAAGCTGAATATTAGTACTAATTTAGGTGCACCTAAAACACCATGAATAAAAGGTTTATAAATTATCATCAACATTCTATTTAAAGGATTTTTCTTTTCAGGTAAAATTTTTCCTCTAATGAAGTATCCTAATAATACAGGTACTAAAGTTATTGATAATCCTGAAGCCACTGCCATAGCATAAGTTTTAGTAAAAGCTAATGGTGCAAACATTCTGCCTTCTTGAGCCTGTAGTGCAAATACTGGCAAAAAACTTACCGTTATAATTAGCAATGAGAAAAACAAAGAAGGCCCTACTTCAATAGCTGATTTTTGAACAATTTGCCATCTATTTTCATCAGTAACTACCTCACGCTCTATATGTTTATGCATATTTTCTACCATTACAATAGCCGCATCAACCATAACTCCTATAGCAATAGCAATACCGCCTAATGATAAAATATTCGCATTAATTCCCTGATAATACATAATTATAAAAGCTGACAGTATACCAACTGGCAAACTAATAAAAATAACCAAAGATGAGCGAAAATGAAACAAAAATAACAAACAAACTAAAGCAACAAATATAAATTCTTCAACAAGCTTTGACATTAAGTTACTAATAGCTCTTTTAATTAAATTAGATCTATCATATGTCTCAACAATCTCAACACCTTTGGGTAAACTTTTTTGAAGCTTCTTAAGCTTTGCTTTAACATCATTAATTACGGTTAAAGCATTTTCTCCTTGCCTCATTATTATAGTTCCACCTACAACTTCGCCTTTACCATTAAGCTCAGCTACCCCTCTTCGCATTTGAGGTCCTAAATTAATTCTTGCAACATCTGATAAATAAATAGGTATGCCATTTTTATTTACCCCTAAAGGTATTTGCTCCATGTCTTTAATTTTTTGCAAATAACCATTAGTTCGCACCATATATTCAGCTTCACCTAATTCTACAACAGAGCCACCAACTTCTTTATTAGCTTTTTGTATAGCATTTTGTACTTTTGAAATAGAAATTCCGTATGATCTTAATCTATTTGGTTCAATTGTTATCTGATATTGCTTAACCATTCCACCAATTGTTGCAACCTCTGAAACACCTTGGACTGTTTGTAATTCATATTTCAAAAGCCAGTTTTGAATGCTTGTCAGTTCAGATATACTTTGCTTATTATTTTTACTAACTAATGCATATTGATATACCCAACCAACACCTGTCGCATCTGGACCTAATTCTGGTCTTGCACTAGACGGTAATTTTCCTGAGATTTGACTTAAATACTCTAATACTCTTGATCTTGCCCAATACAGATCTGTACCATCTTTAAAAATGATATAAACATAGGAATCTCCAAAAAAAGAGTAAGCTCTAACTGTTATCGCCTGAGGAACAGCTAGCATAGCTGTTGAAATAGGGTAAGTTACTTGATCTTCAACCACTTGAGGCGCTTGACCAGGAAAAGAAGTCTTCACTATAACCTGAACATCAGAAAGATCAGGAATTGCATCTACAGGTGTATTTTTTAAAGCATAAACACCAACTGCTACTAAAAAAAAAGTTGCAACTAAAATTAAAAATCTATTTTGTATTGACCATTTTATTATTAAACTAATCATTCTATATAATTCCTTTAATGCTGATGCCCTGTAACTCTATTAATACTAGCTTTTAAGTTTGATTCAGAATCAATTAAAAACTGAGCTGAAGTAACAACATTATCACCTTCGTGTAAACCAGATAAAACAGCAACATAATCACCTGATTCAAATCCTAATTTTATATTTTTAACTGAATATCGGCCATCACCTAAACTTAAAACAACTCTAGCACCTTCACCTGTGTAAATAACTGCTTCACGAGGTATTGTTAAAACATCTTTTTCAGGAGAAGCAAAAATCACTATATTTGCATACATATTAGGTTTTAATTCTTCTTTAGGATTTTGAAAACTAAGTCTTATTTTTAAAGTATGGGTAACAGGATCAAGACGTGGATATACATAATCTACTTTGCCCTGCCATTTTTTTCCAGGTAAATAAGGTAACATTGCGTATGCCTCTTGACCTTCTTTTACCCATTGAGATTGTTTTTCAAATATTTCACCATTAATCCATATTTGAGATAAATCTTCTAATACAATAAGCTCATGTTCCGGCTTAACATACTCCCCCTCTCGTATATTTAATTCTGAAACAATACCTGATTTATTTGAAAAAACTTTTGTAAGAATAGATGCTTTTTTAGATTTTTTTAAATTTTTTATTTGAATTTCAGAAACACCTAAAGTTAATAATTTTTTATGTGATGCATCTATTAATGATTTATTTTCATTTTTTAAAGCAAGTAAATACTCCTCTTGAGCATTAACTATTTTTGGAGAGTATAACTCAAATAACAACTGTCCTTTTTTAACATGCTCTCCTATCGTTTTAACTAATAATAATCTTACCCACCCATCCGTATAAGTATGTACATGATCTATTTTATTTTCATCTACAGTTACATAACCTACTGTATCAATTTGCTTTGATAAAGTTTTTCTTGAAACTTTTGCAACCATAACCCCTAAATTTTGTTCAACTACTGGAGAAATTTTCACATCAGAACTATTATCTTCACTATTTGCGTCTTTTACATAAACAGGCACTAAGTCCATCCCCATTGGAGATTTACCTGGTTTATCTCGTCGATATGTTGGATCCATAGGAGCCACCCAATACGCCACCTCTTCGGAGCCGCTAGGTTCTTTTGACTTAAAAAATCCTGATATAAAAAAATATTGGGTTAATAGACCTAAAATAAAAACAATAACAACACCTAAAACAATAATTATATATTTTTTCATTTTGTAGTTCCCTCTAAATATAATAATGCAACCCTTGCTTTACTCTTATCAACTTGTAATTTTAAACTTTCAAGTTGAGTATTTAAATCTGAAACATAGGCTCGAGCTACAGTTGGAAAGTCTCCTTGATTATTTTGATATGCTGTTAATGTTGCTTTAGAATATTGACGAGCTTCAGGAATTAATCTAGCTTGATAAAAATCTGTTTGTTTACTTAGCTTTTTCCACATAACTAAAAACTGTAGTAAATCACTTTTCATTTTACGATAATCAGTTCTATGCCTGTCTTTAATAGAATTAAGCTCTGAAATACTTGCCATAACTTGCTTATCTTGTCTATTTGATGTAAAAAAAGGTAAATCAACACTAACTTGCGCTCCTATGAAATCAGAGCGTTTATCATCCATCATGGAATTTTTACCTTTTCTAAAACTATAGTTAAGTCCTGCTATTAAACCAGGTTTATATTCTTGATTAACCAATTTAACTCCTTGTTGACCTGCGGTAACCAATAAAATATCTTTTAGTAAATGAGGATGTTCTTGAATTTTTTTAGATAAAATATTTTCATTAGGGACTTCAGGCCACTTTGGCAGATAATTAGGCATTACTTGCTCGGCCAACTCTTGATCTATCCAGTTTGATAATGACCCTCTTACAACACCTATCTGTTTATTAATATCAATTAACATATTTTCTATTTTTGATAATTCTAATTGAGCTCGCAACACATCATATTGATTGCTTTTTCCTGAAGAATAAATTGACTCAGTAACTTTAACCAAATGTTTGAAAATTTTTCTATTTTTAATAATAATTTTATTAGCTTGCCGCCAATAATATAAATCAAGCCACTCGTTACGTACTATGCGCAAAATATTCTCTTGTAAATTTAAAGCTCCATATTTTTCAGCATTAGCAAGTATTTTTTTCTGCTCAGATTTAATAGCCAAAGAATCTCCTTTTGGGAAAACCTGCGCAATACCAAGCTTCAGTTGAGTCATGTTTTCTTGGGTTAGACTAAAGCTATCGGTTGGAACATTAATTAATCCTGCTTGTAATTTAGGATCAGGCAATTGCGCTGCTGCTACAGATGACTCATATAAAGCTTGCTCTTTATGACGCAATAAAGATAATTCAGGTGATGTTTTAATTGCGATTCTTTCTATTTTCTCTAAAGATAATTCGTTTTTAGCGAAAATATTTTGATTTAATAAAACATTTAATAAAATTAAATGTTTTATTTTTAAAGTCCATTTCATAATATTCCTAAATTCATTTTAGTCATAATCCTTATGAGTGAAATATATTAATGACTTTAATTATAACTTAATTTTTTTAATCTTGCTGCATTTAATATAACAGACAATGAACTAAAAACCATAGCGGCACTTGCTATTATTGGGTTTAACAAAACTCCTATAAAAGGATATAATATACCTGCAGCAATAGGAATGCCTATTGCATTATAAATAAAAGCAAAAAATAAATTTTGACGTATATTCTTCATCGTTGCTTTACTTAATTTTTTCGCCTTGATAATGCCAGCTAAATCTCCTTTTAGTAAAGTAATTTCAGCGCTTTCCATTGCTATATCTGCCCCAGTTCCCATAGCAATACCAACATCAGCTTGAGCTAATGCAGGAGCATCATTTACCCCATCTCCTGCCATAGCAACAATATAACCTTTTTTTTGAAGTTTTTTTATCACTTCACTTTTACGCTCAGGTAACACTCCTGCTTCTATTTCATCAATTTCTAATTGTCTTGCAACAGCTCTTGCTGTTTTTTCATTATCTCCTGTTAACATAACAATGCGAAAACCATTAGCGCGTAAATCTTTTAAAGCTTGCGGCGCTGTACTTTTAATTGGATCTGAGACTCCTATTATTCCTAATAATTTATCTTTTGCGGCTACAAACATTACCGTTTCACCTTTTTCACGCAGTTTATCTGCTTTCAAATTAAATTCTTCTGTATTAATATCAAACATCTCAATTAATTTATTATTCCCCAGAATAATTTTTTGATTGTCAATCAAACCAGTAACACCTTTACCAGTTACCGAATCAAAATCTTTAATACTTAATAAATCTAAATTTTGAGCTTTAGCTCCTTCTACTATTGCTACACCAAGCGGATGTTCACTGCCCTGTTCCAAACTAGCCGCTAATTGCAATAATGTCTCTTTATCAACATTTTTTGCAGTAATAATAGATGTTAATTTAGGTTTTCCTTCTGTTAAAGTTCCGGTTTTATCAACAACTAATACATTTATTTTCTCCATTAACTCTAAACTTTCAGCATTTTTAATAAGAACACCAACTTGAGCGCCACGCCCAGTACCAACCATAATAGACATTGGTGTTGCCAAACCAACAGCACATGGACAAGCAATAATTAACACTGCAACTGCATTAATGATTGCAAAAGATAAAGCTGGAGGTGGACCAAATAAGCTCCATACAATAGCTGTAACAACTGCAATCAAAACAACTATTGGAACAAAGTATCCAGCAACAACATCAGCTAATTTTTGAATAGGTGCACGGCTTCTTTGAGCTTCAGAAACCATATGAACAATTTGAGAAAGAACCGTTTCAGAGCCAACATGTTTAGCCTGCATTATAAAGCTCCCTGATTGATTTAAAGTTCCTCCAGTTACAGCTTCATTCTCTTTTTTTGTAACAGGCATAGATTCACCTGTAATCATAGATTCATCAATAGTACTAGAGCCTTCAATAATAACTCCATCAACAGGAATAGCTTCTCCTGGGCGCACTCTTAATTTATCTTCTAATTTAACTTGATCTAAAGAAATATCATTTTCACTTCCATCTTCACTAATAATACGTGCTGTTTTAGGAGCAAGATTCAGTAATGCACGGATTGCGCTATTTGTTTGAGATCTAGCACGAAGCTCCATAATTTGCCCCAAAATTACCAATGTAATAATTAATGCTGAAGCTTCAAAATAAACATCAACAAGACCATTATTCATCAGCATTTCATTTGGAAAAATACCAGGAAAAATAGTAGCAATAACACTGTATATATAAGCAACTCCTGTTCCTAAAGCTATTAATGTAAACATATTAAGATTCCAGGTAACAACAGAATCCCATGCCTTTTTAAAAAAAGGCTTTGCCCCCCAAAACATAACTGGAGTTGCTAGAATAAATTCAATCCATATTATAGATGTTGCAGATAGATAAGATTCAACCGGCTTACTAGATAAATGATCTAACATTACTAATAGTACAATAGGTAATGATAATACGGCACAAATCCAAAATCGCTTGATCATATCATTTAGTTCACTTTTATCCTCCTCACTACCAACCTCTTTTGGTTCTAAAGCCATTCCACATTTAGGGCAACTACCTGGACCAATCTGTTCAATTTCTAAATGCATTGGACAGGTATAAATCACATTTTCTGATATATTACTAGAGCCTTTACTATGCTTGTTATGCTTCATATTGCACTTAACATGAGGTTCATGATTAGACATTTACTTTTCTCCAATCTAATTATCTATAATTTTTATTCATTATTTAATTTAGCTATAATAAATAATTATATAAACTAGATCGCAATATTCCAAATGAAAAGGAAAACAAAAGGTTTAGAAACTAAAAGATAGCTTAGTATTTTCATATTCATCATCATTGCAAGCAGATAATTCATTATATAAGTCATAAACAGCTTTTATGCCTATAAAAATACTTACGGTCATCAAAGGTATGGAAAAAAACATTATATTAGCAGTTAATAAACCTGAAGCTAATACTCCATAACCAAGTAAAGACCAAAAATAATTACTTTTAATTTCATTAAATTTATCATGGTTATTTAATATGTTTAAATATCCATTAATTTTACTAGGAGTTAATTCAAATTTTGTATGAAAATTTTTTAATAAATAAGAAGATTCAGCGGCAACTCTTTCAGGATTATTTTGATAATCTTTAAACTCTAAAAACGAAACTTTAATTTCCTCTGGTAATTTATGAATATCTTGTTCTTGTAGCCATGATATGATTTGCTCATAAGATGTATCTTTAGGTAAATTAGAAATAAATTTATTAAATTCAGGATGTCCAATTATTTTAATAAATTTAAATACGTCAGGAACATGCATCTCTTTAAATCTAGATAAAAAAGTTAAATCTTGACCTTTAATATTTTTAACTAATAAATTTAGTTCTGAATTATTTATAAATTTAAGGAACAAGTTAATTTCGCTTAACTGTAAAATTAATCTTATAATCACTTCTGAATTAAATAACTCTTTAATAGTATATTCTTTAAAAAAATTTAAAATAGATATTACTTGTTTGATATCTTCATAATTAATATTAGTATCTTTATTGCCATCTTTATCAATCAAAATTTTATTAAAAGCAATATATAATAATTTATTATTGAATAACGGTGTGATGACATCTAAAACATCACCTAACTTTTTATCTAACAAATTATTTTGATTGTAAAAATATAATAAAACACTCCTGAAACTATTCAAAAAATCATCTATTCCGCTAATTGCTTGAAGATATATTGAATCAGATTTATCAGCAATTTTTTTAAAAATTTTCTTACAAGCAGGAATAACTATATAGTCAATAATAAACTGAGCAGGTCCTAGTGAAACTAACGTCCCCATAGATATAATAGAACTAAAAGTTGATAATTTAGAAACTAAATCAAACCATTTATTTATAGCTTTAAAATCAATTGGGATATCAAGATCATCCCACATTTTCTGTTTAATCTGTACTTTTGTAACAGCAAAATAATTATCAAAATATAATTTTAGTGAATTTATTGAAATAAATGACGATGCCATTGGAATTTCTTTCAAATCAGAAACAAATTGATTTAATAAATCTTGTGTAAAATCTAGGCCTGTAATTATATTATCAAACTCTATCTTTTTATCAGCAATTTGGAATGCTGCGAACTTAAAACTACATTGATTATCAAAATATGGTTCAAGGCTTTCTATTATTTTATCAATAATTTTATAATTATTATAAACATTTGCATTTCCTTGATATCTCCATATATGAACCATGTAATTACTTAAAAACATTAATTCAGCAATTGTTAGCTGGTTTAAAACAGTTAATGAATATAAGTCTTCAATTGGAACTCTAGGCTCGACAATTTCAATATTTGCAAATTTATCTTTTGGAAACCATTGAACAAGCAACTCATTATAACTACTTGAAGCTTGTTGCAAAAAGTTTTCTTTATTTGTTAAATCTAACATTTCAAGTTTTTTATTATAATCTCTTAAAATTGTCATAAACTCAAAATGCTCAATAAAAAAAGTATTAAATCCAAATTGTCTGACTAAAACGCTATCTATTTTATCTCTAAGTGATAAAAAATGCTGCTCTATAATAAATCCTCTAGTTTCCTCTAAAAGTCTTCTGTCTAATCTTTTTCTTTGATTTTCAATACTAATACTTTTTCTATGATCGCTAAAATCTTCTTCTTTTATTATATTTGTACCTGAAGTATCAATTACAGTACAACACTTACCAACATGACCATTACGAGCACTTCTGCCTATAATTTGCAAATACTCAGACTCTGTAATATCGACACAACTATTAATTACTAATAAACCATCTTTATTGCTAGTTATCGGATTTGCACCTCTAGATAAACTTTGTGTAGCAACTGTAATAACAAAATCTTGACCTATATTATTAATGACCTGAGACTCAGAAATACCTATTTGGTCATACCCATTAAATTCTTGAACGAAATCTAAATTATTTTCTTTTAAAAATGAGCTTAATTTTTTAACTTTTTTTGGAGAATCAACAATAATCAAAACTGGTTGACTTGGAAAATTAATTTTATTATTACTAATAACAGACAGTAATAAATCATTATAACTTTCTGCATCATTTGCTGGGTAAAAACCAATATATTTTCTATCTACTTTATGAAAAGTTGGGTAAGAAAAAACTTTAAAATTATTTTTTTCATGAAATTCTTTTATCTCAACAAAACTTCCTGCAGTGCCAGTAAATGAAATTGTATTTTCATTATTTAATCTATAAAAATCAAAAAAATTTTTGGCGCTTATTTCTAAAATCACTTCTCCTTTAGGATCAATTAAAAGCTTATGTTTTTTAAAAGCTTCTAATTGACTAAGTTTTATATGTAATAATTGCTGTATTCCTGAGTTAAAGCTTAATCTTATATCAGGTCGATTAATGCTTTTATTAATTGGAGCGGCTGTATATGATTTACTGTTATCATTTTTTGATAAAACAACAAAATCTACACTTTCTTCTAATGAATCAGCTATTAACGCTGAATCTATCAAACTATCTATTTCCTCATCAGGTATAAGAGAAATAAAATCTTGTGTATCTTTATTATTATGCTTAGTTATTATGTATTTTTTAAAATTTGTGACATCATCTTTTCTTGAGCATAAATTTTCTTTAAAAAGATCACGATCATGAATAAATTCTAATAAATCTATATAAACCTTTTTCCACAATTTCACATTGAGCAAATACCTATTAATTGGTGCTGCTAATCTATACTGAACAGTTGTAGTTAAAGCAGCATCTACTTCATCACATATTAGAGAAATATTTTTAGGTAAACTATAACCATGAAGACGCATTGTAGCTCTAAATAATGAAAAATTAGCTGGAGTTGAACAGTTAATTCCATAATGAATATAATCGCTATATGTGCTTGTCGATTCAAGTGGTTTTTCTGCACAAGTTATACTAAAGTAATTATAAAATCTTGTGAAATCTTTAATATGCTCTTTTGAAAGATTAGTATTTTCCGTGGCTATATCAACCGTTTTAGAATTAGCAACAAGCAGCACGCCATTAAGTGCAGTTATTATACTCTTCCCTTCTCCGGTTGGAATTTCTTGAATTAAATCACCGGATTGATTTAATAAACTTATTAATTGAGTTGCTCTAGGAAATTTACCTGTTGTTCTAAGCAAGGCTATACAAGATAAAGCAATAATTTGTAAATTACATAATGACTTTTCTTCTAAACTTAACTGATTACTTTTTAATTTTAATTTAATATCGTTATATTTTAATTGAAACAGTGTAATATTTAACTTATTATAATCTGGCAAAAATGAAAAAACTTTCTCATAGTTTTTTAATAGTTTATATTTTCTCTTATTACTTAGTGGTTCATTTAGTTCATTGTTATAATTTTTAAATCTAATTTTAAATATTTTTTCATTAACTTCTTCTGGGTTATATTTAAACGCATCTATTTTAGCTGTATATAATAACTCCTCATAATCTAATAAATCTTCATCGAATTTATCAGATTGCAATACAATAATAAAATCATTAAAAGGTATATTAAGAACCCTGCACAAGATAGCTAATGTGTTTATTGAATCTTCTGATATATTTTTAAATTTATTAAGTATCAATAATAAATTATATTTATTTTCTTTAAAATCATTTAAATAATTATTTAAAATAAATAAGACTTGTTCTAATGATTTTTTTGAAATTTCATTAAAACTCGTTAATAATGCATTGAAATCTACTTCATCACCAATATTATAATATTCTAATATTTCTGGCTGTATATCATATTTTTCTATTAATTTAAAAACATAATATAATTTTTGATTATTAACATTTCTGAAAAAATCACACCATTTTTGATTAGAAAATTTATTTATTAATATATCAAATATATTATTAATTTCTTCTATATTATCAATTTTCACTAACTCATTGGTAACTTTAAACAATAAAGATATATCAAATTGTTCATCATTTTTATTATAATAAAATTCTAATAATTTAATTAAAATTAATTTATTTTTTTCGAAATCATTGATAATTTTTGGGAAACTTAATAAACCATCTAAAAAATTTTGTCTTAAAAAAATCTTACTTTTACAATCTTCAGATTCTGGCTCAAACACAAGTATATTAGTAATATCTGAAAGCTTATCTATATTAGAAACATTCCTTGAGAGCCTTTTTAAACCAAGATAAATTCCATCGTCTTTGAAGCCTTTGGTCAACTCATTATAATTTTCACAAAAAATATTTATTTTATGAATATCAGATAAAAATCCTTCTAAATTATTTAAATTAACTGAATTATAGATTGTTGAAATAATTAACTTAGCTCTTTTAGCTCCATTGGTATTAGCACTAAATTTAGAAGTAATTATATTATCAATTATGTTTTTTAAAAAATATGGCTTCAGTAAACAAAAGTTTGCTAGTATTTCTGACTTGTTTTTTATTAAATAATTATCCAATTTATTTAAATTAAAATTATCGCTAAATAAAGATGGCAATTTATAATAGTCTACATTAAAACTTTCTTCTTGTTTACATATAAACCATAAATTAGCATTCCCTTTGTCTTTATATTTAGTGGTTTTATTAAATAAATCAGTTAGTTCAGACAAGTGCAAATTTACTTCATCTTTTGTTATATTTAAAATATTAGCATCATGCTCTAAATCATCTTTAATTTCTTGAACATTAATAACAGTTTTATATTTTTTTCCGGTACTATTATAAACTATATAAGCAATAATTAGATTCTTAATTATTTCGTTATCACATTTATAGCCATATATTTCTCTATAAAAATTTAAATTTTCTCTTAATTTTTGCTGTCCTAGATATCTAAAAGTGTTAACTTTTAAACCTTCAATATCATTAAATAAATTATTTTTATTAACACTATAATTTCTATTATTACAATATTCACTCATTAACTTCATTTCTTTAGACACTATATAAAAATCATTAAATTTTATAGCAAAAAGAGCATCTGAATATCTAAATGAAATAAAATTCAAATTCTCAACTTGTTCTTTTAATACATTATTTTTTATAGCATTATCTATAATAGGCTCTATTGTATTTATAAATGTACGAAATTTTAAAATTCCTTGAATATTAAAACCATCTTCATCTGAAAGTAAATTATCTAACAATTTATTATAGATAAATTTTGCTTCAGCTTCATTATGATCAGTATAAAATAATATTTTATTATATATTCTAATAAATAGATCGCGTACATCTTGGATTGATAATCTTTCTGTATGGTCATAAAAAACAACCCCTTGTTTATGCATTTTTAAACCATGTTTGAAAGTATATATTAATACATGCAATGTAATTTTATTTATCTGTAAAGGATCTTCAGTGTCTTCATTAGTTACTGCATCAAAAAAATTCTTATTAACAGTAGGTGCTTCTATTTTCATACCATTAGTTATCTCATAAATAAACTGTGATACGCTTGTTAAAGTTTTAGCATATTTAAAATAAATTTTATGAAAATATTCTATATGTGCATTGTTATTTAATGTTGTCACTATATTAATAAATGCATCTAAATAGCATATGTTGCCAGATAAATTAATAAATAATAATATTTTTATATAATCAATATTATCGTTATCAAGTTTATCTATAAAATTTTTTAAGATTTCAATTTTTTGGGGATTTTTTATTATTAATGAACAATAGATTATATAATCATCTTTTAATTTTAATATATCATCACTAGAATATTTATTTTCAGATTTAAATACATTAAGCAAATTATCGATAGACCTTGAAATTAATATTTTATCAAATTCAGATAATTCATCATATTGCTCAATAGTAATTAATTTAAATCTCTCAAAATCTTTTATTTTTCCTGACAAAAAGATATCTTTATTTAATTCCTCATAATCATCGTAATTTATTCTAAAAGGCTGGAAAATAGAATCATTAAAAACAAGATACTTTTTATTGTCAATAAAGTTTATTATACTTTCTTCAACGCGAACAAAACCTGAATTGTAGTTTATTCCATCAGCCACGAAATCTAAATTATGTAGACACCAGAAAGCAACATTTGATTCAATTAATAAATTTGATTCAATACATTCAGGTTTAATTAGAAAAAACAATCTTGAGGCATATTGTTTTCTAAATAGCTCGTCATCAATTAATTTTGTATAAAAACCAATGATTTTAGAATAAATATAATTTGTGCTTAATGAATTTTTAAATAACTGTATTTCTTTTAATTTGGCTAAAGCAGCCTTTTTTATTTCTTCAAATATTTTGTTTTCATCATATCCATATTTTATTGCCTGATAGCCACTACCCATGCTTTGCTGTACTGAGTTTACTTGTGTATTATTAACGCTTTGGGTATGGTTGACTTCTTGAACTACATTAATTTGTTGATCCGTTATCTCATCTTGTTGTACGTTAATTTGTTGTTCAAGTGAAATATTTGCTTCTAATTTAAGCTTGTCATTTTCTAGTAATTTGTTTTTTCTTACTGTTTGATTTATATCACCATTAATCAAAGAAGGCTCTATCTCTTGTGATAAATCATTATCTTCATGTTCAAGTGAAAATTCTTTTATTACACTATAATGCTTTCTTCTATTTTTATAAATTAAATCAAAAATCAAAGAATCTGTAAGTAAAAACCCTGCATCATTTCTTATTGAACTAAATTCTTCATCTACTTTTTCTGTGTCACTAATAAGGCTATCAAAAAATAGATTTTCATCAATATGTTTCGTTAAAAATACACTGTATAGTAATTTAGTATGTTCATATTTTTTTATATTACTATATATGATATTGCTAATTAACAATCTTTTGTCGTAATCTTTATATTTTTCACCTTTAAAAACCAAGATTAATTCTTGACAATTATCTAAAATATTATCTAAAATAAATTCTATATCATTCATAGAGTATGTATCATTTATTGCAATTTCGTAACGCGAGGCCCTATCTCTGCATGATATAGAAAAGATGTCATAGATATTTTTAAGTTCCGGTATGCTTTTTAAATCAAAATTTAAATCAGATTTGCTAGAGCCAAATTCTACAGGATAATCATAAATTTTAAGTTTGGGTATATTTTTATATTTTAAATATTTATATTTTAAAAGTTCATATATAACTTTATTACCATAATAAGATAAACTATTATTATATGGGTAACATTCAATTAATATATTATTAAAAGAAGAAAAAACACTTGTGCGAAAATTGTTAATAAAATATTTTGCAAATTCTGGCTTCCATCCATCAAGCTTTTCCATATATTCAAAATCGATATAGAAACAATAATCTTGAGCTTCTACTAATTCATCTATTAGATTTTGAAGGGTTTCTATTTCATTTTTATACTGCTCTAAGATTGCGCTAACAAAACTATAATATTCTGTCTTTGCCTCTTTTTCACTTGGATTTATATATTTAAAGATTAACAACGCAATATTAATTTTGTTTTGAAAATAAGCATCATTAAGGTTAATTTCAGTTACATCACGATAATTACTTCCATGTATAGAGGTAGAATTAACTTCTCTAATAAATAATAAATATTTCATGACTACCCTTATGCTTGTGTTATCTTTCTTACTATGGCATAAGGGGATTCTATCAAATTAATGCTAATTTAGCAATAATATAAATTAGTTATAACTTAGGTCGAACTGATGTTTTAAGGATTAAGCAATATATTAACTCCTGAGAAATCCTTTTTCTGCTCACTACGTGAGCCTTT